>ERZ772816.40-NODE-40-length-126746-cov-13.079216_pt1 | contig 126746 bp, 118 predicted proteins | sample MGYA00511359_ERZ772816 | MGnify/ENA primary metagenome ERZ772816 (study PRJEB29015, sample SAMEA2737710) | human gut metagenome | biome: human gut; feature: human-associated habitat; material: faeces | place: China | collected 2012 ...
CTGCTAGGCGGGCACTTTTACCGGGCGGCTAACCCACACAAACCCCCGAAGAGCCTTTATTTTGGCGGGTTTTATCTGGGCAAACGTCAACGGAGCCGCTTTCCCTTGCGGCGGCTTTCTAACAGCAAAACCAAGTGAGTAGACTTTTTGCAGGAGGCCAAGCACGCCCCAAAACGCCACAGCACTGACCTGCGGTTATACCGCGCATTTGTCGCGATGTGCTCGGCAAATCCAAAAAAGTCTACTCACTTGCATCTGAAAGGCATCCGATAGACAAAAAACCGCTGCGGAGGGAGTCCGACTCCCTCCGCAGCGGTTGTTCGCAGTGGCTTTGCGATGGTTTTACCCGCTTGTTACTCGCTGTAGCGGGTGGCGATGGCAGCCTGTACCATGCCGGCGCTCATGAGGTACGTCACCAGGAAGTAGCCGCCGTAGGCTGCCAGGAAAATCGCACAGGTAAGGCCCACCGTGCCACCGATGCTCATGTTGCCAAAGATGCTCACCAGCTCGATGATCACCTTGAGCGCCACAAAGGAGTGCGCCAAGCCCACTGCCAGCGGGAACAGGAAGAATACCGCTTGCTGCGCCATCACCGAATGGCGAATCTGGCGGTCGTCGCAGCCGATCTGTGCCAGCACACGATAGCTGCGGCTGCCGTCGGCCACGTTGGAGAGTTGCTGGATCGACAGAATCGCCGCGCATGCAACGACCAATACAAAGCCGATGTAGATGGCTAGGTAGCTAATAAGACCGTTCATTTGCGCTGCTTGCGCGTACATCTCGGAGCGTGTGATGAAGATTCCCCACGATCCCGGCTCCTTGCCGTCAACGAGCAGATTGTCGAGCACAGTGTATTTAATACTCTCGTCTGCCTCGGTCGTATCCATCCCCTGTTTGTAGTTAACGAGCAGGCTACTGGAATACGGCTGCAGATTGAGTTGGGACAACAGCTCGTCGGCAACGACGACGGTACCCCCGTTACTGCCCATCGCCGAGTTGGCGATGGCCGCCGTGTCCTCGTCCGACTTATCGGTTGCGGGCTTGAGCGTATGCCCGCCCAAGGTAAGGGCATGGCCGCCAGCCATATACTTGGTGTACAGGTCGACCAGCTCACCGCCCATATCACACGTAAGCAAGTACTGGTCGCGGCCAATGCTCACCGGCTCCTCGCCCATCATCTGGCGCAATTTGTTGTACTGACTTGCCGGCGTCACAGACAGGCCTGTCATGTCGGCGTTGCTGCCCTCGAACGCCTTGGGGAGCTTTTCGCCCATGGTCTTGCACATCTCACTTGGGATCACCGAAGGATTCGAGCCGCCAAGCGGGTAACTCAGATACGAATCGATCTGCACATGCTCACCGGCAACATCGGCGATATTGACCTTCTTGCCGGTCTCGTCGTTGTTGTCCGCCGACTTGTCCTTACGATCGCCGTGCCATGGATCGCCGTGCCATGCGGAGTACAAATCGACCGTACTATCGGCCAGCACCATGCGATCGGCCTCAGACGGATTGACGTACTCTTTGTAGTAGTCGAGCGTATCGGGCGTGTAATAGACATACGTCTGCGACATGTCGGCCGGATTATAGCGCTCCAGGTTCTCGTTCATCACGCTGGCAATCGACATACCGCAAGTCACAGAAGTAATGGCAAGGAACAGAATCATCGCGATGACGCCCATCGAAAAGCACACCGTGTTGACCTTGGCCGCAAGCTGGCGCACGGTAAACATGTTGAGACCGCGCCAATACACGCCGCGCAGGCTCTGCAGCAGCTTGATGAGCATGCCCGAGAGTCCCCAGAACAGGGCAAAGGTGCCCACGGTAACCATAGCGGTCGTAATACCAAACTGGTTCATGGCCTCTTGCAGCTTGCTGTCCGTCGCGGTTAGCGGGAACCCATCACGTAGCAGACGGTAATAGGCCACGCCCACCAGCACCACGCCCACGGCAAAGATGGCAATCGCGATCCAGGGGTTGCGTGTCTTGATGGTCTCGTTGCGACGCTCGGCACCCATAAGCTCGATGAGTTTGGTACGACGCACGGCGCGGAGGTTCAGCAGTAGCGTGAGCACAAACATTACGAGCATGCAGGCAAGGGTCAGATTGAACGCATGCATCGAGAAAAAGAAGTGGAAATTGGCGATCTGCGTCTTAAAGAGCGAGGCCGTAAAGAACGTCATGAGCTGGGAGAGTCCCACACCCAGCACAATGCCGGCAACAAAGGCCACCACCGAGACAATCACCGTCTCGAGCGCCATGATCGTGGCGACGCGCCCGCGCCCCATGCCGAGCACCTGGTACAGGCCAAACTCCTTTTTGCGGCGTTTCATGATGAAGTTATTGGCGTACACCATCAAAAAGGCCATGACACCGGCCAAAAAGTACGTCAGGTCGCCGAGCGTACTGCCCATAACCTGCGCCAAGCCCTCTTCATCAATTCCGGCGATGTCGACCTGCATCGAGATGGTGTTAAAGGCATAGAAGACCGTGACGCCCAGGGTGAGCGTCAAAAGGTAGACGAGGTAGTCGCGGCCGGCGCGGCGGACGTTGCCCCAAGCGAGTTTACAGAGCATCGGAGCCCTCACCGCCCATCATGGCAACGACCTCCATAATGCGGTCGAAGAACTCTCGGCGGTCGGTGTCGCCGCGACGCAGCTCTGTGAAGATCTTGCCGTCGCGGATAAACAACACGCGGCTCGTGTAGCTGGCGGCAAAGCTGTCATGCGTGACCATGAGCACGGTGGCGCGCAGGCGGCGATTGAGGGCCTCCAGGCTCTCGAGCAGCAGGCGGGCGCTCTTGGAGTCGAGGGCGCCGGTGGGCTCGTCGGCCATGATCATGGTGGGGTCGGTGACGAGCGCGCGGCAGGCGGCAACGCGCTGCTGCTGGCCGCCGGACATCTGGTAGGGGTACTTGTCGAGCACTTGGCTGATGGACAGGCGCGCAGCCACATCCTGCACGCGGGTCGAGATCTCCGCCGAGTTCATACGGGCGATGGTGAGCGGCAGGGCGATGTTCTCGCGCGCCGTGAGCGTATCGAGCAGGTTGGAGTCCTGGAAGATAAAGCCAAGCTCCTCGCGGCGGAACTGCGAAAGCTTGGCCTGCTTCATGCGCGTCACGTCCTGGCCGTTGATGCGGATGGTGCCACTCGTGGCGCTATCGATGGTCGACACGCAGTTGAGCAGCGTCGACTTGCCCGAGCCCGAGGCGCCCATGATGCCGACGAATTCGCCACGGTTGACGGTAAAGCTGACGTCGTTGAGCGCGCGGGTCACGTTGCCCAGCGCTCCATATACCTTTTCGAGATGCGCGACCTCCAGTACCGGGGTTGCCGTTTGCGTGGTTTGCATACCGAGTCCTTTCTTGCGATTAGTCTACGGCATCTATAGTCGCAAGAAGCCGAGTCGGCTACCATCGATATGGCTTACGCTTGCCTTACCGTTGCGTAAGGTAAGGGTAGTCTTTTTGGGACGGGGCTTTTTTAGCTGCCCCATCCGAAGCTTTTGAGGCATGAGGGCGCATTTGACATAGGGCAGCTAAAAAAGCCCCGTCCCAAAAAGACTACCCCGTCATGTAATGATGTTGAGAGAGGACTCCTGTTGAAGACTGTTCATGTTGCCGCTGGGATCATTCGCAAGGATGGATCTGACGAGCTACTTGCTGTGCAGCGCGGCTACGGCGACATGCAGGGACTTTGGGAGTTCCCGGGTGGTAAGCTCATGCGCGGCGAGACACCTGAAGACGCCGTGCGCCGCGAGCTCATGGAAGAGCTGCAGGTCAAAGTCACCAACCTGCGTGACTTCTACACCGTTGAGTATGACTACCCAGATTTCCACCTCTCAATGGAGTGCTACTACTGCTCGCTCGCCGATGAATCCGATGAGCCTCAGAAGCACGACCGCCAGCTCGATATCCGCTGGATTCCGCGCACCTCGCTTGCCACGGTGGAATGGATGCCCGCCGACAAGGGGCTCATTGATGCCCTGATTGAGCTGAAGGAAGATCGGCTTAAGGCCAACAGCACTGCCAACGACACCGAGGCCACCACGACCGACGAGCCCGCTTCCAAGCCCAAGCGCGCACCTAGGCGCCGCAGCAAAAAGCGTCCCAAGCCCGGTCTGCTCGACGGCATCGATACCTTGGACCTTTCCGCCGACGAGCGCGAACTGGTGCGCCGTCGCGCTGCCATCAAAAAGTCCATGAAGGGCAACAAGCGTGCAAACACCAAACCCGAGCTGCTCGTTCGCCAGCGCCTGCGCGCAGCGGGCCTTACGGGTTATCGCTTGGAATGGAAGGTTCCCGGCAAGCCCGACATCGCCTTCCCCGGCCGCAAGATCGCCATCTTTGTCAACGGTTGCTTTTGGCATCGCTGCCCTAAGTGCAATCCGAGCCAGCCAAAACGCAATGTTGAGTTTTGGGAGGCAAAGTTCCGTCGCAACGTCGAGCGCGACCGCGCTGCCGTGGCAGCACTCACTCAAATGGGCTGGACGTCCATAACCATCTGGGAATGCGATCTCAAAAAAGACCGCATCGACGCCACGATGGAAAAGGTCATCGAGCGGGTGCGCGCCGCAGAGCCGCAGCGCTAGGAACGAGCCGTCCACACACACCCCACACAGGCGAGCCACATCCACGTCACAAACCTTAGAAAGCCCTTAAGCCCAAAACCTTTCAAGAGTGTTACTCGATACCTCTGACCTGCGGTTTCATCGTAACGCCAAACCTCATTAATCCTTTCTTTAGCGCTTCTTTGCGACGGCCGCGGCATAATACTGCCAACGCACGGGACCTAGCAGCACACCCCGCGCGCAATCTTTTGGTGGACATCGAGGAGGCCGCATAAGCATGCATTCTTCCAATGACGCAGCACAGCAGCCATCCCTAACACATGCAGACCTTTTCTCCTTCCCCCCGACACAGAGAGACGGTCTCCTCGACTCCCCCACCACAAAAGCCAAACGCTCAACCAATCAGAATCTCAACTTGCAAGCATCGTTCGAAAAGCTCCAAGCATCCCTAGACAAAACCTTCCCCAACCAAGCCCGGGCATACTAGCCCCCATCAACAAAGTAGCCCTAACGCTCCAATTTTCCGCCCAACGCCACAAGGGCGACGACCTCGAGTAGGTCAACCTGGGAGGGACGAGGGCTTAGTTCCCCAATCTTTCCGCAGGGGGCAAAAAGCCTCGCCGCACGAAGTGCGCAGCGAGGCTTTTTGCATGCCCGAGGACGATTGGGGAACTAAGCCCTCGTCCCTCCCCGAGATAAGTAGCGAGTCGGAGTACCCTTGCTGTTACTCTGCTTTGCCCACAGAGTTGAGGTTGGTCATGCGAATCTTAACCAGCTCGGTGATCTCACGCATGCCCTCCTTGGCCGGCTTCTTAGGATCGAAGCAGGCGGGGTTCTCGGCCATGTAGGCCATGAAGCCCTTGGTGTAGGCCTGACGCAGCTCGGTAGCGTAGTTAACCTTGCAGATGCCGTTCTTCACAGCCTCGGCAACCTGCTCATCGGGCACACCGGAGGTGCCATGCAGAACCAGCGGCACGTCGACGGCGTCGCGGATGGCCTTGACCACGGACTGCTCGATGTGCGGATCGCTCGTGTACACGCCGTGGCTGGTGCCAACACCAATAGCGAGGGAGGTGCAGCCAGTGCGCTCGACGAACTCCTTGGCCTCGGCCGGATCGGTGTAGGGGCTCTCACCCTCAACCGCGGGGCCGTCGTCCTCCTTGCCGCCAACCTTGCCAAGCTCAGCCTCGACGGGCACGCCCATAGCGCGGCCAGCGTCGGCGACGGACTTGGTCAGGGCAATGTTGTCCTCGAAGGACTCGTGCGAACCGTCGATCATGACGGAGGTGTAGCCCGTGCGGAAAGCCTGCATGCAGCGGTCATAGCCATCGCCGTGATCGAGGTGCAGGGCAACGGGCACAGAAGCGCGCTCGGCGGCTGCCTTGACCATGCCGTAGAAGTAGTCCAGACCAGCGGTCTTGATGGTGCCCGGGGTGGTCTGCATGATGACGGGGGACTTGGTCTCCTCGGCAGCGGCCAGAACGGCCATAACAAACTCGAGGTTCTCGACGTTGAACGCGCCGACGGCGTAGTGGCCGGCCTGAGCGTCCTTGAGCATCTTTTCGGTGGTAACAAGTGCCATGAGCGTTTGCTCCTCTCCCTCGCCCGCATCTGGACATCGGGCGTACGTGTCCGCAAGGCGTTTTACCTTGCGTTTTACTGCCCCCATTGTATGGAAATCGTTCGTGTTACATGTATGAGATATCACCGGAACGCAGGTCAGGACACCCGTTTTTGAAAAGCAAACGGAAGGGATTCGGACCAAATTTCTCTATCCGACACTGAAGTTTTCACGCGAATCGTCTTTCTTTTATAGAAAAGATAAGTAATCGAAAGGTGTTTTCTTACTAAAAAAGAAAATGAACGAAAATGGACTCAACACAATTCCTGCAAATTTCAGACGCGGATGGAGCAGCTATGGCCCACGTAACAACTCGAGCATTCGCCGACGAGCGACGCGCCGCCATTATGGAAATGCTCGAGCATAACGCCTCCGTTCAGGTGGCAGACATCGCCCAAACCTTTGGCGTATCCTCCGTCACCGCCCGCGCCGACCTGGACGCGCTCGCCGAATCCGGCAAGCTGCGTCGCACGCATGGCGGCGCCGTGTCGCTCCACAAACGCCTAACTGTCTCCACGCAAGATCGCCGCATAAACATCAATGTCGCCGCCAAGCAGGCTATCGCACAAAGTGCCATTGAACTCGTCGGCAACGGTGACACCCTGCTCGTCGACTCGGGCACCACGGCACTCGAGTTTGTCCGGCTCCTCGATCAGCGCGACGGCATCACCGTCATCACGGCCGACATCACCATTGCCGATTACATCGACGAAAGCATGCCCTCGGTTGATGTCGTCATGCTGGGAGGGGCACTGCGCAAAGGCCATCGCTATCTATATGGCCCGCTCACCATGCAGGCACTTCAAACGGTTCACGCAGACCTTGCCGTCATATGCCCCGGCGCCTTTGTCCCCCGCTGCGGCTTTACGACTGACTTTCCTCAGATGGCCGAGACCAAAACGGCCATGATTGCCGCAGCCCGTCAAAGCGCCGCCCTCATGGACGCCAGCAAGGTCAACGGACGCGGCATGTATCGCTTTGCCGAACTGACCGATGTCGACACCGTCGTGATGGATTGCGACCCCGACCATGCCGTTGCCACCTCAATCGCCGAGATTGCCGATGACGAACGCCCGAACCTCATCATCGCCAGCGTGTAAACAAAAACCACCACAAAGGTGCCTGTCCCCTTTGTGGTGGTTTGAGCGTTAAAAGCGAAATATCGCTATTTGGAAAGCTCGTCGGCGAGGGCTTCGATCTGGGCGCGCGAGGCGTCGTTGAGCGAACCCAGCACGGTCACCTTGTTCTGCGTCAGGGTGATGTCCTTCATGCCCTCGAGCTCCTTGGTCATAACCTTGGCAGCAGCGGGCGCCCAAGAGCCGGCCTCGACAAGCGCCACCGTGCGGTTCTGGTAGGCATGCTCGGCGAGCGTGTGGATGAAGGTGCTCATAAACGGGAAGATCTCGCCCTGATAGGTGATGGAAGCGAGTACCAGACGGTCATAGCGGAACGCATCCTCAACGGCCTCGGCCATGTCGTCGCGAGCCAGATCAAAGACGGAAACCTTCTGGCCGCGAGCCTCAAGCGCGGATGCGAGTTCCTCAACGGCGACCTTCAGATGGCCGTACACGCTCGCGTAGGCAATCGTGATGCCGTCGTCCTCGGGCTGATAGCTCGACCAGGTGTTGTAGGTGTCGAGGTAATAACCCAGGTTCTCGGTCAGCACGGGGCCGTGAAGCGGGCAGATAATCTGAATGTCCAGATCGGCGGCCTTCTTGAGCACGGCCTGCACAAACTTGCCGAACTTTCCCACGATGCCAAAGTAGTAACGGCGCGCCTCGCAGGCCCAGCCCTCAGGATCCTCGATGTCGTTGGCGCCAAACTTGCCAAAGCCGTCGGCACTAAAGAGCACCTTGTCGGTGGCCTCGTAGGAGAAGAGCACCTCGGGCCAGTGAACGTTGGGGGCGCCAACAAACGTTAGGCTGTGGCCGCCCAGGTCGAGCACATCGCCCTCTTTGACGACCATCTTGCGCTCGGGGAAATCGGTGCCAAAGAAGTTGACCATCATGCGGAAGGCGCCCATGCTTGCCACGATCTGTGCCTGGGGATAGCGCTCCATAAAGGCGGCAATGCCGGCGGAGTGATCGGGCTCCATATGATGGACGACCAGGTAGTCGGGCGTACGGCCATCGAGCTCGGCCTCGAGGTTGCCGAGCCACTCGTCGACAAAGCCAGCGTCGACCGAATCGGCGACAGCGATCTTTTCGCCCAAGATAACGTAGCTGTTGTATGCCATACCGTTCTCGGACACGTCGTACTGGCCCTCGAACAGGTCGATGTCGTGGTCGTCGACGCCGATGTAGCGGATATCCTTGGTGATCTCCATCAGGCAAAACCTCCTAGATAGACAAAAGAACCCGTCTATCATAGCACTCGGCTGCATCCCAACAGCCATCTGCCGGCATCCTTATCGATTGTTATTGATGTTCAACATATCACCGTTGACCTGCGGAAACTATGCGCGCGGTGCCGCCGTACTATGTCGAACGATAAGCTGGCCGGGAATACGAATGGCAACGGTTTTGCCCGCCGCACCCGCCTCGGGAACCGCATGCTCAAACACCTCTCGTCCGCGCTGATGCAAGTCGAATCGAACGGTCGTGAGCTCGTTATGCGCGACAAAGTCGTCGAGTGAGTCATCGACGCCCACCACGCTCACGTCCTCGGGCACGCGCAAGCCGCTATCGCGCAGCGCGGCGATGGCGCCGTTTGCCATCTGGTCGTTTGCCGCGTAAATCGCCGTCATGGTGCGGTCGTGCTCGGCCAGGTACCTGCCGGCCTCGTAACCGCTGTTGGCAGACCAGTCACCCTCGAGCGGCTCTACCGGCTCGATGTGTTTACGCTCGAGTGCATCCTGCCAGCCGGCGCGACGAAACTGTTCGTCGACTGAGAACGACGGGCCACCAATATAGCGAATCTGCTCGTGCCCCAGCTCAAACAGGTGATCCATGAGCAGCAGCGAGCAGCCGTAATGGTCGGAATCGACCGTGGTCACGCGCGGATGTGCGTACATGGTAACGATGACCGTGCCGATACCCGGCAGTGGATCAAACGTCTCAAAATCGGGCGCCATACGACTCATGCCGATGATGATGCCGTCCACCGGCAATGCGGCCATACGACGCGTGGCCTCGGCAAGCGAAAACTCCTCGGTCTTGGACATCTCGACCAGCGTGATGGCGCAACCGCGCTCACGGGCCGCACTGGCAATGCCGTCGATCATCGTCAGGTTACCGAACTTGGTGACATCGTTGACGCACAGACCGACCGAATGGTAGCGGCCGTCGCGCAGCGAGCGACCGGCATAACTCGGACGAAAGCCGAGCTCTTGCATGGCGGCCTGCACGCGCTGGCGCGTCTGTTCATTAACGTTGGGCAAGCCGTTGGCGACGCGCGAAACCGTCTGCTGCGAAACGCCAGCAGCGCGGGCGACGTCGGCCATGGAGACCGGACGCGTACCTGTATCGTTGGACGGGCGCCTTGCCACAGGATCACCTTCACCCTTGCGAGATCTGAATAGCGTGCATGCCGGCCCGGGCAGAAACACACCCCGCGCCGAAGCCCGCTATCGTCGGACGCATGCTAACGTACTCTACTTTTTCAATCCGCAACTCTTCTGCTCTATAAGTCCATACGGCAATACCGTTCACGGCTGAATTTCTACCGATTACCAGATTCTCAAAAAGTGATAAGTGTTGTGTTATGAGTACGTTAACATAGCCCGTAACGTGCGGCATCGTAGATGCTGAATTTACGCCGCTTCAGATTGTTAACGTACTCACTACGACGCAAAGCTCGTCAGTATGCGCCAAGGAAAGGACCCTCATGACCGCTCCCGACGAAAAGACACTCGCCACACTCACCAAGCTGTTCGAGGATGAGTTTGGCCCCATCGGCGATCGCCAGGTGCTCTATGTGCACGCGCCCGGCCGCTCCGAGATCAGCGGCAACCACACCGACCACGAGGGCGGCCACGTTATCGCCGGCTCGCTCGATGTCGCCGTCGACGGCATCGCCGTGGCAACTGATTCCAACAAGGTCCGCGTTGCCGACGAAGGCTATCCCACGTTTGAGATCGCGCTCGACACGCTAGACGTTCAGGAGTCCGAGAAGGGCACGTCCGCGAGCCTCGTCCGCGGCATGGCCCACGAAATCGCTGCTCTGGGCGTTGAGCCCCAGGGCTTCGACCTCGCCTTCACCTGCTCCGTCCCCTCGGGCGGCGGTCTTTCGAGCTCCGCTGCTGTCGAGGCGGCATACGGTCGTGCCATGGAGACGCTCTGGGGAGCGCCCGCCATCGAGCCTGTCGCGCTCGCCCAGATGAGCCAGCGCACCGAGAACAATTACTACGGTAAGCCCTGCGGCCTTATGGACCAGGCCGCCGTGTGCTTGGGCGGCCTTGCCTACATGGACTTTGAGGATCAGGCTCAGCCTAAGACCCAGAAGCTCGAACTCAACTTTGAAGATCACGGCTATGCGCTCGTGCTCGTTAAGGTCGGCGCCGACCACGTGGCCGCCACCGACGACTACGCCGCCGTTCCGCGCGAGATGCAAGACGTCGCCGCCGAGTTTGGCAAGGCACGCCTGTGCGAGGTAAACGTTGCCGATTTTGACGCCAAGCTCCCCGAGCTGCGCGCCAAGCTGGGCGACCGTGCCTGCCTGCGCGCCGTTCACTACTGGTACGAAAACGGCCTGGTCGATAAGCGTTGGGCGGCCCTTAACGCCGGCGACATCGACCAGTTCCTGGTCCTGACGCGCGAGTCCGGCGCCAGCTCCGCCATGTACCTGCAGAATGTCGTTGCCAAGCTGGGATCTGAGCAGCCTTCCATGTATGCCCTGGCGCTGGCCGAGCACGTGCTCGACGGCCGCGGCGCCGTTCGCATTCACGGTGGCGGCTTTGGTGGCACCATCCAGGCCTTCGTGCCGCTCGACCTGGTCGACACCTTCATTGCCAAGATGAACGGCTGGCTGGGCGAGGGCTCTGCCCGCCACTACGCAATTTCTGACAAGGGGGCTTACGCGGCATGGCTGTAATGACCGACGTGCGCGAGGCCGCGCAGGGCCTGATTGAGTATGCCATCCATCGATCGATGATCGGACAGGACGATCGCATCTGGGCCTACAACACCATTTTGGAGTGCATCGGCGCCACGGGCCCCGCACTCGACATGGCTTGGGCGCTCAAGACCGAGAAGATTTCGCTCTTGCACCCCGATACCCTGCCCGACTTTGACCTGGAGGGCACGCTCGCCGCGCTTGCCGAGGCCGCCGTTGCCAACGGTGCTGCCGAGGACACGGCATCGGGGCGCGACCGCATCGCCATGCGCATCATGGGTATGCTCATGCCGAGGCCTTCGGTTGTAAACGAGGAGTTCAACGGCCGCATGGGCGTCAACGAGCCCCGCGCCGCGACCGACTGGTTCTACGGCCTGTGCTGCGACGCCGGCTACGTGCGCCGTGCCGCCATCGCGCGCAACATCAAATGGAGCACCCCCACCAACTGGGGCGATCTCGAGATAACCATCAACCTGTCCAAGCCTGAGAAGGACCCGCGCGATATCGCCGCGGCAGGTGCCGCCAAGAACACGGGCGAAAAGTATCCCGCCTGCCAGCTCTGCATCGAAAACGAGGGCTACCCCGGACGCTCCGCCGCAGCCGACGGCGGCGCTCATCCTGCACGCCAGAACCTGCGCATTATCCCCATCTCGCTCAATGGCGATCGCTGGGGCTTCCAGTACAGCCCGTACGCGTACTTTAACGAGCACTGCATTGCCATGAGCTCCGAGCATCGCCCGATGCACGTTGACCGCAAGGGCCTGACGTGCCTGCTCGACTTTGTGGACCTGTTCCCGCACTACTTTATTGGCTCCAACGCCGACCTGCCCATCGTGGGCGGCTCGATTCTGTCGCACGACCACTTCCAGGGCGGCGCGCACGAGTTCCCCATGATGCATGCCGCCGAGGTCTTGCAGTTTAGCGTGCCCGGCTTTGACAGCGTTACGGGTGCTGTGCTGCAGTGGCCGCTTTCGGTGCTTCGCCTGCGCTCGCATGACCGCGCTCAGCTGCTCGACGCTGCCGAGAAGATTATCCTCGCCTGGCGCGAGTGGACCGATGAGTCTGTGGGCGTCATCGCGCACACAGCCGATGGCATGGCGCACAACACAGTGACACCCGTCATCCGCCGCGTCGACTCCCGCGGCAATGCCGGCGGCAAAATCTACGAGGCCTACCTGGCGCTTCGCTGCAACATCACGACCGACGAGCATCCGTTGGGCGTGTTCCACCCGCATGCCGAGTATCACCACATTAAGAAGGAGAACATCGGCCTGATCGAGGTCATGGGCCTGGCCATTTTGCCGCCGCGCCTGGTTCCCGAGCTCGGTGCTGTCCGCGAGCACCTGCTGGCGGCCAAGGCCGATGCCAGCTACGACCTTGCCGGCGCGCTCGAGGGCGATAGTCTTTGCCGCAGCCACGCCGCATGGGCCGAGGATGTCTATGCCCGCCGCGCCGACGAGCTTACGGCGGACAACGCCATCGATATCCTGCACGAGGAGGTCGGCGTGGTGTTTGGCCACGTGCTCGACAACGCCGGCGTATTTAAATGGGATGAAGCCGGCCGCGCCGCCCAGCAGCGCTTTATCGACTCACTGTAATGATCCCTTTCGGACGAAGGAAAACGGATCATTTCGTCTTCAAGACAACGGCGCCCGCCGGCAACATCGCCGGCGGGCGCCATTTTTGCGTGTAGTCATTGGGGACGCTCTTAAACGACTAGTCAAACAAGAACGTCCCCAACGACTAATGACTCGAGCGTGGAAAATCTCCCACTTTGAGCTCGTATGGGCACCAAAAGCAGGAGATTATCCACGCTCATTCTATTAGGAGTCGCAACCGCTACAACTCTACGACCTCAACGCTGTTGTAGACCTCGTCCCAGCGGTCCATGACCAGGTGGCCGGTCTTGGGGTCCATGGCGTTGAGCTTGCCGCAGGTATTGGCAGTCTTGAGCACCGTGACGTCGTCGGCACCAGCAGCAATGGCATGCGCAAAGCCGGCGATGGTCGAGTCGCCGGAACCCGTCGCGTTCACAGCAGCAATCGCGGGCGTCTTGGCGCGGAATGCGCGACCCTCATGGAAGCCCACCGAACCGGCAGCGCCCATCGAAACGACAACCCAGGGAATACCGGCAAAACGGCCATCGGCGGCAAGCGCCTCGCGCAGAGCATCGACATCATCGGTCGTGAAGGACGTGCTCAGCAGACCGTTGATCTCGGTCAGATTGGGCTTCACAAGCTCGGGCTTGGCGTCGGACTCCAGCGCGGCCTCCAGCGATGCACCCGAGGTATCGAGCAGCACCTTGGTGCCCGCCTCCTCGGCGATCTTGACGAGCTCGGCATAGTAGCCGGCATCGACGCCACGCGGCAGCGAGCCCGAAAGCGTCACAACGTCCGCCTTCGCTGCAAGCTCGGCAAACTTGGCCGTAAAGGCCTCGAGCTCGGCCGGGGCGATCTGCGGGCCGCTCTCCAGCAGCTCGGTCTGATTACCCTCGTGCAGAATATTCAGGCAAATGCGCGTCTCACCGGCGATGGGCACAAAGTCGTTCTTGATGCCGTCGGCATCCATGAGCTCGGCCATATAGGCACCCATGTGGCCGCCAAGCAGACCGGTCGCGAGCACGTCGTCGCCCAGCTGCAGCAGCACGCGGCTCACGTTGAGGCCCTTGCCGCCAGCGGTCTTTTCGGGCGTCACACGGTTAACATCGTCGATGATCAGCTTGTCGAGCTGATAGCGCGTATCAATCGACGGGTTCATGGTAACGGTCAGAATCATATTGAACTCCTGTTCCGGGGCGGCATGACCCACCCCAAACATACGATAGCTCGTTAAAGGATCTCGATCTCAAAGCCGCGGGTGACGGTCTCCCCCGGCTTGGCCACCAGGCAGCCACGCTTGTGCTCTAGAATATCGTCCTCGTCGGAGCAGGTGGACAGGCCACCCCACGGTTCAATTGCCACAAAGTCGCCCTCGGGCTTGCTCCACACAATCAGGTACGGCATATCGGGGAACGTCAGGCGCACGCCCTTGTCCTCGGTTTTCTTGGTCAGCGTAACCACGCGGCTCTCGAGCACGTCGAAGATGGTCTCCGCGAAGTCGAAGAGTTCGTGGGTAAGCGGCAGGTTCTGGCCGATCATGGGGTTCTTGCTGCGATGCTCAACATCAATCAGGCCCGTCGAGGGAACGGCAGTACAGAGCTCGGCGGCCTCACGCTGCTCAAAACGGAGCTCGTAATCGTCGTAGGACTCGCCCTCGTCGAGCGGGCACTTAAAGCCGGGGTGACCGCCCACAAAGAACGGCATGTCCTCGGTGCCCTCATTGGTCACCTCGTACGACACGGCCACCTTTTCCGAATCAATCGTGTAACGAGCAACGATCTTAAACGGATACGGGTACTGCTCGAGCAACTCGGCATGGTCGGCAGAGCTTAGGCTCAGCGCAACCATGTTGTCACTCTGTTCCTCGAGCTTCCACTCCTGTTTGCGCGCAAAGCCGTGGCGGGCGAGCTTAACCTCGCGGCCGCCCATGGTCATTGCGTGACCGTCGCGAAGGCCGCCGCAAATCGGAAAGCAAATGGGTGCCTGGCCCGACCAGACCGAAGGATCGCCCTGCCACAGGTACTCGCGACCGTTGGCTTTAATCGAAGTGAACGATCCGCCAGCCGTGCTCAGTGCCACACGAATAGAACCGTTATCAAGAACAAACTCCATAGGAGCCTTCACTTTCGTACGCCAGCCCGCCAAGTCAGTGGGGCTGATAGAAAACCGGCCCGCGCCCCCTCACAGAAACGCGAGCCGTCAACGGACTAGTTAATTACGCCGGATACCCGCTAATCATGGTATTCGCCGCGGTCCCACTTCTCGAGGAACTCGTCAAAGAAGTGCGGATCAGCCTGAGCCTCGGCGTCGGCCTTGTTGCAGGCATCGATCTTGGCAATCAGGGCATCGTGCTCGGGGGTCTTCTCGTAGGGCTCCTCCAGGAAGGCAAGCATGATGTCAGCCATCAGGAACTCGCCGGTAATCTTGCCGCCAAAACCCACGATGTTGGCGTTGAGCTCGCGACGGGCATACAGGGCAGAGGTCATGTCGCGAACCAGGGCGCAGCGGGCGCCGGGAACCTTGTTGACGGCGTTGGTGATGCCGATGCCGGTACCGCACAGGGCCACGCCAAAGTCGGCCTTGCCGCTGGCAACAGCCTCGCCCACGGCCTTGCCGTAGATGGGGTAATGCGTACGGGTGTGGCTGTAGGTGCCGCAGTCGAGCACCTTGTAGCCAGCCTGCTCCAGGCGGTCGGCCAGATAGATCTTCTCGTCCGTAACGATATGGTCGCAACCGATTGCGATGGTCTTCTTCATCAGAACGTCCTTTCGTCTGAATTCACAAGTTGAGGTAGAAGTTCGAGTTCTCGGTGGCTCTCGTTAGGCCATCTTGTTGAGCATGTCGACACGGATCTGGTGACGGCCGCCGGCGTACTGGGCGCGCAGGAACTCGCGGGCGATCTTCTTGGCGACCTCGGTGCCCACGACGCCCGGGCCCATGGTGACCATGCGCGAGCCGTTGTGCTCGCGGGTCATGTAAGCGGAACGCTCGTCGGAAATGTTGGCGACGACCATGCCCTTGATCTTGACGGCAGCCATATAGGAGCCGACGCCGTACTTATCGAATGCGAAGCCCTGGGAATCCTTGTGCTCCAGCAGGTCCTTGGCAACGGCGGTCGCGGAATCGACAAGGTCCGCGGCAGGGGTCTCGGAATAGTCGACGACTTCGTGACCGTCGGCGATGAGCATCTCCTTGATGGACTCCTTCATCGACATACCGTCGGCATCGGAAGCGATTACAACCCTCATGACATCCTCCTTGAGAGATACGCAGGTGCGTAGTTTCTGTTTGGAAGTGTTGAATCGCGTTCAGGTCCGGGCATCTGAATGTGCGGTTCTTCACTGTTCTTGTTTATTTGAACACATTCGAACATTAACTGCAACAACTATTTGTTTGTCTTTGTTCTTTTTTGAACAAATACCATTCACGGGTGATTGCTGACCGTTTGGGTCTGGCGCGGACGTAGCGACCATGTGTTCAACAAACAAAAGGGCGGCCGAGAACGCGTCTCGCCCGCCCTTCGGCAGTATGCCCCGGTATATACAGCTGTTTTAGCTACACGGACTGCCCGCCCTTCTTGGCATGCTTGGACGGAGCGCTCAGAAAGCGCCCCGTTAAGTAGTTCGCCGGGCCGGAAATATCGATCCCCAGCAGCGTGTGCCCCAACCACAGAAACGCCGCGAGCACCAGCAACGGAATAACACACGAGGTCACGATCATCACGATAACGCCTTCGATCAGATCAGTCACCTGCTGCACAATCTCATCGGTCATCTGCTTGGCGCCGCTGGTCACCGATGTGACAAGACCCGAGGCACCGTCGGCAAGCTGCTCAAGCACGTTCTTGGGCTCTGTGGACTCGGTCTTTTTCTTGCTTGCTTTGGAACTGTCGTTATCCGCCACGTCTGCAGCGTCGGCCGCCTTTTGTTCGGCCGCCTCGATGCTCACTCGATACGTTTCGTCGACCTTTTGCGATACCCACACGCTTGCAGGCACCAACGCCATGCCGATCATGGCGACTACCAGCACGCGGGTCGCCACGCGGCGCAGGACGGCACTCGTGCTCCAGCGTCCGTGAATGCCAAGCGAGACCGCAAAGAGCACCAGAGCAAACGGAATCAGGATGCCCAGGCCCACCGACCACAAGATGGTCAGCAGATATTTCTCGAGGTAGAGCACGGCAAGCACAATGCCCAAGTTGCCCGAAAGCTGGGCGAGCTGCTCGGCGACCGGCGTTCCCGTATCGCCCGGCAGCGCCGTGATGCCCGCAGACAGCGCCACGCACGAGGTCGTGAGCGCCAAAACGTTGCCCTTCTTTTGATCGATAACCTCGATGGTGGAGTCCCAAGTTTTGGTATCGGCGAAATGCGGACGAGCTACAAAGCCCGACAGCAGCGCCAGTACCACGAGCGCAACGATAAAGCCAATCTGCAGCTTTTTGTTTGCGCACACGACATCGGACAGGCTGGGCTGCAGCTCGGTTACTGTCGTGTGCTCGGTTATCTGGACAGAACGCCCATGAGCTACCTCGTGCGCATCTCTTTTTTGTATTGACCCGTTATCCGGCATTTGGATACCTCCTCAGTCCGGCCTGTATTGCGGATGGAAGTATACCCACCCAGCGAAAAACCGAACGGAAGGGCGGCAGAGCACCCCAAGACTGTCCCCAACGACTAGTCGTTTAAGAACGTCCCCAATGGCTAAAGGAGTGGCCCAAACTGCCGGCAGATAAGGAACGTCCCCAACTGCCGGATGCCGCAACTTGGAGGAGGACGGAAAAAGCCCTGTCGCGGGTTTGCGGCAGAGCTTTTGGAAGGGGACTTGATTGTGAGGACTCGTTAGGCGAGCTTGGCCTCGAGCTCGGCGATGCGCTTGTAGGCATCGATGGTAAAGCGGGCCTGCTTCTCCAGAATCATGGTGGTCATGAGGGTGTCCTGGGCGTGAGCCATGATGAAGGTCATCTCCATCTCGCCGCCGCCGGCCTCCTGCGACAGCAGCTTGGTCTGCGTGTCGTGAGCGCCGATGAGTGCATCGCTGGCATCCTTGTGCAGCTGCTCGGCCTTCTCAAAATCACCCTCGCGAGCAGCATCGAGCGCTGCAAGCAGATCGGTCTGGGCGTCGCCCGCGTATGCGACAATCTCGAATCCAACCATCGAGATTTCTTCTTTGGTTGCCATATTGCGTTCCTTTCACATATGAACCAATGGAGAGCATCGCGTCCGGGCATACGCGCTGCGTTGTGTATGACAGAAACATTAACATTCAAACAAAAAAGAACAATACAAAACGTAATTTCGAGCTATGAACGGTCGATTTTCGCCCGTGAACGGTTTTTAAACCAATTCGAACAATATCAAACACTATTAGCGGCAACCCAAACAGGTCCGTACCCTAGCGCAACTCTCGTACCGTATCGCCCGCTACGAGCACGCCGGGGATCAGCATGTGTTCCACGCCAGGCGTAACCCCCTCGGCGCCGGCGATCTTGTCGACCGCCCACATGCCGACACGCTTGTTATCAAAGCGCACCGTGGTCAGGCGACGATCGGGCACGATGTCGCCCAGGCTGTCGTCGACACCCACCACGCTCACGTCCTCGGGCACGCGCTTTCCGCGCGACTCGAGCCCGCGAATGCAGCCGTAGGCCATGGCGTCGTTGGAGGCATAGATGGCCGTGCAGGTCGGATCGTCTGCCAGAGCCTGACCGGCAGCATAGCCGCTCTGCGCCGTCCAATCGCCACGAATGAATCGCGGCGGCTCAATACCATGCGCGCGCAGCGTCTCGCGCCAGCCCTCCTCGCGCTGCATGCCCGAAAGCGAGCGCTCGGGGCACGAGATAAAGTGCACGGTCTTGTGCCCCTGCCCCAGCAAGTACTCGACGACCTGACGCGAGCAATCGAACTGGTCGTTATCGATCGTCGAGCACAGCGGGTGCTCCAACATGGTAACGAGCACCGTCTGCATGCCGGGCAGCGGCTCAAAGGTGCCAAAGTCCGCCGGCATGCGGTTCATGATCACGACCACGCCGTCCACTGGCAGCGCGCTCATACGCGACGATGCACTCTCGAGGGTATAGGGGTGTCCATCTACTTTAGTAAGGGTGATGGCATAGCCGTGTTTGTCGGCAGCGGCGGCAAAGCCCTCCATACGGTCGAGGTTGCCGGTACCGGTAATGTTGAACATGGCGACGCCGACCGTCTTGAACTTGCCGCGGCGCAGCGACCGGCCGGCAAAATTGGGGCGATACCCCAGCTCGCGCATGGCGGCACGCACGCGCTCCTTGGTCTCGGGGCGCACGCTGGGCGAATCGTGCACGGTGCGCGAGACCGTCTGCTCCGAGACGCCCGCGAGGCGCGCCACATCTTTGACGGATACCGATTTTTTAACAGCGGCCATAGGTCGATCTTTCTATGTCAACGATGCCATTGACGGCATCCTGCGCAGTCATTTTGAACACATTTAAGTATATCCAACGTCTCTCCAACGATACGCTTACCACCCAAAACCTACCGTTCACCGACAATTCTGCTTCGCCGAACGGCTTTTGTCGCCCAAATGTTAACGTTGCCATTGTGCAAACACAGAGCCACCGGGCAGCTCAATCGTTTACACGCAAGGAATCGACGGTCTACAGGCACAGGGGCCACCGATTCACATCTTTTTTGTGTCGCAAAATGGCAACGTCAACATTTTGGCAACCAGATGTCAAAAGCTACCATCGTTGCTAACCCACCGACTCTTAGGAGCTTTGCATGGAGCAACTCATCGCCACCATCGAAAAAGGCCAGCCCTTTTTCAACGCGATCGCCCGCAACAAGTACCTCAAGGCGATTCGCGACGGCTTTATCTCCGTCATCCCCATCATCATCTTCTCGTCCATCTTCTGCCTAGTAGCCTCGGTCCCCAACATCTGGGGTTTCTACTGGCCCGATGACATCAACAACGCCCTGTGGAAGTGCTACAACTACTCCATGGGCATCCTGGCCATCGCCTGCGCCGCCACCACGGCCAAGCACTTCGCCGACGCTCAGAACCGCGACCTGCCCAAGAACAATCAGATCAACTTCATCTCGTGCATGTGCGCGGCCATCATCGGCTTCTTGCTCCTTTCGAGCGACACGATCGCCACGGACGCCGCCAGCGGCTTCAACACGACCTACCTTGGTTCCAAGGGCCTGCTGACCGCCTTTATCGCTGCGTTTGTGACCGGCATCATCTACAAGTTCTTCATTAAGCGCAACATCACCGTCAAGATGCCCGAGCAGGTTCCGCCCAACATCTCGCAGACCTTTAAGGACATCATCCCCTTCTCCGTCTGCATCACCGTCTTTTGGGTCTTTGACATCGTCTTCCGCGCTGCTTTTGGCTTCTGCTTTGCCCAGGGCGTCATCCAGGTGTTCCAGCCCCTGTTCACCGCCGCCGACGGCTATATCGGCCTCGCTGTGATCTACGGCGCTATGAGCCTGTTCTGGTTCGTCGGCGTCCACGGCCCCTCAATCGTCGAGCCCGCCATCGCCGCCGCCCTCGTTGCCAACATGACCGACAACCTGGCTGCGTTCCAGGCCGGCCAGCACGCTTCCGCTGTCCTGACCCAGGGCGCCCAGTACTTCGTCGTCTGCATGGGCGGTACCGGCGCCACGCTCGTCCTGGTCTTTATGTTCTGCTTCCTGGCCAAGTCCCAGGAGATGCGCGCCGTCGGTAAGGCCGCCATCGTCCCCGTGTGCTTTGCCGTCAACGAGCCGCTGCTGTTCGCCGCGCCCATCGTGCTCAACCCCGTCTTCTTTGTCCCGTTTGTCTTTGCCCCGATCGCCAACATCTGGATCCTCAAGGTCTTTATCGACTTCTTGGGCATGAACGGCTTTATGTACACCCTGCCTTGGACCGTCCCCGGCCCCATTGGCACCATCATGGGCCTGGGCTTCCAGCCGCTCGCCTTTGTGATGCTCGCCATCATCCTGGTCGTCGACTTTGCCCTGTACTACCCGTTCTTCCGCGCCTATGACGCCCAGAAGTGCGCCGAGGAGGCCGAAATCTCCCGGGAGGAGCTCGCCGCCAAGAACGCCGAGAAGGCCGCCAAGCTCAACGACGCCTTCCAGGGTAAGGCCGACGCCAAGAGCGTTGCCGCCGGCGCCGCTGCCGAGGTCGTAAAGACCGACGCCGCCCCCGCTGCTGCCACCACCGAGGCTACGGCCGCCAGCGACCTCAACGGCAAGCGCGTACTCGTGCTCTGCCAGGGCGGCGGCACCTCGGGCCTGCTCGCCAACGCGCTGGCCAAGGCCGCCAAGGAGCGCGGCATCGATCTTGAGACCGCTGCCGATGCCTATGGCAACCACGTGGACATGCTTCCCGACTTTGACCTGGTCGTCCTGGCTCCGCAGGCTGCCAGCTACCTGGCCGACCTGCAGAAGGACTGCGAGCGCGTGGGCAACAAGTGCGTCGCCTGCCGTGGTAAGCAGTACATCGAGCTCTCCCAGAACGGCGACAAGTCTCTCGCCTTTGTGAGCGAGCAGCTGTCGAAGTAAGCAACGCTTAGGGCCAGCCGACTATCCAAGACAGGCTGGCCCTTCGATTTAAACGATTGGATCATCATGTCCGTTAACCCCGCCAGCGTCACCAACCCGCCCGCGCAGTTCCCCGAGGACTTTGTCTTTGGCGGCGCCACTGCTGCCTACCAGGTAGAGGGCGAGACCCGCACCCACGGTAAGGGCAAGGTCGCCTGGGACGACTTCTTGGAGGCCCAGGGCCGCTTCTCTCCCGATCCCGCCTCCGACTTCTACAACCAGTATCCGGTGGACCTGGAGCTGTGCGAGGAGTTTGGCATCAACGGTATTCGCCTCTCCATCGCCTGGAGCCGCATCTTCCCCGAGGGCACCGGCAAGGTGAACCCCGAGGGCGTGCAGTTCTACCACGACCTATTTGCCGAGTGCCACAAGCACCACGTTGAGCCGTTTGTCACGCTGCATCACTTCGACACGCCGCTGCCCCTCTTTGAGAAGGGCGACTTCCTCAACCGCGAGACCATTGACGCCTTTGTGGACTTTGCCACCTTCTGCTTTAAGGAGTACGCCGACCAGGTAACCTACTGGTTCACCTTTAACGAGATCTGGGCCGACGCCTCCAACACCTACATCGAGGGCACCTTCCCCGGCGGCGTCAAAGCTCATCTGGCCGAAGCCTTCCAGTGCGAGCACAACATGATGCTCGCCCACGCCAAGGCTGTGCTGGCCTTCCACAACGGCGGCTTTAAGGGCAAGATCGGCGTCATTCAGTCGCTGGAGTTTAAGTACCCGCTCAACGAGAACGACCCCGCCGACATCAAGGCCGCCAACAACGAGCACGTGTTGCAAAACCAGTTCCTGCTCGACGCCACCTTCCGCGGCGACTATGCCCCCGACACCCTCGAGTGCGCCAACCGCCTGGCCGCCGTCTCGGGCGGCACCATCGAGATCCTGGACGAGGACCTCGAGATTATGCGCGAGGCAGCGCTCTACAACGACTACCTGGGCGTTAACAACTACCAGTGCCGCTTCCTCAAGGCTTACGATGGCGAGAACGACCTGCACCACAACGGTACGGGCGAGAAGGGCACCGGTCGCTGGCGCGTCAAGGGCATTGGCGAGCATGTGAACAAGCCCGGCATCCCCACCACCGACTGGGACTGGATCATCTATCCCGAGGGTCTGTTCGATCTGCTCGTCTACATTAAGCAGCGCTACCCCAACTACAAGCAGATCTTCATCACCGAGAACGGTATGGGCTACAAGGACCCCTACAAGGACGGCTTTGTGGACGACCAGCCGCGCATCGACTACATCGAGCAGCACCTGCGCTGGCTGCTTAAGGCCATGGAGGTGGGCGTCAACGTGGGCGGCTACTTCCTGTGGAGCCTGCAGGACCAGTTCTCCTGGACCAACGGCTACAACAAGCGCTACGGCTTCTTCTACGTAGACTTTGAGACCCAAAAGCGCACGCCCAAGGCGAGCGCCTACTGGTACAAGCACGTGGCGCAGACCCGTCGTCTGGACTAGCGGCTCGCGACGAGCGGCATTGCCCCGCTCACACAACCTGCCCCCATTTCTCAGCCGGGGGCGGCACGTCACACGGCGCGCCGCCCCCGGTCTTTTGTTTTTGTTCGGCCTGGGGGCCGTTTGTCTCGATCTGTAACATCTAGCCGAGTTTTTCGGTCCTAGCTGTTACAGGTTGAGATGGACGAGCCGAGCATGTCTACGCCCGCAGGTCCTTTACGCTGGAACGCTCGACCAACACGCCCGAGACGAGCGTACGGCTTCTGGAGCTCGGGGCTTCCAGACCTGCGACGACCTCGTTAAGCGCACGGATGCCCAGCTCGCGGTGGCGAAACTTCACCGACGTCAGAATCGAGTTGGGAATCGTCTTGTAGAGCTCATCGTCGAAGCCGATCACGGACACGTCGTCGGGCACGCTGAGCCCTTTGTCACGTAGGGCCATCATCACGCCGTTTGCCATGCAGTCGTTAGCGGCGAGGACCGCCGTGCAATCGGGTTTATCGGCAAGCACAAGGCCCGCGGCATAGCCACTATCCGCATTCCAATCGCCTTGCAGGGGCTCGGGCGGCTCAATGCCACGTGCCTCGAGTGCCGCACGCCAACCTTTCATACGACACTGGCTCGACAGCGACTCTTTCTTACCAGAGACGAAGTGCACGTTCTTGTGCCCGTGATTCAAGAAGTACTCGCACGCCATGCGCGCGCCGCCTTCTTGATCGTCACTGACGGTGGAGCAGGTAGGATGCTCCATCGGTGTGATAATCACCGTCTTGAGGTCTTTCGGTGCCTCAAAGGTATCAAAGTCATCGACCATCTGGCGCAGGTTGAAAATCATGCCGTCGACGGGAAGCTGCGACATCCTATGCGCCGCTTCGGCAAGGGTCATCTTCTCCCCCGCCCGCTTTTTGATCATCGTGAGAGCAAAGCCTCGCTCTTCGGCGGCATCGGCGATACCGTCGATCATGTCCACGGCGCCGCCCGACAAGTGGAACATCACCACGCCGATGCACCCGTAACGGCCCAACTTGAGTGAACGCGCGGCAAAGTTGGTTCGAAACCCGAGCGCCTCCATTGCGGAATGGACCCTATCGCGCGTCGACTCGCGCACGCTATCGGGCTCGTTGATCACGCGCGACACCGTCTTGAGAGAAACGCCTGCGGCAACTGCCACATCATTCATTGAGACATTTTTCTTGTCCATCGTTGCCACTGCTTCTCCACTCGGTTCTCTATCGCTTGTTTTTTTGTGTTCTAGCATACACTACCTGCTCGACTGACAAATCAACCGTTTACCGGACAATATCGACCGCTCACCCGTATATCCTTGTTGCTCTTCCAAAAATGTCTTACGTTGTCATTAACGAAATGACAACGTTGTCATTTCGCAATGCCTTCCTTAAGCAGGAAGGTTTCCGGGCAGTCCTGACCATCCATCGACGACCAGTTCCATCCACATGCATCGCGCATCAAGTAGCAAAGGAGCTCTATGGACGCCATCGTAAAGATGCTCGAAAAGCATCAACCGTTCTTCGAGAAGATCTCGAGAAACATCTACCTCCAGGCCATCAAAGACGGATTCCTTGGGTGCATGCCCATCGTCCTTACCTCTTCGATCTTTCTGCTGATCGCCACCCTTCCCGGCGTAGTTGGCATCATGCTGCCCCAGCCGCTCATCGACTGGTGCAACAAGCTGTACAACTTCACCATGGGCGTCATGGGCATCATGGTTGCCGGCACCACCGCCAAGAACTTCACGGCTTCCATGAACCGTCGCATGCCCGCCGGCAAGGTGCTCAACGACGGCTCCACCATGGTGGCCGCCCAGTGCAGCATGCTGCTGCTCGCTGTTACGCAGTTCACCACCAAGTTCGACGGCTCCGAGCTTTCCGTCTTCGATTGCACCAGCATGGGTACGCGCGGTCTGTTCTCGGCCTATATCGCCGCGTTCATTACCGTGTGGGTTTATAAGTTCTGCGTCTCGCGCGATCTGACCATTAAGCTGCCCAAGGAGGTTCCGGGCGCCATCGCTCAGAACTTCCGCGACATCATCCCCTTTGGCGGCGCCGTCATCATCTGCGGCATCATCGATGTCGTCGTGCGCAACCTCATGGGCGTTCCGTTCTCCGAGCTGCTTATCAAACTGCTCTCCCCGCTCTTTACCGCTGCAGAAACCTATCCTGGCCTTATCCTTATCCAGGCAGCCACTGCGTTCTTCTGGTTCATCGGTGTCCATGGTCCTTCGATTGTCCAGCCGGGCATCGACCCCATCCGTCTTGCCAACCAGGCTGAGAACCTGCAGGTTCTGCTGGCCGGTGGTCACCCCGCCCATTCCCTCACCTTCAACATGTCGCTCGTGGGTGAGTTCGGCGGCACCGGCGCCACGTTCATCGTACCGCTTCTGCTGATTCTCTTTATGAAGTCCAAGCAGCTCAAAGCCGTCGGTAAGGCCTCGATTGTTCCTGTTGCCTTCGCCGTCAACGAACCGCTGCTCTTTGGCGCGCCGATGATTCTTAACCCCTACATGCTCATCCCCTTTGTTGCCGCCGGCTGCGTCAACGTGAGTGTTGCCAAGTTCTTTATCGACAATGTGGGCATGAACGGCTTCTCCTTCGTGGTGCCTTGGGCTACCCCTGCCCCCATCGGTATCTTCATCACCACGAACTTCCAGCTTATCGCCCTGGTGTTTGTCGCAATCATCATCTTGCTGGACGCCATCATTTACCTGCCGTTCTTGAAGGCATACGATAAGCTGCTCTGCGACCAGGAGGCCGAGCGCGCCGCCGAGCTGGGTCTCGAGTCCGATGGTGCCGCTTCCATCGCCGCCAGCACCTCTGCGCCCGCCATCGAGCAGACCGCCGCTGCCGTCGAGCCGACCGCCGCTGCCGCCGACAGCAAGCCTGTCGCCGATCAGCCCGAGCCCGCCTCCGACGCATCCGCTAAGAAGGATGTCGACGGTCTGAAGGTCCTCGTCCTGTGCGCCGGCGCCGGCACCTCTGCCATGCTTGCCAACGCCATCAAGGAAGGTGCTGCGCAGACCGGAGAGAACATCGCTTCCTCCGCAGGCGCCTATGGCCAGCACACTGCCATCATGGATCAGTACGACGTTATCGTGCTCGCCCCGCAGGTTCGTAGCTACTACAACGACATGAAGGCCGACACCGATCGCCTGGGCATTAAGCTGCTCGCTCCCCGCGGTAAGGAATATATCGACCTTACTCGCGACCCCGCTGGCGCCATCAAGTGGCTCCGCGAGAACCTCGACTAGTTCCTCCCTCTGTTGGTGCCCGGATTCCCGGTTCGGGCACCTCTCCCTATTCGTATCCCACAGAAAGGATGACTCATGACCAACCCCATGCAGTTCCCCGACGGCTTTGTGTTTGGCGGCGCCACCGCTGCTTACCAGGTTGAGGGCGAGACCCGTACACACGGCAAGGGCAAAGTGCCCTGGGACGATTTCCTGGCTGCTCAGGGCCGTTTCTCCCCCGACCCCGCAAGCGATTTCTACAACAAGTACCCGGTCGATATCGACCTGTGCCAGCGCTTCGGCATCAACGGCATTCGTGTCTCCATCGCTTGGAGCCGTATCTTCCCCAGCGGCACTGGTGAGATTAACCCCGAGGGTGTTGCCTTCTATCACGAGCTCTTTGCCACCTGCAATAAAGCCGGCGTTATCCCCTATGTCACGCTCGATCACTTTGATACGCCCGAGGCCTTCTACCAGGACGGCGGCGAGGGCTTCCTGACGCGTACGACCATCGATGCCTTTGTCGAGTACGCCAAGTTCTGCTTTGCCGAGTTCACCGAGGTCAAGCACTGGTTTACCTTTAACGAGGTTCCCGCGACCGCCGAGGGCAGCTTTATCGTCGGCAACTGGCCGCACGGCGAGAAGTATCGCCTGGACAAGGCCTTCCAGCTCATGCACAACATGATGGTGGCCCACGCCAAGGCCGTCGTCGCCTTCCATGAGGGTGGCTTTGAGGGCGAGATCGGCATTGTCCAGAACCTGGAGCCCAAGTATCCCCTCGACCCCAACAACGCCGCCGACTGCGAGGCAGCTCGCATGGCCGACGTCATCAACAACCGCTGGGTACTCGACGCCACCTTCCGCGGCCACTATGCCGCCGACACGATGGAGGCTGCGACCAAGCTGTCCCATATCGCCGGCGGCGAGCTCGACGTCCGCGACGAGGACATCGCCGCGCTGACCGCCGCGCTCCCCTACAACGATTGCCTGGGCGTCAACACCTACAAGTGCCAGTTCCTGCGTGCCGCCGAGGGCGAAAATGACATCAACCACAATGGCACCGGTGACAAGGGCTCCTCGCGCTGGTTCCTCAAGGGCGTGGGCGAGTCATGCGTGCGCGAAGGCGTACCCACCACCGATTGGGACTGGATCATCTATCCCGAGGGCCTCTACGACCTGCTGCTGCGTATTAAGAACGATTACCCCAACTACAAGAAGATCTACATCACCGAGAACGGCATGGGCTATAAGGACGACTTCGAGGATGGCTTTATCGACGACGCCCCTCGCATCGACTATATGCGCCAGCATCTCGCATGGATCCTCAAGGCAATCGACGGCGGCGTGAACGTCGACGGTTACTTCGTGTGGTCGCTGCAGGACCAGTTCTCCTGGACCAACGGCTATAACAAGCGTTACGGCCTGTTCTACATCGACTTTGAGACCCAGAAGCGCTATCCCAAGGCAAGCGCGTACTGGTACAAGAACGTCGCGGAGACCGGCCTGCTCATGGCCTAACTTTTGCCGCATACCCCCTGTCGGCCGCATACGAATCCCTCCATGGGTTCGCATGCGGCTTTTTTGTTTTGGTGGGCCCGAGCGGATCATTCGTCTCGATCTGTAACATCTAGTCGAGTATTTCGGCCCTAGCTGTTACAGATTTAGACGAACGGGTGGCCCGGGCCGAACAATCTCGATCTGTAACATGTAGACCACTTTTGACCGTCTAGATGTTACAGATCAAGACAATAAGATAGTCAAATCCAAACTTTCCAAGCAGTTATGAAGCATGGTTTCTAGTTTTCGGTATCACGAACATACTTTCGATATCATTTAATGATATTATGATATCGAAAGTGTGTTCGTGATACCGAAAGGAGCCGCATGCGCCAGTTCGATTACACCACAGTCCCAGCGGAACTCGAAGCAACTCCAATCACCAACCTCCTCCTCTCGATACGCGAGCATAAAGGCCGACAGCTTGCTCTGAGTCAAGTCAAACCCGAACTTCTATCGTCCCTTATGGAGGAAGCTAAGATCCAAAGCACCCAATCCTCCAACGGACTTGAAGGAATTGTTACCACCCAAAAAAGACTCAAAGCGATCATGGCGTATTCCGCCAAGCCAAGCTCCCGCGCAGAGGAAGAAATCGCTGGATACCGAGATGTGCTGTCGCTTATTCACGAGCAACACGATTCCATTCCCGTAACGCCATCGGTCATTCTGCAGTTGCATCGTGACCTCATGGTACACACGGCAATCTCGTATGGGGGCCATTGGAAAGATAGCGATAACGAAATCATCTCCATCGACGATCAAGGCAATCGATTTGTGCGCTTTAGGCCGCCTTCGGCCCTAGCAACCCCCGGACTTATCGAAGAAGCCTGTCGGTCCCTCAACGACGCCTTATCTCGTCAAGTTTGCGACCCCCTCCTTATATCATTCCGCTTCATCTTCGATTTTGTCAGCATTCATCCCTTCAACGATGGCAATGGCAGGATGAGCCGGCTCCTTACAACGCTGCTACTCGAAAAGACTGGATACGACGTTGCGCGTTACATCAGCATCGAACGACTTATTGAAGACAACAAGGCGCTCTACTACAACGCCCTCGCTGCAAGCTCCATTGGATGGAATGAAAATCAAAACACCGAAGCACCCTTTATCCGTTTCATGCTCGGAACAACCCTGGCCGCCTACCGACAGCTCGAGCAGCGTACCCTAATTGAATCAAGCACTCGTCCCATGTCGAAGCAAGCGCGCATCGCCGTTCTATTTCAACAGAGACCCGGCGTCATTAAGAAATCCGACATCCGATCCAACTGCCCCGATATCAGCGAGGTTACCGTTAAACGAACCCTCGGTCAGCTTGTTAGTTGCAGCGCAATCGAAAAAACAGGAGCGGGTCGTTCGACGGGCTACATACTCAAAGACGTCCATGCTCTAGAACTATTCTTGCAATCCACAATACCCGATAGCGAGGCCGCAATAACAAAAGAGGCTCCAAAAGATAAGCTCCTTGAACGTGTAAACCACGCCGAGGATGAAAGCAGAGAGGGGCTCTATGAAGACTACGATTCATTCTCAAGGGACATAAAGACGAAATACGGAGTCTAGTCATATCCCAGAATAGCCTCATCCTTGTTGCCCAAAGTTATTTACGCGTCATTGTGAAGCGATAACCCCTGCGCCGGCAGGGGCAGAAGTATCGTCTGTAGCATTAGCTAGCAGATGACCTGCGTATGCTCCTCGATGGCGGCGCGATCCTCGGCGGCGATACTCGGCTCGCACACCACGGCGTCCAAACTGTCCAGGCGGCAGAAGGTGTAGAAGTCGCGCTTGCCGATCTTACTGGAGTCGGCGATCAGATAGCGTGAATCGGCCTTGCTAAAGGCGAGCTGCTGGATACGACCCTCATCCATATTGGACGTAGACACGTCGCCATCCAGAATGCCGTTGGCGCCGATAAACGCCGCGTCGATGCCCAGTGCACGCAGGGTATCCTCGGCCGTTGGTCCCACAAAAGCGGCGGTGCGGCGACGGTACATGCCGCCTACCAGGCACAGGTCACAGTCCTCGCGCGGCTCGAGCAGGTTAAAGACCGAAAGCGAGTTAGTCACGATGCGCAGGCGGCACGCCGGCAGCATCGAGGCCATCTGCTCCACCGTAGTGCCCGTGCCCAAAAAGATGGTCGAGCCTTCCTCGATAAGCTCAACGGCGCGGCGCGCGATCTGCAACTTTTCCTCGGCATGCTTGGTGCGCTTTTCGCTGTGCGAATACTCATGGCGCAACATAGCATGTGGACGGCCCTGCGCACTGCGGGCTCCACCGTGCACGCGTTCGATCTCGCCCAGGCTCGCAAGTTCCTCAAGGTCGCGGCGGATCGTCATATCCGAGACACCCAGTGCATCCGAAATCTCCTTGACCGAGACCGTGCCCTGCTCCTCGAGCAGCTGCCGAACCTTATCCTGTCGCTCTGCCTTAATCACGATGAATCCTCGCCGTTCTTTGCGCGCATATCATTCAAACAGTAACGAACAAATTGTATCAGACTCGTGCGCGTCAAAAATGAACGCCCTCACAGCTCCAATCATCACTTTTTTGAGAAAAATACCCCCTGCTTTAGTGGGGTGTAGTGATAATCTCGCCTGTTCGCGCTACAGTTTGTCGGAAATACCTCGATGTTAGGAACCAAATGATCACTTCCGAGCTTTTCGGCACCGCGCCGTGCGGTACCCCCGTTCATCGTTACACCCTCAACGGGCCCGAGATCTGCGTTCGCATTATGGACTATGGCGCTACCGTGTTGGGCATCGACGTACCCGACATTCCCGGCAACGTGCGCGATGTGGTACTGGGCTTCGATAAGCTCGAGGATTACTTTGACAACCCCGCCTGCTTTGGCGCGACCATCGGCCCCGTGGCAAACCGCACCGCGGGCGCCACGATCACCATCGACGGCACGGACTGGCATATGCCCGCCAACGAAGGCGCCAACAACCTGCACAGCGATCTTGAGCACGGTCTGCATAAACGCGTGTGGGACGTTGAGCTCGACGAGGCCCATAACGCCGTGCGCATGACCACCTCGCTTGAGGATGGCGAACTGGGCCTTCCCGGCAACCGCACCTTTACGGCCGTGTTTACCGTTACACGCACCGGCGTCTTTCGCATCGAGTATGGCTGCGAGAGCGACCGCGCCACCTACGTGTCCATGACCAACCACACGTACTTTAACCTTGCCGGTCACAACGCCGGTATGGACTGTGAGCACTTCTTTGTTGCTAACGCTGCCCGCTACCTGCCCATCAACGAGCAGAACATCCCCACCGGCGAGATTGCTCCGGTCGAGGGCACGCCGTTTGACTTCCGTGAGCTGCGCCCCGTCGCGCCTGGCATGGAGGCCGACGATCCGCAGATTAAGCAGGCACGCGGCTACGACCACTGCTTGTGTATCGATGGCTATCAGTACGGTCGCAACCTGCGCCGCGCGATGCACGTCGAGGAGATGTGGACCGGCCGCGAGCTGGACTACTACACCACCGCCCCGGGTGTGCAGCTCTACACCGGCAACTGGCTGGGCGACGAGCACGCCAAGGACGATGCCAACTATGGCTGGGGCGCCGGCTTTGCCCTCGAGGCAGAGATGTACCCCGACACGCCGCACCAGCCGCTGTTCCCGCAGGGCATTGTGGGCCCGGGTCACCCCTACAGCAATGTGATCGAATACCACTTTATGAGGCACTAAGCCCATAATGCAACATATCGCACAGCAACGCCCGCCGGCACCGCCGACGGGCGCTTTGCTACCTAGTCATTGGAGACAGTCTTCACTGCCAGACGAGGAGGACTGTCCCAATCTGCCGGCACTTGGGGACGTTCCTAAAAGGCCGGCACAAAAGGAACGTCCCCAAGTGCCAAGGGTGTCCCCACTGACTAGTTGAACAGATTGCCGATGGGGTCGGGGTCGGAGCTGGGGAGGTAGCGAATTTCTAGCTCTATGCCGACCTTTTGCAGCTCTTTGAAGGCAGCGACGTCCTCCTCGCCCACGGCAACTGCGGACGTCACGGGGCGTCTACCCTCCCCTGCCTGCATATGACCAATGCTGATCTTGCTGATCGGCACACCGCCCTTAACCAGCGCGAGCGCATCGGCGGGTGAGGCCACCATAATCAGAATCCATTGGCGCGGCGTTGCGGTATGAATGATGTCGATGGTCCTTTGCACCGAGAAAAACCGCGTCCACACACCCTCGGGCGCCGCGACCCTCATAGGCGCCCACTTGCGCGAATCAGCCGCAATCTCGTCGTTGACGATTAGGACGAGGTTGGAACCCACAGCCTCGTTCCACAGCTCAACGTCTTGCCCGTAAATAAACCGATCATCGATACGTGTAAGAAGGATCCTGGGTTGAGCCATGGCAGCCCCATTCTGTTTGAGACCCGTAAGAGCAAGACATCGCGTTTCCAATATTAGTGCATTTAAAGTGAGAAAAGCCGTCAGAACACTTGCGCGGATTTGCGATGTCCCGTATCATAGACAGCCGTTGACGCCTCCGTTGCGTCACCACATGGCCGCCAGCGTAGCTCAGTTGGTAGAGCACCGCTCTCGTAAAGCGGGGGTCACCGGTTCGAGCCCGGTCGCTGGCTCCATTGCACAAGATAGCCGCCTTCGGGCGGCTTTTTTGTTGCCGATTTTGAGTGCGCATACGCCAACCCAAGCATCACCACGTCGATCGCTTCCTGCTCAAAAACAGAAAGCCCCGCCAACCGTGATTCCCCTAGGGAAAGCACGTTTGGCGGGGTCCTAGCGTGATTTCCCTAGGGGAATCACGCCATCAGACGCGCAACTCAGCCGAGCAGCGCGCTACTCTTCCCAGTAAGCATCTGCAAGCAGCTTAAAGCAAATCTTCTTGACCGGCTGTGCGCCATCGCCCGGGAACTCGAGCGTGGGCATGTGAGGCTCGCCGGCAACGAACAGCGCAAACTTGTCGTCGGCAAGATCGCCGGCGATCGAAGCGTCGGAATCGACCAGATCGTAGTCGTCCTTCTCGTCAAACTCCTGAACCAGCGTCAGGCTGCCCGTGGCGACCTTAAAGGCCTCGCGACCCTCGACGTCGATCTGCAGGTCGTGATAGCGCTGATGCGTCTCATAGTGAGCCTCGGCCTCGGGACGCGTCGTGGGAGCCATGACGTTCGCATAGACCTTGTCGCCCAGAATCGGATGGCTGCCGACCTCGAGCTCTGCTGGGTCGTTCTCCTCGAGCCAGTCAATCAGCACGTCGAGGCCCTTGAGCATTCCGCGGTACTCCTCGATATCGCCCAATGCACCGTAAATCATCTAAATCCCCTCTCGGATCGCTTCTTTGGCGGCTACTCGGCAAACGCGTTACCGACGCTGTTGCCACCCACATACGCCTCGACCAGGGTAAGGTCGGGATTGAACACGACAAACTCGGCGTCGCGCCCCAGCATAATGCTACCGCACTTGTCGTCGACATGAGCTAGCAAGCAATGCCGGGGCCGACGCCCAGGCTCTTACAGCTCGGTCACGACAACGCCGTTGTAGACCTCGTCCCAACGGTCCATGACCAGATGGCCGGTCATGGGATCCATGGCATTGAGCTTGCCGCAGGTGTTGGCGGTACGCAGCACCGTCTCGTCGTCCGCGCCAGCAGCAATGGCATGCGCGAAGCCAGCGATAGTGGAGTCACCAGAGCCCGTGGCGTTAACGGCAGGGATATCGGGCGTCTTTGCGCGGAACGCACGGCCGTTATGGAAGCCCACGGAACCGGCGGCACCCATGGAAACGACGACCCAGGGGATATCGGAGAAGCGGGCATCAGAGGCGAGCGCGGCGCGGAGCTCGTCCACATCGTCGGTGGTAAAGCTCGTGCCCAGAAGGCCGTTGATCTCGGTCAGGTTAGGCTTAACCAGCTCAGGCTTAACTTCGGACTTAAGGGCGGCCTCAAGCGAAGCACCCGAGGTATCGAGCAGCACCTTGGCGCCGGCGTTCTCGGCAATGCCCGTAATCTTGGCGTAGTAGTCCGCCTCGACGCCGCGGGGCAGCGAACCCGAGATGGTAACGACAGCGGCCTTGCTCGCAAGCTCGGCGAACTTGGCGGTAAAGGCATCGAGCTCCTCGGGGACTATCGTCGGGCCGCTCTCGAGCAACTCGGTCTGGTTGCCAGCATGAAGGATATTGAGGCAGATACGAGTCTCGCCCTTAATGGGCACAAAATCATTCTTAATACCGTTGGCATCCATGAGCTCGGCCATGTAGGCGCCCATGTGGCCGCCGAGCAGACCGGTTGCCACAACGTCGTCGCCCAGCTGACCCAGCACACGGGCCACGTTGAGGCCCTTGCCGCCGGCGGTCTTTTCGGGCGTCACACGGTTGACGTCGTCAATAACGAGCTCATCGAGCTGATAGCGCGTATCGACAGACGGGTTCATCGTAACGGTGAGGATCATTTTTAGCTCCTTATCTCGCAGGCTCCTTGTGCCTCGCGATACGAGTCGACAAAACGGAATTACAGAATCTCAATCGTGAACGAGCGAACGACGGTCTCCTTGGGCTTGGCGATAAGGCAGCCGCGCTTATGCTCAAGCACGTCGTCCTCATCGGAACAGGTCGAAAGGCCACCCCAGGGCTCAACTGCCACAAAATCACCCTCGGGCTTACTCCACACAATAAGATACGGGAAGCCCTCAAAGCTCAAGCGAACACCCTTGTCCTCGCCCTTCTTGGAAAGCGTGACCTGACGGCTCTCGAGCACGTCAAAGATGGTCTCCGCAAAATCGAAGAGCTCATGCGACAGAGGCAGCGTTTTTCCCACCATGGGATTCTTGGAACGCCTGTCCACATCGATCAATCCAGTCGAGGGAACGGCGGCGCAGAGTTCCGCAGCCTCGTCCTTCTCAAAGCGCAGCTCGTAGTCCGTATAGGCCTCACCCTCGTCGAGTGGGCACCTAAAGCCAGGATGTCCACCGATAAAGAACGGCATGTCCTCGGTGCCCTCATTGGTGACCTCATAGGAAACACGCACGGCAGCGTCCTCAAGCGTATAGCGGGCGACGAGCTTGAACGGATACGGATAATCTCTCAGCAATGCAGCGTTATCCTCGGATGCCAGACACACAGCCAGCTCGTTCGTGCTTTGGCTCAGCAGTTTCCACTCCTGCTTGCGCGCAAACCCGTGACGGGCGAGCTTCACATGATGCCCGGCGAACGTCATGGCGCTGCCGTCGCGCAGACCTCCGCAAATCGGGAAGCAAATCGGCGCCTGGCCGGACCACACGGCAGGATCGCCCTGCCACAAATACTCGCGACCGTCGGCCTCAATCGAGGTAAACGAGCCGCCGGCTGTGGAAACCTTGATAGAGATCGAATCGTTGGAGAGAGCGTATTCCATTGCCCATCCTTTCGAACAACTGCTTTTTTGCTCGCAAGTACCCGTCTCGGCCCTAACCAAAGGACAAACCCGCATGTTCATCGATGCGTCCGGTATCCCAGCCATTCAACGGGGTACCATACAGACATTGACGTCATTACAGCTGAAAGGCCTTCTTATGCGAACCATCATCCTCTACGCCTCGCGTCACCACGGCAATACGAAAAAGCTCGTGGACGCCATCGTTGAGGCGCACCCCGAGATCGATACCCTCGACGTGAAGTCACTCGGTAAAAACGAGTACCCCAACCTGCACGAATACCATCTGATCGGCGTCGCCACGGGCATCTATTACTCCGAGATCGACAAAGATATGGCACGCGTGCTCACCAATGTGCTGCAGCCGCAGGACAAGGTGTTTGGCCTTATGACCTACGGTGGCAAAAACAAGTGGTACGGCAAGGATATCGATGGCATCTGCCGCATGAGGCAGGCCATCTTTATGGGTGTCTACGGCTGTCCCGGCTTTGATACGTGGGGACCGTTCAAGATTACCGGTGGTGTCCAAAAGGGACACCCGACCGCTGAGGAAATTAAGGGCGCCGTCGATTTCTTCGACAAGATCGAAGACGAGTATGGCGACATCATCGTCGAAGAGTACGCCAAGCGCGAGAAGCGTCTAGCCTACGAGAAGGAGCATCCTGCAGGAGGACTCGTGGCCGGCGTCAAGCGCACGGCAAAGAAGATCGCTAACAAGCTGTAACTGTAAAGGTGCTTTTGAGCGTTTAACCCATACGGCGGGTCCGAGCAGATTCGGGCCCGCCGTCTTTTTCTATCGTTACTCGGTAAAGGCGTTGCCGACGCTCTGGCCGCCAACATACGTCTCGACGAGGGTGAGCTCATGGTCGAACACGACAAAGTCGGCGTCGCGACCCGGCATGATGCTGCCGCACTTATCCTCGATGTGCGCAGAGCGAGCCGGCACCTCGGTTGCCATACGAATGGCGATATCGGCGCTGGCGATGCCCCAGTCGACGATGTTCTTGACGCCCTGGGCAAGCGTGAGCACCGAGCCGGCAATGCTCTTGCCGTCGGCGAGCCAGCACAGGTTGTCCTTCATGATGACGTCCATGCCACCACTGGTGTAGCTGCCCTCGGGCATGCCGCCGCAGCCAAGGCAGTCGGTGATGAGCACCGTATGCTGCCAGCCCTTTGCCTGCAGCAGCGCCTTGATGGCGGCGGGGTTCACATGCTTGCCGTCGCAGATAGTCTCGGCGTAGGTCTCGGGGGTGGTCATAGCAGCGCCCACAACACCGGGCTCGCGGTGATGCAGACCGCGCTGGCCGTTATAGGTGTGCGTAAAGCAGCTAGCACCGGCATTGATGGCGGCGACGCACTCGTCATACGTGGCATCAGAGTGACCGATGCTGGTCACGACACCCTTAGCGTTCAGGGCGGCAGCATAGGCAGCGGCACCATCGCGCTCGGCGGCCATGGCGCTCTTAACGATACGTCCGCCGGCAGCCTCCTGCCACTGGTCGAAGACCTCCTCGGAGGGGTCGATCAGGTAAGCGGGGTTCTGTGCGCCCACGTGCTTCATGGTAAAGAAGGGGCCCTCCAGGTAGATGCCCTGAATGCGAGCACCGCAGAAGTCGGGGCCGCGGCCCTCGTCAGCCTGGGCAATAGCGGCGCAGGCGTCCTTGATCTGCTCGACGCCATCGGTGAACGTCGTGGGCAGCCAGCTGGTGGTACCGCGACGGGCGAGCTCGGTCGAGCTGATATCGATACCCTCGGGATCGTTGTCAGTAGTTGAGTGGTTGTAGAAGCCATGGATGTGGGTATCGACCATACCCGGTGCGATCCACGATCCCGTGTAATCCTTAATCTCGCAAGAGGGCTTGTCGGCCTGCCAGGCGCCAAAGACGCCATCCTCGACCATAAGATAGCCGCCCAGCTGCGGACCTGCCGGCAAGAAGAACTTGTCAGCCTTAATTGCGTACGTGCTCATATGCACTCCTTGCTTCTAAAGCAGTTGACTGTGGTGATGCTTATACCCGGTCCTAGTAAAAACAAAAAGCGCCCGCCCGCCGTTATGAGCGGACGGGCGCCCTTACAGGGGGACGCGATTAAGCGGTGAAGGGGTGAATCGTCACGCCCTTAACCACGCGGTTGACCGTGCCAGTGGGGCTCGGCGTATCGGGCGTGTTGCCCACGCGCACGGAGTTGAGCAGGCTGATGGCCTGGGCAAACATCACGAACGGCAGGGCAAGGTAGCCCTCGGGGAGTGCCTCATAGCCCTTAAAGGTGAAGGACTCGCCCTCGTAGACGGTAGCACCATCCTGCTGAACGGCAACGGTGTGCTGAGCGATCTCGTCGCCACCGATCTCGTTGAGGATGTCGATATCGTACTGACGGGTGTAGGCATCGTTGTTGACGAACACGAACACGAGGGTCTTGTCGTCGACGAAGGACTTGGGTCCGTGACGATAACCCATGGAGGTGTCGTAGGAAGTAGCGACCAGACCGTGAGCGAGCTCGAGGATCTTGAGCTGGCTCTCCTGGGCAAGGCCACCGAAGGAGCCGGAACCCAAGTAGGTCACGCGGTTGAAGTCGCCAGACAGGTAATCGGCGACCTCGGGCTCACGATCGATGACCTCCTCGCCCATCTTGGCGATGGTCTCGACCCACTCGGCCTTCTGCTCGTCGGAAGCCTCGTCAAAGATGAGGGTAGAGAGCAGGGTCATGCAGGTGTAAGAACCGGTCATGGCGAAGCCCTTGTCGTTGGCGCGCGGGATGAGCAGCGTCAGCGCATTGGGATCATCAGCGGACTCGACGGCGAGCTTGCCCTCGGGAGCGCAGGTGATGTTGAGGAACTTGACGTTGTGGACGAGCTCCTTGGCAACGGCAACGGCGGCAAGGCTCTCGGGGCTGTTGCCAGAACGGGCAAAGGAAACCACGAGCGTGGGATCCTCGGCGCGCAGGAAGTCGCGCGGGGCGCTCACGATGTCGGTCGTGGCGATGGGCTTAAAGTCGTAGAGATCAGTGTTGCCAGCGTGACGCAGGTACGGGGCGCAGGTATCGCCAACATAGTCGGACGTACCGGCACCGGTAAAGACAACGGACAGACGGCCCTCGCCCATAGCGCGAGCCTCGGCCAGAAAGGCCTCGATGGCCTCCTTGTTCTCGCGATAGATGTTGAGCGTATCACGCCAGAGCTCGGGCTGCTGAGCAATCTCGGCCGTGGTGATCTGGGCGCCGAGCTCGGTGAGCTCCTCGACACTCTTCTCGAACATTTCTAATACCTCTCTCTAGAAGTAATCCTCTGACGTGCAATTATACACTTCAGTTGGTTATCTGGTAGTAACCAGTTAAATGCAAAGAATCATCACATGGAAACGATGTGAACACTAGTCGCCACGCCGGTGGTAAACCTTGTATTTAAACTGATCGGCACGAGCAACCGAGAGCGTATACTCCACAACCTCGTTTGACTCGTTATACGTAGTCCTGACCAAATCGAGCACAGGCGAACCCTCGACAATTCCCAAAAGATGGGCATCGGTGGGACGGGCTATGCTCGCATAAAACTCCTCTTCGGCCACGCGTATCTTTTGCTGAAAGTCCTGCTCAATCACATCGTAAAGCGGCTTACGCTCCAGCAGCGGTCGCTTTAGGGACAGAAATTGACGAACCGGTAGATAGCTACGTTCGACCATCATGGGCATGTTGTCGGCAGAACGAAGGCGCTTGAGCTTAAAAATGCGATCACCGATACGTAATCCCATATGCTCGGCCAGATTCTTATCGGCCTCCATCTCGCAAAACTCGAGAATCGTGGTCTCGGGGTCGCGACCCATCGCGCGCATCTGCTCGGTAAAACTGTAGGACTGCATAAGATTGGTTGCCTTTGCCGAACGGTCGGTCACAAAGGTACCGCGACCGTGCTGCCGAACCACCAGTCCCAAACGCTCCAGTTCCTGCAGAGCCAGGCGTACCGTAGTGCGCGAGAGGCCATAGCGTTCCGAAAGTTCGCGCTCGGAAGGAATCATGTCACCGGCGCGATATTCATGGTCAATCTTTTCGGTCAGAATATCGACCAGCTGATCGTACAGCGGTTGCCTACGCGCTCCGATCGCCATCCTATCCTCCCATTTTCTCAAACTCGGCTACTACCTTGGGTGTTTAGCATTATCTGTCTGCCACACCCGAATCATCAAGAAAACAAAAGCCGCGCGCTCTTTCGAGCACGCGGCTTTTAACATACACATGGCTTAAGGGGTCGGGGTGTGAGCCGCGTAGGGACACACCCCTCAAGCTAGAGCCTTACCAGATGCTCGGCCAGAGACCAAGCGGGCCAGCGCCCAGGATGCCCAAGACGAAGAGCAGCAGAATGCCCTTGGTCGGGGTCCAGCTGTGCTTAGCGAACATGTAGTAAAGCAGCAGCGTAAGCATAAGCGGGACGAGCTTGGGGACGATGGTGTTGAGGGTGTCGGCAACGGAGAAGTTGACCGGATCCTCGGTGACGGTGCCGTAGGTCACGGACTGCATACCGTTGCCCAAATCGGTGACGCCGCACTCGACAGCGTTGCCGTCGGCATCGGAAGCGGTGAGGGCGTTGCCGTCCTCATCGGTCATGGCGATGGTACCGGCCTCAGCGGTCTCGGTATCGATGCCCTCCATACCGGTGAAGTTCTCGGCCTCCTTCTCGGAGACGATCACAGTAGTAGCGGAGAGGCCACGGGTGGTGCCGTTGGGGATCTGGAGGTTGATCTGGGTGCCACCCATGGTGACGACCAGGCAACCGACGACGAAGACGCCCATGATGGAAGCGGCACGCGTGAAGGCCTGCATGTTGGCGGTCAGAGCGTCAATAGCGCTGGTGCCAAGCTTGTAGGACCAGTTCATGAGCCAGAAGCGCAGGGCGAACTGGACGACGTTGAAGATCACCAGGAAGATGATCGGCGCAGCGGCGTTGCCGTTGATGGCCATGTTGGAGGTGATGCCGGCCGTGATAGGCACGAGCGTCAGCCAGAACAGGGCGTCACCGATACCACCGAGCGGGCCCATTGCGGCGACGCGGACGGCACGGATCGTGGGGATGTCAACCTTGTTCTGCTCGAGCGAAAGCACGATACCCATAACAAAGGTGACGAGGAACGGGTGAGTGTTGAAGAACTCCAGGTTGTGGCTCATGGAAGCCGCGAGGTCGTTCTTGTTGGTGTGGATCTTCTCCAGACCAGGGATGATGGAGTAGAGCCAGCCAGCGGCCTGCATGCGCTCGTAGTTGAACGATGCCTGCAGGAAGCAGGAGCGCCAAGCCATCTTGTTGAGGGTCTTCTGGTCGAGCTGCGGAGCAGGAGTGAGATCCTCGTAGTGCTCCGGGATCACATACTCATTAGATGCCATCTTCGAAGTCACCTCCGTCAGAAACAGCTGCACCCTTCAGCTCGGTCTGCTGCTGGAAGTCCCAGAAAGCGATGCCGAAGCCGACGAGAGCGAGGATGAGCAGAGCAGGGGTTGCCAGAGATTCGTTGGCAACGGTGATGAGCGCGAGGCCAAAGCCCATGAGGAAGAAGCCCCACATATCGCGGTTCATCATAACCTTGAGCAGGACGGCGAAGCCGACGAAGCGCATCATGCCGCCTGCAGCGGACAGACCGGTCTGCAGCCAAGTCGGGATGGCGGAAGCGATGGTCTGACCGATGGTAGCGCCAGCGATGAAGAACAGGGTGACGACGACGGCAAAGATCAGGCCGAGCAGAGCCATGGCGAAGTAGTTCAGACGCTCGATACCCTTGGTGTCAGCGTTGTGAGCCATGTTGTCCGCAGAGGACATGAGCGGCGACATAAGCGTGAAGACCAGGGTAACGCCGAGCTGACCAAGCAGAGCGAACGGAATGGCAAGGCCGACTGCCGCGTTGGGCTCGAGGCCCGTAGCGATAGCGAGAATGGCTGCCATGATGCCACCGATGACGGCGTTAGGCGGCTGAGCGCCTCCGATCGGCATGTTGCCGATCGTCATGAGCTGATAAGTACCACCCACGAGAAGACCGGTGTTGAGGTCGCCAAGGATAAGACCGATGACGGCGCCGGTGACGATGGGCTGATAGAGAGACTCGAGGAAGTTGAACTGGTCGATTGCCGCGACGAACGTGACGATGAAGACCAGAGCGACCTGGATGATCGAGTATTCCATCTTGCTCCTCCTTTCAAAATGTATGTACGCACTTTGGATTTCACGTACAGAATGTCAGGGTTTCATTCCTGACAGCGTGGATCATGAGGATTACGAGAAGAGCTTGCTCGTGTCCTCAACAGGCGTGCTCGGAACGCGCCTGATCTCCAACTCCACCCCCAATTCCTGCAGCTCTTTAAACGCAGCGACATCCTCGTCGTTAACTGCGACGGAGGTGGCGACTTGGCGCTTTCCTTCCGACATGTGCATGTTGCCGATGTTTACCTTCTTTATAGGCACACCGCCCTTGACGAGCGTAAGCACGTCTTCCGGTGTTTCGGCCACGATGAAGATCTTCTGGCGCGGGCTCGCCTTGCCAATGACGTCGATGGTCTTCTGCAGAGAGAAGAAACGCGTAGCGACGCCGGCGGGAGCGGCCATCTTCATGAGGTTCTGGCGCATGGTGTTGGTCGACACGTCGTCGTTGGCGACGAGGATGAGGTTGGAGCCCAGGGTGGAGTTCCACTGGGTCGCGACCTGACCATGAACCAGTCGGTTATCGATACGGGTAAGAAGAATGTTGGGTTCTGCCATGTTGATCAGCTTCCTTTCGTTGATTGCTGACGACAGTTACTTAATCTCCTGAATCGCGTAACGCGAAACATCTACGACGGCACCGGATCGGACTTTAATCTGGACCTTCTCGCCTTCGATACCCTTGACGGTTCCGTAGATACCGCCAGCGAAAAGGACCTCCTGACCCGGCTTGAGCTCGGTGTGCAGCTCTTTGAAGTACTTCTGCTTCTTCTTCATGTTGATTTGCGACCAGATGGTGTAAATCAAGCCCATGATGACAAGCAGGCCCAAAAGAGCGACCGAAGAGCTCAGGACGCTGGCTCCGAAGTCGGCCATTAGATGCCGTCCTCGTCGCCGAAAATATCCTCTTCATCGGAGCCGGCAACGGATGCGACCGTCTGGGCGGTGATGCCCGTCTGGCCAACGGTCACGGCCTGCTCGCCAAGTTCGGCGAGCGTGGAGTTACCGCGGAGGAACAGAAGCTCAATAACCATGGGAAGGTTGGTGCCAGTCAGAACCTCAACGTTGTCGACATCCTGGGCAATCATCATCGACTGGTTGAACGGGGTGCCGCCAAGCAGGTCGGTAAAGACGAGCACGCCATCGCACTCCTCACGCATGGCGGTAATAGCGGCGCGGAGATCCTCACCGTAGGAAGCAGCCTGGTCGCCCTCAAAAGGAACGACGGTAAAAGCAGGCTGATCGCCGGCGACCATAGCGATAGCGCTTGCGAGGCCGGGTGCGAACTGTCCATGACCGGTAAGAATAAAGCCAACCATTCAAATTTCCCTTCCGAAGGTATGTGCAATACGAGTCCGATGATTTTCGGAAGCCAGCGGGCAATCGCCCTTAAAGCTTCTTGGAAAGCGTTCGTTGAAGACCAGTGGTTTCTAAACTGGTAGTAACCACGTGACGTGTTGTTGTCACTATATCACCCCAGAAGAGGACGCTTTCGTTGATTCATACAGTAAAACGTTTTTGCACCGCTCACGGTGATAAATCGACCGTTCACCGCTCGTTAACACTTCTACCTGCAGTTTTGAAACCGTTTCGAAATGCGTTGGCAAAAGATCGGATCTTTTTCTGTGTCTAAACAACGTAGGGCGGCTAAATATAGCGTGTAGGAAAAATGCAGCTCATTGTGAAGATTTGTGAATTGGTCTTTTTGACTTAATACCAGTTAGAACCAGTTTAGAAATTATCGGTGAACGGTAGTTTTTGACCGTTCACCGGTTATTTGCAATCGTTTGCAGCCGTTTTCCCATATGAATTAGGGAGACCCGATGAAGCATTTGCGCGATTGCAGGAAATATCGTTCTTTGTCCACCCCCCCCGCATTCCAAACTCCCATTCCCTGAATATGCCATAGCTCTCACTATTCGTCTCACAAACATTACTTACTCTAATCTGTAATTGTTTATTGTTTATCATTAAGTATGATATAAGATACAAGTATCATCCAAGACATTGGTTGGAGGAGCTATGGTCCGCTGGAACGTATCCAAATCGAATGAAGCCATCGACCGTGAACAGGCAATAGCCAAACTGAGGAAGCTCACTCGCTACTGCAAATGGGGCACAATCTGCACCATCGTGGCGCTCGCTCTGGCACTCCTCGCAGTCATTGCAATCGAACTTCTACTCATATTGCCTAGCCTCTCCCAAGGGTTCTGTCTCCAATCCGTAGAGCTTACGGCTGGCGAAGGGCCAGTTCTCGCTCTCGTCGGCGCCGATGAACACACCCCTCTTATGCTTGTCGCGCACGACGGTCATACTGCCATAGGGAGCGCCATGATGACATGCCTTGCGTTTGCCATCGTGCTAAGCGCATACAGGTTTTTCTCCGCCATTGAAAAGGCGGGCAGGCCCTTTGACCTCGAATGCATCCGCATACTACGTCAAGTAGGACATTTGTTCCTTATTGGCGGCGTTGCTGTGAAGCTTCTTGGTGCCATAGTCACGGGGCTGATACTCTCAGGATTTGGCGGCAACTTTACGGATGCGCTTGGTGGCCAGCACCTCGACCTCTCTATGGTCTTTGCAGGCCTGATTATTAGCCTGATTGCCAGCGTCTTCCAGTACGGGTGTATCCTGCAAAAACAAGATGACGAGTTGCTCTAGGGGGAATCCATGATTATTCTGCGGATCGACCGCATGCTTGCCGAACGCAAGATTTCATCCAAAGAGCTTGCGGAACGCGTGGGTATCTCCCAGGTCAATATGTCGCGTATCAAGACGGGCAAGGTTTCTGCCGTGCGCTTTTCAACTCTTGACGCGATATGCCGGGCTCTCGACTGCCAACCGGGCGATGTGCTGGAATATATGCCTGACGATGAAGCCGATAACCTCTTTGGACTTAAAGATTAATAGGCATAATCTAACCACCAGTGTCTAAACGCAATAAGCCCGCTAGAACGACATCCGTTCTAGCGGGCTTAATCAGTTATATCGGCTACGCGCTCGGTAGCTCAGGCAGATCTTATGCGAACAGGCCGTAGATGCTGATGTTGGCCTTGGCGTAGAGGCCGTTAGCATACTCGGTCCACTTGGAGCTGGCGCTCGAAGCCTGCGAGGAGTACTGCTGGTAGGCGGTGTAATAGGCGGTCATGGCCTGTTTATAGGTAGCGCTATCGACAGTAAAGGCATCGTCGGCGAATGCCTTAGCGTAGGTGCCATCGGCGTCCTTCCAAGTGCCCTTTGAGCTATCCCACTCGTCGCCGGCAAGGTTGATGATGTAGTCGGCGTAGTCCTTGCTCGCGGTCTCCTCGTTGCCGTCAGCAGGCTCGGTCGGGGCGGTCGGCATGCTTGCGGAGCTGTCGCCGACCTTCTTCTTGTAGAGCTTCTGCAGCGTCGCGGACTGGCGGACGATCCGCTTGGCCTGGTCCTTGGAGACGCCATACTGCTTGGCCATGGTGTCGTAGTCAGAAGTGCCGATAGAATCCTCGGCGTACTTCTTCATCTCCTTAGAAGAGACGGTAATACCCTCGTCCTCGGCAGCATCGAGCAGAATCTTGTTGCGCACGTAGGACAGGATGACGTCGGCAGAAGGAGCCGTGTAGTTGCCGTCGCCGTCCTTGACGGTGTCGAGGCTGTACTGGCTCTCGATGGCCTCGCGCGCGGTGATGTCACTCTTCTTGCCGTTGTAGCTATAACTTGCCACGGTCGAATCGAGCTGGTCCTCGGTCAGGGTCGCCGAACCGACACCCTTGCCGCCAAAGCCGCCATTGCCAATAAAGAAGCCGACCACGGCAGCGATCACGACTGTAACCACGAAGGCGGCGATCATCGTCTTCTTGTGCTTGGATGCATGATCGTCCGCGTCGGAATCGTCCTCGTCCTGCTCCTCGGGCATGAGGTTCTCGTCAGCGGCATCTGCGGCGATCTGAGCTTCCAGACGGGCGTCCTCCTCCTCGGCCGTCGTGCCAGCTGCAATATGCTCGGCAGACGTACCGGCGACCAGGTCGATCTTCTCGTCCTCGTCACCATTGGGGCCTTCGCCGCGCTCGATGATCTGGATGCCGTCGATCTCGTCCTTCTCGTCCTTCTTTTGAATCAAACCCATATCGGTTACTCCTTGTTAGGAAACATAGTCCCCAATAGAATACGCCCGACGGAGCGCCGGGCGTATTGATTCTTAGGTTATACGCAAACACTTAAGTACTATTTAGGCGTTTGCAGTCTGCATGCCTTAGACCAGGTGCGCGATAACGGCATCGGCAAAGGCCTGCGTACCCACGGCACCCTCAACGGAACCGGTCTGGGCACGACGCACGTCACCGGTAACCTGCTCGCCCTCGTCGAGCGTGGCAGAAACGGCGGCGCGAATGCGATTGGCCGCATCGTTCTCGCCCAGATGATCGAGCATCATGGCAGCAGAGAGAATTTCTGCCGTGGGGTTAGCGATATCCTGGCCGGCGATATCGGGCGCGGAGCCGTGCGTTGCCTCAAAGATGGCGCAGTCGGCACCGATGTTGGAGCCGGGGGCCATACCCAGGCCGCCCACCAGGCCGGCGCACAGGTCGCTCACGATGTCGCCGTACAGGTTGGGCAGCACCAGGACATCAAAGTCGTTGGGGTTCTGGACCAGGCCCATGCAGGTGGCGTCGACGATCTTGTCGTTGAACTCGATGTCGGGATAGTTGGCGGCCACCTCGCGCGCAACGCGCAGGAACAGGCCGTCGGTCGCCTTCATGATGTTGGCCTTGTGCACGGCCGTCACCTTTTTGCGGCCGCAGCGGCGGGCGTACTCAAAGGCGTATTCCACAATGCGGCGGCTCTTGGCGATGGAGATGGGCTTGATCGAGATGGCGGAATCAGCGGCGAAGGTCTTCTGACCCGAGCGCTCGACGAGCTGCGAGAGCTCCTCGACCTCGGCAGCGCCCTCATCGAACTCGATACCGGCGTAAAGGTCCTCGGTGTTCTCGCGCACGATGACCAGATCGACGTCGCGGAAGCGCGAGCCGTCGCCCGGCTGCGACAGGCAGGGGCGCACGCAGGCGTACAGGTCGAAGTGCTTGCGCAGGGCGACGTTAACGCTGCGGAAGCCCGTGCCGACCGGTGTGGTGATGGGGCCCTTGATGGCAACTTTGGTCTCGGCGACCGCATCGAGGACGTGCTGGGGCAGCGGCGTACCGAACTCGTCCATGACGCCGGCGCCGGCCTCCTGGACGTTCCAGTTGATCTGGACACCGGTGGCCTCGACCACGCGGCGCATGGCCTGCGTAATCTCGGGACCGATACCGTCACCGGGAATCAGGACTACATCGTGCGCCATAATCTGTTACTCCTCGTCTTCGGCGTCGTCAGATTTCTTAACGCTAGCACGCTTCTTCTTTTTGGAGAGTTCCAGGCCAAAACGTTTAACAAGCATTTCGCAAATCTCGCTCGAACGGGCCTTGAGATAACTGCCCTTGCCGTTCTCGGCGTCAAACTTTAGGCGCAGCGCGAGCTTCTCGGCGACCTCGGCATCGATCTCGCCCTGGCCGAACTCGTACAGGCAACCGAGCATGTCGCGATACTCGAGGTCGCCGTGATAGCACTGGATGGCCTCGTCCAGGATGGGCCAAGCCTCGCGCGAACGCTCGACGCTCGTGGCACCCCACACGCACAGCAGGCGGAAGGCGGCATAGCGCAACGTGGAGGAAATCTCGTCGAACAGCGCGGTCTCGGCACCCTCAAAGGCATCGCCCAGCTGCTCGGGGCAGGTGGTGGCAAGCGCCGTCAGGGCATCGAGAGCCTCCCAGCGGGTCTGAGCCTCGGGGCGGTCGAGCGCCTCGATCAACGCGGGCACGCAGGGCACGACGCGCTGCGGATCGCGCTCGGCAAGCAGGTGCAGCACGCGGGCGGCAAACTGGCGCATGCGGCGCATGGGGCAGCCGAGCTCCTGGACCAGTCGGTCGACGGCGTTCTCGTTCTCCTCTGCCAGCTGAAGCTGTGCCAGCTCCTCGTCGGTGAGCTGTTCGTCTTTGTTTTCTGCCATAGTTACCTCTTCTTACTATTTCTTAGCGTGCTTGCCAGCACCCTTGCTGTCATCGGTGACCGAGATGAGCTGTCGGTCGGCCGCGCCATTGCGACGCGCACGGCGGCGCTCCTCGGCGTCACCCGCGTCGGCGGCGGCGCGATGGGCCTTGTTGACGTTAAAGACCTCGTCGTGCTTGCGCCACGGACCGACGGACTCGCCAAAGCTCATCTTAAGACCGGCGATAAAACCGCCGAGCCAGCCGATCGGCGCAAACTGCACCAGCGGGAACAGCGAGAACACCCAGGTCAGCAGGACGACTGCCGCCGCTCCTGCAAAGTTGGCAATCCAGTAGTCGCGCTTGGTGATGACGCGCTTTTCGCAGGCCCACTGGCCGCACAAAAAGCCAATGTAGATCGCAAAGAGAAAGAGCACCAGCGCGAGCACCACGAACGTCCAGCTCATGGGCGCTACTCCTCGTGATGGTGGCCGCAGCAGCACTCGTGGCCGTCGTCATGGCCGTGGCCGCCACAGCACTCGTGGTCCTCGCCGTGGTGGTGGCCACAACCGCACTCGTGGTCGTCGCCGTGCTCGCCGCAACCGCAACCCTCCTCGTGAGCACCATGCTCCTCGGGACGATACTGCGACCAGTCCAGTCCGGCGGCGATGGCGTCGGCCTCCTCCTTGTAGAGTACCGTGATGGCCTGGGTGCCCAGCTTGGCGCCGCCGATGGCGTCGAGCATGTCGTAGAGCGTAAAGGCCACGTCGGCGCCGGGCAGCGCAAGCTCGCGATCGTCGGCATAGGCGAGCGCCAAACGCAGGTCCTTAATGAAGTGCTCGACCATAAAGCCGGGCTTGTAGTCGCCGTCGAGCGCCTTGGGCGCCAGGCTCTCCATGGCGCCGGACTTGCCGGTGCCGCCCAGGATCATCTGACGGGTCTTCTCAAGATCAAGGCCGCTCAGCTCGGCAAACGCCAGCGCATCGGCCATGCCGACCATGCAGGCGCCCAGCGACACCTGGTTGGCGAGCTTGGCAGCCTGGCCCTTGCCGGCGCCATCGAAGCAGCAGATATTTGCCGCAAAGGTGGAAAGGATGTCGCGGACCGGGGCGATGTCGTTCTCGGTGGCGCCCACGATGGCCGTGAGCGTGCCGGCGATAGCACCGGACTCGCCGCCGGTGACGGGGCAGTCAAACGCCATGCGGCCGGAAACCTGGGCGGCCTCGGCAATATCGCGCGCGAGCTCGGGCGAGCTCGTGGTGAGGTCGATCAGGACCGCGCCGGGCTTGGTGCACGCGAGCAGGCCGTCGCCCGCCAGGTAGAGCTCCTCGACCTCGGAGGGATAACCCACCATGGTAAAGACGACGTCGGCGTTCGCCACGGCATCGGCCGGCGTATCGGCCCAGACAGCGCCGCGCTCGATAAGCGCCGCGGCCTTGGACTTGGTACGGTTGTTGACCGTGACGGGATAGCCGGCGTCCAGAATGTGGCCGGCGATGGGGGCACCCATAATTCCGGTGCCAATAAATGCGACAGAGAGCTTGTTTGCCATGAAACCTTTCCTTTTGGGTTGGGTGTTATTACCAGGTTGAATACTCGGTGCCAGCGTTTGGGCTGTGAGTTGAGGGCGATTACGGCCGCAGCGCCTGTCTACTGGCCGCGCACACGGCGGGCGATGCGGTCGGAAAGCGACGCCTTGTCGGCGCGGTTCTTGCCCCAAAACGCGCAGGCCACCATGCCAGGACCCACGTGCGAGCCGATGGTGGGGCCCACGGAGCTGCGGATAATCGTGACGTCGGCGCAGCCCTCCTCCTTGCGGATGGCGGCCTCGAGCCAGTCACCGTCCTTCTCGGCATCGGCCGTCATAATGGCGATGGGCATGGTGCGGTCGGGCACGTAGTTCTCGCGAAACGACTTGAGGATGGACTTGAGCGCCTTCTTGCGACCGCGGTTGACGCCGATAAGCGACAGCGAGCCGGCCAGGTCGTAAGACAGCTCGGGTTTGACATCGAGCTTTGCCGTGAGCTGTGCCGCTGCGGGCGGAATGCGGCCGCCGGCAGCCAGCGCATCGAAGCTCTCGAGCGTAAAGTAGCCGTGGACATAGGTCTTGGCCTCGTTTGCCCAGTCGACCAGCTGCTTGGCGGTAAGTCCCGCCGAGCGTTGACGGACGGCCTCGAGCGCCAAGAGCTCGCCGGTCGCGCAGGGCAGAGCGTTGTCGACCACGTAGAGCTCAAAATCGGGATACTCGGCGCGCACGGCATCTGCCGCCTGGCACGCGGAGTTGTAGCTCGACGACAGCGCCGAGGTAAAGCACAGGTAGACCGTGGGCGTACCCTCTTTGGCGCACTCGGTAAAGAACTCGATATAGCGACCGAGTGACACGGCGGAGGTAGACACGCGAGCGCCGGCGCGCATGCGGTCGTAGAACTCCTTGGGGCTCATGCTCGACCAGATATCGTCCGTGCGCTCCTCGCCATCGATGATAAAGGGGAAGCCCAAGATATCGACATCGAGGTTCGCAGCGACCTCGGGGCTAAAGTCGCAGCAGGTATCGACGACGATGCGGCAGCGGTCAGAATGGCCGGTAGATGCAGCCTTGTCCATCAAAGCGACTCCTTACGTAAAAAAGGCGGCCATCCGCATGGGATGACCGCCGGCCGTTAACTCATGCAAGTTAACGTATTTTACTCGTCAAGTGTTTCGATGCGGGGCTTGATGATGCCATATCCACCATTCTTACGGTGATACACCACATTGATGAGGCCAGTCGTCGCGTTCTCGAACACGTAGAAGTCGTGGCCCAGCAGATCGGTCTGTACCAGCGCCTGCTCCTCAGTCATCGGGGTGACATCGATGACCTTCTCGCGGACGAGCAGATCGTCCTCCTCCTCGGGCAGCAGCAGGTCGGCCAAATCCTCGACGCGCTCGACCGGTGCGACATCCGCTGCGCTGGCACCGCCCTGGCGGTTGTCCACGACCTTGGTCTTAAACTTGCGCAGCTGGCGGGTGACCTTATCGGCGGAGAGGTCGATGGCGGCGTACATATCTGCGCCATGCTCGGCAACGCGAATCACCGAACCGCGGGCACGAACCGTAACCTCGACGATTGCCGGGTTGGGGTTCGAGGGGTTCTTCTCATAGCGAAGCACAACGTCGACCGTCATGGGCTCGATATCGAAAACCTTGAGCGCCTCGCCGATCTTCTCATCCACATGCGCACGCAGAGCATCGGTTACCGTCGTCTTGCGTCCAGAAACCTTAATATCCATACGTGGCTCCAATCTGCCTCGGGGACTTACTGTACTGGCTATGTACCCACTGCCGTGCATTTAATCACCCGAATTCCCAAAGACCCGAATAACGATTGCTTGATACCGCATACCGAAGTCTCGCACTTTTCCGTGGCAAAGTGCGCTATAGGAAAGCGTCGGCTGAGTTGGTTTTTCTCCTGGAAATTGCCCTTGACCTGCTGGTTTTACGGAAACAAAAAAGCCGGGCTCCCCTATTGGGGAAGCCCGGCGGTGCGTGTTGAAACCGTGAAGAGGTGTCCTTTCCAACGTATAGGAGACGCCACCCCTAGCAATAACTAGCTATTGAGTTTGTTAATGTCGTCGTCGGTGATGGCGCCTTCCTGGCTGGACGATTTGTCCTCGGAGGATGCGGTCTCATTGTTGGAATCGGAGGACTCGCTGCCGGAGGACATGGTCTCACTGGACTCAGAATCGCCCGGCCGCACGTTAGCGCCCGAAACCGTCTTAGTGGTGAGGTCGTAGGGCATCGTGCCGTACCAGACGCAGTGGACCGCCTCGAGCGTGCCGTCGGCCGTAATACCGTCGAGGGCATCGCTCACGGCACGGCACAGTTCGTCATTGGACGAGAGGCCCGCAACACCAAGCGTCGAGGGCGCCTCGAGCGAACCGACATAGGAGACCTCGCTCATCAGGCGTGCAAGGTAGCCGCCGGCCGTAGAGTCGCAGATCACATAGTCGACCTCGCCGGACTCGAGCGCCTCAAAGCACTCGTTGATGTTGGAATAGGTCTTTTGGTTGGCGGTGATGCTCTGCTTAGCAAGCGCCTCCTGCGAGGCCGAGGACATCTGAACGCCCAGGGTGAACGTGTTAAGGGTATCGGTGGAAACGCTGAGCGACCCACCATCGCTAGTTTTACCGAACACAGAAGCGGCATCGTACAGGCAGGCGCCGAGCGAGCTAATGTCCCCGTCCGTGGAGTTGATCTCGCCGATAAAGATATCGGCCTTTTTGTCGCCGAGTGCGGAACCTGCCGAGGACGCATCGACAAAGGCGACCTTAAGGCCCATGCGGCTTGCGAGGGCGCGGGCAGCGTCGACTGCATACCCCGTAAGCTCGCCGTCGGCGCCCTGCATTGCCTGTGGCGCATCGGAAGTATCGAGGGCGACCGTCAGGGTTCCGGGAGTGACCAGGGCATCATCCGACACCGCCGGCGTGACGGTCTCGTACTCGATCTGGTCGATCGTGGGAGTCGTGAACGTAGACAGCGGGTTGAACGCGCATCCGCTCAGGCCCAAAACGGCGATGACCGCTGCAGTCCCAGCACCTAACCGAGCCGCGTGCATCAAGCTGCCCCTCACCATGTCCACTACCCTGCCTTCTGTGTCGTATACGATCCGTGCGTTGCGCGGAATATCAGGTTGTTCCCACCAGCTGACCTGGTATTTGACCCCACACTTGCGCACCGGGGTGTTTGCTCGGGAGGCCGCAGCCACCTTCACGACTGACCCGCTCGCCCGCGAGGCGGTATTGCCCCAAAGAAAGTAGAACGGACGGTGCGGCTTACATCTAGGACGCGCCATGATCGCGCCGCGCGCACGCGGTCGCTTACGTGGATCCCTTTGACCGCGTCTGTCTTGGACTAGGACGGGCATTTCGCCCGTCCGCAACCACAGCCTGGTAGGAACGAAGCGCATTATAGCTAAGTTCAAGCTAAAGTTTAAGGTTAGGGGCGTCATTCGCATCGCGAGTACAGATTTGCAGGTCGGAGTGGGCTATTCGTGCCCCTATGAAGCCCGAAGCTCCCCTGTGGGGAGCTCCGGGGCACCCTTCTTAGGGTGCCGTGACCAAAAAATGGCAAATATGAGTACTGTCACCGATTTAGTAACAGGCAGTTTTGGCCTCTCGGACAGATTTCGCGCTCAGTGTCGCCAACCTGATGCTTAGTTATTCTACATTTGTTTATTATCTTCTTACTTTACGCCGCCTCCGAGTCCTAAATTCTTTGATTTTGCTGTTACTGATTTAGTGACAGTACTCATATTTGCCATATTTTGGCCAGGGCATATGATTAACCCCCTGTTTTCGACGCGAATTAGACCGGCTTAAGCCCAAAACACACCCGCAGCGTGTTAAGCAACGCCTCTTGCTTCTTTCTGCGGGCATCGACACGATTCCGGTACCGCTTTCGCATACGCTGGTGGATGCGCCATGCGAGCGCTTCCATCGCTTCCATGTCGCAAAGCATTTCGTTGTTGACCGTTGCGACCTCGATTCCCATAGTAATCAAGCCCGTGTTGCGTTTTTCATCATGGGTACGTCCCCTCCGGGAGGAATGGCCCAGCTCACCGTTGTATTCCAGGTCAAACCGGGCTGTCTCCTGATATGCATCGCAAACTGCATGGGGCATCCCCGAGATTGCCTGCGCGCGATCATCGAACTCGATCTTGTAGTCGGTCTTAAAGGGACCGCAGGCAAATCCTCCATAGGAAAACGGAAGCGAAAACAGGGCGAGCATGATGCACTCCATGGGCGAGCGCAGGTTTTCTGACAAGTAGGGACACAGACGCTGCAATTGTTTGGCCGCGTTTCCCTTGCATACCGCGAGGTAATCTGCCAAGCGATCGGGCGTCAGCACTGGCTCGACTTCAAAGTAGCCCACGTCTGTCGGTTGGTCCTTGTCCTTTGCAAGTTTGTTCGCAACGGGCGAGGTGTAGGGAGGCAGATACTTCCCGCGGTCGCTCAGTGAAATCTTAGAGCACAGTTCCTGGGTCAGGGCAAACGCCTGGATGCAGCCGACCTCGCGTGCAACGGCAACACAAAGGGCCTCGGGAGATAGGCTGTACACCCCCGGCTCCACCTCTAGAATCGAGCCGGCAGGCAACCCGGAAGACACGGACCAGCCCACGCCAGGCATGCGGCGGCGCTGCGCTGCAGACCCTACCAGCAAGCACAAATCCTCTTGCACCTCGCCGCTTGCGGCCCCAATCCGCACCAAGTCAGGAAGATAGATGTCCTCAGCCGAAGGCGACGAAGCGTTTAGTACGCGGCGCTCCTCATCGGGATCAAGGTCCTTCCAGCTGATATAGCCCATCTGCCGGCGCTCGGCGCGCATCATGCGCAGCGCCGAGGCGCCTGTTAGGATTACGGAAGCCGCTAGCTGTTCGCCTGTCGGCTCGTTGCGCCGCTCAATCTTTACTGCCACAAAACCACCCCTACCAAACACGTGCGATAGCAAGGCCATCGACTGCCGCAGCGCCGGCGCGCTTGAGTTCCGCCGAAGCCGCGGCCATCGTCGCGCCCGTAGTGATAACGTCATCGATAAGCAGCAGGCGGCGGCCGTGCACGTCCTCAACCGTCTCGTACATGCCTTGGGCACGCTCGCGGCGCTCCTCACGACCGAGTTCGCGCTGGTCGCCATGGCCGTACTTGACGAGGGCATCGAGCAGAGGAACACCCGACAGCTCGCAAAATGGGCGCGCAATGGCCTCCATATGATCGAAACCGCGCCGCCGAAACGCTGCCGCCGTCGCAGGCACAAACACCACCGCATCCGCACCGGACAGCACTCCTCCTAAGCGTTCGGGCGCTACGACCTGGGCATGCAGGGCGGTGTCGTAGAGCAACTCCGCCAGATACGGAGCCAGACGTCGCTCGCCCGCGTCCTTGTAAGCTTTAATGATGCGCGGCAGCGGATGCGCATAGACGGCGCACGCCAGGCAGCGGTCGAGCGCCTCCGACATTGCCGAGGACGTGCCCTCGACCGAACACTCAGTGCACAGCAAATCCCCAAACGGGGCACCGCATCGGATGCAGCTATGGCATGGGTCGATGAGCGTGAACGCAGCCAGGCAGTCTTGGCAAATAAGCGTACCGGCGCGCTCGCAGCCGGCACATCGTGTTGGCGACAATGCCTCAAGCACCTCGCGTGCCGCCCGCTCGGCAAACGGTCGCAATTCGTCCGCAAACGGTAGGGCGCCGGCACCCTGCAGACGGCTCAATATGTTCAGATGGCTCTTCAAGACACAACCCTCCCTACGTTCGGTCGCAGGGAGGGTTGTTGATTCAGCGCTATGATACCCCGATGCGCTCGGGGCAAGGCGGGCTAAATCCGCTCGCAGGCGTTATTCGCCGGCGGGCGGTTGTGGTGCAGACGAAGACGGGGTCGAGCCCTCGCCACCATCCTGGCGCGGCTTGCGGGAACGGCGACGACGACGGCGCTTCTGGCCCTGATCGGCCGAACCCTCGCTACCGCGATCCTCGCGCAGCTCGTGCTCATCGCGAGCGGCGCCACGCGAAGCCTTGGCGGCAGTCCCTCCGCCATCTCCGGGACGACGGCGCGTGACCTTGACCTCGCCATCCGAGACCTGATCGGCCACGGAGGGCACTGAGGGCTTCTGCTGCGCGCCCGAGGAATGGCGACGGCGCGGACGCGGCGCGCGCTCGTCATCGTTGCGTTGCTTGCCACCCTTGTCGGCAGGCGTATCGGAACCCGAACCACCCTTGGGGGCGGCACCGGCCTCGCGAGCAGCTGCGGCGCGGAAGGCGTCCTCGCGCTCCTCGCTCGACAGGTGACGGCGACGACGGCGCGTGGGGTTCATGCCACCGCCGCGGTTTTGCTGCTGGGGCTGCTGAGCCTCGCGCTCACGGGAAGCGTTCTTGCCCGCGGCCGCGGCCTCGGTAACATCACCCGAGCCCGCGCGCTTGCGACGACGACGGCCACCGGCGGCCTCCTCGACTTCGGGCACCTCGGCCTTGCCGCGGCCCTTTCCGCGGCCACGACCCTCGCCCTGGCCTTGACCGGCGCGAGCATCGGATTCAGCATCGCGACGACGGCGCTTGGGCATCGACGTACCGGCCAGACGGTCGGCACTCGACAGACCATCACCCACGTCGACGCCGTTCTCACGGTCGAGCTCCATGAGCGCCAGGCGCATCTCAGGCGACTCGATGCGCTCGAGCACGTCGCGCGTCACGCAGTCGGGGCGACAGTTGCAGCCCTGCTCGGCGGCCTTCTTTTTGCAGCCCTCCGAGCACGTCATGTCGGCCAGATTGACCTTGAAGACCTTGCCGTTCTCCAGACGCAGCACAAGCTGCTCGCGCGGCGTGTCATATTCCTGGATGCGCGCCTTGCCGAGCGGCGTGTCGATAAGCGTCTTCTTTTTGGGCGCGCGGCTCTTAAAGTCCTTGTACGCCTCGAACTCATAGCGCAGGCAGCACATCAGGCGGCCGCAAACACCGCTGATCTTGGACGAGTTGAGCGGCAGGTCCTGCTCTTTTGCCATGCGAATCGAGACGGGCTCAAACTGTCCGCCAAAACGCGTGCAGCAGAGTTCCTGTCCGCACTGGGCATAGCCGCCCACCAGGCGGGTCTCGTCGCGCACGCCGATTTGGCGCATGTCGACGCGAATGTGCAGCGTCGAGGACAGGTCCTTGACGAGCTGGCGAAAATCGACGCGCTCCTCGGCCGCAAAGTAGAACACGGCCTTCTCGCCGCCAAACAGGTACTCGACGCCGACCGGCTTCATCTCGAGGTCGAGTTCCTTGACCAGACGGCGGAAATCAACCATGGCCTCGTCGCCCTGGATAGCCAGGTCGTCGGCAAGCTGCAGGTCGATGTCGCTCGCCACGCGCAGCACGGGTTTGAGTGGCTGACCGATCTCGTCTTGCGGCACCTCGAAGGGGTCGGCCGTGACCAGACCGATCTCGGTTCCGCGCTCGGTCGAGCAAATGGCGTAATCGGCCTCGAGGATATCCAGATCCTGCGGATCGAACCACAGGTCGCGCGAGGCGTAGGTAAACTTAACGGGTACGACTAACGGCATTTCAGTGCCTTCCTGATATCGAACAGCATGACCTCGATGGCCAGCTGGGGAGTAACGTTTCTGGCGATGTTGCGCTCGGCGGTTGCGACCGCCTCGAGCGCCTGGGTGGCACCCGCAACATTGGTCGCGGCGGCAAGCCGACCGATCGTGTCGCGCACGTCTTCGTTCACCACGTCGGCCGCCTCATCCTGAAGCGTCAACAGCACATCGCGCATGAGCGTCCGCGCGCTCGCCAGCGCTTCCATGATACCCGAACGCTCGCGCGCGTTGAGTTCGCGCTTGTTGCGGTCCTCAAGCTGCTTCAATGCTCCACGCGACAGGTAGTCGGCGTTTTGCTCAAGCACCTTTTCCTGCGTGGACTTGACCTCGGCGAGCGGCGCCTTAACGGCGACGATGAGTGACTTGGCGAGGCTGAGCACATCAGCCTCGTCGGCGGCGATAAGCGAATCGATGGCGCGAACCATCTGGCGGCGAGCGTCCTGGCGCTCGGCGCTCTTAAGGAACTCGATGCCGCGCGTGGGGCTCCCCGCCACGGCGACCGCCATGCGACAACGCGCGAGGTCCTGGCCGGTGGCGCGGCTCACGGCCTGCGCGGCCACGGCGGGCGACACCAGCCGAAACGGCACGCACTGACAGCGGCTCACGATGGTGGGCAGCATCACGTCTGCCGAGGTGCCCAGCAAAATGAACATAACGCCCTCGGGCGGCTCCTCGAGCGTTTTGAGCAGCGCGTTGGCGGTGTTGGCGCGCAGCTGCTCGGCGCGGTCGATGATGTAGACCTTGGCCTTGGCGCGGATGGGCGCCAGCGGCACGTCATCGAGCAACTCGCGGGTCTGGGCAATGAGGTAGCCCGTGGCACTCTCGGGCGTGTAATAGTGCACGTCGGGATGCGTATGCCGAGCAACGCGCACGCAGCTGTCGCATGCGCCGCAGCCATCCTGCTCGCACAGGAAGGCCTGGGCGAGCGCCCATGCAGCGTCGAGCTTGCCGGCGCCGGGAGCACCCAAAAACAGGTAAGCGTGCGATGCGCGGCCGCCGGCGACGGCATTGGTCAAAAAGTCGCGCACGCGCTTTTGGGTGTCGAGCTTGGCCAACAGGCTTGTCTGAGCGGGGGCCATGTTACTCGGCCTCCTGGGCAAGCGCGGCGGCAACGGCGTCTTGGGAGATATCGAGACCGTGCGCGCGGACCTGCTCGACCGTCTTCGCAAAGACTTCCTCGATGGGCGCGGTGGCGTCGATGAGCTTTACGCGGCCTGGCTCCTCGGCGGCAATGCTGCAAAATCCCTGGTAAACGCGCTCTTGGAACGCCATGCCCTTTGCCTCCATGCGATCTGCCGCGCCACGGGCGGCCATACGCAGCGCCGCCTGCTCAGGTGTGATGTGGTAGACGAGCGTGAGCGCCGGATGCGTTCCCGCGACGGCCAGGTTATTGGCATCGCGTACCATCTGGCGATCGAGGCCGTCGGCAAACGCTTGGTAGCAGGTCGTGGAATCGTAGAAGCGGTCGCACAGGACCACCTTACCGGCCGCGAGGGCGGGGGCTATGACCTCGTGCACCAACTGGGCACGGGCCGCCTCGTACAGCAATAGCTCGCAGGTGTCACCCATCGCCGTGTTGGCGGGGTCGAGCAGCAGGGCGCGAATCTTTTCGCTGATGGCGGTACCGCCCGGCTCGCGCAGACTCACCACCTGGTAGCCGGCAAGATCGAGCGCACGGGCAAGCAGACGCGCTTGCGTAGACTTGCCGGCGCCGTCAACGCCCTCGAGCGTGATGAAGCTATGTTGAGCGGGCTCAAAAGCCATGGGCGCAGCCCCTTCCTACATGGCGCGTAAATGCAAGTTATAGCAACCAAATCATGATACCCCAGCGTCCGGCGCGCCCCAAATCGGACCTAGTCATTGGGGACGTTCTTTAATGACTAGTCGTTTAAGAACGTCCCCAATGACTACTTAGGTGACAGTTAGAGACGTTCCTAAAGTGCCGGCAGAAAAGGAACGTCCCTAACTGCCGACCCTCTAAGTTGTGGTGAAATAGGGACTGAATACGCCTTCTAGCAGCAAATACAATCCCTATTTCACCGCAACTTAGGAGTGGGCGCGGGCGTTGATGGCGAAGGAAATGTCGCGCTCGAGGGCTAGGGCCTGCTCGCGTTCGAGGTCTTGGGTGAGGATTGCCAGCACGTAAGGGCGCTCGGCGTAGACGATTGCGGCATCGTGCTGAGCATTCGCCAGGCTGCCCGTTTTATGCGCGACCAAAACGCCGCCGGGAACGCCCTCGACAATACCGCGCGCGTCTTCCTGCGCCAGCAGATACCCGCGCGCTCGCTCGCACAGCTCGGGCGTCGCGATTGTCCCCGCCGCCAGCCGCTGCAACACGGCCGCAGCATCACGAGCGCTCGCGTAGTTCTCGCGACCTTGTGCCTGGGCCTCGGCGTCCATCATCAAACGAGCGAGCACGGTCTGGGTCAGCCCCAATGCGGCACACGTTTCGTTGACCGTATCCATGCCAAGCCTGCCGATAACAAGGTTCGCTGCCACGTTATCGCTCTGGGCGATCATGGCGTGCAGCAGCTCGTCAATACTGTACGATACACCCGCGCCGCGCGACTGAATGTTGCCGCTGCCACCCACGATATCCTGTTGCGTTACCGTTATCTGCTCGTCGAGGGACAGCTCGCCCGCCGTCACGGTCTCGAGCGCACAAGCGAGAATGGGAAGCTTGATGATGCTTGCCGCCACACGTCGCGCGTCCGGCGCCACGGCGACTTCGCCATCGAGCGACGCGAACGTTTGAGGATCAAGCGCCACAGCATAGACCGAGGTAGACCCACCATATGGCTCGACAAGGGCTTCGACATCTTGCTGGAGGCCGGCAATCCAAGAAGCCCGGGAGACAGCCTCCGTCTTTTGAGCGAACGGATGATTCGCCTTTTGTTTGGCAGGGACAGCGGAACCCTCAGCCTCGTTGCGGCGCGCGGCACAACCGCCGAGACTCATCACCGAGGCAAGCGCTCCGGTCAACATCCCGGCACAAAACACTCGACGCGAGCAATCGCGCGCAGCGAGGGGCGCATCCCCCGGCGGGAACCGAAACGCCTCCACGTTGTCGCCGCCATCCCGGCCTTGCTCGCCGCAGTACACAGACTCACTCCCCACCATCGCATTCTACCGAGCCGTCGATAAACGGCCGCGCCGGACACCCAGCACGCCGCACTCATTGTGACGCATGCGACAGGGCTTGCGCGGCACGGCTATCCTCACACAACCAGTTGGGTCGGCGCGGCCCAACCGCACCTGAACCACCTTATAATCTAGCCAACACATCGAATGGAAGGAACCATCATGCCCCGGTTTTGCACCCATTGCGGCAAGCTTCTGAAAGACGACGAGCGTTTTTGCACCAGCTGCGGAACGCCGGCAACCGATGATGGCCAGGCCTCTCAGTCGCAAGAGGATGCGCAGGCGGCCGAACATGCCGCCGCGTCCGATGCCGCCTTCGACACCGCCGCGACCACGGTTCAGTCTACGCAGCAGCCCACGGAAACTCAGCCCCAGCAGGAGGACGTGACCGTGCAGTCCGCCCATCAGCCCGCGCCCGCTCCCCAGCCGGAAGCTGGCACGACGCAGCAATGGGCGGCGGCCAACGCCGCGGCTCAGCAACCCATTCCAACCGCTGCTCCGCAGGCCGGTGCTCCCGTCGCGCCCAAAAACAACAACGCTCTGTTTATCGGCATCATCGCCATACTGGTCGTCGTGATTATCGCGCTGGTCGCATTCTTTATGATCGGACCGTTCAACAAGAACGCCGACGATTCCAAGGGCACAACCATCGAGAAGGTCAAGATCGACCACGACGACGATGACGTCTCCGTCAAGGGCGACCCCAACAAGCTTGACGATGATGACGATGACGCCCACGATGCCGCCACCATCAGCGAGCAAAACGTCTACGACCAGCTGAGCTCCTACTACAGCAGGCTCTCTGATCTTGACCAGCAGGTCCGCGACTGCGCCACCACATTCAACACGTATTACCTTAAGGATGACCGCAGCTCGCGTCAGTCGGCCAGCGACACCGCCGAGGCACTCGAGGATCAGATAGACGACCTCAAGGACGAGGTCGAGGACCTGGACGTTCCCATCGACTCGCAGAACTACAGCTCGTGGAAAGACATCATCACGCTCTACGACGACCTGGAGAATCGCATTGACGTCATTTGCGATGCCTGGGAGATCAGCCTTGAGTACTCCAGCCCCGCCAACCACAAGGACGAGATCGTGGCGCCGCTGGCGCGCGACAACGTAGCGGGCACCAACGACAACAAATACCGTCTGGACTTTGAGGACCGCTACCCCGGCGCCGCACCCGTCGAAGTGAACTAGTCGCATGCGACGTCCTTAAACGACTAGTCATTAAAGAACGTCCCCAATGACTACCCAATCTGCCGGATTTGCCCAACTAAAAGTTTACGCCCACGCGCGAACAGGATTTGATTTTTGAAATATGGACGAATTCCTCGTCAGGAGGGTAAAATGGTGCCGACGGCAGCCCAAGTTGTAGAGAGCTGGGCAGAGCCGTTGCATAATGAAGTTGGGTCATCGTCTTAGCGACGGTGGCCTTTCTTTTTGGGCTTCGAGCCCTGCTTGAGTGCCTTGGAAAGGCCGACAAGGGCCGTGAGGAGCGAGACCATAGCGGTCAGGAGCTTCACGAGCTCGGTGAAATCGGTCATGGGCATCACCTCCCATCAAATGGAGGGCTCTGCCCGGCACGAGGGCTGCCGACAGCAAGGACGATTCTATCAGAGCGGCTGACTCCCGCCCGATATTACCATCCCACCGCGCCTGTGCAAAAAAAGAGGGCCGCCAAACAGCGACCCTCCAGCGAAAGTGCACGTTATTTAGATGTGACGTTTATATCAAATTATCTAACTTGATAGTTGCAACGCCACGTTTCCACGGATCCAACCCCAATAGCTTGAACCTGAGAAAAATATTCACCACTAGAACCAGTAGCGCGAGTATTAACCCAAGTTGGCGGTAGGGTACTATAGGAATTTCGAAAAGATAGCGACTTGTAATCCCTGTATACAATTCGATTATCCACTGATTGACCATTCAATAATCCCGAAAAAGTCCAATATACATTCAAGACCCTTTCACTGTTTGCACGACGAGCAGTGGAGCCGGAAGCAAATAGAAGATCATTAGATAGTGAAGCAACCGGTTGAACATCGTTTCTCATATTGCAGACGATCCCGTCCGCAAAGCCTGCAGCCGGAAAGCACAAGCAAACAAAAAGGAAAATAGGACCTAGAATTACTTTAATCTTTGTGCTACCCATTAAATCCACCTACAATCGATCAACGTGTTTGATAATTGCACTGAAATACTTTCATCGTTCCGTCAACCCTGCATGTGGGGCAAGGATATGTAAAACTCGTTCGACATGTATCCGGATAAATACGGCTGTAGCTATTCTTGAAGGTGAGTCGTTTGTATGTTGGATACATTAAGGGATTATTATGGGCAGTGTTATTAAAACAGTAAAATGAATAATACGTATCAAGGACATCTTCTTGCATAGCGCGCCTTGCTATAGAGGTCTTATCAAACAAAGAACCTCTGAATAAGTCCCGACGGCAGGTGCATCATGATTGACGGTCAATCCAAAAGGCGGAGTCGCAGCAAAAGTTAGTGATAAAAGATGATCGATGCTGAGAGTATCATTAACTTACGGATAACGGAATTAGCTGTCGTGACTCCTCCAATCCTATTGGATAAAACTGCTATTATATTAATATATTTTTATCAGCACTCGAAAGGAGTGGCCGATGAGCGGTAGAAGAATCGTCTTGAATGTACTTATGGCAGTAGCACTGGTAACGCTCTTGGTCTTCTCCTACTCATACATGAATCAGCCAAGATTTGGATATGCTTTATACGCTGTTTTTTCCGGCGAAACAACTTACAACACTTACAACACTATAGGCTTCATTGACGCACTCTTTTTCTATGTAGTCGGCCCCGTATCAAGCGAGCTGATCGCTTTTGTTGTCAGCTACAACCTGAATCAACAAAGCCAAACTCACTCAGCGACTTCGGCCAAACAAGGAATCAATCTCTTCGTAATAATGATAATTCTGCAAATTGCGACTGTGTTGATTATCGCCCTGACCGCAACAAACGTTTTGAAGTATGAGTACGGACTCGTCGCAAGCTGCCTCATGGCAATTGCCGCGGGTATAGCGGTTTCGTATACGACACCGGCAAAGAAGCAACTCAACTAACAGGGCCTATTTGGAATCCGAATCGTCCATGGAGCCGTCGATGCCGGTTTTGGTGTCGTCCGTATTGGAATCGTCATCCTTGGGGCTTATAGGACAAAATGTGGGCTTATAGGACAAAATGTGTGTCCCGATAGAACATCCGTTTCAATCCATTAATCCAGCCAGAACGGGTACGGGTCCCTGTGGTGGAGGTCCTCCCACACGGCCCTGTCGCCCCATTCCGGCCCTCCGTCGTCGCGCGACGGCGAGGCGGAGTAGACGCTGAACAGGAAGTCGATGTCCGCGTCGGTCGGCATCGTGGCGAGCTTCTCGCGCGCCGTCCTCGCGTCCCCCGAGTGCGCGTGGCACCACCAGAACACCGCCTTCACGCGCTTGACCGACGTCAGCCCCCGGTGGTTGCGCAGGACGGCCCTCAGCTGCGAGTTCACCCCTCCCTCGATCATGTTGTTGGTCGACGGCAGCGGGCCGACCTTGGCCAGGGCGGGGTCGAGGTAGGTGAACAGCGTCCCCGCCGACACCAGCGACGACAGCGACGAGCGCGCCCGCCTCAGCCTCTCGTGGGCGTAGACCCTCCTGCCGTCCACCACGGTCCTGTCCTCCAGGAAGTCGGCCCAGAACCCGCACCAGTCGAGGTAGCGCTCGACCCAGAGCTCGGCCTGGTGCAGCATCTCGATGCCCATGAGGTCGCGCGCGACGAGGTAGAGCTCGCGCCCCGCCTGGAGCTTCGGCCGCGTCGTCGTGTAGCGCTTGACCTGCGAGAAGGCGCGGTGGAAGGTGCACCTCTGGACCCTGGTGCGCGGCCAGGTCTCTCGCACGGCCTTGGCGAACCCGCTCCCGCCGTCGGTGACGACCACGTCGGGCGCCGGGATCGGCGCCATGAGGGCCGACCACGCCCTCGAGTTCTCCGACCTCGCCATGTACCAGGAGACCACCCGCTCGCCGCTGCAGCATATGAGCACCACGAGCTCGCGCGCGACCCAGATCCCGTCGACGTAGAGCACGCTGTGGAGCTCGCCGTCGGGGACGGGCATGGGCCAGACCTCCCAGAACTCGGCCGTCCTGCGCCTGAAGGACCGCCCGCCGCCCGGCATCGCCGCCTGGGAGTCCTTGGAGAGGAGCCACCCGAGGAACTCGTCCAGCCTTGTCGCCGTGTCGTCGTACCTCACCGTCGTCGACGCGCCGCAGGCCGTGCACCTCCACCGCTGGGATCCCGATGAGGTCCCGTCGTTGCGCTTGGTCCGACCGCCGCAGTAGGGGCAATAAACGGCCTTCATGGGCACCTCTTCCGAAAGGGTGTTTAACGGTTCCGGAAAAGGTTATCCACCTGCGGGAACGATAGGCAACCGGACACACATTCTGTCCGAGCGGTTAAAAGCGGACACGGAATTTAAACGGCTGAAAAAGGGGCATCGACCTGCGCCGATGCCCCTAAAGTAGACACACATTTTGTCCTATAAGCCTCATTTATTTGCGAAGAACATCGGCTAGCCGCAGGATTGAAATCATCGACCGATAAGTGAGTTCCACTTTTTCGCCCGCAAGCAGTCGTTTCGAGCCAATCTCATCTAGCCCCACAAGCCGAGAAAACAGCGGGCCGCTCATCGTGCCCTCGTCAATTGATTCCCTTATGGTCTTCAAAACGTCCGTATCATGAAGCGATGCCGAGCTGTAGGGGGCAACACGAGCGGAACTCTCAATTAACGACGAGACAAAAGGATGGAGATGCTTTGGACATAGTCCATCAAACACCACATCCCCATTGTCGTTCGAGCCGACCAGGCGCCAAGTATAATGATCGACCCAGTCATCCCCGTCATATATGGCGTCCATGAGCAACTTCCCGTCTAGAGAGAGAAACCTATTTGGACATCGGGGCGCAAGACCGCAATCCATATCGGGCCTGCAGCAGCTCCAACCCAACGCACTACATAGGTTCCCTTTCGTACATGTGTATCAATCTGCCCCGAAATGCCGGTGAATGCAATTCCAGACCCGTTTGTCGGATAGCAATCGACGTAATTTTGTTTTCCGCTCACAACCTTGTATAGATATATCGTTCCAGCAAAAGAGAAGGGATCGTTCGCAATTTTGTCCGGAAGAACTTGCCACCTCAAAATCCCGCTACCAATATGGTCAAGCTTGACCGTTCCGCCGTCCCCCTCAAAAGTGGCAAGGGGATTTACCCCAGACTGAGAGTCGGCATCGCCCTCCTTAGCAGTTATCAGCAGGTTGCCCGTATAAGACTGCTGAGGCTCACCTTCAGGACAGGCAGCCTCGGCCCAAGAAGGGCCACTCAGGCAGAACAGTCCGAGCAGCATCATTACCAACAAAAGAAAACCCTTAGTTCTTTTCATCTATATCCCCAACGTCTCTCGACATTTGTATATCGTTACTATTTTAGATCCATATGGCCAATTCGAGCGCTCACCATGGCAATTGTTGCAGCTGGGTTTCTTTTCATTAAAATTTCAATTTGGTAAATCCCCGCCCCTAAGCATTAAACCCGAAGTCCACCGAGTGGGCGAATTTCGGGTCGAGGATAGGCGTGGATTTGGCACTGACGCGGTCTCAGTCATAGAAAAATCCTCTCCGCCCACAGAGAAGCAGACAGAGAGGATGACACCCGCTGAAATGGGTTCGAAATCGAGTGGACTGACCGCCTACTCTTGTTTGGTTCGTTCAATACCCTTTTTGAGAGCCTTTATCAACTTGTAAACGAGATAGATCACCGCAGCGGTGATTCCGACCTCAACCAGAACTATAGCCAGGAGGGAAACCTCTCCGCCAATGTTGATCTTACCCAACACGCCCATATTGAATCACGCTCGATATGTATGCAGTCGAGAGCCATTTATTTCAGCTCCAAGAGTATAAGTCGCAGACGCCATACCGCCTACACCGGTAAAAAGAAAGCTCCACTTTGTTCGTTTGGAAGAAAAACTCTTACTGAAATTCGATAAGGCGCCACCAACGGAAGATGCCTTATGGCCCCACCACGATGTAATGTTGTAGTTCTTGATTGATATCCAGTACTCAGCATCGAGCACTCCAGTATAGAAGTAAACCTTCCAATTCCCATCAGTAGCGTTGTAGTAGCCGTCCCAAATCGGGGCAACATCAGCTTGCTCTTTCTCTATCCCAAAAACACCTGTAGAGCCATCTGGCAGCTCGATAGTACGTTCTTGTTTCGGCCCATCATTCAAGTCGAAGCATGCGTCGGCGGGCGTCAAATACTCAGAAGCATTTGCGGAGGGCAATAAAATAAATCCGGTGGCGAAAAATAGGACAACCATTGCTAACAACAACCTGGGCATTATTTTCTTCATGTCCTCCTGTCACGTGTCATATGTAACGACAGCCGCAGCAATTTAATTATCGCCTGGTTCTGACAATTTATTATCCGGCACAGCGACTAATCCGCAAAAGGCGCCATTTTGTCCGTTAGCGGTTTCTTTTTTATCAACAGACGACCAGGTTCCGACAACTATGTATCGGGGGCGCTCTTAAACGGCTGGTCGTTGGGCGCACTCTTTCGCCGCCCGGCAGAAAAGGAACGTCCCTAACTGCCGGATAAATAACGAGCGAGGATCATGAGACCCTCGCTCGTTTTTGGTTTGGGTAATGTTTCGGCTGCACCGCTACTTGTCGGTAGCTGGCTTCTTGGTGGTCGTCTTTTTCGCGGCAGCCTTCTTGGCAGTCGACTTCTTGGCGGTCGAAGTCTTCTTTGCTGCCGTGGTCTTCTTCGCCGTGCTCGCCTTGGTTGTGGTTTTGCGGCCGCGGGCGGGCTTCTTCTCCTTGGTCGGGCAGTCCATGTTGACGCAGATGCGCCACGGGCCGCGCGCCGTGTTGACCACCACGATGGGGGCACCGCACTCGGGGCAGGTCTCACCCGTCGCCTCGAGCTTACCGCGCGCCGGCAGCGGATAGCTCACGCCGCAGTCATCGTAGTTGGTGCAGCGGATAAAGCGCTTGCCGCTCTTCTCGCTCTTGTGCGCGATCAGATCGCCATGGCGTCCGGCCTCGGCGCACACCTTGCACTCGCCCACCTTAAGGTCGGGCTCGTAGTTGGTGGGGCACGTCGGGTTCACGCAGATCTCGAAGGCCTTCTGGCGGAACGGCTGGCACTTAATGCGCGGCGCGCCGCATTCGGGGCACACGGCGGCCTCGCCCTCGAGCGGGCTCACCTTGACACCGCTCGGCACCGGATAGGTCACGTCGCAGTCGGGCCAGCCCATGCAGCCGATAAAGCTGCCGCGGGTCTTGGCGCTCGTCTTCATAACCAGGTCCTTGCCGCACTTGGGGCAGGCGCCCACGCGCGCATCGGCCGTGACGGCGTCGCTGATGGCGTCGCCCAGCTCCTGCGTATGTTTGAGCAGCTCGTCGAGCACGCCGGCCAGCAGCGCGCGCGAGTGCGTCACGACATGCTCTTCGGTGTCCTCGCCGCGCTCCACGCGGGTCATGTCGCCGTCGAGCTCGCTGGTCATATCGGGGCTCGTGATGCGCGGGGCAAACTGCGACAGTGCATCGATAATGGCGATACCCAGCTGACTCGGCTCCACGGGATCGTTTTTGAGGTAACGCACGGCGTACAGGCGCTCGATGATGCTCGCGCGCGTGGACTTGGTGCCCAGGCCACGCTTTTCCATCTCTTGCACGAGCTTGCCCTGGCTGTAGCGCGCGGGCGGCTCGGTCTGCTTGGCCTCGAGCTTAATGTCGAACACGTCGACCGTATCGCCCTGCTCAAGCGGCGGCATCTGCTCGTCGCGCTTAAGGCCGTACGGGTACGCCTCGCGGAAGCCCGGGGTCACGAGCACGTCGCCCGAAGCCACGAACGGCTCGCCGTTAACGTCGAGCTCAAGCTTGGTGTTCTCGATGGTCGCGGGACCCATGAGCGTCGCCAGGAAGCGGCGGGCGATGAGGTCGTAGAGCTTGCGCTGGCCGCCGTCGAGCGTGGACGGATCGCCCTCGCCCGTGGGGTAGATAGGCGGGTGGTCGGTGGTCTCGACCTTGCCGCGCGTGGGCTTCATGGGTCCGGCGAGCACCTTTTTGCACACGGGCGCCAACGCCGGGTTGATCTTTGCCAGGTCGCTTACCACGGCGCCCAGATCGAGCGTCGCGGGGTACACGGTGTTGTCGACACGCGGATAGCTGATGAGACCCGCCATGTAGAGGGACTCGGCGATGCGCATGGTGCGTGCGGGCGATATGCCCTCGGCCGCAGCGGCTGCCTGCAGCGAGGTGGTCGCGAACGGCGTGGGCGGCTGCTGCTTACGCGAGCGCTTGGTCACCGCGGCAACGGTCGCCGTCGTAGCGCCGTCGACATGACTATACGCTGTCTCGGCAGCATCTTTATCGGTAAAACGCGCCGTCTTGTGCGCGATCTTAAAGCGGTCGTCCTCGGCGGCGCCCTGCGCGGCACCCATGCCGCGAATCTGCCAATAGTCCTCGGGCACAAACGCCATGCGCTCGCGCTCGCGCTCGACCACCAGGGCAAGCGTCGGTGTCTGCACGCGGCCGGCGGAGCGCACGTTGCCAAAGCCGCCGAACTTGGCGAGCGTCAGATAGCGCGTGAGCACCGCGCCCCAAATAAGATCGATATGCTGACGACTCTCGCCGGCATCGGCCAGGTTCTGGTCGAGCGAGACAAGGTTATCGAAGGCCTGCGTAATCTCGGCCTTGGTAAACGAAGAATACTGGGCGCGGGCGACCGGCAAGTCGGGCGCAACCTCGCGCACCTTGTTGAGGGCGTCCGAACCGATCAGCTCGCCCTCACGGTCGAAGTCCGTAGCGATAATGACACTGTCGGACTTCTTGGCCAGGTTCTTGAGCGAGCGAATGAGCTCCTTCTCGGCCGGCAGCTTAATAACGGGCGCCCAGGTGAGATAAGGCAGGCTCTCGAGCTTCCAGCCCTTGATGGAGATACCGTCGGCAAGGAACGGCTTGCGCTTGGTGTCGTAGGGCGGACGTGCCAGGCCATCGGGCATGTCGGCCGGCAGCATCTCGCCGTCCTCAGTAACCGAATACCAGCCCAGCTTTTTATCGAACAGCACGCTGTCGCAAAAATCGGGCGCAAGGATGTGACCGGCAAGGCCGATCGTCACGCACTCCTCGTCCTTCCACTCAAAACGGTAGATGGCGGTGTTGTACACCTTGTCCTTTTTGGGCTTGCCCGTGGACAGACGCTCGGCGATCTGGCGCGCGGCGTCGTTTTTCTCGGCGATGATGAGCTTCAAAAGAGGCTCCTATCTCATGTCTCTGCGGCTGCGCCCGCGCTTATGGCGGCCGACTTACGCCCTTGCTTGCTCGATCTGCCCGATGAGCCAATCGCTCCAGGCATCCATGCCCTCGCCCTTGCGCGCGCTCACGGCAAACCGCGGCGCCTGCGGATTGAGGTCATCGAGTGTCTTAGTATACCTATCCATGTCAAAATCGAAAGCCGGGGCAACGTCGACCTTATTGAGCAGCTGCGCGCCGGCGTGCTGGAAGATGCCCGGGTACTTGATAGGCTTGTCGTCGCCCTCGGGCACCGAGAGGATCATGATGGACAGGTTCTCGCCCAGGTCAAAGTCGACCGGGCAGACCAGGTTGCCAACGTTTTCGATAAAGATGACGTCGATGTTTTCCAAACCCACAGCCTGGTCGAAGGCGTCGACGGCCTCCATGATCATGTTGCCCTCGAGGTGGCACAGACCACCCGTGTTGATCTGGATGGCGGGCATGCCGGCTTCCTTCATGATGATGGCGTCGACGTCCGAGGCGATATCGCCCTCGATGACGGCACAGCGCAGGCCGGCTTTGTCACGCAGGCGCTCGTTGGTGCCCAGGATCGTGGTGGTCTTGCCCGAACCGGGGCTCGACAGCACATTGATCACATAGGTGCCTGCCTCATTAAATCGCTGACGCAGCTGGTCTGCCAGACGCTCGTTGCGCGACAGGATCGGCGATGCGATATCAATCGTTTTCTCGGCCATACTCGGCACTCCTTACTTCTGCCATTTGGTGACGGCTAATCGTCGGGGGTTTCGATTTCGATACTTGCGATGTCGAGTTCGCGGCCGTGCAGTAGGCGCACGTTGGCACCACCACACTGGGGACAGCGACAGTGGAAGCGATCGTGGTCGAAGACGTCGCCGCAGTCCAGGCACTCGCTTTGTGGATGGACTTCCTCCACGGAAAGCTCGCAGCCTCGCGTGAGCGGGTCCTCGTCGCGAAACGTCTCCCACGCAAAGTCGAGCGCCTCGCGCACCACCTCGGTCATATCCCCGATACGCAGCGTTACCAAAACGGCGCGCGAGGCCCCCACCCCACGCGCCGCGCGAATCACTGTATCGAGTATGCCGTTGACAATGCCAACCTCGTGCATACCGATTTACTCCTCGTCGTCCTCGTCGTCCGAGAACAGGTCCAGACGGCTCACGAACAGGCCCTCCTTGCCCTCGCGCGCAGTAATGACCACGCGAGCCATGGCGAGCGAAATCTCGTAGAGCGAAAGCAGGGCACCGTACATAAGGCCCAGCGTGACGGGCGAGCCGTCGGGCGTGATCACAGCCGAGCCCACGAGCAGGCCCACGTACACGTAGCGCCAGGCGCTGCGGAAAGCCGCGTAGGACACGATGTGGAAAACGGACAGGTAGAAAATGATGAGCGGCAGCTCAAACGCCACACCAAAGCCGATCATAAAGAGCAGCTCCATGTTGACGTAGTTCTCCAGATCGGGCAGCGCAGTTGCGACGGCAGAGGTCTCGCCGATGAGCCACTCAAAGCCCGCAGGAATGATGATGAAGTAGCAGAAGATGGCACCCAGGAAGAACAGCACCGTCGAAGCGAGCACCGTGGGCACGACCCACTTGCGCTCGTTGGGGCGAAGCGCCGGCAGGAAGAACGCCAAGATCTGCCAGATGATCATGGGCGTGCACATGACAACGGCCATCTTGATGGCCAGCGAGAAGCGCAGGCCAAAGCCGCCGAGCGTGGTGGTGATGTAGAACTTACCGTCCGGCACAAACGAGCGGATGGGGTCTTCCAGGATATCGAGCACCACGGGCGTGGCGAAATACAGCACGATGGCGGCGGCAAACACCGATACGACCACGATGGTCAGGCGGCGACGGAGCTCTCCCAGGTGATCGAAGAGCGGCATGCGCGCAGGTCCGATAGGCATTACTCATCGCCTCCCTTCGGGGCGTCGGCGGCAGCGGCTTCGTCCTCGACCTCAAGCTCACGAGCGAGCTGGTCGACGACGGCCTTGCGCTTGCGGGGACGACGGGCGTAGAGGTCGGCCGTCGTGGGCTCTGCCGGCTCGGGCTCGGGCTCTGCGGCAGGCTCGGGCTCGACGGCGGCAGTGGCAGCATCGGCAGCGGACTCAGCAGCGGCGGGCCCAGCGCCCTCGGCCTCCGTCTCCTCGGTAGCGGCCTCGCCCTCGGCGGCACCCTCGCTCGCAGCCTTCTCGGCGGCAAGGCGGGCACGGCGCTCGGCAAACGTCTCCTTCTTGGCGGGCGCGGCCGCCTCGACGGCATCCTCATCCGCATCGGAATCGTCATCGACAGCAGCCTTCTTGGGCTTGACCGGCGCCGAAGCGGCCTCACTTACCGGATCGATAATCTCGGACTGAACAACTGCCGTCATCTTTTCCTGCGTCTCGCGGAACTGACGGATGGCACGGCCGATCGTGCGGCCCATCTGCGGGAGCTTATCCGGACCAAACAGCAAAAAGCCGAAGACCACGATGATTGCCAGCTCACCCTCTCCAATACCAAACACACATACCTCCAAGGCTCGATGTGAGTCGAGCCCGCACCGCGCCATTCGGCCGGAACTCGTCTATTCATTCGGTCAAGTATAGCGCCCGGACGCCAAAACGTTCGAGCGCATCACAAACATATGCCAAACGGCACGCCCCTTTTGGGGGCAAAGATTATGCAGCGGTGATCGAAATCTCCTGGTCGACACCCAACAGCTGAACCACGCGCATCACCGGGGGTTGCACGTTGGCGCAGCTAAAACGCTTGCCATGATCGGCTGCGTGGTGCGCGGCGCCCACAAGCACGCCAATGCCCGTCGAGTCGATATAGCTCACCTGGGCAAAGTCGAGCTCAACGGCCTCGGTGGGCTGCTCAAGCGCCAAGTCGATGGCGTTACGCAAACTGTCGGCGTTAGAGATATCGATTTCGCCGGTCACCTTAATGGTGTAGAGCTCCGGCGTGGGGTTGGTGGAAATACCCAAATCCATGTATACGCTCCTTTGCGTATCGAAAGTGCGGAAAAGTACGCGGCGCGGACTTGCAGAGCTCTGCGCGCTAGGCGCGCTCGGCACGCGTGATCTCGGCAGCGACGAGCTTGACGGCCAGCACCAGTACGTCGAGCGCGGCCTCCAGGTCCTCGACCGTGGGATAACTCGGCGCGATGCGGATGTTGGTGTCGCGCGGGTCCTTGCCATAGGGCCAGGTGGCACCAGCCGGCGTGAGCTTGACGCCCAGATCGGCACAAAGCGCGGCGACCTTTTGGGCCGAGCCCTCAGGACCATCGAAGCTCACAAAGTAGCCGCCGCGGGGATGCGTCCAAGTGGCGCAACCCGTGTTGCCCAGACCCTCGGTGAGCTTGCGCTCAACGGCCTCAAAGCGCGGGCGCAAAAACTCGGCATGCTTTTTCATATGCTCCTTGACCGCCTCAATGGTGGGAAGGAAACGCACGTGACGCAGCTGGTTGAGCTTGTCAGCGCTGATCAAGCCGGCCTTGAGGCGCTTGGAGAACTCCGCGATGACCGCAGGGCTCGCGCCGATAAAGCCGATGCCGGCGCCCGGGAAGGTAATCTTGGACGTCGAGGCAAAGGCCACCACGCGATCCTCGGTGCCCGCCGCGCGAGCGAGGTCAAAGATGTTTGCGAGCTCGTCGGTCTCGTCGTACAGGTCGTGCACGCAGTAGGCGTTGTCCCAGAAGATGCGGAAATCGGGCGCGGCCGTGGGCATCTCGACCAGGCGGCGCACGGTGTCCTCGCTAAAGGTGATGCCCGTGGGGTTGGAATACTTGGGCACGCACCAGATACCCTTGATGGAATCGTCGGCGGCAACGAGGCGCTCGATCTCGTCCATGTCGGGGCCGTTGTCGGTCATCGCAACGGGGACGTTCTCGATGCCCAAGTCGGCGGTGATGCCAAAGTGGCGATCGTAGCCGGGAACGGGGCACAGGAACTTGACCTTCTTGCCGTCGTGCGCGGCCTCGTAGGCATCCCAGGGCTCGCTGCCGCACGAACCGCAGCGCCAGAACATGCCGGCGATGTCGTGCTCGATCAAAAGGCTCGACGAACCCAGCACGAGCGTCTGCTCGGCGGGGCAGCCCAGGAACTCCCCTGCCAACTTGCGTGCCGAGGGAATGCCCTCGAAGCAGCCGTAGTTGGAGCAGTCGACGTTGCCGTCGTGCAGATCGGCCTCGGCATTGAGGATATCGAGCATGGGGCGCGAGATGTCCACCTGGGAGGGCGACGGCTTGCCGCGGGCCATGTCGAGCGCCAGGCCCTTGGCCTTGACCTCGGCGACCTCGGCTTTGAGCGCCTCGATGGCGGCATCGAGTTCGGTGGTTTCCATCTTCTGGTAGATCGTCTGCATGGGTGCGACCTTTCGCGAAGCGGGACGTTGCAGTTCGTCTAAGTATAGACCGCCACCGCCGCAACGGTATGAAGCCGTGATAGATTAAGTTCATCGCAATGAATTACGACATCGCCGCGCATGCCGGCGTGGGGCGCCTAAGGAGGCATTATGGAATACGGTTCGTTTAGGGCTGAGGAATTCGGCGACCTGCAGCGCCTGGTCGACGGGCTGTTTTACGACCGCCACGCCATCGACCGCCTGGACCTAATCGTGCAGGCCGAAATCTTGGACCTGGCGCCCGACCTTATGGAGATCGTGAACCTTTTGCCGCCCGGCTATTACGACCGCCAGTCACTTTGCGACCAGCTGAACTCCGCCTTAGCCGCCCACGGCTGGGGCGCCGTCTACGGCACCGTGGAATAGAACCACTCATTGGGGACAGACTTAAATGAGTAGTCCCAACCTGCCGGCACTTGGGTAGTCATTTAAGTCTGTCCCCAACGACTATGTCCCCAACGACTACCCAGTGACTAAAACGCCGCCTGTGATGGTATTCACAGGCGGCGTTTTCAAACTTGTATGTGCTCTTACTCGTCCTTGGGCGCAGGGTGTTTGCAGACCACGCTCATGTAGATCATGCCCAGCACGGCCGCGGTGACCGAACCGGCAAGAATGGCGGCCTTTGCGGCCAGGACCTCAAACTGGGCCGTCGGGAAGGCGAGGCCGCTGATGAGGATCGACATGGTAAAGCCGATACCGCCCAAAATGCCCACACCGGCGATCATATGCCAGTTGACATTGTGCGGCAGCTCGGAAATCTTGAGCTTAACCAGGGCAAACGTCATGCCAAAGATGCCGATCGGTTTGCCCAGCAGCATGCCAAAATATACGCCGAGCGTCACCGGGTCGGTGAGCAGCGTGCTCATGTCCACGCCCGCTAGGCGAACCTGCGCGTTTACGAACGCAAAGATCGGCAGGATCACAAAGTTGACCGGCGTGGAGATCAGACGCTCCATGCGGATGAGCGGCGGGGTCACGCGGTGCATGACGCGCTCGACTTTGGTGGTCGAGACGGTAAAGTCATGCTGGCCCAGGATGTGCGCCTCGTCGTCGTAGCGGTCATCGAGCAGCGGCAGGCACTCGCCCAGCCAATCGGTGAGGCTATCGAGCTTGACGCCGCACTTGGCCGGGATGGTGAAGGCCAGGATGACGCCGGCGAGCGTGGCGTGCACGCCGCTCTTGAACATGCAGAACCACAGCAGCAGACCCAGCACCGAATACGGGGCAAGGCGGTAATGCTGTGTCTTGTTGAGCCACACGAGCACGCAGGTCACAACCGCGGCGGCGCCCAACCAAAACGGGTTGGGACTCTGACCGTAGAAAATGGCGATGGCGGCGATGGAGATCAGGTCGTCGGCAATGGCGAGCGTCGAGAAGAACACGCGCACGCCGTTGGGCACGCGGTTGCCCAAAAGCGATAGCACGCCCAGCGCAAAGGCGATATCGGTTGCCATGGGAATAGCCCAGCCGTTGTGCGCGCCGGCATGGTTAAAGATCAGGTAGATGCAGGCGGGAACGACGACGCCGCCCACGGCCGCCAACATTGGAAGCATGGCCTGACGCGGGTTCTTAAGCTCACCGACCGTCATCTCGTACTTAAGCTCGATGCCCACCAGCAAAAAGAAGATCGCCATGAGAAAGTCGTTGACAAAGACCTCGACGGTAAGGCCAGCCGTAAGGCTGCCAAGACCCACATACAGCGGGGTCTCCAAAAAGTGATGGATGGCCTCGTAGGCATCGGTGTTGGCACAGATGACTGCGGCGATGGCAGCGATCACCATGACGGCGGCGGAAATCGTGCCGTTCTCGGCAATGCGCTCCCAAATGTCGTGACGCTCAAAACGCTTGCGCTCACGAACGTTAAACAGCTGCTCGGGTGCTGCCATGGGCGGCTCCTTTCACGGGAAGGCTCCCGTCTTAAAAAAGCACGGCCCGCCCAAATGGCGGCGCCGCGCTCCAACGTATTACGCTTGCATCTAGCCTACCCTGCGCGACAAGCGCGCGAGCGCGGCCGAAAAGCGGAACCACAGGTTGAACATTATTTGTTCAACGGCACGGGCGCCCCTGTCCAATAGGCGACGTGGTCCCGCGCATAAAAAACGACCGGAGCGCGGAGCATCCGCGATCCGGTCGTGAGCAGGTTACAAAACCTAGCAGGCGGCCATGATGGGAGCAGCGACCTGCTTCTTGCGGGAGAGGACTCCCGGCATCCAAACGCCGTCGTGCTCGTCGGCAATGCCCAGGCCCTTCTGAGCGGCCTCGGTCTCGCCCTCGAGCAGAACCTGCGAGCCCTCCTCCATGATGTCGGTGATGCACAGAACGATGCCGTCGGCGCCCTTCTCGGCGGCGTAGGCGCGCATGGCCTCGCGGATCTCGTCAATCATGCCAAGCGCACGGCTCTTGTCGACGGTCTCGTACTGGCCGATGAGCAGCTTCTTGCCGGCGGGCTCGAACATCTTGATGTCGTTGCCGACCATCTCGGCTGCGGTGAAGGAGCCGGACGGACGGGTGAGGAAGACCTCCATGCCGAACTTGACCGGGTCGACGCCCACCTGCTCGCCGAGCTTGGCGGCGACGGCGCGGTCGACATCGGTGGTGGTGGGGCTCTTGAGCATGAGCGTATCGGTCATCATGGCCGAGAGCAGCAGCTTGGCCTGGACGTCGGAAAGCTCAACGCCGAGCACGCCGGCGAGCTTGGTGACGATAGTGCAGCTGGAGCCCCAGGGCAGGCAGATGTAGTGCAGCGGGCCGGCGGTCTCGAAGTCGCCGATGCGGTGATGGTCGACGACGCCAAAGACCGTGGCGTCCTTAAGGCCGGCGACGGACTGGGCAGACTCGTTGTGGTCGGTGAGGACGACGAGCTGGCCGGCCTCGACGGAATCGATCACGCGGGGCTCGGCAATGCCGGCGTCGGCGAGCAGCTTGGCGGACTCGGCCGGAAGCTGGCCCAGTGCGCAGGCCTCGTAGGTGTTGCCGGCATACTCAACCTGGTTGAGCAGCTGGGACAGGACGACGGCGCTCATGATGGCGTCGTTATCGGGATTCTGGTGACCAAAGACAAGAACGTTTGCCATGGAAATCCTCCACTTGATATGTGTACTTGGACGTAGCTATGGTAGCACGCTGACGCCGAACCCTATGAGATGGAAGGGCCGCAGCACAAATTGGGGCAGGAGCTGAGGCAAAGTCTGTCCCCTCTGCACCATGTGGTGCAAACTAACCTTCCCCCTTGCGCCAGCTATTTGCCGGCGGCGCGCAGGGCTACGTAGGCGGCACCGATGATGCCGGCGTCGTTGCCGAGCGAGGCGACCTCGATGGGCGTCTCGCGCGAGGCGGATAGCGCATAGTGCTGGAAGTGTTCGCGAACCGCGTCGAGGTAGACGTCGGCCGAGGCGGAGGCGCCACCGCCGATCAGGAACATCTCGGGGTCGACCACGTTGGCGATAAGCGCCAGAGCGCGACCGAGATAGTCGGCCATGGTATCGGCCGCGGCCAGCGCAAGCTTGTCGCCCTCGCGACAGGCCTGGAACACGTCCTTGGAATCGGAGGGGCCGGTGAGCTCGATGGGCTCGACGCCCGCCTTCTCGCACTCGGCAAGGTAGTTGCTCACCACGCCGGTGGCGCTGGAATACTGCTCAAGGTGGCCATGGCCGCCGCAGCCGCAGGTGCGCTCCTCGGCAGGATTCAGGCACATATGGCCGATCTCGCCGCCGGCGCCCACAACGCCCGATACCACATCGCCGTTGACGATAACGCCACCGCCCACGCCGGTACCGATGGTGACCATCACCACGTTCTGCACGCCCTTGGCAGAGCCGAGCCAAGCCTCGCCCATAGCAGCGGCGTTGGCATCGTTTTCGTACTTAACGACCGCGTCGGGGCAGTGCTCCTGAATGGCGATCTTAAGCTCGGGCAGGTTAATGGCAATGTTGGCCTTGACCTTGGCGTCGCCCGAAGCCGGGATGGGGCACGGAACGGCCAGGCCAATGCCCGCCACAAAGGCGCGCGGAATCTGTGCCTTGGCGACCACTTGGTCGATGGCCTCGGTCACCGCGGCAAAGCCCGCAGCGTCAACGATGGGAGGCGTGGGCACGCTGGCCTTGGCAAGCAGATTGCCGTCCTCATCGAACAGGCCCTCCTTAACCGAAGTGCCGCCGACGTCAATGCCGATGTAGTACTGCTTAGGTTCCATGGGAGCCCACCTTTCTCGTTTAAACATTGCCAGTATGGTACCGCTCCCAAGGCAAAAACCTGCAAAAAAGGGACAGGTTTGTTTTGGCAGGTTTTATCTGGGAAAACGCGAATGTCCGCTCAGCAGGCCGCGAAAGGCCTTCGCCAAAAACAACAAGCGCCGAGAGGCGGAGGCTCCCGGCGCCCGTGAAAGGGACTGTATTGTCTGTTGGATTGCACGGTCCGTCGCGGCGATAACGCCAGCTAGGCCTTCAGTGCCTGCAGCTGCTTGTGGACCTCGATGAGCTCCGTGGCCATGACGCGCATGGTCTCGGTGCCGGCCATCTGGTCCTCGGCATGCAGCAGAATCAACGGAGCCTCACCGTTACGCTCGCCGTTGGCCTCCTTCTTCAGAAGCCCCATGTGAACATCGTGGCCACCGTTATAGGCCTCGTCGCCCTGCTTGATAAGCTCCTCGGCGGCGTCAAAATCACCCTCCTTGGCCTTTTGCACGGCATTGATGTACATGCTCTTGGCGGTACCGACGTAGCTGATGATCTCGAAGCAGGTCATCTGCAACTCGTTCATATCCTCCATATGCTGCACCTAGCCCATCACGCTAACGCAGTGGTCGATGATGCCGGCGGCGTTCATGCGACCATAATCGACCATGTTGATGACCTCGACCGGGAAGCGGCCAGCGGCCTCCTTCTCAAAATCGCCCTTGGTGTAGCCGATCTGCGGGCCAAGCAACAACATGTCGCACTCGTCCAGGTGATCGTGGGCCTCGTTCATGGGACGAGCCTCGATCTCGATATCCAGACCACGGTTTGCAACCTCGGCCTGCATCTTCTGGACCAGCAGACTCGTGGACATACCGGCATTGCAGCAGAGCATGATCTTCTTCATGGTTTCCTCCTTATAACTGCGCGGCGCGCAGACGACAACTGGTTGTATTTCTTGCGGTTATTGTGCCCTCTTTCTGCGCCCTTACGCAAAAGAGAGGTGCGGGCACCGGCACCGCGTACCGGCGCCCGCAACGGTGAAAGGGACGAACGTTAGGCGTTCTACTCGGCGAGAGCCTCCTGCTTGGCGATTGCCTTCTCGGAAATCTTCATAAAGGGCAGGTAGACAGCCATGCCAATGACAATCTCGAGGGCCTGCCACACGCCGGCGCGCCAGTCAAAGCCCGTAGCGAGCAGGGCATTGATGACGGGAGGCATAGTCCAGGGCACCTGGGCGATGCAGGGGCTGATGATGCCTGCGCAGGTAAGGCCATAGGTGATGCCGATGAACAAGTCGGGAAGGAGGACAAACGGGATCATGAGCGGCAGGTTGTACACGATGGGGTAACCGTAGATAACCGGCTCGTTGATGTTGAACAGACCAGGCAGGATAGCCATCTTGGAAACGGTCTCGGAAGCCTTGTTCTTGGAGAACAGGAGCGTGTCGAGCAGAAGCATGAGGGTGCAGCCCGAGCCGCCGATGAGGGCGAAGCTGTTAACGATCTGCATGTTCATGTAGTGATCGGGCTGGATGGTGCCACCGGCGGCAAAGGTAGCCATGTTGTCGACGATGAGCATGGTCAGGATCGGCTCGACGGTAGCGCCAGAGATGGTGGACTGGTGAATACCGACGCAGAACAGCAGGTTGGCAAGGGTGTAGATGAGGATAACAGCCCACGGACCGGCGTTCATGATGCTCTTGAGCGGGTTGGAGATGCACGTAGAGATGATGGCGCACAGATCGGTGCCGGCGCACGCGGCGAGCAGAGCTGCGGCAAGAGCGAAGATCGCGAGGTTGAGCAGCATCGGGATCATGACGTTGAAGGAGTTGGAGACCGCGGGAGGCACGCCCTCGCCCAGCTTAACCTTGAGCTTCTCGACGCCAGAAATCTTGATGAAGAGCGAGACGGAAAGCAGGGCGATGATAATAGCCGAGAACAGACCGTTGGTGCCGGTGTTGGCAGTCGAAAGGGCGCCCGTGACCTCGGCGGAGGTGATCTTGTCGGTGAGCAGCGGGCTCGTGGCGGCAAGCGTGGCGGTGATCTGCTGCGGCATCATGATGACGAAAGCAGAGATAGCGACGACCACGCAAGCGAGCGGGTTATCGAAACGCTTGTTCTTGGCGAGGCTGTAGCCAATCAATCCGGCCAAGATAATGGCAGAGACGTTGAGGGTGCCCAGCGTAATTGCCGAACCCCACGTCTGAAGGTTGGCAAGGCCCGCCGCATCGAGCGGGAACAGGGGGAACACGACGTTGTTAATAAGAACCGCGATACCCGCAAGGATATAGAGCGGCGTGATGGTCGCGAAGGCGTCGCGCAGGGAACGCAGGTGAACCTGGTTTCCCACCTTCGCAGAGACCTCGGCAAACTTGTCGAGGAAGCTCTTTCCGTTGTCACTGGCCATGATTGCTCCTAACTATCAAATCCGGCCTTTTCCTATTCGCACGGTGGTCTGTCGCCCTCTGCCACCAGATGTGCCATGTGTTGCGCGCGGCGGCGCGCGGTCTGGGACTTCGCCCGGTCGCTAATCAACCACGTGGGTCGTGGCGACCTGTTTGAGCCAGGCCGCCGACTTCTTAAGACGGCGCTTGTAGCCATCCATCAAATCGACCTCGACAAAGCCGTAACGATTCTTAAAGGCATTGGCCCAAGACCAGTTATCGATAACGGCCCAATAATGGTATCCGCGGCACTTGGCGCCCTCGTCGATGGCCTTGGCCACCCACTCCAGGTGCTGACGTACAAAGTCGACACGGTAGTCATCCTGGATGGTTCCTTCGGCGTCACGGTTCTTGTATTCGTCCATGATGCCGATGCCGTTCTCGGAAACGAACCACTCAAGATCGGGGTAGTTCTTGGCGCAGTCCATGCCAAAGTCGTAGAGGCCCTGCGGGTAGATCTCCCAGCCGCGGCTCTCGTTCATAACGGCGTCGGGCCATACGTACTCGTCGGCAAAGTGCGGCAGGCCGTACTGGTCGACCTTGCTCGCCGGCGCCTGAACACGCGTGGGGTGGTAGTAGTTGCAACCGAGCCAGTCGACAACACCCTGCTTGAGAATCTCTTGGTCTCCAGCACGGAACGGGAGCTTAACGCCGCCCTCGGCCAGGCTGTCGAGCACGTCGGCAGGGAGCTCGCCCTTGGTAATGAGGTCGAGCCACCAGCGGTTATTGATGCCGCTGGTCATACGCACGGCCTCGAGGTCTGCCTCGCTGGGGTTATCCTTGGTGTAGACCGGGGTAAAGCAGTTGATCATGCCGATCTTGGCATCGCTGCGAATGGCGCCCTCGTCATAGGCGCGACGATAGTTGCCCACGGCCAGCGCATGTGCCAGTGAAATGTGATACTGCACGGTGCGGGCGCGGCTAAAGTCGTGGAGCTGCGGGAACCACACGCCCTCCTGATAGCGCTGTTCGGGCTCGACGATGGGCTCGTTAAAGGTGAACCAGTACTTAATCTCCTGGCCAAACTCGTGGAAGGCGACGTCGGCGTAATGCGCGTAAGCCTCGACGACCTCACGGCTCTCCCAGCCACCACGGTTAAAGAGGTAGGTGGGCATGTCAAAGTGGTACAAGTTGACAAACGGCTCCAGGCCGGCCTCGCGAGAGGCGCGGAACAGCTCGTGATACCACGCAGCGCCCTCCTCATTAAGATTGCCGTCGGCATCGAGCAGACGGCTCCACTGGATGGAAGTGCGATAGGTATTCAGGCCCAAGTCCTTCAAAATGCGAAAGTCTTCCTGGTACTTGGCCATAAAGTCATTGCCGGCATAAGAGCCAACGCAGTTATAGAACGACCCCAGATCCTGGATGGACCAGGTGTCCCACAGGTTCTCGAGCTTGCCTCCCTGGTTCCACTGACCCTCAGTCTGCGGGCCGGACATAGCGGCGCCAAAGAAGAAGTCGCTGGGCAGCTGATACTGAGCCATCAAAGTCCTCGCTTTCGTGTCTAGAGCTTTCGGTTGGAGACGGGTTTGCTTTGGCAGGCAATCCGGCGCGGGCGCGCACCGGTTTTCCGGATATCCGACCCGCCAAAACAAAGCCGTCCCCAAACAGTACAAGGAAACGCCAATGCATCTCGCTTGTTATCTGTAACTATAGCGCTCTAATTTTCTATGTAAAGCGTCTTTTTCATTTTTCTTTATCGAACTTCTTTCATGAAAGCCATATGGATGCTTTTTAAGTAGGTATACTTTCTATATATCGACGCAAATATGAAGGGAGGATTGCATGATTCCCAAATATGAGGCGATAGCTGCAGATATCCGTCGAAGCATCGAGGACGGCGCACTTAAACCGGGCGATAAGTTGCCCACCGTCGTTGAATTCTGTGAGCTCTATGGCGTTTCCAAAATCACCGTCAAACGAGCGATTGAGCAGATCACCGAGGAAGGCCTTATTACCAGCCGGCGCGGATCGGGCACCTACGTCAAGGACACGGCGGGACTTCCCGGCCAGGTGTTTTTTCAAGGCAAGAACGACCGTGCCCAGGGCTTTTCGTATGAGCACCGCGGGGAAAAGGTGACCTCGGTGGTCTACGATTTCTCGATCGTCAATCCGCCGGCAGAGGTTGCGACCCAGCTGGGAATGGCCGAGGATGACTTCGCCTATCACATCGTGCGCGTGCGCCAAGTCGACGAGAAGCCCATCGTCATCGAGTACACCTATATGCCGCTAGAACTGATCCCGGGCCTTAAAAAGAAGGACCTGTACGGATCGGTCTACGGCTTTATCCGCGAGCAATGCGGGCTGAAGATTTCGAGCTTCCATCGCACCATTCGCGCTGTCGCGGCAACTGAGGAAGAGGCTGAGCGCCTGGATACCAAACCCAGCTCTCCCCTGCTCGAACTCAACCAGATTGGCTTCTTGGATAGCGGCACCGCGTTTGAATATTCTATCTCGCACAACGTAGGCGACCGCTTTGAGCTACACAACGTAACGCTGGCCTAGTTTTGTAATCCGGTGGGTGCTCGTTTTGAGCTGTCTTACGCGGCACCCGCACAACCTTATGGGAGTATGCACATGTCCGATTTGATTAAACTCACGCCGATCTTCCACGAGAAGATCTGGGGCGGCCGCCAGCTCGAAACCGTATTTGGTTACGACATTCCCGAGGGTCCCATCGGTGAGTGCTGGGCCATCTCGGCCCACCCCAACGGCGACTGCCAGATTGCGGAGGGCCCGTATGCCGGACACACGCTGTCGTGGCTGTGGGCCGAGCACCGTGAGCTCTTTGGCGACTGCGAGGGCAAGGAGTTCCCGCTGCTCATTAAAATTCTGGACGCCAAGGACGATCTTTCGATCCAGATTCATCCCAACGACGAGTACGCCGCCGAGCACGAGAACGGCAGCCTGGGCAAGACCGAGTGTTGGTATGTCCTGGACTGCGAGCCCGGCGCCACGATTATCGTCGGGCAGCGCGCCAAGGATCGCGCCGAGGCCGCACAGATGATCAAGGACGGCCGCTGGGACGACATGCTCAACATGCTGCCGATCCGCAAGGGCGACTTTTTCCAGATTGACTCCGGTACCGTGCACGCCATCAAAACCGGCACGCTCATTTTGGAGACGCAGCAGTCGAGCGATGTGACCTATCGCCTGTACGACTACGACCGCCCCGGCACCGACGGCAAGCTTCGCCCTCTGCACATTGAGCAGAGCCTCGACTGCATCGATTTTGATGTCCAGGCTCCGACCGACGGCACCGTGACCGCACCCGAGATCGACGGCGTGACCGAGCTCGAGTCTAACTCCTGCTACACCGTCGATCGCGTGCGTGTCAACGGCAGCAAGACCCTCGACCAGCGCTGGCCCTTCATGTGCCTGTCGGTCATCGACGGCGAAGGCACCGTCTGCGGCGACCCCGTCCACAAGGGAAGCCACCTCCTGGCCCCCAGCACCGTGAAGTCCATTGACCTCGAGGGCAAAATGGAGCTGATCATCAGCCACCTGTAAGCTACCAATCCCCGAGCGCTCGCCGGGATGGGCGCGGGGTTTGGGACAACAAGCTAAAAAGCAACAAGAGGCTCCCCCACTCATCAACGGGGGAGCCCCTTGCCATGTCTAAGTATTCAGCCCACCCGGCTCTCCAGACCAAAAAGCAAACGAGCAAAGCGACGTTCGCCCATCAACGTTGTCTAAGGATCTGGGCGGGCGTATGGGGCAACATCGATCGCGAGTTCCGCACGCAAAGGAGAGCACTTAATGTGCTCTCCGTCTTGCGCAGGACTGCCCGAGCAGGCGATGTTGCCCTATACGCCCACCCAGGTCCGCCGGGATTACGACAGCTTGACGATAGGCGCAAAGCCCTTCATTAGCTTTTTAGTCTGGCCGGTTTTTTCGAATTGAACCTCGATCATGTCTCCGGCGACCGAGATCACGGTACCCGTGCCAAAGGTCTTGTGGCTCACGGTATCGCCCGCGGCAAAATCCTGCGATGCGCTCGCGCGATCGACCTTGCGCTCCACCGTCGGCGACACCTTGGACGACGGCTTTTTGGCTCGCGGTGCACCCGAGCCAAAGGTCGAAGCAACACGGCCGGCGTCGGGCGAGACCCCGCGATGGCGCTCAGTCCCGTAACTGCTGCCGCCAAAGAAATAGTCGAAGCTCGATCCGCTGCGCGATCCGGAGCCGCCGGTCGAGCGCGTATGCGAGCCAAACACCTTGCCGCCGTACATATCCGAGCCCATACCCGAGCCAAAGGTGCCATGACGGTCGCCGCGCTTCTCCCAGCCCGTGCCCTCAAAACCGGCAGAACCGATACCGCTGAACTCGATATCCTCAAACGGAATCTCGTTGAGGAAGCGCGAGCGCGGGTTGGCAGAAGTTGAGCCATACGTGCGGCGCGTGGCCGCATAGGTCAAGAACAGGCGCTTACGGGCACGCGTGATGGCGACGTAGGCCAGGCGACGCTCCTCCTCGAGCTTGCCCGGGTCATCGCTGCCGCTAAAGTCGTGCACATGCGGGAAGATGCCCTCCTCCATGCCGGCCACGAACACCGCCGGGAACTCCAGGCCCTTGGCGGAGTGGATGGTCATCATGGTGATGGCATGCGTCTCGCCGGCCAGGGAATCCAAGTCGGAGCGCAGGGCCAGCCACTCCATAAGTGCGGGAAGCGCCTTACAGGTGAGCGGACCGTAGGTGCGCTCAATCTCATCGGCATGCACGGCACCCGCCGGCAACTCCGTCGGCGCGGCATATGCGTTGCCCGCGATGGCGGCGGCCAGGGCGTCCTGCGGCGAGAGTGCCGGAGCGGCCAGGCTATCGAGCGGATTGGTGCCCGCGGCGTCACGTGCGCCGATGGGCACTTCAAACGAAGATGCCGGGGCGGAGGGTCCCGGCTCGGGCGCGGGCGCACTCACCACGACGGGCTCGGGCTCGGCGCCGGCAGGCACGTCGGCAACGCCGGCAGCGCGCAACTCCTCCAAGCTCTCGAGCGTGCCCTCGATATCCTCGTGCGTCTCCTCAAATTCGGCGGCGACGCCCAGGAATTCCTGGATGTTCTCGGCACGGCTCTCGGATTCCATGGTGCCCTCGGCGCGAAAAGCCCGCAGCAGGCCCGTCTTATCGACGATCATCTCGACGACGTCCTTGAGCTCGCCGTCCATGCGACGGCCCTCGCGCACCAGCGCCACAAAGCTCGACAGGCCATTGCGCACCTTGGCGCTAAACATGCCCGTCTCGGCTGTCGCAATCTCGCAGGCCTGGAAGAACGAGCAACGGTTGTCGCGCGCCAGCTGCTCGATCTTTTGAATCGAGGTGGAACCGATGCCGCGGCGCGGCGTGTTGATGACGCGTTTGACGCTCATCTCGTCGGCCGGGTTCACGATCATCTTGAGGTAGGCCATGACATCGCGGATCTCGGCGCGGTCGAAGAATCGCGTGCCGCCGACAATCTTGTAGGGCACGCCCGCACGCAGGAACATATCTTCGAGAATACGCGACTGGGCGTTGGTGCGGTAGAACACGGCGATATCGTCGTAGCTCGTGCCCTTGGCATGCAGCTTCTCAATCTCGCCGGCAATCCAGCGGCCCTCGTCGCGCTCGTCGCTCGCCTGGAAGGCTTGGATCTTCTCGCCATCGCCCTCGGCCGTAAACAGACGCTTGTCCTTTCGCTGCGAGTTGTGGCGCACCACGGCGTTGGCGGCGCTCAGGATATGGCCCGTGGAGCGGTAGTTTTGCTCCAACTTAACGGTCTTGCAGTTTTTAAAGTCCTGCTCAAAGTCCAGGATGTTGGTGATGTCGGCGCCGCGCCAACTGTAAATGGACTGGTCGTCGTCGCCCACGACCATGAGGTTTTGGTACTTGGCGGCCAGCAGGTTGGCGATCTCGTACTGGACGTGGTTGGTGTCCTGATACTCGTCGACGCTAATGTAGCGGAAGCGCTCCTGGTATTTGTCGAGCACCTCGGGGCGGGTGCGCAGCAGCTCGAGCGTGCGCACGAGCAGGTCGTCGAAGTCCATCGCGTTGGCAGCACGCAGGCGGCGCTCCAGCTCCAGGTAGACCTGCGCGGCCTTTTTGTCATTGGGGCTGTCGGCGGATTTGAGCATGTCCTCGGGCCCGATCATGGCGTTTTTGGCCGAGCTGATCTTGCTGCGGATCATGTTAATGGGAAACTGCTTTTGCTCGATGCCGAGCGCCTGCATAATATCGCGCACCATGCGCTTTGAGTCATCGTCATCGTAGATGGTGAACTGACCGGTGTAGCCCAGCAGGTCGGCGTCCTCGCGCAGCATACGCACGCACATGGCGTGGAAGGTGCATACCCACATGCCGCGGGTGCCGCTGGGGATGAGCGCCGCCAGACGCTCACGCATCTCTGCCGCGGCCTTGTTGGTAAACGTGATGGCAAGCACCTGCCAAGGCTTAACGCCCAGGTCGCCGAGCATATGCGCGATGCGGAAGGTCAGGACGCGGGTCTTACCCGAGCCGGCGCCGGCAAGGACCAGCAGCGGGCCCTCGGTGGTGAGGACCGCCTCGCGCTGGGCGGGATTAAGGCTGTCGATGTCGACAAGCGGCTTTGCGGGCGCAGGAGCCGGCGCGGGGGCGTCATAGATGTCGAGCGGGACAAGTTCGGGTTCCGGCGCGGCGGGGGCGGCGTATGCATCGAGTGGCACGGGTTCCGGCGCGGGCGGCACGGGTACCGCGGTGTTCTTTTCCCAGGGCAAGGGCTGGGTCATGGGCGACTCCTCATCTGACGGACGGCGCGCCTGCGGGCAGCGCCATAGTTTGAGCCGTACCAGTATACCGAGCCGCACGGACACCGACGCAAATCACACCACGACTCCGTGCGCGATCGTCAGGCCCGCCCCATTGAGCCAATCACGGAGCCACCGATGTCACGGCAACGGTAGCGAGCGGCGGCCAGAGCGAACAAATTGACATGAAAAGAGGGCGGCATAGACCTTTTGGTCATGCCACCCTCTTTGAATGACAAGTTGTCGCTCTGGCCGCCGCGCAGCGTCGACTAAGTTAGAGGCCGAGCATCGGCTCCAGAACGAAGAAATATGCGAGCACTACGATGCCCAGGATGATGCGGTAAACACCGAAGCACTTAAAGTCGTGACGGCGAACGAAGCCCATGAGCCACTTGATGGCGATGAGCGAAACCACAAAGGCCACAACGCAGCCCACGCCCAAGATAGCGACCTCGTTGGCGCCGAACGTACCGCCCTTAATAAAGTACTTGACCAGCTTGAGCGCACTCGCGCCAAACATGACAGGGATGGCCAGGAAGAACGTAAACTTGGACGCCACCGAACGCGTGCAGCCCAAAAGCAGGCCACCGATGATGGTGGAGCCAGAGCGCGACGTACCCGGCACCAGCGAGAGCACCTGGAAGCAACCGATGCCCAGTGCGGTCTTCCAGCTCAGGTCCTCGAGCGTAGCGATGGAACCAAAGTCCAGGTTATCGTCATCGTCGTCTGCAGCGGCAGTCGCAGCGGGTGCGGCAAAGTGTGCGCCAGCGGGACGCCCACCCGACGTCACGGCACGAGAACCAAACGAACCGGCAAGAGCAGCCTGCTCGCGTTTGTTCGCGCGCCAGTTCTCGATCACGATAAACAGCACGCCGTATACGATGAGCGCCAGTGCCACGACGGGAGCATTGTAGAAATGCTCCTCCATCCAGTCGTTGAGCGGCAGACCGATTGCCGCGGCGGGAATGCAGCCGAGCACAATCTTGCCCCACAGCACCCAGGTGTCGCGACGGCCCTCCTTGCCCTTGCTGGGAGAAAACGGGTTAAGGTCGTAGAAGAACAGGACGCAGACGGCCAAAATGGCGCCAAGCTGGATCACGACCAGGAACATATTCCAGAACGTCTCGCTCACGTTCATCTTGACGAACTCGTCCACCAAGATCATGTGACCGGTCGACGAAACGGGCAGCCATTCGGTAATGCCCTCGACCAGGCCCATGAAGGCAGATTTTAGAAGCTCGATGATATCCAAAGGAACCCCCTCGTTAGACACCCGCCGATATTATTCTGCGGACGGTGCGGGCGATGTCCCATTATCAACCGTTCGGGCGCGTCTGCGCCTACCCTCACCAAAAAACTCGCCCGTTCACAGAATTGCGAGCGGTCAAACCCAAATCCTTGGGTATAACTGCAACAAGATAAAGTGTCCGGCGGCCACGCATCCGCGCCCGCCCGACGCACGAGCCCCGCGCCCGTGCGATAGACCAAGGAGGAAACCATGAACGAGGGCTACACCAAGGTATTTGTTTCACTCGACGGTACTGAGCAGCAGGATTTTGTGCTCGCACGCGCCATCAAGGTCGCCGCGAACAACGGCGCTAAGCTGATTATCGGCCACGTTATCGATTCCACGGCGCTCGAGAGCGCCGGTTCCTATCCGGTCGATCTGGTCAACGGTCTGGAGGAGGCATTTAACAACTCCATCGCCAAGCAGCTCGAAGAGGCCAAGGCCAATCCTGATATTCCCGAGGTCGAGGTCATGATTCGCGCCGGTCGTATTCGCGAGACGCTCAAAGACGAGATGCTCGACGTGGTCAAGCCCGACCTGGTGCTCTGCGGCGCCCGCGGCCTGTCCTCGATCAAGTATGCGCTACTGGGCTCGATTTCGACGTTCCTGCTACGCAACACCGACTGCGATATCCTGGTCGTGAAGTAGCGTTGCTCCCACCGGCCGCGGGGCCTTCGCAGCCTTACTTCAGCGAGCTGGCTGATAAGAAAGATGGCGCGCCGCCCCGATCGGGGCGGCGCGTTTTGTTATGAGGCGATCCTGCTTAGACGGGCTTGTACTTCTGGAATGATCTTCTCGAACATTACCTCCGCCTCGGGAAAACCATCTTCTTTGAGACCGCGCGCGGCGTCTCTTAGTGCGTCTGGAACCTCATTGCAGGTGTCGGCTATCATCCCGGCAACGATTCCCGCGGGCAAACCCGCCTCGATCATTTGGTTCATCACCGATCCGCGCGTTACATCGTCGATCTTCCGGCTCCCACCAAACGAGACGCCCATCTCGCGAACAAGGCTGGGGTAAACCGTTGTGCACAGCACGTCATAGAGCGGCGCCAACCTCACTTGTTTCCAACTTTCGTCCCACACGAGCGACCAGTTCTTAAGATGGTTATCGCAGTTACCTACGGCATAATCGAACAGCTGGTTATAGCCGATAAGGAACCTATCCTCCATTTGATTAGTCGACACCCTTCGCACCGCATCGACGATAAGTCCCAGATAATTGACGCCCGTCGGCTCATATTTAAGCTCACGCGAGATACCCTTGGCCTGACAAACATCTTCCTGGTGCAAACGATATGGAATTGGCAATCCATCAACCGAGCGTCCGTCATCCGACGTTACTCGATCAAATCGCTTCACAGCGATAATCGGCTCGGCGTCCTCAACCCGGATTAGAAAGCATTCTTCGGCCGATAGGTCCATCAGAGATGCGGCTCTAACGCACATTGCTTCACACACCGTCTCGCCCGGAAACGTTTTCGACCCCGCCTTGAGGATGTGCGTAGATGGAGCCGCTCCATGAGGCAGGTACCATCCGCCGCACGGGTCATCGCCCGTATGGTAAAGGCCAACCTTCGCCTGAGCACCCGCAAGGGAGATTCGACTCTCTAGCGCTAAGTCAAAAGCAACCTCCGCCGGTGCGTATGCCAGCCTGCTTAGCCGCTCCCCATCTATCTCTTCATAGCCCATTTCGAGACCCTCGGCCGAAGGCTCTCGCGTCAAAACAAGAGCGCCGACGGGTTCATCGCGGACCAAATCGAGCACCTTAAAGTAATCTCCGCGTTCCGCTCGCGCCCTTTTCTCGAGGTCCCTATTAAGCTGCCCCTCTGGAATGATGCCAGAGAAAAATGAGCCCGTTACGTCCGGGCTGAACGCCTCGGCCGACAAAGGCAGCGAGGCCGAAATCGGGGCCGCATCAGCACTCTCGAGATACTTGGGGTCATAGGCGAATATCGGAAGCCCGGCGTTTTCCTCTAATACGCCAACCAGCTGGTAGGAACCATTAAACTCACGATGAACGAACAGTGCGCCATCCATTATTTTCCCCTCACCTTCAGAATAAAATCGATATCCACGATGGAGGCGTAGTCGAAAATGACGCCAATTTCGACCGTTGTCCGCCCCCGCTCGATATCACCGATCACACGAAGGCTGCGACCCGTCATAGTCGCGACGTCACGTTGAGTTAAGCCAAGCTCACGCCTTCTGAGCCTGAGGGCCTTCCCCATCTCGGCCGGATCGAAAACCATGCGCTCCGAGAAAGCAGCTTCTGACGGCTTGAGCTTGATGCGCCCATCCAGCTTTTTAATCGTTGTCACTGTTCTCATGATGCTCCTAGCTATATTCCTATTCGTGAACACAGTATAAAACTACTAAGCTATGTTCATGTACGAGAATATAGTATCGACTTCATTAGCAATGTTCCCGTTCAGGAATATAGTTGTTAAATGCCCCCGATTTGTTCCCAGACGGGAAGATTCCGATCGGCCGCGCCATACGGGCCGGCTACTCAAAGTATTGGAACTTGTTCGTCGAGAAGGCAAACGTTACGACAAAACCTTCGCCGGGGTCGGACGCTGCGGTGACGTCGATGCCCATCTTGGAGCACAGGCGCGCCACCAGGTAGAGGCCGATGCCCGTTGCGCGCTTGGTGGTGCGGCCGTTGTCGCCGGTAAAGCCCTTCTCGAACACGCGCGGCAGGTCTGCCACACACACGCCGCAGCCGTTGTCCGCAACGGTGAGCTCAATGCGCTCGCTCGCCCGCCCCTCGTCCAGCAGCGCGCCCGAAAACACGATCTTCGCGCCGTCCTCGCACGCATATTTAATGCTGTTCTGAATAAGCTGGCCCAGGATAAACTCAAGCCACTTCTCGTCGGTAAAGACCTCGAAGTCGAGGTTTTCGCACACCGGCGCCACGTGCGCCGCAATGAGCTCGCGCGCGTTGGCCTTAATCGCACCCGCCACCAAGGTCTTAAGATCCCAGCGGCGAATCAGGTAATCGCGCTCCACGACTTCCGAGCGCGCATAGTACAGTGCCTGGTCGATATAGCGCTCCACGCGATCCAGCTCGCGGCCCAGGTCATCCACGCGCGACAGGTCGTCTTCGCTGCCGTCCAGGTTTTCCAAAATCAGATGAGCGGCCGCCAAGGGCAGCTTGGCCTCGTGGACCCAGCTCTCGATATAGTCGCGATAGTCATCGTTCTGACGCCGGCCTTCGGCAACCTCGTCGCAGGCGGCTTTGCCCACCCGGCGCAGGACCTCGTACTCGAGCTCGCCCTCGGCATAGGTTGGGCATTGCACCATCTCCTGCACCCACGCAGGGCTCTCCAGCTCCTCGGCCGCACGCTCCAGCTGGTGCAAAAAGCGGCGACGGCGCACGTATTCGATCACAATACCCAGCATGCCAAAGACAAAGGACACGCCAACCGCCACGATCACGATGGATGCGGGGGCGCCGGCCACCGTCAGCACAAAGCAGCTCAGCAGCACGCCGCACGTCCACACGGCGACGGGCAGCAACGCGTCTTTGAAGAACTTGCCAAACGACATGGCCGGACCCTAAACCGAATAGCCTTGGCCGCGATGCGTGGTGAGGTACCCCTTGACGCCAATCTTGTCGAGCGTCGCACGCAGACGATTGATATTGACGGTGAGTGTGTTGTCGTCCACAAAGGCATCGGAATCCCACAGGTCTTGCATGATGGCCGAGCGCGAGACGATCTTGCCCGCGCGGCCCAAGAGCAGCGACAGGATACGTAGCTCGTTTTTGGTGAGCTCGGTACTATCACCGGTTGCCGTATTGGTGACCGTGGAGCGGGCAAGGTCGAGTTCCAGCCCCTTGTGGACCATGGTGCTGCGCTCGCCTGCCGCCGTGGTGCGACGCAGCAGCGCGTTGATGCGCGTCACGAGCACACGCGCGCTATAGGGCTTGGAGATAAAGTCGTCCGCGCCGAGTGTCATGGCCATGACCTCGTCGATCTCGGTCGTGCGCGACGTGAGGACGATGATGGGGACCTCGGATTCGCGGCGGACTTCGTGGCAGATGTGCTGACCGTCTTTGACAGGAAGCGTGAGATCGAGCAGCACCAAGTCGGGCGCGGCAGCGAGAATATCGCGCGAGACGTGCTCAAACGATTCGCAGGCCTCGACCTCAAAACCAGCACGGGCAAGGATGTCGGCGAGCTCGCGACGAATGGGCTCGTCGTCCTCAACGATATAGATCAGCGCCATGGATTCCGCTCCCCTCTTAGTTGTCTTACAGCCATTATTGCCGCGAAGTCGCCGGCACGCGCCTCGCGCGGCAACAAGGTGACAGAACTGTTCGCGAACGAAAGGTCAGACTCGCCCTCGCTCGCAACGGGTGCGGGGATCAAATGATTATAAAATCCCCGTCCCAGAAAATCACTTAGCGGCGGGCGCGGAGCTTTTCGTAACCGTCGGCGAAGAAGGTAACCATAGCAGCGTCCGCCTCGGCGGCGTCGGCATCGGCAGCGGGAACCACGCCGTGCTCGTCGCTCACCAGAAACAAAGCACCCTTGAGCTGCGCGGGAATGTCTACGCGCGTGACCGAGATGCCCTTGGTCTGGGCCAGCTGCTCGATGAGCGTCGCCGTACCGCACAGGCACTCGTCCGCCGGCGCCACAAAGGCCAGCTCTCCGTCGTTGACGGAAGCGAGCAACTCGGGCGCCACGCCGGTTTCGTCGGCCTCGGAGCGGGCCTCGGCAGAGCGGGCACGCAGCGCCTTGGCCGAAGTATCGGCCAGCGGCTCGTACTCGCCCACCGTCATGGCGGCATTGCCGTTGACGTCGATCACTAGCATGAGCACGCCGTCGTGCGCGGTGTAATCGCCCTCGGCAAGCGACCACTCAACGTGCTGCTTTGCCCAGCTGAGCATGTTATGGGTGAGCGGCTCGCCCTGCACCAAGCGCTCGGACAGCGCACGGATGTGACGGTTGAGCATGGGTACCTTTTTGTTGGACATGCGCCACCGGCACACGAGCGCGGGCTCGTCGAGCGTAAACTTCTCAACCGCCTCCTGATTGGCGCAAAAGTCCTCGTACGCGCGCTGGTCCTCGGCATTGCCAAACAGCTCGGCATCATCAATCTGGGGCATGGTCATCCCTTTCGTGTTAGTCATTCCGTCCTCTTATACCAAAAAGACGGCCCTCCAAACGGAGCGGCCGTCTTTTGCAGAGATTATTTTGACGATATGGCCAAGCGACCGATCAGCTTAATGGGATAGAACAACATCCCATTAAGGGTTTTCCAAGTGCCCGAGATTGCCCCGAAAGAGGAGCGCCGCGTACTAAATGTACGCAAGCGACGGTTTGAGGGGCAAGGTCGGGTGCTTGGGAAAGCCCTAGTGCCTAAAATGCCTGGCACCTGTGAAGACCATCGCGATGCCGTGCTCGTTGCAGGCCTGGATACTCTCGTCGTCGCGCTTGGAGCCGCCGGGCTGGATGATGCAGGTCACGCCGTGAGCGGCAAGCACGTCGACGTTGTCGCGGAACGGGAAGAACGCATCGCTTGCGCAGGCAAAGCCGCCCTTCTCCACGCCCTCGCGCTCGCAGAAGTCCTCGGCGCGCTCGCAGGCAAGCAGCGCGGAGTCAACGCGGTTGGGCTGACCCGGGCCCATGCCAATGCCGGCCTTGCCCTTGGAGACCAGAATGGCGTTGGACTTAACGCCCTTGCAGACCTTCCAGGCAAACTCGAGCTCGGCCATCTCGGCGTCGGTGGGCTTGCGGTCGGTGGGGAACGTAAAGGTCGCGGGGTCCTCGGTCACGTGGTCGACCTCCTGCACCAGCATGCCGCCGTCAATGGAGCGCAGCTCCACCTTGGCGCCGTGGTCCACGCCGCCGGTAGCCAGCACGCGCAGGTTGGGGCGCTTGGCCATGCGCTCGAGCGCCTCGGCGGTGTAACTCGGGGCGATGATGACCTCAACGAACTGCTTGTTCTGATCGGCAAAGTGCTCAACCAACTCAAAGGGAACCTCGCGGTTGCAAGCGATGATGCCGCCAAAGGCGCTCTTGGGATCGCAGGCAAAAGCGCGGTCATAGGCAGCCGTGATGTCCTCGGCAACGGCGGAACCGCAGGGGTTCTGGTGCTTGAGGATCACACAGGCAGGCTCGTCGAACTCGCGGACCAGGTTCCAAGCGGCGTCGGCGTCCAGATAGTTGTTGTAGCTGAGCGGCTTGCCCTGAATCTGCTCGGAGCCAACGAGCGGGAACTGCGAGCTCGCGGTGTTCTCGCAGCCCTCGGCAAAGCGATAGACCGTGGCCTTTTGCTGCGGGTTCTCGCCATAGCGCAGGTCGTCGACCTTCTCGAGCGAAACCTCGAGCTTGGCAGAGGTGTCCGCCATGTCGCTTGCCTGAGCGGCAAGCCAACGGGAGATAGCCGTGTCGTAGGCGGCGGTAGTCTGGTAGACCTTCACCTGCAGGCGGCGACGGGTGGAAAGCGTGGTGCAGCCACCGGTCTCGCGCATCTCGGCCAGGACGGCGTCGTAGTCGGCTGGATCGGAGATGACGGTAACGCTCGCGGCGTTCTTAGCGGCGGAGCGCAGCATGGAGGGGCCACCGATGTCGATGTGCTCGATGGCGTCCGCGAAGGTGACGTCGGGGTTGGCGACGGTCTTCTCGAACTCGTACAGGTTGACGACGACCAGGTCGATCAGCTTAATGCCGTGCTGAGCGGCCTCCTGCATGTGCTGCTCGGAATCGCGGCGGGCCAGCAGCGCGCCGTGAACCTTGGGGTGCAGGGTCTTAACGCGGCCGTCCATCATCTCGGGATAGCCCGTGAACTCCTCGATGGGGGTTACGGGAACGCCCGCATCCTCGATGGCACGAGCCGTGCCGCCCGTAGAGATGATCTCGACGCCAAAGTCATCGACCAGCGTCCGTGCGAAATCGACGACGCCCGTCTTATCGGTAACCGAGATCAACGCGCGTGCGATCTTCACATCAGATCCCATGCAGTCCTCCTGTCTGGTACGCCGCCGTGCTCTGTGAGTCGGTGATACGTCGATCTGCAGCGCTCGCGCAGCGGCATTGAAAATACTGATTCAATGTAGCGCATCGAGCGCATCGATGCACCCCGCAACGGGCGCATGTGCAGAAAAAGTTTGCGAGCGGAGGGGGTAGGCACGGCACCGGGCACGGTGAGTTCATGGAACACAGGGGCACCATAATTCGATGCCAATGGCGTGGTAGAACTGTGCTCGATATGCATCCGCAAAAGAAAGAGGCACCATGGTCTCGCGGGTTCTCTACCGACCGTTTGACACCGAAGACTTCGACGCTATCGCGCTGATTCTGCAGCAGCTTTGGCATAACAATTCGGATAACGATGAGTACAACCGCCTTGAGGCCGCGTGCGACCTCGCCTACTGCCTTTCGTCGTCGACGTTTTCGCAGGTTGCCGTCATCGACGGCCAGGCGCGCGGCATTGCGCTCGCGCGTGCGGGACAGAGCTCCGGCGCCACCGTCAAGGAACATTGGATGGATACCGAGCGCGCGCTGCTATCGCAGATGCGCGAGCTGGAGCCCGATGCCTGCGCCGAGTATCTCTCGTTTGTGCGCGCAACCATCCGCACCAACAACCGCTTGCTCGAAAGCAGCCCCCTGCCACACGACAACGAGGTCACGCTGCTTGCCGTGGATCGCGATGTCCATGGCTTGGGCGTCGGCTCGGTGTTGCTCGATGCTGCGGTCTCGCACCTGTCCTCGCGCGGAGCGACGAGGGCGCACCTGTACACCGACTCCAACTGCTCGTGGAAGTTCTACGAGCTGCACGGCTTTAAGCGCACGGCAACGCACCGCGCCAACCGCGAAGAGCGCCGCCACGACATGCCGCGCGAAAGCTTCCTCTACGAACTCGACCTAACAGCCTAACCCCGGCAGCCACACCTAGTCATTCAAGAACGTCCCATCTCGACACATAAGAAAGGGACGGGCTTCCCCCGACGGCTGTCGAGAAAAGCCCATCCCGTAATTTAGGACCGCTAGAACGTTCCGCCGCCGCCTCCGCCGGCGCCGCCTCCGCCGCCGACCGAGAAGCCGCCACCACCGCCACCGCCCGAGCTGTCGGAACTCGACGCAACCGCGCTAATGCTCTCGTGATACACATCGTTAAACGAATCGAGCGGGGACTCGGTACCGTAATGATGGTAATACCACCAGTAGCAGGGATAATTGTCGTAGAAACCATCGGCCTCGCGTACCTCGGGCGGCACGGCCTCGGCAAGTTGACGCAGCACTTCCTTCGAAACGCCCAGCGCAACGCCCATCACCAGCAGTTTGTTCCACAGCACCAGATCGCCCGGGACGGCTTCCTTAAGGCGTGTGAAATCCTCGAGCCAATGCTTGAGCGCCTTGCAGCGAGCCGCCACCTCGGCACCCTCCGGCGTAAAGCGACGGAAGGTGCGACTCACACCAATGCCGACAAGCACGATGGGTACCGAGACAATCGCGGCGATAATGTTTGCCTGCGCGCCATCGGTAAAGAAGATGGATCCCACGGGAATAAAGGCGATCAAAATGCCCAGGACCAGGCCAAACACCATGGCGACAATGCCGTCCGAGGCAACATACTCCCTATCGGCCAGCTCACCCTTAACGGTGTTCTGATAGTCCTCGAGCTTGTCGCCAACAGATTCAGTACGCTCGCTGGCATATTCCTCCAGCTCGCTAAACGTGCGCGAACGGACGCCGTCTTTATCGGGCTTAACGCCAGCGAAGAAGACCTTGAGCACGTCGCGATCGATGCCGTCCTTCTTGGCAGCCTTCCAGGCCTCGTCGGTCACTGTGATGCGATACGTCCGCTCCTCTTTTTCGCGACGGAGCAGACCCTTCTTCTTGGTCTCGGTCGTTTCTTCTAGCTTGATCACGCGGTCGTCGGTCAGCTTCATCAGCGTGGCGATATATGCCTGATCGGGCACGTCGTTCCAGCTCATAAGAGCTGCAAGCACCGCGGGATGGTCGGCCGAGGGCACGTCGCGGAAGTATTCATCTTGGAAAAGCGGCTTTGGCTTGCGACGGCGCAGCTTGAGCACGACGATTACGCCGGTAAAGGTCACCGCCGCGACAACACTTACCGCGGCAAGCGTATTTGCGATCATGCGGGCGCGGGCGCGGCGGGCGTTGGCCTCCTCGGCCCATGTCTTCTCCTCGCTCAGGATTGTCGGCATGCGCTCCTCGCTCGAGGCGGAAAGTCCTGGCACCCAGTCGCTGGGGAAGGCGATGCGCGCCTCGGCAAATTCGCCCTCGTGCACGCACGGAATGGTGTAGGTGACCATGGGTTCGTCCGCATCGATCGATACGTCGCCCGTCAGTGGGCCGTGGCCCCACGCACGGAAGTTGTCGCCCTTGCTCGCTGGCGTTCCGATGGCACCGTCCGCGAAGTAAACTTCCATCTCGACGTCGTCGGAATTCGCAGACCAGCCGTCACCCACGAACTTCCAGTAGAGCTCGGCGGTATCGGCCCAGTTCATAACCGCACCGGTCATGGTGTAGCTCACGTAATAGATCGCGCTGTCGTCGCTCTCGTGGGGGCTGAAAACCTTGATCCTTACGCTGCCGTCGGACTGCTCAACCGTATAGACGCCGCTGTCGCCTTTGTTTGCATAGTCGACCCTGCTAAACGCGGCATCGTCTTCCTCGACGCTCAGCACATCGACGCCCGCCGTGCCGCCCTGCTGGTTGGTGCCCGTATTGATATCCCAATACACGCCGTTGATATCGTCGTCGAAATCAAACTGGCGTCCCTCGACAACGGTCAGCGATCCATCGGCTTCAACCGTGGCACCGATATAGGTTTGGGTCATGGAGTAGCCGTCGGCGTGCGCGGCGGCAGGCAGTAGCAACAACGCAAGCGCGACGAGTGCGCAGACGGAAGCGAATCGCACAAACAGGTGTCGCTGCCGACAGGTCTTGGCAACGGGGGCGTTCATAGGCACATCCTTTGTCTGTGATACCAGTAGCGTCATTGTCCCACGTTTGCGGGCGCTCATGACGAACATCTCGGCAACCGGAGCGCCAAACGGGATGAAAGTCACCCTCCCCGCACCCGGCAGTTAGGGACGTTCCTTATCTGCCGGCAGTCTGGGACACTCCTTGGCATGGCCCGTGCCAGCAATAGATACCACTTCACAGCACCGTCACAGGTGTAGCGGCTTTGTGTGGGCGCGGCACGTGCTGATTGAGCCGCCAACCGAGGGGCATAAAGCAGTTGAGCGAAAACGGTTGCCCCTTTCCCGTTCGCTCGAGGATCATGTCCCCCTTTTCCGCGGAAACCCCGGCAGTTGCGAAGAGCTGCCGGGGTTTCTGTCGTTTGAGAGGTTGGGCTGGCGGGCGGCGATCGAGCTGTCGAGCCGGTGGTTCGACACGCGCAACGCGCGGCCTCGGCAACTTGCAGGCCACGGCAACGTCTCCCCCACCGCGCCCCGCGCTATACTCGTCCGCATGGATATCAACGCACGCAACATAGCAACACCCGCCGCGGTCGCACCGGCAACGGCAGTGCCCACCCCCGTCGTGGGCCGCTTTGCCCCGTCGCCCTCGGGCCGCATGCACCTGGGCAACGTGTTCAGTTGCTTGTGCGCGTGGCTTTCGGCCCGCAGCCAGGGCGGCAGCATCGTGTTGCGCATCGAGGACCTCGACGATCGCTGCAAGCGACCGGAGCTTGCCGTTCAACTGATTGACGACTTGGCCTGGCTGGGGCTCGAGTGGGACGAAGGCCCCTACTATCAGCACGATCGCCTAGACCTGTACGAAGCCGCCTTGCGCCAGCTGCAAGACGCCGGCCTCACCTATCCCTGCTTTTGCACGCGCGCCGAGCTCCACGCCGCAAGCGCGCCGCACGCCAGCGACGGCACGCCCATCTACCGCGGCGCCTGCCGCGCTCTTTCTGCCGAAGAAGTTGCACGCCGCAGTGCTCTGCGCGCCCCGGCCACACGCCTGCGCGTGCCCGCCGTCGATGACCTCGCCGACGACGTGGTCGAATTTGTTGACCGCACGTACGGCGCCCAATGCGAAGCACTCGCCACCGAGTGCGGCGACTTTTTGGTCCGCCGCAGCGACGGCGTTTTTGCCTATCAGCTAGCCGTGGTGGTCGACGACGCCGCCATGGGTGTTACCGAGGTCGTGCGCGGATGCGACCTGCTGGGCTCCACGCCCCGCCAGATCTACCTGCAGCATCTGCTGGGACTTGCCACGCCGCACTACGCGCACATTCCGCTGCTCATGTCGCCGGACGGCCGCCGCCTTTCCAAGCGCGACCGCGATCTGGACCTAGGCGAACTCCGCGCCCGCTTTGGCATACCCGAGGCACTGCTGGGATGGCTCGCCGGGCAAACGGGCATCGCGCCGGACACCACACCGCGCTCTGCCGAGCAGCTGGCCGAGCACTTTAGCTGGGACGTCATCCGCGCACACCGCGAGAACCTCACCGTAATGGCCGAGTAGTCAAATACGCCCCGCCCCCTCGCCCCCCCTCAACGAGGACATAATTCTGCGTCTTGTTATGTACGGAATAATTCCGTACAATTGTGCCAAGGAGGTTTTTGCCATGCCAACGATTGAGAAACAACGCCGTATGGATCTAAGGTTGACCGAACGTCAACGCCTTACTTACGAGCGCGCCGCGGCCTTGCGCGGGCAAACTCTCACCCAATGGGCCACAGCCCACCTTGACGAGAGCTCCGCACGTGATATCGCCGAGGCATCAACAACCTATCTTTCTCCTGATGGTTTCGATGCATTTTGCGAAATGCTCGATTCCCCCATGCCCCAAGCCGCAAAAGCGCTGCTTGACCGTAAAGCGGTTTGGGAATGAGCACATTTACCAAGCCCGTTCAACTCCCCGTTGGCCAAGGCATCGAGGCTTTCCACTGCGGAAATACTCTTGTAGACGGATGGGCTAAAAACAGATCAGCCTCGGCGCGAAGAAGAGGATCAGCAGTTATATACGCATCGTATTGCGACGGCGCAGTCGCTGGGTTTTATACGTTGTGCACGCACTCCGTGGCTCGCGAAAATGTTGATGGAGGATGGTTCGTGCGAAACTCCCCCTCCCAAGTCCCCACAGTGCTGCTTGGAATGATGGGGGTCGATGAGAAGTTCAAGGGGCTTGGTCTTGGAGCTTCACTGCTCAAAGATGCCATCGAGAACGCCTTGAAAATTTCTGCCCTAGCAGGAGCGCGAGCTTTAGTTGTCGATCCAGTAGATGATGAGGCGGCAGCATTCTATGAACATTTTGGCTTCGCCACCCTACCGGGCACCAACCGAATGGCGCTGAAACTTTAGATCGTCGGGCGACATCTCCTCCAGCTCCCAGCATGCCCTAAGTTACCCTACAAATAAAGATCACTACTGAAATGTAGGGTAACTACCCAAGGTATCGTATGAAGTTCTCGCTATTCCCACCCCTACGCAACATCCCAGGGCTGGAGTTCGTCGCCCAGGCGAACGATGCAGTCGTAGAGCACGGTATGGCGCTCGGCCGGGTTGGCATCCCGATGGAAATGCCCGTAATACCAGCGCTTGTAGTCCAAGCGATCTTCCAACTCATCGAAAAATGCCGTAAGCCGATCAACGGCGGGGTAATTCCAGCCGGACGCCGGATAGAACGTGGACGAAAGCATGCGCGTGGAGCAGTGTGGGTGATTACGTAGTCGACCTTCCAGCCCACGCTGCCGAGCTTTGTCCGTGCCTCCTCAAAGTTGCGCTCGTCCGGCAGCTCCTGCGGCCACCAGCTGGAATACGGTATGCAGTATTCCTTGTCAACACTCGTGGCACCGCCCATGGTAAAGACCGTTGAGCCATCGAGTTCAAAAACCTCGCCGCGCGTCAGGCGCCGTACGGGAGAGGTATCCGACAGGCGCTGCGTCAGCCCACCGTGCCATAACTCCATGGGTCGCTCCGCCCAGTGATCGAAACGCTCGTGGTTGCCGTCGATGAACAGCACGGTATAGGGGCGCGACTCCAGCCAAGCGATGTCGGCGCATTCCTCGGCAGAGAAATCCCACGGAAAGCCAAAGTCGCCCGCAATGATGAGATAGTCGTCGCTCGTCAAACTATCCCCAAGATCCCAGTCGCGCAGCTTTTGCATGTCGACGCCGCCGTGAATATCGCCCGTCACATAGACCGTCATCGGATCACCACTTCCCTGTAAGTCGCTAGCCCGCATTCTGCACGATCACTAAGCCAACCGTTCCAGCCCTTCCATCCCTTAGGGCTTACCCCTCGTTCTTCCATCCAAACGGGTCAAGCACCCAAAAAACCAGATCGAGCGCGCTGCCGGTCATCATGGCGCCGGCAAGGGCCATGCAAATGTGTAGAGAGACGGCACTTCGGAGCACGTCGAACGGCCCCAGAACAGCCAGCAGCGCGACCGCTGCGCCGGCAAGGCACAGCACGAGGCACGGCCCCGCGTCCTTGACGTACTTCTTTGCGAGATGCTTGGTGTTGTCACTCATTACTATCGAGCTCCTTAGAGGGTCGTTGTTCAGGTACATGCCGCCGCGGCAGAGCAGGGCGACAGGGTAAGTGTCACATGTCGTGCGGACATCAATGAAGAAACCGCCTGCTCGACCAACCCTTGACGCCGTTTTGCACCGGCACCCCATCCCCCGCTATCGAGGTCTAATACTTTTCCCGAGAAGTGAACGGCTGATTTTGGACCCCTGAAACATCCGCATTTTTCGGCCGCAAAATCGCAGGATTTCAGCACCGAAACCGCAGGAAACGATACGCTCAAAGTGTCGATGCTTCGGCGGTCCGATTTAGCTCGTTCACTTCTCCGGAAAAGTATTAGACCTTGATTCTTTGCTGCCCCGAGGGTGCGGCGCTTCCTTCTCTGGAACCCTCACTAGCACTGGCACCCCTAGCCGCTGCGACCGCAGGCATGCCTATAATGAGACATGTTTCCTAATGAGAAAGGAATCCAGCTATGAACGAAGCCAAGCTCGCCGATTTGAACGAAATCCAGGACTTTTTCAACCGTGTCGACAGGCCCTCTGTTGAGCCGATAGGCGTCAAAGACTTTATTGGTTGGTGCAACAATCCCTACAAAAATGATTCCAATAGGACAGTAGATGACCAGGCCAATGTGCTTGGTCAAACCGTACGCAGCCTAAATTGCCTTAATGAAGACAGGCTTATGGAGATGAAATCTGCCCTGAAAGAAGGCAGGTGGAATGAATGGCTTAAAAACAATGGTATAAAAGCATCACCGGAAGATGCTGTTTTCTACCTTGCGCTTAAACACCGCACCGACAGCCAAGGGCATTACCGCTTTTACTTCGACAAAGATTCGGTTGCAGAAATCGATGCCTTTAATCCTTTCAAGGACAATACGACTGTTTTAGATCAGCAGTGGCATGTGCTCATCTCCCTGCTTGCGTTCCGTGACGTCGCCCATGCCCTAAGCAACGAGCGGCACGAATGCCATTGCCTATACCAGCACATTAAAGACTGGGACAAAGGTGACTTGAACGCCCTGGAACTGCGATTCAGCCGTTATGCCTCCGGCACCATTGAACTTCAACTTAGATCAAAGGGTAAAAATTGGCAGCGGCAGCCCTCTTCGGCGATGAACGAATGGCTTAGGGCAGCGTTGTGCAGGCCGTAGGAGAACTAATCGCCCACCAACCTACTCCAGCCCTTGGCCGCTGTACTTCCCCGTCTCCGAGTCGTAGCTCAACACGGCGACCTCGCCGTTCTTCATGACGTTCCCGTCGATGTAGTAGTGGCTAGCCCCGTCATGCCAGATGCCGCGATAGCCCGCAATGCCCGAAACAACCTCGGTGTTGATATGCCCGGCGATAACATCCAGATAGAACTCGCGCCCCACGTAATCGGGCAGCATCATGGTTAACGACTCGACAGCCGTGCCAAGCTTCCAATCCTCCCCGGCTTCCTCGTCAACGCCGGCGTGCACAAAGACCTGGCCGAAGGGGCTCTCGTAAAAGTAAGGGAGCTTGCGAACCCACGCGATGATGTCCGCGTGCTCGGCCTTTATGCGCTCAACCGTAAAGGCGTAGGCCTCCTCGAACTCCCTGAGCCTCAAAAGGTGCTTAACGTGCTTGAATGCCTCGGCGTCTAAGAAGCTCTTGGCCGTTGCCAGATTGCCGTCGGCAAGTATCCATGCCTGCGTGAAATTGGGGTCATTCACCTCGTCAATGTACTCGAGGAACATCTCCTCGTGGTTGCCGCGCAGCGCCACGACGCGATCGCCGTAGCGCTTTTGCAGGTCCATGACGAGCTCGAAGACCCCGAGTGAATCGGGGCCTCGGTCGCAGTAGTCGCCAAGCAAAACCAGCTTGGAATCCTCGGCATCGAGGTCGACGGTGAAAAGCGATGCCTTAAAGGCGTCCAAGCACCCGTGAATGTCGCTCATAGCGTAGATATGCACGTATGACCCCCTGTTTGCGTCGGGACCCCACTCGTTTGCGCCATGCGGCACGGCGGCCCCTCTGATTTCGCGGGCGCCAGGCAGCTTTGCCCTGACGCGCCCTCAACGTTGACAATAAGTATATCTCGCCGTGCGGACACAAATTTACCCTTGGGCTCTAGCCGCTCGGCCTGCGCTTGCCTCAAAGGCCGCCTCCGCGTCACCCAAAAACTCATCCAACATTAATCTTGGCTCAAGAATCGCTTAATCTATAACCTGCACTATAGAGTTCGACCAAGGGCGGGGCGGCGGCGCGCGACGCAGGCCGCCGAACGCAACGCTCGCGCCCGGGCAAATCGCCCGGCGTCGCGCCCATCGAACGAAAGGACAGGTCATGGACGACCTCGAAAAAGTTGAAACCATCCGCACCAAGTGCAACGTGAGTTACACCGATGCCAAGGCAGCACTCGATGCCGCCGACGGCAACGTTTTGGACGCCATTATTTGGCTCGAGTCGCAAGGCAAGACCCAGACCACGTCGGCGCACGCCGCCACCGAGTCCGAGCCGGTAGATGAGCCCTCGGCCGAGATGGTCGCCGCGCAGGCCGCCTACGAGAAGTCGAGCGAAAAGACCGACTTCTCCAAGAAGATGGACAGCGTGTGGGAGTACCTCAAAAAGCTCTTCCGCCTGAGCCTGGACACCAAGTTTATCGCCACGCGCCGCGATGCGATCATCCTTAACATCCCCATCCTGATTCCCATCGTCGCCTTGTTTGCCTGGGGCGCCACGATATGGCTGATGCTGATCGGTCTGTTCTTTGGCATGCGTTACCGCATCGATAGCGACGGCGACGTGCCCGGCAGCATCAACAACCTGATGAATCACGCCGCCGATGCCGCAGACGATATCAAGCAAAATCTGAACGACGACAAGTAATCGCAGACGGGGGCACGCATGGCACGAATCCTGATCGTAGAGGACGAGGAGAAAATCGCCCGCTTTGTGACGCTCGAGCTGGAGCACGAGGGCTACCAGGTGGAGCACGCCGCCGACGGCCGCACCGCCGTCGACCTGGCGCTGGAGCGCGACTACGATCTGATTCTGCTCGACGTGCTGCTGCCGCAGCTCAACGGTATGGAGGTGCTGCGGCGCGTGCGCAAGCACAAGGATGTGCCGGTGATCATGGTCACCGCGCGCGATGCCGTGATGGACAAGGTAGCCGGGCTCGACGCCGGCGCCGACGATTACCTGACCAAGCCGTTTGCGATTGAGGAGCTGTTCGCACGGATCCGCGTGGCGTTGAAGCGCTCGGAGGCCGTGCGGGCGGCTTCGGGCGTTGGCGGCGCTGGGACCGGGGAGGGCGCTACGGGTGCCGGTACCGCCGCGACGTCCCCGGCTAGCGACTCGGCCAAAACCTCTGCCGTGCCCTCCCCCGCCGTGCTCACCGTGGGCTCGGTTGCGCTCGATCCCGACCGCCGCGAAGTCATCGTTGGTAGTTCAACCATCGTACTCACGGCCCGAGAGTTCGACGTCCTCGCCCTGCTTATGGCGCATGCCGGCACCGTGCTCACGCGCGAGCGCATCGCGCACGAGGCGCTGGGCTACGAATACGTAGGCGACACCAACAACGTCGACGTGCACATCGCGCACCTACGCGCCAAGATTGAAGACGCCGGCGGCGCCCGCATCATCCAGACCGTGCGCGGGGTGGGCTATGTCTGCCGCGCATAACGCCGAGACCAAGCGCGTCACCTCCATTGCCCGCGCCATCAACTGGAGCTACATGTGGCGCCGCCTGATGAGCTACGTCTGGCTCGATCTGTGGCTGCTGGTTGTTGCGGCGGCGATCCTGGTCTATGGCTACAACCAGACGCTGCCCGACGGCGCGTTTACCGCAGGCTGGATCCCCGGCGCCACCGTTCACGGCATGTCGTTCGCGCCCGCGCGCGGCTTGGACCTGGCCACGCTCACCTATACCGTCGAGCTTGCGCGCACCACCAAGACCTTCCCCCTCGCGCAGGACCTCATCGCGCTGTGGCCCCTCTATCTTGTCGTTGCGGGCGGGCAAGTCATCAGCGTGCTCAACATGCTCAGCGGCGCTCGCCGCGTGCGCCGCACCATGGCACCGCTCAACGACCTGGCCCTGCGCGTGGACGAGCTCGGCCGCATGCAGCTCTCCGGCGGCAAGATGGAAACGCTGGAGCAGGCAATCGAACGCGCGAGTGTCGACTCGCCGAGCGTCACCACCGGCGACGCCGACCTGGCGAGCATCGAGGTCGCGCTCAACCGCCTGCTGCGCCAGATGCAAGAGGCCAAGCTACAGCAGATGCGCTTTGTCAACGATGCGAGCCACGAGCTGCGCACGCCCATCGCGGTGATTCAGGGCTACGTGAACATGCTCGACCGCTGGGGCAAAGACGACCCGGACGTGCTGACAGAATCCATCGCGTCCCTCAAGGCCGAAAGCGAGCACATGCAAGAGCTCGTGGAGCAGCTGCTGTTTTTGGCGCGCGGCGATGCCGGCCGCACCGTACTGAGGCGCGTGGACACCAACATGGCCGCACTGGTCGGCGAGGTGTGCGAGGAATCGCAGATGATCGATGCCGAGCACACGTATCGGCTGGCGTACGACACTGCGCTCGCCAGCGACCCGCGCTGTAACGCGCCTGTAGACGTGGCGCTCGTGAAGCAGGCCCTGCGCGTGATCGTGCAAAACGCCGCCAAGTATTCGGACGCGGGCACGTCCATCACCTTTGGCGTAGCGCAGGATACGGGCACGGGCGCGATCGACATAAGTGTTGAGGACGAGGGTATCGGCATGAATCAGGAATCCGCAGCTCACGCGTTTGAACGGTTCTACCGTGCCGACAACGCACGCGATGCCGGCGCGCAGGGCTCGGGTCTGGGGCTTGCCATTGCCAAGTGGATTGTCGATAGCCATGGCGGCGTTATTGGCGTGACCTCGGTCGAAGGCGTCGGCAGCCGCTTTACGATTCGCCTGCCACGGTAGGAAGCCCCTCGGCGTAAAAAAGGGATAAGGCCATGCGGCCCTATCCCTTTTTGTTCGTTATGGCAGTTTGTGCGCTACTCGCGGCACAGATGCACGGCGAAGCCGGCGAACTCGCGCTTAAAGTACACGAGCTTGGTAGAACCGTCGGGCAGCAGCGCGCGCGACTCCTCGTTAACCTCGAGCCCGCGCTCGGCAAACCACTTCTCGGCCGCATCGATGTCGTTGACGGCAAAGCCGATGTGGCCCTTGGTGCCACGACCGTTCTGCTTCATGACCTCGATCAGCGAATCGTTAAAGTACGAAACCGGGGTCTCGATAACGGGCAAGCCCATCATCTTCGAGAACAGCTCCGCGATCTCCAAGGCGTCTGCCGGGTCGGCGGCGTTGATGCCCACATGGGCGACGCGCATGCCAAAGAGCTCGACCGGATTGGCGTTCTGCTCATTCATACAGGCAGCGCCTACTGAGCCATGACGTCGAGAACGGCCTTCTCGGCAGCAACGCGGTTCATGCCGGTCATGAAGGGCACGCCGCTCACGTACGGGCAGGTGAGGCCCTCGGGGGCAACGGTGGTGGCGATCAGCAGGTCGGCGCCTTCGTCGCAAGCGTCCTTGGCCTCGGAGATGGCGCACTGCACGATCTCATACTTGCCGGCATAACCGTTGGCGTCGAGCATGGTAGCGACCTTCTGGGCAACGAGCGTGGAAGTAGCAGCGCCAGCACCGCAAGCCAAAACGATCTTCTTCATAGGTAATGTCTCCCTTCATGGTTTACTTTAGGTAAGTGTACCGCAGCGAGCGATGGTGCTCGGCCTCGATGCACTTTTGTACCAGTTTGCCTGCGCGCTGCGTATAATACATCTAGTACGTGTTGTCATACCGCCTGTTTTATGAGCGACCGAGGAGCTCAATATGCCCGATTCCCGCACACTCTGGACCGCCGTCGTCATTATTTGTATCGCCGTGTCGGTGTTCTTTAGCGTTAAAAAACGCACCACGTTTAAACGCCTGCAGCAGCTTATGGCCGCCAAGCAGTGGGACGAGTTCGATCGTTTGCTCGACGGCAAACTCACCAGCATGCTGTACCCGCGCTACAACCGCGACTACCTGCGCCTGAACTCCTATCTGCTGCGCGAGGACCACGAGCGCGCTGGCGAAATGTTCGACCTGCTGCTGGGGCTCAACCTGCCCAAGATGCAGCGCGTCGACCTGGTAATTAAGGCCTTTAACTACTACGTTGGCCAGGAGGACCGCAAAAAGTCCAAGGAGTTGCTGCACGAGATCAAAGGCTTTGAGGGCGGTCAGGCCGAGGCAGTCGCGCACGAGTGTCAGCTGATGTACGACACGATGATCCTCAAGCGCCACAACGACATTCCCGAACTGGAGCGCATGCTCGAGGATGTCGGCGACGACCCGGTCAAGCGCTGCCGCCTGGAGTACCTGCTGGCCCTGCAGTACAAGAACAAGGGCGACGAGGCCAAGTTCCAGGAGTTCCTGGAGAAGTCGGGCCAACACTCGATGGCCGTCAACGCGTAACGGACGGCTTGTGCTAGACTTCTAGTCTCACGGGGGCGTGGCGGAATTGGCATACGCAGGAGACTTAAAATCTCTCGCCGCAAGGATTGTGGGTTCGAGTCCCACCGCCCCTACCATTGGCTTTTACGGGCCCGTATCTCCCAGAGATGCGGGCCCGTTTCTTTTGCACGCCGGTGGGGCTCGAACCCGCGAGGGGGCAAGCGTTAAGCAAACGCGGAGCGTTTGTAGCGAGCCGGCGAGGGCGCCGGCAGGCGGCCGAAGCCGGTGCGGATTTGCACAGCAAATACGCAGACGTCCCACCGCCCCTACCACGTATTGTTTACGAGCCCGTGTCCCTTTGGGATGCGGGCTCGTTTCTTTTAGATGCCGTCAACTGCAGGGCAGCTAATTTGGGACGGGGCTTTTTTGACTACTTTTCCGCCCACCCAATGAGTTTTCTGGGACGGGGATTAAAAAAACATTAGGTACACAATGATTTTTTAATCCCCGTCCCAGAAAACTCATTCACGGAAAGGCTCGGGCGGACCATGTAGCTAAAAAAGCCCCGTCCCAAAAAGACTACTTTTAGAGTGTGCTGAGAGTGGGGGTCCAGGCGATGGTGGGGGTCGCGCCGTCGAGAGTCTCGTTGATGGTTGCTGCCATGCCGGCGAGGAGGCTGTTCTCGCTCACGGTAAGCGCCCTGTAGCCGCCGGCGCGCATGAGTTCGCGAATCACCACGGCGCCAGCGAGAATCACGCCCGCACGCTTGGGCTGCACGCCCGGTAGCGCAGCGATGCCTTCTGCGTCCAGCACAGACATGCGCTCGATGGCGGCCGAAACCTGATCCATCGAAAGCTCGCGCAGATGAACAAAGCTCGAGTCGTACGGCTCCAGCTCGTGGACCAGCGCCACGAGCGTGGTGACGGTACCGCCCACCGCAACGAGACGCTCGGCACGTTCAAAGTCGCTGGGCAGGCCCTCAAAATAGGAGGAGAACTGCTCGCCCGCCCACGCGGCGGCAACCGCAAGTTCGCCGTCTGCAGGCGGCAGCGCCGAGAAAAACCGCTCCGTCACGCGACGGCAACCGATGTCCAGTGAGCGCGTTCCCTCCAGCGCAAAGACCCCGCGCTCAGGCGCATAGACGCCCGTCGCAAGCTCCGTCGACCCGCCGCCCGAATCCGCGACGATGATGCGCTCGCCCGCAAAGTCGTGCGCCACACCAAAAAACGTCAGGCGCGCCTCGACCTCGCCCGGAATCACCTGCGGTTCGAGCCCCAGCTCGCGCAGGCCGTCCAGCAGCAGGGCGGCGTTGGACGCATCACGCGCGGCGCTCGTGCATGTGGTGCAGATGCGCACGGCCCCAAAGGCACGGGCTTCGTCCACAAACATGCGGCACGCAGCGAGCACGCGCTCAACGGCCGCCTCGCAAAAGCGCCCCGTCGCGTCCACGCCCTCGCCCAAGTCGGTGATCTCGGTATGCTTGGACGATTCCACGATCGCCCCGGCCTCGACCTGCGCCAGCACCAGTCGCGACGACACCGTTCCCAGGTCGATCGCGGCCACCTTATATCGTTTGCACTCTGCCATTGCGGGCTTCCCTCCGGGCGTTACTCGCCTACTCGCCGCTGGACGCGACCGTCTGACCCTCGACGCCGTTAAATCCAAACAGCATGTCGAGCGTCTGAATGTACCACGGCGCGTCCTTGCCGACTTCTTCGATCTCCTTGGCCACCTCGCTGGCCTTCTTGGCGTTCGACGACTTCTTTTCAGCCGACGACGAGTCCGAATCGCCATCCAGGCCCAGGACATCAATCCTAGTCTCGCCAGGCATTACCAGGCCCAGGTCCTCGGACGCCGCATCCTTGATGCCCTCCTCCGAGAGCAGCTTGTCGACGCTTTTTTGCAGCTCGTCGTTATATTGCTCGCGAATTTCGACCTGCTTGGCCAAGATATCACTCGAACGCTTAGCCACGTACAGGTCGCGTACGGGAAAATACAGGCTCACGAGCGCCAGCGCCACCACGATACCGATAAACAGCAGGCGCAGAGAGCCATGCATAAAGTCATAGATCGCCTTGACCACCGCATTGTCGTTGGCGTAGCGCATAAAGTCCGCGCCCGAAAGACGGCTCGAAGGTCTGCTCGATTTGTCGTGCGTCTGGGCCGAGGGACGCGACGAATGCGGCGAACGTGTCGGACGTACTGGTCCATCTGTCGAAGTATTCACTTGAGCATTGGGGCGCGAGGTACTTGTCGGGCGCTGCGTGGAGCGGCCGGCGCCGGCGTAGGCGGACCCACCGAGCTGCACCGTGCGCGCAGGGCGAGGCGACGGCTCGCGCGAACCGGCGGAATAGTACCTGTTGTCGTAAATCTGATCCATGTGCGCCTTGTGCGGTTGAGGTTTGTTTGCGCTAAGTCCTTTAGTTATAGCACGAGCATGCGCACCGCCTTCGCCAGCCTTTGCTCGACATAAAAAAGGCGCTGAGCCGTGTGGCCCAGCGCCCAATGGCGTCCATCAGAAGTGGAGCGGAGCCGAGTCAACCCCGCCCCGCGAGCACCGCTTGTTTAGCGAATGTTGTAAAACGCGGTCTTGCCGGCGTAGCGCGCGCTACCCTCAAGCTCGTCCTCGATGCGGATGAGCTGGTTGTACTTGGCGATACGGTCGCTGCGGCACGGGGCGCCCGACTTGATCTGGCCGGCGTTGACGCCCACGACCAGGTCGGCGATCGTGGAGTCCTCGGTCTCGCCGGAGCGGTGGCTCACGATGCAGGCGTAACCGGCCTCCTTGGCGGTCTCGATGGCCTCGAGCGACTCGGTGAGCGTGCCGATCTGGTTGACCTTGACCAGGATCGCGTTGGCGGCACCCAGCTCGATGCCCTTCTTGAGGCGCTCGGTGTTGGTGACGAACAGGTCGTCGCCCACCAGCTGCACTTTGTTGCCAATGCGGCGGGTAAGCTCGACCCAGCCGTCCCAGTCTTCCTCGGCCATGCCGTCCTCGATGGAGATGATGGGATAGGTGTCGACGAGCTTCTCCCAGTAATCGACCATCTGGGCACTCGTGTACTCAACACCCTCGCCCTTGAGCTCGTACATGCCGGTCTCGGCGTTGTAGAACTCGGTCGAGGCCGGATCCATGGCGTACATGAAGTCGACGCCGGGCTTAAAGCCGGCCTTCTCCACGGCCTTGGTGATGTACTCGAACGGCTCGGCGTTGGTCTTAAGGTTGGGGGCAAAGCCGCCCTCGTCGCCCACGCCGCCGCCCAGGCCGGCCTCGTGCAGCACGCCCTTGAGGGTGTGGTAGACCTCTGCGCACCAACGCAGGCCCTCAGCAAAGCTCGGGGCGCCCACCGGCATGATCATGAACTCCTGGAAGTCGACGTTATTGTCGGCATGCACGCCGCCGTTGAGGATGTTCATCATGGGCGTGGGCAGCAGGTGGGCGTTGACGCCGCCCAGGTACTGGTACAGCGACAGACCCGCCGACTCGGCAGCGGCGCGGGCAACGGCCAGCGACACGCCCAGGATGGCGTTGGCACCGAGCCTGGTCTTGTTGGGGGTACCGTCCGCGGCAATCAGCGCGGCATCGACGGCGCGCTGGTCGAAGGCGTCGAGGCCCACGACGGCGTTAGCGCACTCGTTGTTGACGTGCTCGACGGCCTGCGAAACGCCCTTGCCCAGGTAGCGGCCCTTGTCGCCATCGCGCAGCTCGCAGGCCTCAAAGGCGCCGGTCGAAGCGCCCGAAGGCACCATTGCGCGGCCGAAGCTGCCGTCCTCGAGCACGACCTCGACCTCGACGGTGGGATTGCCGCGGCTGTCGAGCACCTCACGACCGTAGACGTCCAAAATATCGCTCATGTTGTCTCCCTCTCACTTGGAAACGTAGTGGATGCAAGCGACTGGCCGACTGCGCACCGTCGGTGCGCCTCCGTAAGTTAGCCGTCGCACTTTTTGCATTATGCCCTAAGTTAGCCGAAGGATACAATTGTTTTTCGAATTATTTAGCGGGAACGATGAGGCATGTCAGCCCGTCGTTCCCGCAGTCTTACTCCTCCGCCTTGGCGGCATCCCAGAGGTCGTTGAGGCCGTGGGTCGAAAGCTCGGCAAGATCCACGTGAACGTCGGCTGCCATCTGCTCCATCGCGGCCCAGCGGCGGCGGAACTTTGCCGTACTGGCGCGCAGGGCACTCTCGGCGTCAATCCCCTCCTTGCGCGCAACGTTGACCAGGGCAAAGAGCAGGTCGCCAAACTCCATCTCGCGCTCGGGCGAGCCGGGCTCCTCGGCCTCAAACTCGGCACGCTCCTCGGCAACCTCGTCCCACACGTCCTGGACCGTCTCCCACTCAAAGCCCACGGCAGCCGCCTTACGCGACACCTTCTGAGCCTGCATCAGCGCCGGCAGATGCGTGGGCACGCCGTCGAGCAGGCCCTCGGGCGTTGCCTCGCCCGCTGCCACGGCCTTGTCCTTGACGGCCCTCTCGGCAAGCTTGACCTCGTCCCAGATCTTGAGCACCTCGTCGGAGTTCTCGGCATCCGCATCGCCAAACACGTGCGGGTGGCGGCGGATGAGTTTGGCGTCGATATCGCGTGCCACATCGGCCAGCGTAAACTCACCGGCGTCCGCCGCAATCTGCGCATGCAGCACGACCTGCATGAGCACATCGCCCAGCTCCTCACGCAGGTGTGCCGCGTCGTCGGCCTCAATGCAGTCGAGCGCCTCGTAGGCTTCCTCGATCATGTTCTTGCCGATGCTCTGATGCGTCTGTTCGCGGTCCCACGGGCAGCCATCGGGCTGACGCAGGCGCCAGATGGTCTGCACCAGATGCTGCAGCTCGGCCGACGCATCTACCAGCGTCGACAGGTCGCGCGAACCCTCGGCATTTTGCTGAGCCATATGCTCGGCCATGGTTACTCCTCCTCCAGGATCACGTGGCGGAACGCACCGCCCTCATAGATACCGTAGCCGTGCGTACCGTCCTTGGGAATGCTCACGCTGCCGGGATTGAACAGCCACAGGCCCGGGTGCGCCTCGCTTGCCTCGTTAACCTTGATATGCGTGTGACCGTAGACGAGCGCGGAGCCCTCGGGCAGCGCAGGCGCGTGGTCGACGCTGTTGTGCATGCCGGCGCCAAAGACATGGCCATGCGTCAGGAACAGCTCGCGGCCGGCCTCGTCGAACAGCGTGGCGTAGTCTGCCATGACGGGAAAGTCGAGCACCATCTGGTCAACCTCGGCGTCACAGTTGCCGCGCACCGCGATGATGCGGTCGGCCAGGGCGTTGAGCAGCGGAATCACGCGCTTGGGGGCGTAATCGCGCGGCAGGTCGTTACGCGGGCCGTGATAGAGCAGGTCGCCCAGCAGCACGATGCGGTCGGGCTGCTCGGACTCGATGGCAGTGCACAGGCGCTCGGCCCAATATGCCGAGCCGTGGATGTCGGAGGCGATGAGACATTTCATGGGAAGTCCTTTCGGGTGGGGTTGATGGGGCCGGGCGTGGCGTGCCACCGGCCGCGTTACTCAAATCGCATTGCCGCGGCTTGGGCCGTCTGCATCACGCGTTGGAGCGGCACGTTGTGCTCACGGGCAAGGCGGGCGCAGTCCTCGTACTCGGGCGCCGCGCGCTCGCTGCCATCGGGCAGGGTGGCTACCTTAACGGACACCTCGCCCCAAGGCGTTGCGACCTGCTCAAAGCGACGCGGCAGGCAAACGCGCTCCATGACCTGGCGCCGGATGCCGTTGGTCGTGGTTTCCAAAAAGATAATCGTCTGCAGGCGCTCGATATCCTCATGCGAGCAGATCACCTGCAGCTGCCAGCCGGGACGGCCTTTCTTGCAGTAGAGGGGCAGCCAGTGTACCTCGCGCGCACCCGCCTCGCGCAGGCGATCGGCGGCGTAGGCGAGCACCTCGGGCGACGCATCGTCGATGTCGCATTCCAGCTTGACGATGGTTTCGGGCGCATCGGTCTCGCGGGACAGCGGGAATTTGCTATCGCATTGCATACAGTCCGGGTCCTTTCCGCACGGGCTCGTTTTGTTCATCCAAACGCTAGCACACCGGACGTGGCGCAGACGTGACTTTCGTCCATCGCCGCCCTCGCCCCTATCCAAACGCGTACGTCAGCCTCCAAATATGCCATTTTTTGTCGGTTTTGGAGGCCGGCGTACACGTTTTGAGAGCGCAAGCGAGGCCGCACCGCGCGCCGCGCAGCCTTTCCAATCGATTTCGACCTCCGACGTGCCCGGCGTTTTGAGAGTTGCGCCATTACAATGGAGCGGATTCGCCAAATGCAAAGGAGTCGCCATGCCCGCATGCCCGCTGGTCGATTGCCACACCCATACTTCGTTTTCGGACGGCCATGCCTCCTTTGAGGAAAACGTTCGCGCTGCCGCGGCCGCTGGCTGTCGGGTCATGGTCTCGACCGACCACCTCACCTTGCCCGCCAGCATGGATGCCAACTGCGAGGTGCAGGTTGTCGAAAGCGACTTGCCGGTACATCGTCTGGCCTTTGAGGACGCCCGCAAGCTTGCCGCGCAGATCGCACCCGAGCTCGAGCTTATCTATGGCTTTGAATGCGATTGGTACCAAGGTTGCGAGCCTTTGGTTGAGAGCTGGTCCCAGGGCGCCATCGTACGCCTGGGTAGCGTGCATTGGATTGGCAACCCAGGCGATATTGCGGCAGGCGCCGCGGGCGCGGCAGGGACAGAGGACGTCGCTCGCCCCGACACGCCCGATTCGCTCTGCGGCTGGATTGACGACGATACCAACCTGCATGTTTGGGAAAACTTAGGCGTGCGCGGCGTATGGGAGCGCTATGTCGACGACTGGTGCCGCGCCTGCGAGAGCTCGCTCAACTTTGACGTGATGGCCCATCCCGACCTAGTCATGCGTTTTTCGAAAGAGGGTTTTGCGCCCGACTTTAACCCCATGCCCTTTTGGGAGCAGATGGCCGAGTGCGCCCACGACACGGGCCGCCGCGTTGAGGTTTCGACCGCCGCGCCGCGTAAGGGCTTGGACGACTACTATCCCGCGACCGGATTGCTGCGTTGCTTTGCCCACGCCGAGGTGCCGATTACTTTTGGCTCGGACGCACACCGTGCCTGCGACATCTGCTGGAACATCCGTGAGGCCCAGGCACACGCCTACGACTGTGGCTACCGAACCTTCGATATCCCCCACCCCACCGGCGAATGGGAATCCACGCTCCTCGCCTAAGACTAGTCGTTGGGGACGTTCTTAAACAACTATTGACGGCGGGCGTTGAGTTCGCCGGCCAGCTCATCGAGGGTGATGCCGTAGCGCTCGAGCGTCACGAGCAGGTGGTAGATCAGGTCGCCGGCCTCGTAGCGGATGTGGTCGTGATCGTTATCCTTGCAGGCCATGATGACCTCGCTCGCCTCCTCGGCAAGCTTCTTGAGCAGCTCGTCCTCGACATCGGTCAGCAGGCGAGCGGTATAGCTCTCCTGCGGCGATGCGTCGCGACGGCCGTGAATCACCCCGGCGAGCCCCGTCAGCGTCTCACCGATATTTCCATCCTGAACATTCGCGGTGCGCACACCCATGGTTCAATCCTTTCTGGTTGGCCAAGCGCCTGGTCGAGCGCCCGTCCTACGCGAGTTTCTTAAAGAAGCAGGTACGGTTGCCGGTATGGCAGGCCGGACCCGGCGAGTCGACCTTGACCAGCAGCGTATCGCTATCGCAGTCGGCCCAGAGCTCCTTGACCTCCTGCATATTGCCGCTCGTCGCGCCCTTGTTCCAGAGCTCCTGGCGGCTGCGGCTCCAAAACCACGTGGTCCCGGTCTTGAGCGTCAGCCCCACCGATTCCTCGTTCATCCAAGCAACCATAAGCACCTCACCGGTGTCATACTGCTGAACCACACAAGGAATCAGCCCACGGTCGTCGTATTTGAGCTCTGCCGCGGTTGTCACTTGCTCCATTTAGAAGTCCAATCTCACAGGTATTCCCTGGCTGGCCATGCATTCTTTGACTTCGCGAATACTGAAGGTCCCAAAGTGAAAGACACTTGCTGCCAGCACGGCGTCGGCCTCGCCCTCGATCACGCCCTCGGCAAAATGCTCGAGCGTGCCCACGCCGCCGCTTGCGATCACCGGGATCGGCACCGCGCGCGCCACGGCGCGGGTGAGTGCCAGGTCGAAGCCAGCCTTGGTGCCGTCGCGATCCATGCTGGTGAGCAAGATCTCACCGGCGCCGCGACGAGCCGCTTCCTCGGCCCACGCCACCGCATCGATACCCGTGGCGTTACGGCCGCCCGCGGTAAAGACCTCCCACTTGTCGGCTCCCGGCTCACCGGGCAAACCAACACGCTTGGCATCGATCGCCACGACCACGGCCTGGCTGCCAAATGCAGCGGCAGCTTGGCTGACCAGCGACGGATCGCGCACGGCAGCAGAGTTGAGCGACACCTTATCGGCACCGGCAGCCACCATGGTTCGCATGCCCGCCAGGTCACGAAAACCACCGCCCACGGTATAGGGAATGGCCAACTCCTCGGCCGCATGCGCCGCCATCTCAATGGTCGTCGCACGGTTGTCGCTCGTCGCAGTGATGTCCAGGAACACGACTTCGTCCGCGCCCTCGCGGTCGTAGGCGCGCGCCAGCTCCACCGGATCGCCCGCATCGCGCAGGCTCACAAAGTTGACGCCCTTGACCACGCGGCCGTCCTTAACGTCCAGACAGGGAATCACACGCTTGGTAAGCATGGGCTACTCCTCCCCTCGGGCGGCGGCCAGCGCCTGTGCCAGCGTAAAGTTGCCCTCGTAGAGCGCGCGACCGGTGATCGCACCCTCAATAGCATCCTCACCCACCGCGGCAAGCGCGCAGATATCGTCGAGTGTCGAGATGCCACCCGAAGCCACGACGGGAAAACCCGCGACCTCGGCCACATGGCGATACGCCGCCACGTCGATGCCCGTCTGCATGCCATCGCGCGCGATGTCGGTGTACACCAAATGCTTAAATCCCAGCTCGGAAAGCTGCGCCACCGCATCATCGAGCGCCACGCCCGCGCCATCGCGCCAGCCGTTCACCTTGACCTGGCCGTCACGGGCGGCGATGTCTGCCACCAGCAGCTCGCCAAAGCCGCGCGCTGCCACCTCGGCAAAACCCGGCTCGGTCACCAGCACGGTCCCCAGCGCAATACGGCGCGCGCCATAGCCGGCCAGCTCGTCGATGCGTGCGAGCGAGCGGACGCCGCCGCCCACGTCCACAGACAGACCGTCGACGCCGCAGATAGCCTTGATCGCCGTCGAGTTGGCAGCGCATGCGTCCTCATCCTCGCCAAAGGCAGCGGACAGGTCGACGACATGCACCCAGTTCGCACCCTGCTCGGCAAAGGAGCGGGCAACGGCCACGGGGTCGTCGGAATATACCTTGCAGCGGCTCCGGTCGCCGCGCTCCAGGCGCACGACCTTGCCGCCGATCAAATCGATTGCGGGAAACAGAATCATCGGCCGGCCTCCTCGACGATGTTGACGAAGTTCTTAAGGATGCGCTGTCCCAGCGCGGAGGATTTCTCGGGATGGAACTGGCAGCCCCACACGTTGCCGTGGCGCACGATGCACGGGAAGCTCCGCGTGTAGTGCGTGCGCGCCAGAACATCGGCGGCATCGACATCGTCGGCCACCGCATAGCTGTGGGTGAAGTACATGTTGGCGCCCTCGGCAAAACCGGCGAGCAATGGATCGGCCGCGCCGGCGGGCGTCATGTGCACCTGGTCCCAGCCCACGTGCGGCACCTTCAGGCGACTCGATTCCAAGCGCGTGCACGAGCCGCGCATAATGCCCAGGCCATCGACCCAGGGACCGCCGGCCTGCTCGGAGGCATCGTCGTCCGCGCCCTCGTCCGCCGGCACGCCCTCGTCGCCGCGTTCAAAAAACAGCTGAAGGCCCAGGCAGATGCCGAGCAGAGGAGTTCCGGCGGCAACGGCGTCAAGCACGGCCGCCTCCTCGCCGCTCTGGCGCATAAAGGCGATCGCGTCATAGAACGCGCCCACGCCCGGGATGACCAGGCCATCGGCCTTGCGGATCTGTTCCGGATCATCCGACGTGCAGGCAGCGGCACCGGCGCGCGCAAGCCCGCGCACGACGCTCGACAAGTTCCCTTTGTGGTAGTCGACCACCACGATCTTCGGTTCGCCCACGCGACCCTCCCTTTTCCCATCATCCAAAACCACCACGAAGGTGCCTGTCCCCTTTGTGGTGGTTTTTACCCTTGTGGCGGTTACAGTGAGCCCTTGGTGCTGGGGATTCCTTGGACGCGGGGATCAAGCTCGCAGGCGTGGCGCATCGTGCGTCCCACGGCCTTAATGGCTGCCTCGATAATGTGATGCGAGTTGCCGCCCGCCAGCTCGCGCACATGCAGCGTGAGCTTAGCATCGCGCGCAAAGGCATAGAAGAACTCGACGGCCAGCTCGGTATCAAAGCTGCCCACGCGCTCGGTCGGCACGGGCAGATCGCAATAGGCCTGCCCGCGACCCGAGATATCAACGGCGGCCATCACGAGCGTCTCGTCCATGGCAATCGCCGCATCGGCAAAGCGCGTAATGCCCGCCTTGTCACCCAGTGCCTGGCAAAACGCCTCGCCCAGCACAATGCCCGTGTCCTCGACGGTGTGGTGCGCGTCGACCTCCACATCGCCCATCGCATGTACCGTCAAATCGAACAGGCCATGGCGGCCAAAGGCGTTGAGCATGTGGTCGAAAAACGGCACGCCGGTCGAGATATCGCACACGCCGGATCCGTCCAGATCGAGTCTAACGACAATGTCGGTCTCGCCCGTCTTGCGGGTCACCTCGACATAACGGCCCATCTACATCTCCTCCTTCACCAGCGCGGCAAACGCTGCCAGCACCTCGTCGTTTTCCTGCGGGGTACCCACGGTAATGCGCAGACAGTCCGCAAGCCCCGGCGCGTAGCTAAAGTCACGCACCAAAATTGAATACTCGTCGCGCAGGCGCTCGCGCACGCGTGTGGCGTGCGGCGTGCGCACGAGCACAAAGTTCGCCGCGCTCGGCCACGCCTCCACGGGCAGGCCCTCGGCAGCCATTGCGCGCAGGGCGCACAGCTCGCGCTCGCGCTCGGATACAACCTGTGCCACCACGGGCGCGTACGCATCGCGGGCACGCACGCAGGCAAGCGCCGCGGCCTGGCTCAGCACGCTGACTGAATAGATCTGGCGAATCGCCGCGAACACGTCAATAACCTCGGGTGACGCAATCACATAGCCCAGACGCGTGCCGGCGGCGCCGAACGCCTTGGACAGCGTATGCAGAATCACCAGGTTGGAATGCTCGGCGATAAGCCCTTGCGCCGTGGTGGCCGCGCCAAACGAATCGTCAGCAAACTCCACGTAGGCCTCGTCGACCATCACCATGCCGGGACACGCATCGCACAGAGCCGCGATAAAGTCGAGCGGCGCCACGTCGCCCGTGGGATTGTTGGGCGAGGTCACAATCGCCAGGTTGCACTCGGGTGCGGCCGCGAGCACAGCCGCCTGGTCGAGCTCAAAAGTTGCCGGGTCGCGCCACACGTCGCGCACCTCGGTCTGACAGAGCGACGCAAAGAACGCGTACTCGCTAAAGCACGGCGGGCAGTTAAGCAGGGTCCGCCCCGCGCCGCCAAACGCCAACAGGTAGTTATAGAGCAGCTCGTCGCCGCCGTTGCCCACGCAGACATTCTCGCGCGCCACACCATGCCAAGCGGCCAGCTCGTCGCGCAGCTCGTTGGACATGGGATCGGGATAACGGTTGAGCGGCGTGGCAGCCAGGGCGGCGTCGACCGCCTCGCGCACGCCAGCCGGCACGGGATAGGTGTTCTCGTTGGCCGAAAGGTTGATGCGCGTGGGCGTAAAGTTGGGATCGTAGGGCTCAATGCCGGCCAAGTAGGGCTGGACGAGCTCCTTCATACGGGGCGTGAGCTCGGCCATATTAGGCCTCCTTGCCAGTCGCGCCGGCGCCATCCGCGCTTGTAGCCGCCAGGTCCACGCCCTCGGCAACCGTCGCCACGGCGTCGCCCGGCCAGGCAACCTTGGTCAGGTCGGCCGCCGCCAGCGACTCGGCGCTCACGGAATCCTCGCCCTGTTCCAGCACGCGACGACGCAGGGCGGCAGAAAGCGCGTGCGCCCACAGGCCCTCGGCCTCGGCTAGACGCTGCGTGGCAGGAGCATCGGAGAGCAGGCCCTCGGGTGTATAGCAAATGACACTCGAGCGCTTGACGAACTCCTCCACCGAAAGCGGGTTGGAGAACATGGCCGTGCCGCCGGTCGGCAGCGTGTGGTTGGGGCCGGCAACGTAATCGCCGAGCGGCTCGGAGCTCCAAGCGCCCACAAAGATGGCACCGGCATTGCGAATGCCGCCAAGCAGGCCCATTGCATCCTTGCAGTGCAGCTCCAGGTGCTCGGGCGCCACGGTGTTCACGGCCTCGACGGCGGCAGCCATATCGGCGGCCACCACGATGGTGCCCTCGTTGTCGAGCGAGGCGCGCGTGATCTCGGCACGCGGCGACTGCGCCACTAGAATGTCGACACCCGCCTCGACCTCGCGCGCAAACTGCTCGTCGCAGGTCACCAGATAGCAGGCGGCAAGCGGATCGTGCTCGGCCTGGGCCATCAGGTCGGCCGCGACCACCATGGGCTTGGCCGTGGCATCGGCCAGCACGCAGACCTCGGAGGGGCCGGCGACCATGTCGATGCCCACGTCGCCCGAGACAATCTGCTTGGCCGCGGCGACAAAGGCGTTGCCCGGGCCGGTGATCTTGTCGACGCGCGGAATGGTCTCGGTACCGTACGCCAGCGCGGCCACGGCCTGGGCGCCGCCCACCATATAGATCTCGTCCACGCCGCCAAGCTTGGCCGCGGCGAGCGTGTAGGGGCTGATCAGGCCGTCCTTTTGTGGCGGCGTCACCATGACCACGCGCTTGACGCCGGCCACCTTGGCAGGGATAGCGTTCATGAGCACGGTGGAGGGATACTGCGCGCGACCGCCCGGCACGTAGATGCCGGCCGCGGCAAGCGGGGTCACCTTAACGCCGAGCATCGTGCCGTCCGGGCGCGTGGTAAACCAGCTCTGCTCGACCTCGCGCTGGTGAAACTCACGGATCTGGCGCGCAGCCTTCTCGAGCGCGGCGACAAAGGCCGGGTCGAGGCCTTCGAGCGCGGCATCGATCTGCTCCTGCGGCAGACGGAAGCTCTGCAGCTCAACACCGTCAAAACGCTGGCAATAGTCGCGCACCGCGGCATCGCCATTGGCACGCACGCTGGCCACGATATCGCGGGCGGCGTCGACAATGTTTTGCGGCAGCACGCCCTTACGGTTGAGCTGGTTGGTAACGAGGCGCTCACCGGGAGCAAGCTTGATGGTCTTCATTTCGGTATCCCCTATCGGTCGAGGTTGTGTTCGAAAACGAGAGGCCGGACGGCGGCACCAGTCGGCCCGCAGCCCGGACGTTGGGGCGCCCGTGCGTGCTCGCGCTATTGTGCCGAGCCCGCGACGGGCTCAAAATGCTTGTCCTTAACGGCCGCGGCCAGGCGATCGGCCAGGTTGCGCACGCGCGGGTCCAGGCGCGCGGCACCCGGATTGACAAAGAAGCGGGCCGTGCAGTCCATAATGCGGCCGGTGATGACCAGGTCGTTGTCGCGCAGCGTGGCGCCCGTGGCGGTGATATCCACGATGCGATCGGTCATACCGACAATGGGACCCAGCTCGATGTTGCCGTGCAGCGAAACAATGTCGGCGTTCACGCCGCGCTCGGCATACCAGGCACTCGCGATGCGCGGGTACTTGGTTGCCACGCGAAGCGAACCGCGGCGAGCATAGTTGCGCTCGGCCTGGCCGGCGCGCCACGCGGGCTCCGCCTCGATAAAGGTGCACAGGCCATAGCCCAGGTCGACCAGCTGCAGCAGGTTGAGGTCTGCCTCGATGAGCGAGTCCCAGCCGCAGATGCCACAATCGGCACCACCGCAGCCCACAAAGGCAGGCGCATCGCTGGGACGCACGATGACAAACTCGATATCGCCGACTGCGCCCTCGCCGGCACGCGTGTCGCGGCCGCGAACGATCAGGTGACGGCCGGGGTCACGCAGCTCGGAGACGTCCAGGCCCGCAGCCTCAAGCACGTCGAGGGTATCGGCCTTGAGCGAGCCCTTGGGCACGGCGATACGCAGCGGACCCTCGGCGCCACGGCCCACGGCGTGGTCGCCATCGGAAGCGGCGTCCTCAGCCGAAGTGTGCGCGGCCTCCAGACGCTCGAGCGAAAAGGCAAATCCCGCCGCCGGTACCTCGATGCCATCGCCGAACGCGCCGGTAAAGATGGAGTCGTAGCGACCGCCCGAACCCACCGGATCGGGCAGGCCACCGGCATAGGCCTTAAAGACCAGGCCCGTGTAGTAATAAAAAGAGTTCATGATGGAGAAGTCGAAGGACAGCACCTGGGCGTCCTCGGGAGCCAGGCCCTCGACCAGGGCACGCAGCTCGCGCGTCAGCGGCGCGACGATACCGGCAGCTTCCAGCAGCGCATCCACACGGTCGAGTATCTCGGCACCGCCGTGCAAGCGCGGCAGCTCGCTAATGGCGGCCTTGACGGCCTCGGGCTCGGCGCTTGCCGCCACGCGGGCATCGAGGCCCACAAAGTCATTGGCGTGCACGCAGCGCAGGGCCTCGGCAGCCAGCTCGCGATCCTCGCACGCCGCGAGCAGCTCCTTAAAAGGACGCACGCTACCTGCGATAATGCGCGCATCGGGCAGTGCCAGCTTACGCACGGCCTCGGCCACGAGCGAGACGATCTCGACATCGCCCGCAGTGTCGCCCACACCGATGAGCTCAAAGCCCAGCTGCGTAAACTGACGCGAGCCGCCGGCATTGCGCTGGCACTCGCGAACCACCGGCGCCTCGTAGCGCAGGCGCAGGGGCAGGTCGGCCGCGCGCATGCGGGTCGAAACCAAGCGCACGATCGGCAACGTGTTGTCGGGACGGACCACCAGCAAACGCCCATCATCGTCAAAGAGCTTAAACGGCGTGTCCGCAATGCGGCCACCTTCCTCGAGCGAACCCTTGTCCTCGAGCAGAGGCGTCTCGACCGGAAGGTAATGATGCTCCCTGAAGCAGCCCTTCACCGTACATGCGATCTCCTCGCGCGCCTGAGCCTCCTCGGGCAATATGTCCCGGAATCCCCACGGTGTGGCCGTCATCTGGTGAGCCTCCTCATGCTGTGTTTCATATAGAACAGAAGACCGGCATAGCTCCGCCGGTCTTCTGGGTACTTTAGCATACTAGAGTGTTTGCGGGGAAAATCCGTCGCAGCCGCTTACGCCGTATTCATTTGGAAACATAGGGCAGATTGCCGCAACCCAACCCCACCTAGACGCCAATCGCACGACGATACTCTGCCATTACCTGCGCATCGGCAGCTGCGGGGTCGGCAAAATAGCGCCAATCATAGGTCTCGGCCGAAACAACTCCGCGATAGCCGCGCGACACCAGCCTATCTAGGTCGGCGCGCATATCGCGGTCGCCGTCACCCCAGGCAAGATGCGTCGTGCCATCTGCCGCAACATCGACAAAATGCACGTGGGCGACATCATCGCCAAGTAGATCGAAATAATCGTCGATGGTATCCCCCGCCACCGCCATAGCGCCCATATCCAGACACGCCTTAAGTGCCGGATGATCAACTGCCTCGATCATGCGCTTCGTGTCGGTCGCCGAGTTCACGATTATCGACTCAACCGGCTGTAGGGCCTCGAGCACCAGCCGCACGCCGCGCTCTCCCGCATGCTCGGCAATCGCACGCAGCATCGAGGAGCTGCGACCCCACGCGTCCTCGATCGGCTCGTTCAAAAATGCCCAGCCGCTCGAAACCATGACCTGCTCGGCTCCAAGTTCCTCCGCAATATCTACAACGTTCTTAAAGTACGCGAGTGTGCGGGCACGCGCCTCATTCCCGCGCGCCGCGATATTCCACGGCTTGGGGTTGTTCTGTTCGGGACAAAGCCCCACAATCCGAACCCCATACCGCTGTGACAGCTCCCGCACCTGCTCGAGCGAATCGTATCCATGGCAATCGACATACAGATGCATCGCCCCGGTCCAAAGCTCGCAACACGTATAGCCCGAGGCCGCTGCCGAAGAAAAGAATTCCTCAAGGTCAAAATAACGATGGCTGATATTCATGACGGCAAGCTGCGGATACTCCATCTTGTCCACCTTTCGGCAAAAGGGCGCCGCAGCACAGTGTGCGCGACGCCCCCTCTTACATTGTTTTCATTATGACGGATACCCTACTGGACACCAAGCACTCCAAAGAACGCGCCAGCGATACTCACGAGCAGGATCACAAGCATGATGAGCAGCGGATTCATCTTCTTCTTGAGCATGAGATAGACAATTCCAAACAGCCCCATCGTGACAAAGCCCGGGAAGATTCCGTTGAGCAGCTCGGCGAGCGTCTGAGCACCATCGCCCGCACCGACCATGAGCGGAATGTCCACGGTGACCATCTCCATGGTCATAGCACCGATCACCATGGCGCCCATGATAGAGGCCATCTTGACGATCGTGTCCATAATGCCCGATTCCTGGACCTTGCTGATCATGTCCGAGCCAAAGCGATATCCCACAAACGTCAGCAGGTAACGGATGATGTAGTGAGGAACGTTGAACACGAGCAGGAACAAAATCGGGCCAAGAATAGAGCCCTGCAGCGCCAGCGACGTGCCGACACCCGTTGCCAAAATTCGCAGCGTGCCCCAGTAGAAAGCATCGCCCACGCCGGACAGCGGCCCCATCAAAGCAAGCTTGACATTAGAGATCGCGCTCGTGTCAAAGCTATCGTCAGTAGCGTTGACCTCCTCCATTGCAGCGGCGATGGACATGGGAAGCGTCGAGATGTACGGCGTGACGTTATAGAGCTCCATATGGCGCTTAAGGGCGGCCTTAAAGTCCGCATCCTGCGGATACAGCTTGCGAAGGATCGGCATAAGGGCCCACATAAAGCCGATATGGCCCATACGCTCGTAGTTCCAGGAATGCTCATAGGGAATCGAGCGCCAGAACAGCTTCTTAAGGTCTGCGCGGGAAATCAGCCCGTCGTAAGAAGACTCAAACTTAAAACTCATCGAACCCACTCCCAATCGCAGGATCCTCGGTTGCCGCTGCGGGCTGCTCCGCTTTTTTCTTATCACCCAAAACCGTCATCGCGACGACGATGATCGCGGCAAAGATCGCCACGCCCGTCGTGCTAATGCCAAAGTAGGCGACGAGGAAGAAGCCAGCGAAGAAGAACGGAGCCACTGTTTTGTTCATAATCATCTGCGCCAGCATCGCAAAGCCGAGTGCGGGCAAGAAGGCGGCGGCGACATCCATGCCGGTCTGAACGAAATCGGGGATGATGTTGAGCAGGCTGGCAACAGCATCGGCACCAAAGAAGAATGCCAGGGGAATAATCAGCAGGCCGCACCAGCTCTGCGCGTAACCGGCGATGAGCATGTTGCGCGTGATGGCCTTGGTGTCTCCGTCCTCGACGTTTTTGTCGATACGGTGCACCAGCAGCAGCATGACCGGTTGGCCCAGGGCCGTGTCGAGCGCCAGGACGATCGTGGCGATAGGAATACCCAGGGTCAGGGCCGCCGAAGCGTCCGCGCCGGCCTGCATGGCAAGAGATACGCCCAGGATAGTGCCGGAAATCGTATCGGGCGGGTTATAGGCGCCGACCGAGATGGCGCCGACCATGGCAAGCTCCATCGTGGCGCCCATGATCGTGCCGGTCACCATGTCGCCCATGACAAGGCCAACCAGAGGTCCGAGCACGATCGGGCGCTGGAGGTAGCTCGTGCCCGTCAGCCACTCGGAATAACCCAAAAGGGCAATAAGGAAAATCAGGATTGTCTTGATAACCATGACGGTCCCTAACCGATGACCTTCGCGGCGTCAGTCTTCGCATCTGCCGGAATCATCTGAATGAACAGCTCGTAGCCTTCGCTGAGCAGCTCTTTGACATATGCCTCGTTTTCGGGCGTAAGGAACACGCTCGTCGAGACCTGGCGGGCATCCTCGCTAAAGGCAACGTTGCCGAGGTTGATCTTCTTGACCCCCATCGCCTTGGCGACGGCACCGGCCTGCTGGATCGTCTCGCAAACCACGAAGAGCTTGTACTTGTCGGTCACACCGCTCTGGAGCGCCTTGACGGCGTCCTCGGTGTTTTTGACAACGACCTTGCAGCCCTCCGGCTTTGCAAGGGACAGGGCCTGCAGACGAAGCTTGTCATTGAGGACCGTGTCGCTCACCAGCAGGATGCAGTCGGCACCCAGAGCCGAGGTCCAGCTAACGGCAACCTGGCCGTGAAGCAGTCGATAATCTACACGAATCATCTGAATCATGATGTGCTCCCTAGTGGTTAAAACTCATCGAGTTCGGCCTGCCCCAGCAGGTCGTTGACGTACTTGACCTTGGTGTCGTCCGCCTCGACGATCTGGCGGATGGCCTCATCGATCGGGGTGGATTCGGGCACGAACAGCAGCTGAATAAGGAGCGGCAGGTTCATATTGGTCACGAGGTGCGTGTTGGGACGCGTCTGGACGATCTTGGTGAACTCGTTGTTGACACTGCCGCCAAAGAGGTCGGTGCAAACAACGACCTCATCGTCCGCGGCAAAGCCGTCCAGAATCGCTGCGGCCTCTTTGGTCAGGTCCTCGTTTCCGTCGACATACATAGAGAGCGCATGGACGTTTTCGCGCTCGCCGGAAAGCAGTCCAATGCTCTCGACGATTCCAGACGCAAAATGGGCATGGGATGCAACGATAAACTGCCTCATTCGATTCCCCTTTCTTGCGAATTTCGGCATAAAAATGCCCGGACGCATGCGCCCGGGCAGGGTGCTTCTTGATCAGTAGCTTATTTGTCACCGATTAGTAGTCGAACTGGTGATAGTAGCGACGGTAGTTGAGGTTGTGCTTGGTGACC
>ERZ772816.75-NODE-75-length-109011-cov-16.354868_pt1 | contig 109011 bp, 118 predicted proteins | sample MGYA00511359_ERZ772816 | MGnify/ENA primary metagenome ERZ772816 (study PRJEB29015, sample SAMEA2737710) | human gut metagenome | biome: human gut; feature: human-associated habitat; material: faeces | place: China | collected 2012 ...
TAATCCATTTAATTTATTTTTAAAAGAAGTGTCGCACTTGGATTGACAATTCATCATATCAATAAATATATACTTAAGATATAAATATATATCACTGATTTAAATTTAGTATAGTTTATTTTTTTTTCAAATACAAGTACATCTATTATTAATTTTTCTTATATATTTTTTTGATTTAATAAAATTTAACATATCGTTTATATAAAAAATTTTTATACCAAAGATATGACTCTTACTTGTTTATTTATAATTTATACTATATAATCAGTATATTAATGGCTTGTGCCAATTAAATACAATTTATTCTAAGTATTTAAATATAAAATTAAGGAAGTGTTTATTTTATGCTAACTGGTTATATTGGTACTTACAATACTGCATCAACAAAAGGAATATATCAATTCTCTTATGAAGAAAACTCTGGCAAAATTTCTGATATCCAATCCTTTTTGAGTATTGACGATGCAAAATGTGTTGACAGATATGAAAATATTCTTATCATCACTACTAGCAAAAACAATAAAAGTGGTATTGCTCTAGTTGATATTACTACCAAAACTATACTAGATGAAATACTTTTGGAAAACAGTTCTCCATGTTTTGTAAAACATCATGATGATTTCATTTACACTGCAAATTACCATGATGGTGTAGTTATGGTTTATCAAATAATCAACAACAAATTAAAATTAATCAAACAAATATCTATTCAAAACAAAGCTGGTTGCCATCAAGTAGTATTATATAAAAACTATCTTATAGTTCCTTGTTTACTACTTGACCAAGTACGTATTTTTGATATAAATAATGATTATGATTTAGTAAAAACTTTAACATTCCCTGCAAAAACAGGTCCTCGTCATGGTGTATTTAATCATAATTATTCTCATTTTTATTTAGTAAGTGAATTAAGCAGTGAATTTTTTGATTTTAGCGTAGATAATCTAGAATTTACTTTGAATACAAAATTAAATCTACTACCTAAAGATAAACTTGATAACACTTCTAGTGCTGCTATTCGTATCACAAAAGATAATCGTTTCATATATATTTCCACTCGTGGAGCAGATTTACTCACTGTTATCAGCCTTGAAAATGAACCTAAAATCATTCAACAAATAAACAGTGGTGGTATGCACCCTAGAGATTTTATCTTAAGTGAAGATGAACAATATCTTTTAGTCGTAAATAAAGATACTGATGATATGAGTAGCTTCCAATTAGATAAAACAAATGGCAAAATTGTTAAATTAATTAATACAGATAAAGTACCTCATGCTATAGGTATAATTTTATAATATATATTTATTTTTATTTATGAATTATTTATGAAAGAGAGAGTTAACATGTCTTTAAATAAAGCTTTTACAATTTTTGGTGGTACTGGTGATTTGACTTTTAGAAAACTTATGCCTGCACAATACAATATGACTGCAGCAAATGCCGAAGAAGCTCAATCCAGAATTATCATCATTGGTAGACGCGATTATACTACAGAACAGTATTGTGAATTAGTTCGTGATTGGGTAAAAAAATTCGCTCGTTTACCATATGAAGAAAAAACTTTTGAAGTTTTTGCTAAACGTATCTCTTATTTTAAAATGGATATCTCCGATTTAAACGAATATACTCGTTTATCCGAATATTATACTGCTGAAAATATTGATGACCATGTATTTTATCTTGCAGTAGCTCCAAAATTTTTCGGTGTAATTGCAAGTGGATTAAAAGCAGTAAAAGAAGCTTCTTTAGGTAAAGTTATTTTAGAAAAACCTTTTGGTGAAGATTTAGAATCAGCTAAAGAGCTTAACAAACAATTAGAAACTTTCTTCCCAGCAGAAAACATTTATCGCATTGACCATTATCTCGGTAAAGAAATGGTACGCAATATCCAAACTATTCGTTTCACTAACCCTATATTTGCTAACCTTTGGAATTCACAATATATCGAATCTGTACAGATTTCCGCTTTTGAAGATTTAGGTATTGGCACACGTGGTGGCTATTATGACACTAGCGGAGCTTTAAAAGATATGGTTCAAAACCATTTATTCCAAATCTTATCCATAGTAGCTATGGAATGGCCAGAACAATTCTCTACTACAGCTATGCATGATGCTCAATTACGTGTACTTCGTGCACTACGTCCTGTAGAAGATGTTCGCGATAGTTTAGTTTTAGGTCAATATAAAGGCTATCGTCAAGAAAAATCTGTTCCTACAGATTCTACAACAGAAACTTATGCTGCACTTCGTTTATTTATTGACAATGAACGTTGGTGGAATACTCCGTTTTATATCCGCACAGGTAAAAAACTTCGCTGTCGTGAAATGCAAATAGCAATCGTTTTCCGTCAAACATTTATTTCTGCTCCACGCAATATCTTAATTATAAAAATCCAACCAAATGAAGGTGTACATCTTCAATTTAATGTGAAAACTCCAGGGGATACAGATGAAATTACACAAGCAAAAATGGACTTTAGCCAGAGTAGTTCCATTTCTAGCAGAATAAACACTCCTGAAGCATATGAACGCTTAATTACAGCTTGTATCAAAGGTGAACGTTCTTGGTTCTCTCAATGGGATCAAATAGAAACAAGTTGGGACTTTGTTGAACACTTAAAGGATTTATATCGTTGGGATAAACTTCCTGTATTCACATATGAACAAGGTTCTGACGGCCCTGCAGAAGCAGATAATTTATTAAAACGCTTCGGCGATGAATGGGTATTTTAATTAAAAAACTTATAAAAATAGTCCCTAGTAACATAAATTACTAGGGACTTATTTTTTATTTATATTTTTATTTTACCTGAGACATAACATCATCAAGATTATTCAATAAATCATTGATATTTTCTTCACTGATAACAAGTGGTGGTTGGAAAGCAAGAACATTTCTAGCTATACCGTTTTTGCCGATGAGGAAACCTCTATCTTTCATTGTTTCTACAACAAATTCTAATTTATCTGGAGCTGGAGATTTATCTGGATTGATAAGTTCTGCACCTACCATTAAGCCTAAACCACGAACATCACCGATAAATGGATATTTTTCTTGAAGAGCAATCAATCCATCTTTTAATTGTTTTCCGCGAACACGAGATTTTTCGACAAGATTATGTTCTTCGATATAATCAAGTACAGCAATACCAGCTGTAGAAGAAACAGGATTTCCACCTAATGTAGAAGCACCAGGACGAGTGTATTTATCTGCGATTTCACTGCGAGAAATAAAACAGCTAATAGGAGCACCATTGCCTAAAGCTTTAGCCATTGTCATGATATCTGGTTCAACATCATAATTTTCAATAGCAAACATTTTTCCAGTACGTGCAAAACCTGTCTGCACTTCGTCAATGATTAATAAAATATTGTGTTTTTCTAAGATTTCTTTTAAACGTTTAAAATATCCTTTTGGAGGTACTACGATACCTGCATTACCTTGGATAGTTTCACAAATCATAGCAGAAACATTTCCAGAAGTTGCATAGCTGATAATATCTTCTACAGCATTTGCACAAGCATAATCACATTCTGGGAATTTTTTACCCATTGGGCAACGGTAACAATAAGGATTTGGTGCAAAATGAATACCGCCTACAGGATTTGGGTCAGTTCTCCACATGCCGATACCAGTCAAGTTCATAGTGAGTTTTGTTCTACCATGTAAACCATTGCGAAGAGCTAATAATTCACTTTTTCCATTATAAATATTTGCTAAAAGCAAAGCACCTTCATTTGCTTCTGTTCCTGTAGAGCAAAAGAAAGATTTTTGTAATCTGCCTGGTGTTACTTGAGCTAATTTTTCAGCTAAATTATAAATATCTTCTGTTAAATAGATATTGCAAACATGTTGTAGAGTCTGTACTTGTTTTGCTACTTTTTGCGTAATTTCAGGATTGCAATGACCGCAGTTTATAACAGATACACCAGCAAAACAATCTAAATATTTTTTGCCTTCATGGTCATAAAGATATTGCATTTTACCTTTTACAAATTGAGGAGGATTAGCAAAGAAATGACCTAAACAAGGCATGATATATTTCTTTTTCTTTTCAAGACATTTTTCAGGGCCTAAATACTGAGACATAATATACTTCCTTTCATTATTTTTATATTTTCTAATGTTATGTATAAATAATATTGATAATAAACATTAGAAAGAATTGTCATTAATATAATAAGCCATAAAGCCTAAAATAAAAATGACAATTCTAAAATGACTATGAATAATTAATAAGATTTTTTATGACGATAAACACCAATACCAACTGGACGAGGACTTACTTCTTTGATTTTTTCGATCATATCGTTATTTTTGCCATTATCAATAGCGTCGCGATAAATTTTAGTCAACATACCAGTAACTTCTAGTGTATAATCTTGAGCTTCGATACGAAGAGTATCTGCTCCCATTAATTTATCAATATAAGGAAGAAGACATAAATCATTAGTAAATAAAATATGAATTCTACCAAATTGGTCTACACGCATAGAATGTTTTCCGCCAACTGTATCCAATAAAGCAAAATGTTTATCATTAAATTCTGGATTAGTAAGTGGGTCATATTTTAAATTCAATGCAGGAATATTTGTATCAGAAATCATAGCTTCTACATTACCATGAACAGTGATTGTCATTGGTAATTTACTGCTTTCAACTAAAGTTTTCACTTGAGCATAAGGCAATTCATAAGAAGCTGTTGCATTTACAATGCCATTTTCTTGTAAAAATTCTGTAGCTACATGATTAAATACATTGAAACTATGGTCAGCATAAATAGGTAAATCTGTAAGTTCACGTACAATAGTAGCTGCGCCTAAATTTCCTACCATGATACCATCTGGTTTTATTTCATTTAAATCATGACATAATTGTTCTAATTCACTACATTGATCTTTTAAAGTTGTTCTAGGAGTATTAACTATTACTTTTGCCCCAACATTATGAGCTTCTTGTAAAATAGTTTTTATATCTCCTAAAGTCCATGGAGTATGTGGACGATAAACTTCGCCTGCTACATAAAGAATATTAGCACCATTTGCTAAAGCTTCACGAGCATGTGCTAAAGTTGCAGCTTTAACAGCAAGTTTTGGTTTATTATCAGCAGTTTTAATAGCTTCTAAATCATTGAGCCATTCACAATCTAAATCTGCTTCTTTTGCTGCATAACTGAAAAATCTTGGTTCGCGTTTTCCAGTATAGCCAATAGCTCTACTCTCAGGTTTATCCATAGCAAAACAAGTGGAATAATCACGCACACGATTTTCAAAAAGATTTTTCCAATCTTCTTCATTTATATGATAACCAGCAGGATCAGCTACGTAATTATCAATGGCACGACGATAAATACTTACAATATTTGCCACGAAATCAGCACTGCGCATACGGCCTTCAATTTTAAAAGAATATACACCAGCTTGAATTAAATCTGGAATATTTCTATACATACACATATCTTTTAATGCTAAACGATAATCGCCATCTGTTGTAGTTTCTTGTTCTTGACCTGTTTGTTCATCAATGATTTTATATGGCCAACGACAAGCTTTCATGCAACGACCACGATTACTACTATTAGCAAATAAAACGCCAGAATGAATACATTGTCCACTTTCAGAAATACACATATCACCATGAACAAAATATTCAAGTTCAAAATCGCTGTCTACAGCTTTTAATTCACTGAGTTCTTTTAAAGACATTTCACGGCTAACAACGACACGACGAATGCCATATTCTTTTAATTTTTTTATAGCAGCATTATTATGAGAATTCATCATGATAGATGCATGCATAGTTATATTCAATCTAAGTTTTTTCACAATTTGAGCTACAGCTAAATCTTGAATTAAAATAGCATCAGGCTGTATTTCATTTAAATAAGTCAAATATTCTTCAAGCTCTGGAATTTCTTCATCACTAATTAAATTATTAATAGTAATATAAAGCATTACTCCATGAGCATGAGCATATTCTACAGCTTTTTTTAACATTTCATTATCAAAATTAGCGTCTGATTTGAGCATACGCATATTAAAATGTTTTCCACCCAAATAAATAGCATCAGCCCCAGCATCAATGGCAGCTACTAATGTTTCCCAATTGCCAGCTGGAGCTAAAAGTTCTACAGACTTTTTATTTAATAACATTAAACAATCCTCCAAATAAATAAACTACTATAAGTATAACATAAAATTTTATGCTTTTAAATTAATAACATTTATTATTAAATAGGCTTAATCCCATTCACGTTCTGCTAATGCTTCTTCTAAATTAATTGGTAAATGAAACCATTGAATAATATATTCTAAATTGCGAATAAGACATTCTCTAGCTATATTATCATATTCGCTGTCATTATCGAGAAATTCATATTGCAAACTATTGGCATTTTGAATTAAATCATAAATTTTATCACCAACATCTGCCATATTTTTTGGTTTTTGTTCCACAAAATTAATAAAATCTTCTAATAAATATTTGATTTTATCAATCAAAAAGTCTGGATAAAAACTATCCTCGTATAATTCCTCTAACAAAATATGCTGGTCATCAAAACTGTCCATTTAATAAAAAATATCCCTCCAATAAATAATTATATTTGATATTATACAATATATTCTAAATTAAAGCTAATTTTCTTAAAAATAATCCCGTTTATTTTGTTCGGAAACCTGAACATTTTGCTTGATTATTTAGGAATAGATAGAGTATAATTTATATATATTTCTAGATAAGATTTAAAAAGCAGGTGATTTATTCCCATGGATAAAATGGATAAAGTACAAGCACTAGAAAGTGCTTTAAAACAAATTGAACGTGATTTTGGTAAAGGCTCCATCATGAAATTAGGTGATGTTTCTGCTAATATGAATATCGAAGTAATTCATACTGGCTGTTTACCACTTGATGCAGCCCTTGGTGTTGGTGGTGTTCCTCGCGGACGTATAGTAGAAATCTTCGGCCCTGAATCTTCTGGTAAAACAACTGTAGCACTTCATATCGTTGCTGAAGCACAAAAAACAGGTGGTGTGGCTGCATTTATCGATGCTGAACATGCTCTTGACCCAGTTTATGCCAAAAAATTAGGCGTAGATATCGACAATTTATTGATTTCCCAGCCAGATAACGGTGAGCAAGCCTTAGAAATCGCCGATGCACTCGTTCGCAGTGGCGCTATTGATGTAGTAGTTGTTGACTCAGTAGCAGCACTTGTTCCAAAAGCGGAAATCGAAGGTGATATGGGCGATTCTCATGTTGGTCTACAAGCTCGTTTAATGTCTCAAGCTATGAGAAAATTAACAGGTATTATCAGCAAATCTCGTACAACAGCAATTTTCATCAACCAAATTCGTGAAAAAGTTGGTGTTATGTTTGGTAATCCAGAAACTACAACTGGTGGTAGAGCTTTAAAATTCTATGCTTCCATTCGTTTAGATGTGCGTAAAATCGATACAATTAAACAAGGCAATGACCCTGTAGGTAGCAGAACACGAATTAAAGTTGTAAAAAATAAAGTAGCTCCTCCATTTAAACAAGCTGAATTTGATATCATGTATGGTGAAGGTATTTCTCGTGAAGGTAGCTTAATTGATATGGGTACAGCTTTTGAAATCTTAGATAAGAGTGGTACATGGTATTCTTATCAAGGCACTCGCTTAGGTCAAGGTAAAGAAAACGTAAAAGCGTATTTAAAAGAACATGCTGACACAGCATTAGAAATTGAAAATAAAATTCGTGAAAAATTATTTGTTCAAGAAGAACAAACTGAAGAAAAAGTTGAAGAACCAACTAAAAAATCTAAAGTAACGGCTGATAATGAAACAGCAAAATAATACAAAAACAGCACTTATTTATGCTGTTGATTTATTAGCTATAAGACCTTATAGTACCCAGCAATTAATTACAAAATTAAAACGCAAAGAATACGCACCAGAAGAAATTCAAGAAGCCATTAACCGCTTAACTGCTCGACATTATTTAGACGATACAGATTTATGCCAACGTCAATATCAAGCATATATCAATGAAAAACATCGCAGTATAAAAGCTATTAAATATAAATTAATGGAAAAAGGATTTTCTCAAAGTGATATTCAAAATGCTCAAGAAGAAACAGATATTGATGAAATAGATTATGAATATACTGTTTGTTTGCGATTATTAAATAGCCGTTATATTCCTAGCAAATCTGACAAATTAAAATGTCAAGGCTATCTTTATCGTAAAGGATTTAATTATTCAGCTATCCGCTTAGCAATCGAAGATTTCTTTTATAACCCTTAATATAAATTTATCCCCCAAAATAGATGAGTATTTTGGGGGATTTTTAATTGAAAATTATCTTTGTTTAATTGAATTTTTGCCCAAAAGATTTTTTAGATTGTTGACTACAGTTTCACTGCCATCAATCCAAAATTCTCGATTGCCTTTAATCATTTTTTTACTGCTCATAAAATACATATAAACAGGGCAAGGACCAGCATTTTCTTGCAATGTTTCTGTTATTTTGCTAAAGAAAGCATTATCTTCTTGCTCTGATTTTACGATAATACAAAATTCTGGTGTATAATCTTCTAAACCTATCACTTTATCAGCAATGATTTTATTATTATCATCACTTTTATCTAATTTTCCTCTAACTACAACAGGAATATCTGGCACTAAATAATTGATATTATCATAAAACGCCTTTGGAAATACAATGACTTCTACTACACCTAAAAAGTCCTCAATTTCTAAAAAGCACATCATATCGCCTTTTTTTGTAGTTACTCTTTTTGCTTTGCGAATAATTCCTGCTACAGAGATATATTTTCCATCTTTTTGCTTTTCTAGACTTTCAATAGTAGTCAAATACTGTATTTTTTCTCTATATTCTTCTAGTGGATGCCCTGTGATATAAAAGCCTGTGATTTCTTTTTCCATATTTAATAATTCTATTTTAGGAAATTCCTGCATTTTTGGCATTTCCAATTTATCAATGCTCTCTTCTTCCTCCATAAAATCACCAAATAAATCCATCTGTCCACTAGCTAAATCTTTCTGACGTCTAGAGCCTAAATCCATAGCTTGATCTAAAACAGCCATATATTGAGCGCGATTATAACCCAAAGAATCAAATGCACCACATTTTATGAGATTTTCTAAAGCTCTTTTATTGATACATCTACTGCTAACTCGTGAACAAAAATCTTCTAAAGATTTAAATAGACCATCTTTTTCACGAATATCTACAATCGTTTTTAAAGCATTTTCACCTACATTTTTTACTGCAGCTAAACCAAAACGAATACTATTTTTATCTACAGTAAATGTATCACGACTAGCATTTATATCTGGTGGCAAAATATCAATTCCCATATGTTTACATTGTTCAATATATTCGCCAATTTTATTACTTGTCATCAAGCTAGTCAAAATAGCCGCCATAAATTCCTGCGGATAATGAGCTTTTAAATATGCTGTTCGCCATGACACAAGTGCATAAGCAGCACTATGAGATTTATTAAAACCATAATCGGCAAAATGTAATAATAAATCAAAAATAGTTTCTGCGAGTTTATCATCTACACCATTATCTTTGGCACCTTTTAAGAAATTTTCTTTTTGCGACATCAAGACATCATGCTTTTTCTTACCCATTGCACGACGCAAAATATCAGCTTGCCCTAAAGTGAAACCAGCTAATACTTGAACTATCTGCATAACCTGTTCTTGATACAAAATCACGCCAAAAGTTTCTTTTAAAATTGGCTCTAAATCTGGATGAATATATGTTACTTTTTTTCTGCCATGTCTACCATTGATGAAATCTGTTACCATACCACTGCCCAAAGGCCCTGGTCGATACAATGCCATAACAGGAATTAAATCAGCAAATCCAGTTGGTTGCAAATCTTTTACCAAAGTAGTCATGCCAGCAGACTCTAACTGAAATACTGCTCCTGTTTCTCCTCGACAAAGCATTTGCGAAGTCTTTTCATCTTCAAGTGGAATTTCATCTAAATTTATCTCTATACCGCGATTATTTTTTATATTTGTCAAAGCATCAGCAATAACAGTAAGTGTACGCAATCCCAAAAAGTCCATTTTCAATAGACCTAATTCTTCAACACAATCTTTATCATACTGAGTTACAAATGTACCTTCAGATATCTGAATAGGTACATAATCTGTAACAGGATCTTTAGAAATAACTACACCAGCAGCATGAGTTGAAGAATGGCGTGGCATACCTTCTACATCTTTGGCAAAATCAATTAATTTACGAACTTCAAGATTTTCTTGATATAAAGTCAACAACTCTGATGAATCTTTTAATGCTTTATCCAAAGTCATGCCTAATTCTTGCGGAATTAACTTTGCTATCTTATCCACTTCGTTATAAGGCATATTCATGACACGACCAACATCTCGCACTGCACCTTTTGCCGCCATCGTACCAAAAGTAATTATCTGTGCTACATGGTCATCGCCATATCTTCTTTTTACATATTCAATAACTTCATCTCTACGAATATAACAAAAGTCAATATCTATATCCGGCATTGTTACACGTTCAGGATTTAAAAAACGTTCAAAGAGTAAACTATATTTCAGTGGGTCAATATCTGTAATTCCCAAAATATACGCTACAATACTACCAGCTGCCGAACCACGACCAGGCCCTACCGCTATATTTTGACTGCGAGCAAAATTTATAAAATCCCATACAATCAAAAAATAACTATCATAGCCCATGCGGTGAATAATAGATAATTCATAATCTAGCCTTTGTTGTATTTCTTCTGTAACTTCAGCATATCTATTATGAATTTTTTCCTTACACAATTTATGCAAATACTGTTCATCAGTCATACCTTCTGGCAAAGGAAAGTTTGGTAAGTGTAAATGACCAAATTCAAAACTCACATTACAACGATTTGCAATTTCCAAAGTATTTGTAATAGCTTCTGGTGTATCTTTAAACAAAGCAAGCATTTCAGCACCAGATTTTAAATAGAAATCATCATTATAAAATTTCATTCTATCTTTACCATCTAAAGTTCTGCCTGTTTGTATACACAAAAGCACATCATGAAAATCATTGTCTTCTTTTTTTATATAATGTATATCATTTGTAGCCACTAATTTTAAATCATATTTTTGTGCTAAACTGATTAATCCTTTGTTCGCTTTAGCTTCTTCAGGAATTTGATGATTTTGAATTTCTAAAAAGAAATTATCTTTGCCAAAAATATCTACATATTCCTGCACTAATTTTTCCGCACGTTCCATATTATCACGAATAATTGCTTGAGGAATTTCGCCCGCTATACAACTGCTCAAACAAATAATACCTTCGTGATACTGACGCAATAAATCTTTATCCACACGAGGTTTATAATACATACCTTCAATATTTGCTAGAGAAACCAATTTAATGAGATTTTGATATCCCTTATTATTTTCTGCTAACAAAATTAGATGATAATAACGAGTGCCTTCCACTTCAAAATTATCAAAACGAGATTTTGGTGCTACATAAACTTCACAACCAATAATAGGCTTTATTCCTTGTTTCAAAGCTTCTTTATAAAAAGCAATCGTTCCATACATAGTACCATGGTCAGTGATCGCTATAGATTTCATGCCCAATTCTTTTGCGTGTGCAATTAATTTTTTTACTCTACTAGCACCATCTAATAAGCTATATTCTGTATGCACATGCAAATGAGTAAAATCCATATGATTTTCAACTACAGTATTTACATCAGATTTTTCTAATTTCATTATGACCTCTCTTTCTAAAATAATAAAATATCTTCAAAAATAAAATTAAAGCTAATATATTAAGTAAAATAATTTTAACATATGATTATTATAAAGAAAATAAATCTATACCAAATATAAAAGCTTCTTTTTCTTCATTAAAATAACAATATAAAAAAGAAGATAATTTAAACATTCCATCAATTATCTTCTAATATAAAAATTTATGATTTAGTTTTATTTTTCACTATGTTTACAAATTATTAATAAACTATATCTTCATTTTCCATCAAATATATAATAAGTCATAAAATTACTTATTTAACTCATTATTTTTAAAATAAATAGCATAATACCTTGTTTTTTAACTATTATTTATCATTATTAATATCTTAATCTACCTATTTTTTATTATAATCATCATTATAATTATTCAGATTAACATTTTTATTGATATCCTATATTTTAAGAAATGCTTTTTCATGTAATTTTCCATTACACAAACACCTCTTTTCAACATATTTTGTCTTTATTTTATCACAAGTGTTGTGTAACATAAATCTATTATTACTAATAAAATATATTTCTACCCAAAATATTGTAAATATGTTATTATATACATATTAATTTATAAAGAAGGTGTTTAAATGGAGTTATTGAATTCATTAGTCGGTCAAATCAATGATATTTTATGGAGTTATGTTTTAATTATTTTACTTATCGGTGCTGGTATTATTTTTACTATTCGTACAAAATTTGTACAAATAAGATTTATCAAAGAAATGATACGTCTTATTGCTGGTGATGCAGGCAATAAAATGGAAGGACAACAAATTTCTTCCTTCCAGGCTTTCTGTGTAAGTACAGCTTCTCGTGTAGGTGTTGGTAATATTGCTGGTATTGCTATTGCAGTAGTTCTCGGCGGTCCAGGTGCTATCTTCTGGATGTGGATTATTGCTATCTTAGGTTCTGCAACTGGTTTTGTGGAAAGTACTTTAGCACAGATTTACAAAGTACCTCGTACTGATAGCAATGGCTATCTTGGTGGTCCTGCTTATTACATTAATAATGCACTTCATAGCCCTAAAACAGCTGTATTCTTTGCTATCTTAATCAGTATTACTTATGGACTTATCTTCAATTCTGTACAATCCAATACGATTTCCTTATCTTTACAAACTGCATTCAATTTTGATGCTACTATGATTGGTATTGTTATTGCTGTATTCTCTGGAATTGTAGTATTTGGTGGTTTACATCGCATTGCTAAAGTTACTGAATACATGGTGCCTATCATGGCTGGTATTTATTTACTTATCGCTTTTGCTATCACTATATATAATATTTCAGAATTACCAACTGTTTTATCTGTCATCTTCAAAGATGCTTGGGGTATTGAATCTGTTGCTGGTGGTAGCTTTGGTGCTGCTATCATGACAGGTATTAAACGTGGATTATTCTCCAATGAAGCTGGTATGGGTTCTGTTCCAAATGCCGCAGCTACTGCTGAAGTAAGTCACCCTGTAAAACAAGGTCTTATCCAAGCTTTTGGTGTATTCGTAGATACATTATTTATCTGTACTGCTTCTGCTTTCATCGTATTATTCAGCAGTGATTATCAAGCAACAGGTTTAACTGGTATTCAGCTCATTCAATACGATTTAAGCTTATATTTTGGTGATATCGCTACAACTGGTATAGCTATTATCGTTTTATTATTTGCATTTACTTCTATCGTAGGTAACTACTATTATGGAGAAATCAATATAAAACACTTGTCTGATAACCCATTATATTTAAATATTTTCCGTATTCTTGTTGTAATTATGGTATTCTTCGGCTCTGTTGCTGAATTGAGCTTAGTTTGGAATTTAGCAGACTTATTCATGGCTTTAATGGCAATCACAAATATCATTGCTATTTTACTCTTAGGCAAATATGCTTTTATTGCTTTAGATGATTATACTCAACAGAAAAAACAAGGTATTAAAGATCCTGTATTTAAAGCTAGTATCTTACCAAAACAAGACGGTATTTATTGGTGGAAAGATGACAATAAATAATTATTAAACATAAAAAGACTTGATTTTAAAATTTATAAATCAAGTCTTTTTTATATCATAAATAAATACACTTTTACAATTTATTACGCAAATAATAAAAAGTTATAACATTACAATAATAAAAAATAAAAATAGAGAAAAATGTTTTAAAATCATACATAAAATTAAAATATTATAGACAATATAAATATTTACCTGTATAATTTATGATAACACATCAAAAGATGGCATTAAGGAGGCTTTCTTTATGGAGAAAGATGTAATATTTAAAGGTGCAGGCGTAGCTATTGCTACTCCATTTTATGAAAACGGAAACGGTATCAATTATGATGAATTAGCTCGTTTAATTGATTTCAACTTAAACAATGGTACAGACGCTATCATAATTGCTGGTACAAGTGGCGAATCTGCTACAATGACAGATGAAGAACATGAAGAAATCATTAAATTTACTGTTGACTATGTAAATAAACGTGTTCCTGTTATTGCAGGTACTGGTTCTAATGATACTAGATATGCTATTAATTTATCTCAACATGCAGATAAAGCAGGTGCTGATGCTTTATTAGTAGTTACTCCATATTATAATAAATGTACACAAAAAGGACTTATCAAACATTTCACATCTATTGCTGATAATGTAAATGTACCTATCATTCTTTATGATGTACCATCTCGTACAGGTGTAGGTATTACACCAGAAACTTACGCTGTTTTAGCAGAACATCCACGCATTGCAGCAGTTAAAGAAGCTAGTGGCAATATCAGTCAAGTTGCTGAAACAATGTCTCTTTGCGGTGATAAACTCACTTTCTATTCTGGTAATGATGACCAAATCGTTCCATTATTATCTTTAGGTGCAAAAGGTGTTATCTCCGTACTTTCCAACGTTATGCCACAAGAAACACATGATATGTGCCAATTATTCTTTGATGGCAAAGTTGAAGAAGCAGCGAAAAAACAAATTGAATATTTCCCATTAATCAAAGCATTATTCTGTGAAGTAAATCCAATTCCTGTAAAAGTTGCACTTCGTTTAATGGGCTTTGATATGGGTCCTTTACGCATGCCACTTTGCGAAATGGAAGATGCTCATCTTGAACAATTAAAAACAGCAATGCGTAAATTTAACTTAATCAAATAATTTTATACTTAACTAAAAAACACTTTCTAACTTAGAAAATATCTAAAATTAGAAAGTGTTTTTTTTAATTTCTATCGCCAGCGGCATATTTACCAGTATCAATATCTAAAACAGGACGAAGTGGTTCGATTAAAGAATCTTCATATCTACAAATCCATTGAACTTCTGGTGTCATTTTGCCCTCATCATTCATGCCATCAATGGTATCGCCATCTTTAATCATGATATTATCATTATTCAAAATATAACGAGCTAAGCTATATGCAAGATTAGCTACTTTATTAGGGTTCATACCTTTGAAATGGAATTGTACATCACTTAAACCAATATTAGCCAATCCTACACTATCTACAATGAATTCATTTGTATTAGGCACATTGAAGAAACGAATATTAACCATACTATATAAATATTTAACTATACCTGTTTCTTTTAAATTCTTAATGGATTGTGCTAATTGTAATTTACCTGCTGATTTTATCCAAATAGCTTGACATTTAGGATATAATTTTAAAGCTACATTAAGCCAATCCACTAACATAATAGCACGTTCTTTAGGAATTTGTCTTTGAGCATTTACATCCCATATTTTTACAGCATATTTATATTTACTCAATAATTCTTCACTGTTAGCTACATTCCAAATCTGTGTGCGTTCAAATTCACTTACAGCTACTTTATCATCAAAATCTGTTATATTTCCCATAGCAAGTACTACTGGAGAAGTTGTATTATCTTCATTATATGCTACAAATTTATCTACGCTAAATTCAATATCATTTTCATCTCTATTGATGATATTTATATCACCAAATATTTTTCTAGCTTCACGAAAAATAGCATTTGCAGTAGGTCTTGTTGGCATTTCTTCAAAAAGCAATTCAATAGCTACTGATTTACTAATATTTTCTACTAAATTTTCCATAAATCTACCTCAAATAAAAATTTATATTCACAAAAAAGAAGATACCATTTTTCTATGGTACCTTCTTTGATACGTATTAAACTTTAAACAATTTCAGATGATTATTCTTCTGCTTCAAGTTTATCCATTAATTCTTCATAAGCTTGTTGAGCAATTTCAAATTCTTCATCTGTTGGTTCAATATATTCAACTTCACCATTTTCATCTTTAACGATTTTTGCTAAGATTACATCTACTTCTTCTTCGCAACCGCATTCTTCATCATGTTCATGGCATTCACATTCTTCATCGCCATCAATGCTAACTAAAATAGCATATTTATCGCTACCTGCATCGAAAACCATTTCTTCTACATAATTGTATTCATTACCTTCTTCATCAGTAATAACAACTACAGTACCTTCAGTATCTTCTTCAACAACGGAATTGTTTTTTAATTCTTCCATTATATAATCCTCCTAAGATTTAACTTTACTCTAATCATAACATATTTCTTTCTTCTTGCCAAAATATTTATCGTAAAAAGTAGATAAAAATTTCATTAAAAATCTTAGCTAATGCCAAAATCCTTGAATAAACGTTTAACATATCGCCAACCTTTTTGAATTGTATTCATAGCTGCTGGCATAAGTTCTGGATTTTTAACCACAAGATTAATAATTCTGCGACGTAATTGTCTATAATCTGCATCAACATCAACAAAGAAGTCTTCCATATCTTTTTCCACAGATACTTGAGGTATATTAGCAGCTTTGATTTCACAAGTATTCTTCGTCATGATAGCTCTATCTGCATAAAATGGAATATACGCATTCCAGCCGAATTCTTCTTCAATCATTTCTTTTACAGCTTTACTAGCAGTAGCTTCACCATGTACTACAAATACCTGTTTAGCATTATACATAGTTAAATGTTGTAACCATTCTTCCATCTGTGAATAATCAGCATGAGCAGAAAATCCGTCCATATTTACAATTCTAGCTTTTACACTGATTTCTTCACCTAAGACTTTTACTTTTTTAGCGCCTTCTAATAATTTTCTACCTAAACTTCCTTCTGCTTGATAACCTACAAATAAAATTGTAGATTCTGGACGCCAAAGATTATGTTTTAAATGATGAAGTACACGTCCAGCGTCCGCCATACCACTAGCCGATAAAATAATATGTGAACCTTCTTCTGTGTTTAAGGCCTTAGATTCATTTGCACTTTCACAAAGACGCAACTGTGGCATTTGAGGCAATTTACCATGTTTTCTAATATATTCAGTTGCTTCATCATCAAAATATTTTGTATTCTTGGCAAAAATTCTTGTAGCTTCAACAGCAAGTGGGCTATCTACTACAACTGAATAATCCTCTATGCGATTGGCTTTCCATAATTTGAATAAATAATATAACATTGTTTGTGTACGACCAACTGCAAATGATGGAATAATTAAATTTCCGCCTCTATCCATAGTATCATTTATAATTTCTGCTAATGGAGTTTCTTTATCATAAATTTGATGTTTGCGATCACCATAAGTAGACTCAATTACTAAATAATCTGCTTCTTTTATATGTGTAGGGTCTTTTATAATAGGCTGGTCAGGTTGCCCCAAATCACCTGTAAATACAATTTTAGTTTCTTCGCCATTTTCCGTTACATAAACTTCAATAATTGCTGACCCCATGATATGACCAGCATCTTTATAAATAGCTCGTATTCCATTTACTGGATTAATTTCTTGATCATAATCAATTGGCACAAATTGTTTTAATGAAGCCATAGCATCATCAATAGTATATAAAGGAGCTATTGGTGTTTTTCCCATACGTTGCCCTTTGCGATTTGTTATTTGTGCATCAGACTCTTGGATATGTGCACTATCTGGGAGCATGATATTTACTAAATCGCAAGTCGCTTTTGTTGCATATATATCGCCCTTAAATCCTTGTTTACATAACTTAGGAATAAGACCGCAATGGTCAACATGAGCATGAGTTAAAAGTACGCAATCTATATCTGATGGTACAAAACGAAAATCATTGTAGTTTAAATCACGTAAATTTCTCGCACCTTGAAACATACCACAATCAATCAAAACTTTATGGTCATTTGCTTCTAATAAATAACAAGAACCTGTAACTGTATGAGCCGCACCTAAAAATTGTAAATTCATAAAAACCCCTCCTTCATTAAGGATTTCGATTGTTTTATTTATACTGTATATATTCTAAAAATACAAATTAAAACCCTTTAAAACTTTCATTAAAATCTCATTAAATAATATGCTCTTTCAAATCTTTATAAAAAAGTAATAAAATCGCAAGAATTCTGCCATATGATTAGATAAATAAATAATTTATACTTTGTTACGTGATTTATTAATTTTATTTTTATGGAGGGAGCATTGTGACAACTAATCCAAAAACACTAAAAAAATGAACGAACAAATTATTTTTTGTGCCACCAATTCAACCAAGCTAATATTACAAGCTCTTAACACTTCTTTTACGGGATTAAGTGAACAAGCCATTAAAGAACATCGTAATTTATATGGCAATAATAAAATTGTACATGGAAAAAAATTATCTTTAACTAAACGTATTGCCAATGCTTTTATAAACCCATTTACAGCAATTTTATTTTGTCTGGCTATAGTTTCTATTTTTACTGATATTATTATTCCTATCATGCAAAATAGCCCTGATGATGTAAATCCTGTAACCGTTATTATAATTCTTACAATGGTTTTTATATCTGGCTCTTTGCGTTTTGTTCAAGAAAGCCGTTCCGGTAATGCAGCCGAAAAACTTCTATCTTTAATAACAACTACTTGCACCGTTACTAGACAATATCGCCCTAAAGCAGAAATTCCTTTAGAAGATGTAGTAATTGGTGATATTATTCATCTAAGTGCTGGTGATATGATTCCTGCTGATGCTAGAATTTTAGAAGCTAAAGATTTATTCATTAGCCAAGCATCATTAACAGGTGAAAGTGAACCAGTAGAAAAATTTGCTAAAACTTATCAAGAAAAAAATCTTTCTATTACTAATTATAATAATATTTTATTCATGGGAAGTAATGTAATAAGTGGCAGTGCTACTGCTGTAGTAATCGGTGTTGGCAATAATACTTTATTTGGTTCAATCGCTTCATCTGTTTCTACTACACCTATGGAAACAAATTTTACTAAAGGTGTCAATTCCGTCTCTTGGATTTTAATTCGTTTTATGTTATTTATGGTACCCATAGTATTTTTTGTCAATGGTATAACTAAAAATGATTGGGTAGAAGCTTTTTTATTTGCTATCTCCATTGCTGTAGGCTTAACACCTGAAATGTTACCTATGATAGTTACTACTTGCTTAGATAAAGGTGCCGTTTCTATGTCTAAGAAAAAAACTATCGTAAAAAACTTAAATTCCATTCAAAATTTTGGTACTATGGATATTCTTTGTACTGATAAAACTGGTACATTAACCATGAATAAAGTTGTTTTAGAATACCATTTAGATGTACTGGGAAATGAAGATAGTCGTGTCTTACGTCATGCCTACCTAAATAGTTATTTTCAAACAGGCTATAAAAATTTAATGGATATAGCTATCATCAATAAAACAGAAGAAATTGAACAAGATAATCCTAACTTAATAAATCTATCTAGTGCCTATACAAAAGTAGATGACATACCTTTCGATTTTTCACGTCGTCGCCTTTCTATAGTAGTAAAGGACAAAAATCAAAAATGCCAAATGATAACTAAAGGTGCAGTCGAAGAAATGTTATCTATCTGCTTTCATGTTGAATATCAAGGAAAAATTAAACCGTTAGATGAACGCATCAAAAAAGAAATCCTAAAAACTGTCGATAAACTAAATGACAAAGGTATGCGTGTAATAGCTGTTGCTCAAAAAAATAATCCATCACCAATAGATAAATTCAGCATAGCAGATGAATGTGATATGGTGCTTATTGGCTATCTAGCATTCTTAGACCCGCCAAAAGAATCAACTGTAAAAGCTTTAAAAGCATTAAAAGAATATGGTGTTAAAGTAAAAGTTTTAACAGGAGATAATGATAAAGTTGCTCGTTCTATATGTAAACAAGTTGGTTTAAAAGTTAATAATCTTTTACTTGGTTCAGATATTGAGCAACTACCAGAACAAGATTTAGCTATAGCTGTAGAAAAAACTGATGTTTTCGCTAAATTATCACCAGAACAAAAAGCAAAAATTGTAAAATTGCTCCACCAAAATGGTCATACGGTTGGTTTCATGGGAGATGAATGATGCCACTGCAATGAAATCTTCTGATATAGCTATTTCTGTAGACAATGCCGTAGATATTACCAAAGAATCTGCTGATATAATTCTTTTAGAAAAAGATTTAATGGTTTTAGAACAAAGTATAATTGAAGGTCGTAAAACATACGCCAATATGATTAAATATATCAAAATAACAGCATTTTCAAATTTTGGAAATATGTTCTCTGTTCTTATTGCTTCAGCATTATTACAAATGGATTACTATACAGTGAATTAACAGACATTCATTTACAAACGATATATATATATCACTATTTCAAACAGGTTGGTTTTTAGAATCCATGTGGTCGCAAATCTTAATTTTGCAAATGTTACTAAAGAACAAATATATCAAGCTGTTTGGGAAGAAGATTTTCTGCTTTCAGATAATAATATAATGGCATTTATCCGTAAACTACGTAAAAAAGTTGAACCTCAAGCAGATTTACCAGGATACATTATTACAATTTGGGGAATAGGATATAAATTTAATGAAAATATATAAAAAAAGGCTCTCATATTACTATGAGAGTCTTCTTTTTTTAGATTATAAAATAATAGTTACTGTTTTAAATACATCTTTAGCTTCGTTTACTTTATTGCTTCCACCTAAAACACAGATAGCATTTTCCTTCATGCAAGCATCTACTAAATCGGCTAAAGCTCTAATATCTTCTTGAGTTGTAGCTAAAATTTCATCACGCTGTTGCTGACGCATTTCGTCTGTCATTTCAGCAATATACGCAGAAGAAGCTAATTCACCTTTTAATGCAGGAGTAAGTGGCATATCAATATTACTAATTGTACCGATAATATATTTTGTCATTTCTCTATCACTGACATTAAAATTACGTAAAAACTCTGCTGTTTTATCATATACATTTAAAGTTTCTACTAAATTAGGATCACGATAAGAACCAAAATACATATTGCCATCACGACGGAATTTTACAAATGCACCATAAGCTCCGCCAAGAACACGAATATTAGTCCACAAATATTCATAACGCATAATAGTTTCTAATACCTTCATAGCTCCTGTATATTTATATCCTAAGCGTATGAAATTAGCACCTTTGGCAACATATTGTACCTGAGAAGATGTGATAAAACCTTCATTTTTCTTTTCTACTGCAAATGGTATTTCTTGTTTTGAATAAGTTTCATTTGGCAATACTTCTAATAAAGGTTTAATTGCAGATATTACTTTTTCATAATCATTTTTAGATACAGTAATACTTGTCAATAAATTAGCCTTATTAAATATCATTGGTAAAATTTTAGCAAAAGCTGTTTGCATTTTATTAAATTCATTATCAAAATCATTTAAGAAATTCTTAATAAATGCATAGAATTTTAAGTCACCAAAATTATCATAGCGTTCTTTTGGTGTAAAATATGCCATCAATTCATCAAGAACTAATTGATGACCTGAACGCAATATTGACATTTCAAAATCACTGCGACATTGCATTGCCAAATCTTTAATACGTTCTTTAGAAGTAAAGGAACTATTGAAAATTATTTCTTGTAGTAATTTTATCAATTCTGGCATCTTATCTACCAAAACTTTAGCTTTAAATACAAATTTTGGCATATAAGAGTCAACATCGCCCTCTTTATCATACGTAGCTACAGCAAATCTCATTCCACCAGTATGCAAGTTTACAGCATTAGCCAATGCTTCATATGTGTAATTTTTTGTAGCAGTTCTACCAATGAATTCTTCCAATAAGAATAGATAATTTATATCTTCATAAGCTATATTGCTTATATCAAATAACATTCTTAAATAACAAATTCCATTCGTATCAATATCATGTCTTAAAACTTTTGTATCTGCTATTTCATCTTCAGCAATAATTAATTTATCACATTGTTTAGTGATATCTTCAATTTTCAATAATGGAATTTTTTCTAAATCCTCTGGTTTATCCACAGAACGTTGACGCTCTTTTAATTTTTGAGTATCCGCAATAATTTTTTCAATATCTTCTTTACTCATAGAAGCTTTTTTCTGTGCTAATTTATCAGCTAAATCTTTTTCTTGTTTAGTGATTACATTTTCATCTGGTTCTAAAATCAAAATATGACTATGAGTATTATCCAATAAATATTCTTGAATTAATGCTTCAAACTTACCTTCTTTTGCCCACTGTTTTACAGTTTTCAAAGCTTCTTCATAATGGAGATACACAGTAGCATCACCATCATATAACCAGCTATTCATAAGGTTAATATTATAAATCAATCCTTTTGGATATTGACCAAAATCAGCCTCACGAAGCTTAAATTCCATACTATTAATAGAAGCCTGTAATAATTCATCATCAATACCATTTTTTACAATATCATTTAAAGTATCAGTTACAACTTTTGTAAATTCATCAACTTTATTAGCCTCAGAACCATTGACGATAATGCTAAACATTGGCTGTAAAATACCATTATCAAATGAAGAAATTACATCACTACCAAGACCAGCTTTAATCAAAGCATTGCGAAGTGGCGCAGCTTCACTTTTTAATAAAGCATGTTCTAATACAGTAAATGCCAACATCTTTTCTTTTTCCAAAGAAGTTGCAATAGAATAATTCATGCTTAAAAATGTTTTATTTTCTTTTGCTTCACCAGGAGCTATAGGGTAAATATCTTTAATCAATTTACGAGCTGTAAATGGTTTTTGTACATCAATATGAGAGTCGATTTCAATTTTATTAAAATTGCTGAGATATTCTTCATCTAAGAAAGATAAAGTTGACATCATATCCATATCACCATAAAGATAAATATAACTATTTGCAGGATGATAATAACGGCTATGAAAATCAATAAACATTTCTTGTGTTAAATCTGGGATAGCTACAGGATCACCGCCAGATTCATATTGATATGTTGTATCAGGATATAGATTATTTAAAATCTTTCTTTCCAATAATCCATCTGGAGAAGACAATGCACCTTTCATTTCATTATAAACTACACCACTATAAGCTAATGGAGCATCTACATTATCAATTTCATAATGCCAACCTTCTTGCATTAAGATTTCAGGTGTTGTACGCATATTTGGATAAAATACTGCATCAAGATAAACGTCCATAAGATTGCGGAAATCTTTTTCATTTCTGCTAGCTATAGGATACATAGTTTTATCTGGAAATGTCATTGCATTTAAAAAAGTATTCAAAGAACCTTTTACTAATTCCACAAATGGTTCTTTAGTAGAAAATTTACGAGAACCACAAAGTGTGGAATGTTCTACAATATGAGCTACACCAGTATCATCAGTAGGAGTAGTGCGGAAAGTTATAGAAAATACTTTATTATCATCATTATTTTCTATAAATAATAATTTTGCGCCACTTTTTTCATGATAAAATTCATATGCATTAGATGAAATTTCAGATATATGGGATATTTTATCCAATCTGAAACCACAATAAATATTTTTCTCTTGTAAATTCAAAATAATATCTCCTTTATTCAAAATAAAATTAATATATTATATTTGCAGATTTTGCTTAATTAATTTATATAAAATTCATAATCCCGATAGAAGAAATGGGATATTTTTTAAAATCATACATATACAATTAAAAGCATATCTATATTATACCTTTAAAATAGCAAACCTTCAATAAACTTAATTAATCCTTAAAAATATCTATTGCAATTATAAAAAATATGCTATTATAATAACTGAACCTCAACCACTTATGTATTTCTTACATTTATTTTTTACATAATATAAAAAAGTACCTATAATAAAAATTATAGGTACTTAAAAATGTCATTACATTTTTTTCCAGTCAATTATTTCTTTTAAAATACCTGTGATTTTATCCAATTCTTCATTGGACAAATCTTTTAAGAGATAGTTAATATGCTGAATGCTTGCTTGTCTAACCTCGATTTCACTGTCATTGTTAGGCACATCTAAGAACAATTCAGACATAGTAATTCCTAGAGCTCTTGTTATTTTTTCTAATGTTGTAATTGTTGGACTCTTTAAATTACGTTCCAAATGACCCAAGAAGACTGGATTAATTTCAGCTCCTAACGCTAATTGCTCTTGAGTTAATTTTTTTTGTTGACGAAAAGCTCTAATTTTTTCTCCAACGGTCTTCTTCATAACCATTGCCACCACCTATATATTAACATATAGACTTATCATAAGTGTACAAATGCATTGAACACAATATACAATAGATAATAATAGGCTATTTATTAGTACTATATGTTATTTTTCTAATTAACAAAATATTCAAAGTTATCATTATTAAACTAATAGCTTTACAGATATTTTACTATTTAATTATTTTTTGTAATGCTATTCATTGTCAAATGTATCTATGTTCTCATCAATAAAATCATATAAGTAGTAAAAAAATAATCTAATCTCAATAAAAAATAAATCAATAATTAATTAAAAATAAAGGAATAATATTAATCTATTATTCCTTTATTTTTTTATATATACTATTTTAATTATTTACGGTTAAAAGCTCTATGTGCGATATCTTTTCTATAATATACATCTTTAAAATCAATAAGTTTTATATCTGTATAAACTTTATCTACAGCAGTTTTTATATCATCACCTAAAGCCACTACACCTAATACACGTCCACCATTTGTTACAATTTTTCCATCTTTTTTAGCTGTACCAGCATGGAAAACTAAGACATTTTCATTTTCAGCCTTATCTAAACCTAGAATTTCATTGCCTTTTTCATATTTAGCAGGATATCCACCGGCACTCATAACTACACAAACAGCAGCTTTTTTGCTCCATTTTATATCACAATTTGCAAGTGTACCATTTGCACAAGCTAACATGATTTCAGCTAAATCACTTTCTAACAATGGCAATACAACTTGTGTTTCTGGGTCACCAAAACGAGCATTAAATTCTACAACTTTTGGACCTTCTGCTGTTATCATTAAACCAGCATACAAACAACCTTTGTATTCATAATCTTCTTGTTTCATAGCTTTTATAGTTGGCTCTAAAATTTTTGTTTGTACCTGCTTCATTAAATCTTCTGTGATTACTGGAGCTGGTGCATATGTTCCCATACCGCCTGTATTCGGCCCCTTATCGCCGTCATACGCTCTTTTATGGTCTTGAGATGGTATCATAGGGATAATAGTTTCACCATCAGTGAAAGCCAATACAGAAGCTTCTTCGCCAGCCATAAATTCTTCGATAACTACGCTATTACCAGCATTACCAAAAGTTTTATCGCACATAATTTCATCAATTGCTTCTAAAGCTTGCTCTTTTGTTTCTGCAACAATAACACCTTTACCAGCAGCAAGTCCATCTGCTTTAATTACTATTGGTGCGCCTTCTTTTTCTATATAATTTTTAGCTTCCACTGCATCTGTGAAAACTTCATATTTTGCAGTAGGAATGCCATATTTTTTCATAATATTTTTAGAAAAAGATTTAGAACCTTCTAATTGAGCAGCAGCTTTTTGTGGTCCAAAAGAAGCAATTCCCACTTTAGCCATATCATCAACAATTCCATTTGTCAATGGAACTTCTGGTCCTACCACTACTAAATCGACTTTTTTCTCTTGAGCTACTTTTACTAAAAATTCATTATCCTCTACTGAACCTGGTATACATTGTGCTATTTTTTCCATGCCTGGATTTCCTGGCACAGCATAAATTTTATCCACAAGTTTACTTTGAGCTAATTTCCATGTAAGTGTATGTTCACGTCCACCACTACCAATAACTAAAATATCCAAAATATAACCCCCTTATTAAACTTATTAAAAGAAAACGCACTTAAATAGTGCCAATTATTAGCATATCAATAAGTGCGCTAAAATATATTATTTGCTTAACTGAGCTGTAAGATATTCTTGAATGCAATCATCATAATGAGATGTATGACAGAAAGCTTCTTGAGCTAATTGCATACGGAATTTTCCTGTAGTGCAACCATCTTTAGCTATCATTTCAGCAACTTCATCATAATGTTTAGGATTTACTACAACTGTAACAAATTTGAAATTTTTTGCAGCAGCACGAATCATTGCAGGACCACCGATATCGATATTTTCTACTGCTTCAGCAAGAGTTACATTTGGTTTTTCTATAGTTTCACGGAATGGATATAAATTTACAACAACTAAATCAATAGGTTGAATATTAAATTTTTGCATTTGTGCTACATGACTTTGATTATCACGAACAGCTAAAATACCACCATGAATATATGGATTTAAAGTTTTTACACGACCATCCATAATTTCAGGGAATTTAGTTACATCACTAACATAAGTAACAGGTATACCAGCATCGTCAATTGCTTTCATTGTTCCACCAGTAGAAATGATTTCTACACCAGCTTCATGAAGTTTACGTGCAAATTCTACAATACCAGTTTTGTCAGAAACACTTAATAACGCTCTTTTAATAGACATAATAAAAGCCTCCTCTTAATGTGATTATATAAAATCAATCATCAATCGTCACATGACGACCATTGACATGTATTTTTCCTGCTAAATACAATTCAATAACTTTTGGATATATTATATGTTCTTGTTCAAGCACTCTAGCAGATAAAGTTTCTTCTGTATCATCATCTAAAACAGGTACTGCTTTTTGCATGATGATAGGGCCACTGTCCATACCTTCATCTACAAAATGCACAGTGCAACCAGATACTTTCACACCATATGCTAAAACATCACGATGAGCATGAGCTCCACCAAAAGAAGGTAATAATGATGGGTGTATATTTAAAATACAATTTTTAAATTCATTGACAAAATAAGGGCTTAAAATACGCATAAATCCAGCTAAAACAACTAGACCTACATTGTATTTTTTTAATTGTTCTACAAGTTTTTGTTCAAATTCTTCTTTTGTAGAACATTTTTTTCGATCAACGCAAACAGCAGGAATGCCTGCTTTTCTAGCGCGTTCTAATGCCATTGCTTCTGGTTTATCAGTGAGCACAACACCTATTTTAGTTTTAATCTGACCATTTTCAATCGCATCAATGATAGATTGTAAATCACTACCACGACCAGAAGCCAATACACCTAAAATTATTTGGTTATTCATTGAAAACTCCGCCTTTTACTTCTACAGTTTGGTTGCCTTCAACAACTTTACCAATAATATAGGATTTTTCACCTTTTGCTTTGAGGTCTTCTTGAATTTTAGCTGCTTCTTCTTCAGATACAAGTAAAATCATACCGATACCCATATTGAATACACGGTACATTTCATGCCAATCTACATTTCCCCAAGCTTGTAAGAGTTTGAAGATTGCTGGCATTTCCCATGTGCTAGCATCTACTTCAACGCCAGTACCTTCTGGTAAAATGCGGGAAATATTTTCATAGAAACCGCCACCAGTTACATGTACCATACCATGAATATCATATTTTTCAATTAATGGTAAGCAAACAGATGGATAAAGACGTGTAGGTGTTAAAAGTTCTTCGCCTAATGTTTTGCCATTTAATTCTGGGAATTTTTCTTCACCTTTAAAACCTTTTACATCAAAGCAGATTTTACGAACTAAAGAATAACCATTAGAATGTACACCACTAGAAGGAATACCTAACAAAACATCGCCAGCTTTGATTTTTTCACCAGTGATGATATTAGCTTTATCCACTACACCAACAGCAAAACCAGCAATATCATATTCGCCATCAGCATAAAAACCAGCCATTTCAGCAGTTTCACCACCGATTAAAGCACAGCCAGATTCTTTACAAGCACCAGCTACACCTTTTACTACAGTAGCTACTTTTTCTGGATCTAATTTTCCTACAGCAAGATAATCTAAGAAATAAAGTGGTTCTGCACCTTGCACTAAGATATCATTTACGCACATAGCTACAGCATCTTGACCAATAGTATCATGTTTATCAAGCATAAATGCAAGACGTAATTTTGTACCAACACCATCAGTACCAGATACTAATACAGGTTCTTTATATTTTCCACTATTTAAAGCAAAAAGACCACCAAAACCGCCTAAATCACCTAAAACTTCTGGACGATATGTTGCTTTTACGCTATCTTTTATAAGTTTTACAGAATAATTTCCAGCATCAATATCAACACCAGAATCACGATACGTAAGATTTGTCTGTTTATTATCAGTCATGTTAACCTCCAAAAAGTGCAAATTATTTTGCTCTTTGTTCAAATACGTATTTATCAGCACCAGTTACTGTTTCTTTTGACATTTCAATTGGATAAGCATTGTTAAAGCAAGCATAACACATATCTTCAGGATTAGCTGTTGTCATAGAAGCTTTAAGACCTTCCAAGGAAAGGAAATGTAAAGAATCTGCACCTATAAATTGACGAATTTCTTCAACTGATTTAGTTGCAGCGATTAATTCTTTACGTACAGAAGTATCAATACCATAGTAGCAAGGATAGCCAATTGGTGGAGAACTAATGCACATATGAACTTCTTTTGCACCTGCTTTGCGAAGCATTTTTACGATTTTACCACTAGTAGTACCACGAACGATAGAATCATCTACCATAATAACAGATTTACCACGAACAGCTTCAGCTATAGCATTTAATTTTAAGCGAACAGCTGTATCACGTTTTTTCTGTGTTGGCTGAATAAATGTACGTCCAATATAACGATTTTTGATTAAGCCTTCGCAAAATGGAATGCCTGATTCATAAGCAAAACCTGTAGCAGCTGTATTACCAGAGTCTGGTACAGATATAACAATATCACCTTTGAATTTACTTTCACGAGCAAGCATGCGACCCATCATAAAACGAGCAGCATGAACACTTTGTCCATCAATTACACTATCTGGACGAGCAAAATATATATATTCGAAAACACATGCAGCTTTTTTCTCTGGAGTTGTGTATTTATAGGATTTTAAACCATCATCACCCATGACAATCATTTCGCCTGGTTCAACATCTCTAATAAATTCTGCACCTACAACATCAAGACCACAAGATTCAGAAGAAATTATCCAAGAACCTTCTTCTGTTTTACCGATGCAAAGAGGTCTAAATCCTTGTGGATCACGTACAGCTATTAATTTATTTTCAGTCATAATAGCCAAGCAAAAAGCACCTTTTACTTGTTGTACACTTTCAATGATTTTTTCCTCAATACTTGATTTACGAGAACGTGCGATAAGATTAACGATTACTTCTGTATCTATAGAAGTTTGAAAAATTGTACCTTGTTCTTCTAAGTAACGACGAAGTTCAGCTGCATTTGTTAAATTACCATTATGGGCTAAACTAATTTTTCCGCCGGAATAATTAGCAATTAAAGGTTGTGTATTTGATAATAAGCTAGAGCCAGTTGTTGAATAACGTACATGACCAATAGCAATATATTGATTTTCCATATGAGGTAATTGATGACGAAATACTTCATTTACAAGCCCCATATCACGAGTAACGTCCATCCAAGCGCCATCAGTAACAGCTATACCAGCACTTTCTTGACCACGATGTTGAAGTGCATACAACCCAAGATATGTTAACATAGAAACATCTTCAGTACGAGAAAATACACCAAAGACGCCACATTCTTCTTTCCACTTATTTGACGTAATGTCAACCATTAGTTACATTCTCCTATACATATATTTTAATCATAAACCTACTCAATACATACAATATAAATTAAGAATACTAAGCATAAATATTTTATAATTTATGCTTAGTATTTTATTTAATTATAAAGTTTCGCCTGTTAAACGATGAAGAACTTCTTTATAAGCATCTTCAACATTACCTAAATCACGACGGAATCTATCTTTATCAAGTTTTTCATGTGTCTGACTATCCCAGAAACGGCAGTTATCTGGAGATAATTCGTCGCCTAAAAGAATTTCACCATGATATTTACCAAATTCTAATTTAAAGTCAATGAGGTCAATATTTTTTGTAGCAAGATATTTTGTCATAACATCATTGATTTTAAGAGACATCGCTTCAATCTGATCAAGTTCTTCAGCTGTTGCCCAACCCATAGCTGTGATATGATAACGGTTAACCATAGGGTCACCTAAATCATCACATTTATAGCAATATTCAATTACAGGTTTAGACATTTTTACGCCTTCTTCAAGACCAAGACGTTTTGCTAAGCTACCAGCAGCTACATTACGGATAATAACTTCAAGAGGAACGATATCTAATTTTTTTACAAGGATTTCACGGTCATTAAGAACTTTAATGAGGTGATGTTTAATGCCTTCTTTTTCTAATAAACCAAAGAAGAAATTAGTAATTTTATTATTTAAAATGCCTTTATCTGCAATAGTACCTTTTTTTGCACCATTACCAGCAGTTGCATCATCTTTGTAATAAACTAATAATTCATCAGGATTTTCTGTTGAAAAGATTTTTTTTGCTTTGCCTTCATATAATAATTTGTTTTCCATTATTAATTGACCTCCCAAGTCATTAACTAAAATCTAAATAAAAATGAGTTATACGATTTTATATTAATTTTAGATGAATTTTTTCGTTAATTATGCTTGAAGTTGTTGTGCAACTTTTGCAGCTTTAGCTTCAACTTCTTCAACCATTTTTTCGCGATATTCTTTAAGTTGTTTTCTTAAATTCATATCGCTTACAGCAAAGATTTCTATAGCAAAAATAGCAGCATTTTTAGCACCATTAATTGCCATAGTTGCAACTGGAATTCCAGATGGCATTTGTACAGTACTTAATAAAGCATCCATACCATTTAATGGAGTTGCATTAATTGGTACTCCAATAACAGGTAAAGTAGTATAAGATGCGATAACTCCACCTAAATGTGCAGCAGCACCAGCGGCAGAGATGAATGCGCCAACACCTCTTTCTTCCGCAGAAGAAACTAGGCCACGGACTTTGCCAGGGGTACGGTGTGCAGAAGCTACGATTACTTCTGTTTCTACATTAAACTGATGTAATAAATCAACAGCCGGTTTTAAAATGGGAAAATCAGAATCACTGCCCATTACTACAGCTACTTTCATTTAAATCATCAACCTCCTGAGTAGTTTTATTTAATTAGTACAATAATTACTATAACAGAATAAACTTAAAACTTCAATGTATATAGCTTATAAAAATTTTACATATTTTTATAAAAAGGATAGAAATTTTCACTCTAAGATAATTTTAAATTTTGCAAAAATGTAACCTTGAAAACTTCTAGATAAAAATTACTAAATATAAAGAAATAAAATTTTTTTATATTCTTATTGTATCTTTTTTAATTTGACAAATCACTTGTTTACGCTATTTTTACCAAAAATTTTCTTCTTATTTCCTATTATAATAAATAAGAAATTTTCATTTAACAAAATTAAATATAAGTATTTTTATAAAATCAAATAATTATATAGATTATAATTATAATTATGATAGACACAATAAACATAAGCTGCTATAATAAAAGCATTATATATGGTTTGCATTGTATAATAAATGTAAAAGGCAAACTTAATTTATACACTATGTAAATACATAAATACTTTAGGAGGGTAACAATGGCACTAATTGTAAAAAAATTTGGTGGCAGCTCTGTTGGAAATATTGATAAAATCAAAGCTGTTGCAAAACGTATTTTAGATGAAAAACAGCCAGATGATAAAATTGTAGTAGTTGTTTCCGCTATGGGGGATACAACAGATGACTTAATTCAATTGGCAAAAGGGATTACTAAAGATCCATATCAATATACTCGTGAAATGGATATGTTACTTACTACTGGTGAACAAGTTTCAATTTCTTTATTGACTATGGCATTTAAAGCTTTAGGACAAAAAGCTATTTCTCTTACTGGAGCATTAGCTGGTGTAAAAACTAATTCTGTTCACACAAAAGGTAAAATCAAAGATATCCAACCTAAACGTATTTTTGAAGAATTAGATAAAGGCAATATTGTTATTGTAGCTGGCTTCCAGGGTTGTGATGATTTAGGCGATCCTGTTACTTTAGGTCGTGGTGGTTCTGATACTTCTGCAGTTGCTCTAGCTGGTGCTATGAAAGCTGATGTTTGTGAAATTTATACTGATGTTGATGGCGTATATTCTGCTGACCCACGTATTGCTAAAGGCGCTCGTAGAATGAAAGAAATCACATATTATGAAATGTTAGAAATGGCTCGTTTAGGTGCTGGTGTTATGCAACCACGTTCCGTAGAAACTGGTCGTTTATACAATATTCCAATTCATGTAAGATCTACATTCACTAACAAACCAGGCACAATTATTAGGGAGGAATATACAATGGAAGAGAAAGAGTTTATTATTAGAGGAGTAGCTCATGATACTAATGTAGCTAAATTCGCTGTATTAGGTATTCCAAATACTCCAGGTATTGCACATGCAATTTTCTCCAAACTTGCTGAAAATAATGTTGATGTTGATATGATTGTACAAAGCATTCGCAATATGGAAAAAAATGTTACTGATATGGTATTTACTGTTACTGCTGATGACCTCGGTCAAGCAAAACAAATTGTAGATAAAGTTGCTGATGAATTAAATGCTGTTGCAGTATTAATCGAACAAGACGTAGCTAAAGTTTCTATCGTTGGTGCAGGTATGCTCGGTAACCCTGGTATTGCTGCTAGAATGTTCAAAGCTTTATCTGATGCTAATATCAATATTGATGTAATCAGTACATCTGAAATCAGCATCTCTTGCTTAATTAAAGCTGATAAAATCAAAGAAGCTGTAAATGCTATTCATGATGAATTCTTTAAAGACTAATCATTAAATCGAATATAAATAGATATTTATAAATTAAGGGGGCATTCTATGAATTATATAAGTACACGTGGTCATAATTGTGCTGTTACTTCTGCACGTGCCATCATAAAAGGATTAGCAGAAGATGGTGGATTGTTTGTTCCTGAAAATATACCTATTATTGATGAAAAATTTTTAACTTTACTTCTTGATTTATCTTATCAAGAACGTGCAAAAAAAATTCTTTCTTTATATTTAACAGATTTTACTGCTGAAGAAATCAATCAATGTGTTGATAACGCTTATACTACAGAAAAATTTGACACTGATAAAATTGTCCCTACAGTAGAAGTCGAAAAAAATAACTATCTTTTAGAACTTTGGCATGGTCCAACAAGTGCTTTTAAAGATATGGCATTACAATTATTGCCACAATTCATCTCTACTTCATTAAAAAAATTAGGTGATAAAGATGAATTAGTTATTTTAGTAGCTACTTCTGGTGATACAGGTAAAGCAGCCTTAGATGGCTTTAAAAACGTTGACCAAACAAAAATTCTTGTCTTTTATCCACAAGAAGGCGTAAGCAAAATTCAGCGTTTACAAATGCTCACACAACAAGGTGATAATGTATCTGTATTCGCTGTTAAAGGTAATTTTGACGACGCTCAAAGCGGTGTTAAACAAATCTTTAGTGATAGTAGATACAATGAATATCTAAATGAAAAAGGTTTTAAACTCTCTTCTGCAAACTCCATAAATTGGGGCCGTTTATTGCCACAGATAGTTTATTACTTCAGTGCATATGCTGATTTAGTTAATGATAAAAAAATCACTATGGGTGATAAAGTCAACTTTACTGTACCAACTGGTAATTTTGGCGATATCTTAGCTGGTTTCTACGCAAAATGCATGGGTCTTCCTGTCAATCGTTTAATTTGTGCTTCTAACTCTAATAATGTATTGACAGATTTCTTGAAAACTGGCACTTATGACCGCAATCGTGAATTTTTCAAAACTATATCTCCATCAATGGATATTCTAATTTCCAGTAATTTAGAACGTTTACTTTATCATATTACAAATGATGCAACTAAAATAAAATCCTATATGGAAAAACTTCAATCAACAGGTTGCTATCAAGTTGATGAAGTAACATTAAAAGCTATTCAAGAAACTTTCTCTGCTGGATATTTAGATGATAACGCTACTAAAAAATGTATTCATGATATTTATCAACAAGATAATTATGTAGCAGATACACATACTGCTGTTGCATGGCAAGTAGCTCAAGATTATCAAAAATCTACACAAGATAAAACACCTATGGTTGTATTATCTACTGCTAGCCCATATAAATTTAGTGATAGCGTTTTATCTGCTCTTGGTGAAGATATCTCCGATAAAGATGAATTTGCTTTATTAGATAAATTATCTACATTGAATAAAGATAAAATTCCTCAAGGCTTGGCTCAATTACAATCTTTACCTATTTTGCATAATAATTTATGTGCAAAAGAAGATATGATTAAAGCTGTAAATACATTTTTAAATATCTAATATCTTAATGAATATTTCATAAAAATTTTACAAATAGGCGATAAATTTTACATTTTACTAGTAAATTTATCGCCTATTTTTTTCTAATATGGTATAATTATTTACAGATTTATGGAAAGCGTATGATTTAATTTCAGATGTAAAGAAAAAGTAAAATTATATTTATCCATATTTTACTTTTTCTTTACTTTAAAATTAAAATATATGTATCTCCATAATAATAATCGCATTCACTTTAAATATAAGTGAAGTATATATTTGATGAATAACAAGGAAAGGATAAGAGTTACTGGTATTACTATTTAGTAATATTGTACCGGAAATCGCCGGGATGTTAAGCCTTGGGAGTATTGCATCAAACATTAATAATTTTAGTGAATACTATGAACAAGGAATATTCTCTAGCTTAATTTTAGTTTAGAGATTTACAGTAACAAATGGGCATGTTCAACTTTTTTACAAAAAAGGATACGGAATTTTATGATTTATTTTTAGCTAGTGCAAAACACTTTAACAGTAGTGCAAAATTAATTAATGATGTTATGTCTGGCAACAATAAAGCAGAAGCTAAACTATCAGATATCATTAATATCGAACATGAAGCTGATGCTGTTAACGACAAAATCATTGATAAACTAAACAAAACATTCATCACTCCTATTGACCGTGAAGACATTTATGCATTAGCTAATGGTCTTGATGATGGGGTTGACTTTCTCCAAGGAACACTCCAAAGAGCTGTTATGTATCATTTAGTAGATACAAGCAAAGCAGCTATCGCTTTATCTGAATTATTAGTATCAGCAACAGATGAAATCTTAAAAGCGTTTTCTATGCTTCATGAAGTTACAAAACATGAACACGAAATTTTAGAATGTACTTATAAAATTAGCAAGCTTGAAAGCGAAGGCGACCGTATTTATCGTGAAGAGGTTGCTTACTTATTTGAACATATCACTGACCCAATTGAGCTTATCAAATGGAAAGATATTTTGACTTATATGGAAGATACTTTAGACCATTGCGAAAAATTATCTGATTTGGTGAGAGGCGTGGTAATGAAATATGCATGAGTTACAATTTCTTATCATAGCAGTTATTATCCTAGCTTTAGTATTCGATTTTATTAATGGGTTTCATGATACAGCTAATGCTATTGCTACATCTGTATCAACAAGAGCTTTAAAACCTAGAACAGCTATCATAATGGCAGCTTTCTTGAATTTCTTTGGTGCTATGTATAGTACAGGTGTTGCTAAAACAATTGGTGGCGACATTGTAAAATCAGCAGAACATATTGATGAACATATCATTGTTGCTGCTTTAATTGGTGCTATTGTTTGGAATTTATTCACTTGGTGGATAGCAATGCCAAGTAGTTCCTCTCACGCTTTAGTTGGTGGTATTATTGGTGCTGTACTCGTTTCCACAGGTGCTATTGGCTTGAATTTCTGGGGCATTGGTAAAATTGTATTATCCTTGATTTTATCACCTATTATTGCTATCGTTGTCGGCTTTATCATTATGAATATATTTTATTTATTATTTGGTAAATTTAGGCCCTCGTCGCTCAATAATAAATTCAAACGTATGCAGATTATAACAGCTGCTACTATGGCTTTTTCTCATGGCTCAAATGATGCTCAAAAATCTATGGGTATTATCACACTTGCTCTTTTAAGTGGTGGTTATATCGATGTTTTTGAAGTTCCTTATTATGTAAAAATCTTGGCTGCAACAGCTATGGCTTGTGGTACTGCTATTGGTGGTTGGAAAATCATCAAAACTGTAGGTGGTCGTATTTTTAAACTCCAGCCAATATCTGGTTTTGCTGCCGATTTAAACTCTTCTGTCATAATTTTCTCTGCTACATTACTTTCTTTACCAGTAAGTACTACACATGTCGTTTCTGGTTCTATAATGGGTATAGGTAGTGCAAAACGCATTGGAGCAGTTCGTTGGGGAACAGCTCAACAAATGCTTATGGCATGGGTTTTAACAATTCCTTGTACAGCCATTGTTGGTGCATTAGTTTATTCCTTAATGTGCTATGTATTTGGCTTATAATGACCAATTGAAAATCAAAAAAACAACTGCACCCTGAAAGTTGGATAAAAACCAACTTTTGGAGGTGCGTTTTTTGTTTATAAAAGTATAAAATCATTGCCTTATTTTTAAAAATAATATTATCGTTTCTATAATGTTTTTGTTATAATATATTTAAGAAAAATTAGGAGGTGTTCTTTATGGATTGCCAAATAAAATACTCATTATTAGATACTGTCTTAAAAGAACAGAAAAATCGCAAAAATTTGATAACAGCAGTAAAAATAAATAATGTCCTACGTGATGTACAAACGCAAGTTACACCAGAAGACAAAGTAGAATTCATTGATATGACCACTGAAGATGGTGTCCAAGCTTATCAACGAAGTATTTTATTTATCATGATGGCTGCTGTAAATATGCTTTATCCTGATAAAGAGGTAGTAGTAGAACATTCCGTAAATAATGGTATTTATTGTGAATTATTGCCTAAAGGTGATTTAACGCTGGAAATGGTAGGCAAAATTCAAGAAAAAATGTTTGAATTTGTTTCTAAAGCAAAAGATATAAAAAAATGCATTTTGCCTCGTGAAGATGCTGTTGCTTTATTTAGAGAATCTCAACAAATCGCTAAATCAAAACTTCTTGAATCCTTAAAGCAAGACTATGTAAGCCTTTATTACTGCGCAGGCTATTATGATTATCTTTATGGTCCAATGCTTTATAACACTTCATTATTAGATAAATTCGCTATAGACTTTTATGAGCCAGGATTGATTGTTAGAACACCTTTAATCAGCAATCCTAATGTAATTCCGCCAAAGATGAAACAAAAGAAACTATCTATAATATTAAGCGAAGCCGATAGATGGTCTTACATTTTAAAATGTAATTACGTGACCAATTTGAATGAATATATTCACTCAAATAAAATTAGTGAATTAATTCGTATTTCCGAAGCATTACACGAAAAGAAAATCGCTCAAATTGCCGATCATATAGTTGAATCTATAGAAGACCTTCGTTTAATTTTAATAGCTGGTCCATCATCTTCTGGAAAAACAACATTTGCTCAAAGATTGCGCATACAATTGCTTGTCAATGGTATAAATCCTCTATCCATATCTTTAGATGATTATTTCTTAGATAGAGATAAAACTCCTAAAACACCTGAAGGTCAATATGATTTTGAATCTATAGAAGCTTTGGATTTGCCATTATTCAATAAACATATGATGGCATTATTAAAAGGAGAGAGCGTTGAATTACCAGTTTATAATTTCACCACAGGCTACCGTGAATGGAAAAATCATATTGTAAAATTAGAACCTAATCAACCTATCATCATCGAAGGTATTCATGGTTTAAATGATGAATTAACAAGAGATATTCCTTCTCATGTAAAATATAAAATTTATGTCAGCGCCTTAACTCAATTAGCTATAGATGCACACAACCGCATTCCTACTACAGCTGCTCGCATTATTCGCCGTATTGTTCGCGATAATCAATTTAGAGGTGCTCACGCTTTAAAAACAATTAAACAATGGCCTGATGTGCGCAAAGGTGAAGATAAAAATATTTTCCCATTCCAAGAAAATGCAGACGTCATGTTTAATTCTGCTCTAATTTATGAATTAGGTATTTTAAAGAAATACGCTAAACCTTTATTAGAAAAAATCACGCCTGATTTACCAGAATATAATATATCTAAACGCTTAATTGATTTTCTTGATTACTTTGAAGATATTTCAAACGATGATGATGTACCAAATAATTCTATACTAAGAGAATTTATTGGAAAATCTTGTTTCTTCTAATAAAATAAATTACTTCATAAAAAATAAGCACTATATCAATTAGTGCTTATTTTTATTTATGTTATTTAATTTTAAAATCTCATCGCTCCAGGTCCTTTTGGACCTTTAATCATGCCTAAATCCAATGTTTCCATTTTTTGATGTATTTCATCTAATTCTTCTTGAGTAATACCCAAATCATCTGCTACCACTTCCCAATTAGATGTTGGTGGATTATACATTTCTATAATATCAGCTGGAGATTTATCTACATACATAGAATAAAGTATGCCATGAATAACTTCATCTACTTCATAATTTTGTTTAACTAAAAAAGTTACAATACTTTTATTTATATCTAATTTATTAGCTATCTGTGTTGATATAATATCATCTTGTGTTGTCTTTAAATCATTTGGTGTAAGCCCAATTAAATATTCTACACGACCCCAAGAATTATTCTCTCTTAAATTCATAACATCATCAAAAGATTTATGTGAAGCATATGCTAAGAAAGCACCTCTACGAAGTTCAGGCATTTCCCAACCATTATTATAATACGCTACTAATGTTTGCTTATCTACCCCAAAATATTCACTTATATTTTGCATTTCATTATTAATACGCATTTGTGGTGATACTCTTTCAGCTCTAGGTAATGGTCTTGCCTGTGCTGTATTATCTACAGATAATTAATAACTTGCACTTGTTAAAATTAAACCCATAGCACTAAGAGCTAAAACTTTTTTCCATCTTTTCATATTTATCGCCTCACTTTGAATAATTATTAGTTATATTATATCATATTTTTATATAAATTTATTTGTTTTCAATAGCATCAATAGCGTCAATCACTGCACTTCTAAAGCCTTTACGTTCTAAGGTTGCTACACCTACAATTGTAGTACCAGCAGGTGAACACACTGCATCTTTCATTGCACCTGGATGATTATTTGTAGCTAATTGCAATTTACCAGTTCCCACTATCATTTGACTTGCTAATTTATAAGCTACAGGGCGAGCAAGACCATGCATTACACCAGCATCAGCTAAAGCTTCGATAAACATACTAGCAAAAGCCGGGCCACAACCTGCTACAGTTCCGCCAATAGATAATTGTTTAGTTTCTACAAATTGAACTATAGAAATTGTGGATAATAATTTTGTAAATAAATCCAATTCTTCATCACTTAAAGAATGCGTATTTTCACAAATAAAAATACCTTCACCTATGACTACTGGTGTATTTGGTATTGTACTTAAATGATGTGTATTTGGTAAAAGAATTTGTTCATATTTAGCAAAAGGAAAATTTGCTGCAATAGAAATAACGATTTTTTCTTGTAATTCTTTTTTTATTGGTGTAATGACTTCTTCTATCATATATGGTTTCACAGCTATGATGACCATATCTACATTATCAACAACTTCTTTTGCACTTTTACAAGGATTGATTTGTTTTTCCTGTGTATTTTTACAAAGTTTATCCCAATTCTTAGCACAAGCAAAAATTTGATTGCTCTGTATAGCTCCTTGATTGATTAAACCTGTAGCTATAGCTTGTCCCATATTGCCAAAACCAATAAAACCTAATTTTAAATTATCAAACATATAAATACCTTCTTTATTTATTTTTTTACATCATTTAACTTATATTTTATCATAACAACTAATTATAAAAAACTCCTACTAGCTTCAAAAACTAATAGGAGTTTTTATTTATCATTTATTCATTTTTTCTTCAATTGTATCTAAAATCAATTTAGCAAGTTCTGTCTTTTGCATAAGTGGAGCTTGTTTTATTTCTCCATCACAAGTGATGATTTTAGCTATATTAGTATCTACATTAAATCCAGCACCAGCTTGGCTTACATCATTTGCTACAATCATATCAAGATTTTTGCGCTGTAATTTGCCTTTAGCATATTCTTCAACATTCTGTGTTTCAGCAGCAAAGCCAACTAAATACTGTTTATCTGATTTTTTCTCGCCTAAACCTTTCAAAATATCTGGGTTTTTTACAAGCTCAATAGTCATGACTTCATCAGATTTTTTTATTTTTTGACTAGCTACTTCTTTTACACGATAATCTGAAACAGCTGCTGACATTATTGTAATATCACAATCTGCAAAATGCTCTTCAATATGTTTTTGCATTTCACGTGCAGACTCTACTTTTATTAATTTTACATTTTCAGGCACTTTAATATTTGTAATACCTGAAACTAAAACTACTTCAGCACCTCTACTAGCAGCTTCTGTAGCAATAGCATATCCCATTTTTCCACTAGAACGATTACTGATGTAGCGAACAGGGTCAATTGGTTCTCTTGTACCTGCTGCACTTACAATCACTTTTTTACCTTTTAAAGACTGATTATTTTGTTTTTCAACATAATCTTTTATAGTCTCTACTAAAGTAATAGGTTCAGGAAGTCTACCTATACCATTTACACCACAAGCTAAATGACCACTTGCTGGTTCAATAATATGATAATTATATTCACGAAGAGTATTTATATTTTTTTGTGTTATTGGGTTTTGATACATATTACTATTCATTGCAGGAGCGACAAAAACAGGTGCTTTAGTCGCCATAATCACAGTAGATAACATATCATCAGCAATACCATTTGCTATTTTACCAATAATATTTGCTGTTGCAGGTGCAATCAAAACTAAATCCGCCAAATTAGCAAGAGCAATATGTTCTACATTCCAATTTGTAACTTTATCCCACATAGAAACATTTACAGGATTTCCACTAATTTCTTGAAATGTAAGTGGTGTAACAAAATTTGTAGCTTCTTTAGTCATTACTACATGTACATTAGCGCCTAATTTTCTTAATCTGCTAGCTACATCTACAACTTTATAAACTGCAATACCACCACAAACTGCTAATAAGATATTTTTGCCTTTTAACATAATAAACCTCTTATATAAAATAAATTAATATTTACCGTCTTAATTAGCAAAAAAGGCAAGTATTAGCTTGCCTTTCATTTTAAATTAAATGCTTTTTTTCACACGTGCAAAAGTAATTTTATCTTCTGCAACTTCTTCTAAAGCATTTGTAACATCTTTATGAGATTGAAGTACGGATTTTACAGAAGAACCTGCTAAAATTTGTCTAGCTCTTTTAGCTGCTAAAACTACTAAAGTATATTTACTATCAACTTTTGGTAAAAGTTGGTCCATAGAAGGATGTACTATATCCATTATAAATCGCTCCTTTGCAATATTTTAATTTAAACTTTTTCATTTTCAAGTTGAACAAGTTTATCTAAATTATTATACACTGCACAGCGTTCAGCTTCAATAATATGCAAAATTTTATTTACAACATCACTGACAACTTCATTAGTGATGATGTAATCATAATTATTTCCGCGTGGAATTTCTTCAATAGCAGCGCTGAGGCGACGTTTTATTGCTTCTTCAGTTTCAGTACCACGTCCGCGAATGCGTTTTTCAAGTTCTGCAAGAGAAGGAGGTAATAAAAAGATGAATGTACCTTCTTTTAAAAACATTTTCTGTACATTTAAAGCACCTTGAGTATCGATTTCAAGTAATACATCTTTACCACTTTCCAATACTTCGCGTACTTTATCTGCTGGAGTTCCATAATAATTTCCATAAACTTCAGCCCATTCTAACAAACGATTTTCTGCTATCATTTGCTGAAATTCTTCTTTAGATAAGAACCAATAATCCTTACCATTCACTTCGCCTGGTCTAGGTTTACGTGTTGTTGCTGATATGGAAAATACAATTTCTGGCTGTGCTTTTAATAATTCTTTGCAAACAGTCCCTTTTCCTGTACCAGATGGTCCAGAAATAACGATTAAATTACCCTTATTCTTCATTTACTCTACCCTTTTCTTTTATAATATCCATATTTACTCTATTTGTTATTGTTTCTGGCTGTACAGCCGATAAAACAACAGTCGAATTATCCATGATAATCACTGAACGTGTACGACGTCCATAAGTGGCATCAATTAAGTTCTTTAACTCTTTTGCCTCTTGGACTATACGCTTTATTGGTGCTGACTCTGGAGCGACAACTGCGATAATTCTATCTACAGCTATAATTGTACCATAACCAATATTAACTAATCTTGCCTGCATAACTTCTTTACCTATTTTTACCTATTCAATATTTTGGATTTGTTCACGAATTTTTTCTAATTCGCCTTTAATCTCTACTACTAAATTAGCAATTTCAGCATTATTAGCTTTAGAAGCCATTGTATTTGTTTCACGGTTCATTTCTTGGACAATAAAGTCTAATTTACGACCAATATTACCGTCCATTTCCAAACTAGCCTTAAACTGCTGTAAATGACTTCCCATGCGTACAATTTCTTCTGTAATATCCATTTTATCTGCCATTATCGCACATTCTTGGATTATTCTATTCTCATCAATATTTTGTTCACTCAATAAAGATTTAAGTGTTTCTATCAATTGAGTTCGATAATTTACTAAGCGTTCAGGCGCTATTACTTTTATTTTTTCTGTATGCTTAGCAATGATATCTAAACGACGAAGTAAATCTTTTTTTAGATTTTCACCTTCAATACATTTCATTTTGACAAATTCTTCTGTAGCTTCTTCTACAGTAGCCACTAATAATGGTTTTATCGCTTCTAAATCTAAACTATCATCAGCTAAATTTATCACGCCTTGAAAATTTGCCAAATCTATTAAAGATATATTTTTTAATTTTGCTTTTTTATCTACACTTTTAATAGTTGTATTGATTTCCTGTAAGCTTTTATAATAAGCAATCAACAAATCTTTGTCAATGGCTAACTTTTTATTTTCTTCATTGTTATTTACAAAATTAATGTAAATATCTATTTTTCCACGAAGAGCATATTTATTTAAAGCCTCAACTATACTTGCTTCTAAAGCACGTAGTCCACTTGGCATACGAATGGAAATGTCGCGATATCTATTGTTTACCGCTTTCATTTCTACGCCAATTTTATATATTCCATTATCAAAAGTTGCTGAGCCAAAGCCCGTCATACTTCTTATCAAAAAAATACCTCCCCAAACCTAATTAAGATTATTAATCAGCCCATGTTGCTGTGAAAACTTTTGTAGCAGGGCCAGTCATATAAATACGATTATTATCAGCCCACTGTATTGTTAAAATACCACCATCTAATTCAATTTGAGCTGTTCTTTGTGTACGTTTATTTAATACACAAGCTACTAATGTAGCGCAAGAACCAGTACCACAAGCCCAAGTGATACCTGCACCACGTTCCCAAACACGCATGCGAACATATTTATCATTTTTTACTTCTACAAATTCTGTATTTGTTTTCTTAGGAAATACTGGATTAGTTTCAAATTTTGGACCAATTTTTTCAAGTTCTACACTATTAATATCATCAACAAAAACGATACAATGAGGATTTCCCATAGATACACAAGTCATTTTATAAGTTTGACTATCTACGGTGATATCTTCATTTACTACTTGATTATTGCCAAAGCCAGATACTGGAATTTTATCGCCTTCTAAAATAGGTTCACCCATATCTACATGAACAGTGCCATCTTCCATAATTTCAGGAACGATTATACCAGCACCAGTTTCTACAGTGAATTTATTTTTATCTGTAAGATTAGCTTCTTTTACACATTTGGCAAAGCAACGTATACCATTACCACACATTTCAGCTTCACTGCCATCACTATTGATGATTTGCATACGAAAATCTGCTACTTTAGATGGCAAAATAAATATAACACCATCAGCACCTACACCAAAATGACGATCACAAATTTTTTCTGCATTTGCGATTATTTCACTGATATCTTCATTATTGAAAGCATTTACTAATACAAAATCATTTCCACAAGCTTGCCATTTAGAAAAATTAAATTCCATGATAAAATCCTCCTTAAACACATTATTAAAACAATGTATTTATTTTTACAAATTTAAAATCTATTCAGGCTCATTATAGATAATAACTAAATTATTATATTATAACTATAACTAATATTAATTCGCTATTAAATATCAACAATCCTGCTCATATTATTATAATTATTCATCTTTTTAAAGAAAATACTAATTAATGACAAAAAACTTAGCAAAAACTGCTCAATTAATAATTTATCAAATAAAAATACCTATGATATAATATTTTAGATATTAATCTCTTAACCTAAGAAATTAACGAAAGGAATGAATTAAACTATGAGCTTAGATGGATTTTCATTAAATCCTTTAATAAATGAACTAAACGACAAATTAGCAGGTGGTAGAATAGATAAAATCTGCCAACCAAACAAGCAAGATATTTATTTATATATTCGCCAACCTGGACAGACATATATTTTATATCTTTCTATAAATCCTCAAAATCCTATGGCAAATATAACTGAATTTCAACCAGATAATCCACCTGAACCACCAGTTTTCTGCATGGTTTTACGTAAGCAATTAGAAGGTGGTCGTATTGCTTCTATTTCTCAATATGGTTTAGACCGCATGATTTTAATAGATATTGATACCTTAGGGCCAAAAAGTCTTATCATTACAAAAACATTAATAGCTGAACTTATGGGAAAATATAGCAATCTTATTTTAATGCAAGACGGAACTATTATTGAAGCTTTTCGCCGTGTAGGTGAAAATAGCAATCGCGTACGTACTGTCTTACCTGGTCAAAATTATGAAGTCCCACCTATTCAAGACAAAATAAATATTTTAACCACCGATACAAATTCATTTATTGAACGCTTAAAAACATATCAAGAAGCGACTTTATATCAAGCAATCATCGCTAGTGGATTGGGCTTTGGTCCAATAACAGCAAAAGAAATCATCTTTTTAGCTGGCTTTAGTAACGATTTATTGATAAAAGATATGGACGAAATGGATTTTTCTTCTTTGACTAATATCATTGATGAATTAAAAATCATGTATCAAGAAAAAAACTTTTCACCAACATTAGTCTTAGATAAAAAACGTAAAATTAAAGCTATGGCACCATTTGCTTTGCATATTTTTAACGAAAAAGACTTCACCCTCAAAACATATGCAGATATTAATGCTCTATTAGAAGACTCCAAAAACTATACTAACAGCTATTATAATTTGCCAGAAAAAGATTTCTATCGTAAAACAATCCATAATGAAATTAATCGTTTAACTAAAAAAGAAAAAATTCTTACAGAAGAATTAGCTAAAGCGCAAAAAGCTGAAAAATATAAGATAAAAGCTGATAACTTAATGACTTATCAATACCAATTTAAAGACCATCAAGACAAAGAAATTTCTGTAGCTAATATTTATGATGAAAATTATGCGCCTATAACTATTGTATTGGATACGAAATTAACTCTAATTCAAAATATGCAAGCTTACTATAAAAAATACGATAAGTTAAAACGCTCTACGCAAATGTTAGAAATCCAAATAAAACGTTGCCAAAAAGATAGAGAATATGCTCTAACTATAGAAACTGCTATAGATGCTTGTACTACTATAGCCGATATTGAAGATATCAAAGCTGAAATGATTAAAGCTGGATTTTTACCACTTGAAAATAAGAAAAAAGCTTCTATTGCTCCATCTAAACCATTTAAATTTGCTCTACCTAATGGAATGTTTTTATTCGTCGGCAAAAACAATTATCAAAATGATAAACTCACTTTTAAAACAGCACATAGCGATGATATTTGGTTGCATACAAAAGATATCCCTGGCTCTCATGTTATCATTGATACTAAAGGCGATGAAGTAGATGAGGATACTCTATTTTTAGCTGCCCAAATCGCAGGATATTTCAGTAAGGCTCGTGGTTCTTCTAAAATTCCTGTTGATTATGTAGAATGTAGATATCTAAAAAAACCATCAGGAGCTAAACCTGGTTTTGTCATCTTTACAAATAATAAAACTTTATATGTAACACCTGATGAAGATGAAATCATGCCAATCATCAATAAAGATTTAAATAAAAAATAAGTAAAAAAAAGACTACCATATTTATTTTTGGTAGTCTTTTCTCATTAATTAAGTTATCGCCATTAAATTTATTTATTGCCTAAAAACTTTAAAATCATATTTATAATTTTTCTACAAAAACCAATTTCTTCTCAGTCTTCAAGTCTTGGTCCAGCATTTAAAATTTCTTCTGGCATTTCGCCTGCAAATCGTTTAACATTTTCAGCGAACAATCTTACTAATTTTTCAGCTTGATTTTTATATGCTTTTTTATCCATCCAAGTATTTTCTGGATTTAATACTTCACTTGGTACACCTGGGCAGCTATCTGGAATATTTAATTGGAAATATTCATGTTTAGTCCAAGTAACATCATCCAATTTACCATCTAAAGCAGCAGAAATCATAGCTCTAGTGTATTTTAATTCCATACGCTTACCAACGCCATATGGACCGCCAGTCCAACCAGTATTAACAAGATATACGCTAGTATTATATTGATTGATTTTTTCACCTAATAATCTAGCATATTGTAATGGTGGTAATGGGAAGAATGGTTCACCAAAACCAATGGAGAATGTTGCTTGTGGTTCTGTAATACCACGTTCAGTACCAGCAACTTTACTTGTATAACCGGATAAGAAGTGATACATAGCTTGTTCTTTAGTGAGTTTTGCAATAGGAGGTAATACACCAAAAGCATCTGCAGTTAAGAAGATAATTGCATTTGGATGACCTGCCATACTTGGTACGATGGCATTTGGAATATTTTCTATTGGATAAGCTGTACGTGCATTTTGTGTAAATCTAGCATCAAAGAAATCTGGTTCACGAGTATATGGATTGATATAAACATTTTCCAAAACAGTCCCATACTGAATTGCATTATAAATTTCTGGTTCACTTTCAGGTGTGATTTTTATAGTTTTTGCATAGCAACCACCTTCAACATTGAAGATACCATGTTCACTCCAACCATGTTCATCATCACCAATTAAGGAACGATTAGGATCAGCAGATAAAGTTGTTTTACCTGTACCACTTAAACCAAAGAATAATGCAGAATTTCCATCTTTACCTACATTTGCAGAGCAGTGCATGGATAAAACACCACGTTGAGGGAGAATGAAGTTCATAACAGAGAAAATAGCTTTTTTCATTTCACCTGCATAAGCACCGCCACCGATTAATACCATTTTTTTGCTGAAATTAACAATAATAAAAGTTTCAGAATGTGTACCATCTTCAATTGGATTAGCTTTTACACTAGGCATACAAATAAGTGTAAATTCAGCAGGTGTAGTGAGTTTAGTTTTTGGTCTAATGAATAATTGTTTTAAGAATAAATGATGCCAAGCATGCTCATTAATGCATTTTATTTGTAATTTGTATGCAGGGTCTGCACCAACTAAAGCATCCGTTACAAATAATTGATGGTCTTTAGCATAATCTTTCATTTTTTCATAAAGACGATTAAATGTATTTTCCGAACATGGTTGATTTGTATTTGACCAATGTATTAAATCATGAATGTCTGGAGTATCAACAATAAATCTATCTTTAGGTGAACGACCTGTATGTTTACCAGTAGTTACACAAATCGCACCTTTATCAGATAAACGTCCTTCATGATTTCTAACCGCTTCTTCAAGTAATTCAGGAATTGTTGCGTCATAAGTTATTCTTCTTGCTACAGATAAGAAATCTTGGCTAGAATAGTTATTCATCATTGTAATCAACCTCTCTTTTATCTATGTTAATTTTTCATAGTATTTATTACTTTGATTTACCATATGAATATATAATTCTATAAAAAATTTATTATTCCTTTAAATTTCTAAAAATTTTATATATTTTTTATACATTTTTTACATAATAGATAAAACTTATGGCAAAAAACATTTGTAATAAATAAAATATTGGATATATGCTATTTTTATGCTATAATATCTATGTGTTAATTAATAAAATTTATTATACATAAGATATTTTCAATAGGAGGATTATATGGAACTTAAACAACTAGAATACTTTCAAATGACTAGCCGTTTGAAAAATATTACTAGAGCAGCCAAACGGCTTTCTGTTTCTCAACCAAATATTACAGTTGCTATAAAAAAATTAGAAGCAGAACTTGGCATACAACTTTTTGAACGTAGCCAAAAACAATTATCACTCACACCAGAAGGAGCTGTATTTTTAAATCGCATTGAACTTGCTTTGCGTAATATTCAAGATGCCGTTTTAGAAGTTAATGACTATAAACAACTTCAAAAAGGCACTATCAAAATTGGTATTCCTTCTATGATCGGAGCATATCTTTTCCCCAAAATTTTCTCTGGTTTCCAGAAAAAATTCGCTCATTTAGATATTTATCTTTATGAAAAAGGCTCTATGTCTATTCGTGAATCCTTAGAACGTGATGAATTAGATTTTGGTATTGTCATCATCTCCAATGCTTCTCCTAGTTTACAGTTATTGCCAATGTCTACTAACCAAGTAGTAGCTTGTGTTCCTGAAGATAGCCCACTTGCTCAAAAAGATTCTTTATCTTGGAGCGATGTAAGCAATATTGATTTAATTATGTTAAAAGAAGGTTCTTTTATCCGTAATTTAATTCAACAAAAACTCAAAGAACACAATATTCAACCAAATATTATCTTAGAATCAAACCAAATCGAAACGATAAAAGGTCTTATCTCCAGTAATGTTGGTATGGCATTCCTCTTAGACTTCGTAGTTCAAGATACACCACATATTAAAACATTACCAATAGAAGACCCTATATTTGTAGATGTTGGACTTGCATGGAAAAAAGATAGATATATCTCCAAAGCTGCTCAATCTTTTATCAATTTCTGTCAAGATACATTAAATAAATAATTTATAAAATTAAAGCCATCAGTTTATTTAATTTTGCTGATGGCTTTTTATTTTTATTGATAACAAAAAGGATAATCCACTTATTTTAGGATTATCCTTTTTATATTTTTTATAGCTTATTTAATGATATTTCAACGATGAGCCAATAAAGTTTGTTTTAATTTATCTTCAATTTGTACAAGTTCAGCTTCTGCTAATTTACGACGTTCACGTCCATCTTTTTGAATTTTAATAGTTTCTTCAATAGTAGAAATCAAATCTTCATTTACTTTTTTTACAGTTTCGATATCTACAATTCCACGTTCTGTTTCACGTGCTGTCTCTATTGTATTTTGTTTCAACATTTCAGCATTACGTCGTAATAATTCATTTGTAGTATCTGTTACTTCACGTTGCATCTGTAAAACTTTTTGCTGTCTAGATAAACCAAGCGCAATTACAATCTGACTTTTCCATAATGGAATAGTATTATAAATAGCACTTTGTACCTTGTCAACTAAAACTTTATCATTATTTTGAATAAGGCGTATCTGTGGTGCTGTCTGTATAGCTATTGTTTTACTCAATTTCAAATCATGAACTTTTTTCTCAAAACGGCTGACAGCATTTTCAAAATCACTGACTACTTGCACTGCCATTTGATTTTGAGAATTTACAGCTTCCATGCGTAATTTAGGAATAGTATGCTGTTGCAATTCTAAGATTTTTTCTTCGCCAGCTTTAATATATAACTGCAATTCTTTAAAATACTCTAAATTTCGTTGATACATAGTATCAAACATCACAATATCTTTCATCATGCTCATGCGGGCTTTATCTAATTCGCCTTGTATCTTATCAATCTGTACAGATAATTTATCATATTCTGCCATCATACTTTTAGCACTGCCAACTAATGAACCTAAAATAGGTATTTTCTTTATAAATCCGCCACTGTTTTTACTATCTACATCAAAACCTTTTACTTTTACTACTAAATTGCTTAATAAATCGCCAACATGCCCACTATCTTTACTGCGAATATTATTCAAAATACTATCTGAAAACTCCGCTATATTTCGTTGTGCATTTATGCCATATTGTACAGAAGTCTGTGAATTCGTCAAATCTATATTTTCTTTTATTTCATCAATACGCTTTCTATCTTCCGGTGAAATCAATTCTGTTTGCTTTGTAACCTGCTCAATCTCTTCTTTTTTTGTCATTACTTGCCAATTTTGAGCATCAGCATTATTGTCCATTGTCTGTGTTTTTGCTTTGATTAAATCATCTAAACTAATATCTGCCATAAGTTTCACCCTCTATTCATATTATCGAAAAATTTGCGATAAAAATCATCTTTATCCATAAATAAATAGCGTATACCTTCTATAAATCCCGCAATAAAAGGTATGCCTGTCCATGAAAATAATAAATAAAAAATTCCCATAAAAGTTTTGCCTAAATAAAATTTATGTGCGCCAAAACCGCCAAATAAAATTCCTAGACCTCCAGCAATTAATTTTTTACGCAAAACTTCATCACTATCAAAAAATCTTTCTGGTAAATGCTTTAATTGCCAACGCATTCTTTGCATAGGTTTATCATGCATACAATTTTTACGTCTATAGCTAAAGCCAGATTTTATCTCTTGAGTGCGGTCTTGCTTTTTCACATCAAAACCATCTGCTTTTATTGTATTTTCCATAACCTTTAATTCCGCGTCCATATCTAATAACTGGTCATTTATCAATTTTTCAAATTGCTCTGTATAAGCATTACTCAATCCATATAAAGTATTTTTTGTTCTTTCCTTTATATCATTTACACTATCTGTATTTAACTGCGTATTTTCTATTTCTACATACTTTTCAATTAAACCAGCCACAGTATCTTGATAATAATCGATAAATCTTCTAGCTAAAGTAATTTTTTCTGGGTGTTTTTGTAGATATTGTAAAATATTCAAAGATACCTTTTGCATGTCTTGCACATGCATTTTTAATTCACTATCTCTGATATATTTCAATGAGCCTTTTATATAATTATAATCCTCTAACGCTTTTTGATAACTTTCCTGCAATAATTTACTATTTTCACTATCATCTAAATCTAAACTAATCTGCTTTTTCTTATTTGGTTTAAATGTCAAAAAGACGCCTACACCTAAAGCTACTGCTCCTATCAAATTTACAATATCACTAAAATGTGTTATCATATCAAACCCAATAAAAGCCAAAATAGTCGTTATAACTGCTAAAAACATAATAAAACTAAACATAATTTTTATTCTCCTATATTTTATTATACTTATTAAATTCTAATAAACCCTTTTAAAATCCTGCACTACAAAAATAATTATACAAAATTTACACTGATTATGCTTGTATATCATATTAAAATTGTATTAAAATAAAATTAAAATTTTTCTTGATTTCTATTTTCTGAAACAAAACTATACTTAGGAGGCTTTTATTATGACAAATATAAATAATGTATTACTAGAAATGATTAATTATTATCAGGGCGACCCTAAACGCATTCAACATTTTCTCAAAGTACATAGCTTTGCAAAATTCATAGCAGAACAAGAAAACTTGCCTTCAGATAAATTATATATTTTAGAAATCGCTGGTTTAATGCATGATATCGGCATAAAAATTGCTGAACAAAAATACAACAGTAGCAATGGCAAATATCAAGAATTAGAAGGCCCTGCTCCTGCTAGAGAAATACTTGAAAAACTCCAAGTAGATACTGCTGTAATAGATAGAGTATGTTTCTTGATTGCCCATCATCATACTTATAATAATATTGACGATTTAGATTACCAAATCCTAATAGAAGCAGATTTCTTAGTAAATCTTTATGAAGATAATTGCCCAAAACAAGCTATAGAAAATGCATTAAACAGAATTTTTAAAACTAAAACCGGCATTAATTTATGTAAAACTATTTTCGATGTCTAATTTTCTTTGAATAGTATCCTAGTAAACATTTTATATAATGAAATCTTTCAATAAATATTACTAAGATAAAAATATAAAATACTCTACAACATCAATTTATAAAACAACAAAACCGTTGGTAAGAATACCAACGGTTTTATTCATAATGCGTCCACATACGAATTATACGTATAACTTTTTCATCTTCTAATACTTCATATACTAATCTATGTTGAATATTAATTCTTCTAGAATAGTATCCCATTAGATCTCCTAACAGTTTTTCATATGGTGGTGGATTTTGAAAAGGATCTTCCTTTATTAAATCAATTAATAATTTAGCTTTTTTATCTAATCCACTTGCTTTTAGCTTTGGAATGTCTTTTAATGCTTTTTTATAATATTCTATCTTATACAATTACCATTCAACCTCATCTTCTGAAACAAAATCTTCATTAGATGCAGTTTTAGCTTTTAATAAATCTTCTCGCACATTAGGTATAGAAGATAAATACATTGTTTCCATAAGATTTTTATAATCATCCGCACTAATTAATACCACATCGCCATCTTTAGTATTAATTGTTGCTACTTGATTATATTTAGCAACTTGTTCTAAAGTATTATAAAGATTCTTTCTAAAATTTGAAGCATTAGCTGTAATCATTATAATCACCTCAAATATAGTATATCGTACTTATTAACGTACGTCAAAATATATTTGAAGCGATTATAATATATAGCATATCAAAATCTATATTCTTAAAAATTAAAAAGAGAAAATATATTCATTATAATTTGAGCACATGGGCACAAAATGGGCACAATTATAAAAATAAAAACTCATGGATTAAAATACCCATGAGTTTTTATTTTGCTTTATTCTTTATTAGCTATACCTAATTTACCAAAAACATAAAACGATAAGCTGAGAATCATTTAATCTTATATACTATATTTATTTAGGTCAATTACTATATAAAATAAGCCCCTATTACCTAGATTATTTTTCTAAGTAATAGGGGCTTATTAGCGTACAAAAGAAATCGTTATTTTATTTTTATAATTCTTTTCTTAAATTTTATCTATAACCTTATTTATTTCTGTAATACCTTTGCCATCTAGCTTATCTACTATTCTAAGATAAGCTGTATTTCTAGCTACCACAGAAGTACTGGTGGTTGTGGCTATTTGTTTTTGTAATTTATCTTTAAGCTTTTGTTTCTCGTCCTCAAGCTTGGACTTGACAAAAAGCTTTGCAAATTCTTTTAATATGTTCATACATTCTCCTTATCAAAATAATTTTTCTGCATCAGTGATTCCACGAGAAATAGCATTAGCAAATTCTTCTATTCTATACATAAGTTTATAAGCGTCTTCTTCATTAGAGATAAACGCTGTTTCTACAAGTACAGCAGGCATACTTGTTTCCCTTAATACACACAAATCTGGACGTTCTTTAATACCACGGTCCACCATATTAAGTGAATTAACAATTTGTGTCTGAATACATTTAGCTAAAATATTAGCTTTTCCACCATTTGATGAATAGACTAATGTTTCTGTTCCTTTTGCACTAGCATTAGCTGCACTATTACAATGAATAGATACAAAAATATCTGCACCACTATTATTTGCAGTGGCACAGACATTAGGTTTACCTTCTGTTTCTCCGTTTAAATTATCACTCTGGATAAGCTGGCATGGATAGCCAATAACTTCCATTGTCTTTTTTACTTTCTCTCCAATAGCTAAAGCAATATCTACCTCTCTAATTCCATTTGCACAAGCTCCAGGGTCTAAATCCATATCATGTCCAGGGTTGATAAAAATTTTTAGCATTATGGCATACACTCCTTTTATTAAACTGGTCGAATTCGACTAGTTTAAAACCTTCCAATTACCGTCCAATTAAATCCTTTAATAGTACGGTTTACAAACTCTAACTTTCCAATTATTTAACTGCATTGAATAGATTTATTTCTTTGCTTTTATTTCTGTAAATTGAGCCAAAGTATCTTTTAATTTTTTAGGAACTGGCAAACCACAATTACTAGCATTTTCTAAAATACTTAAGCCTTCATTTCCAATAAAAAAGAGCAAGACAACATTTTTTATCAATGCGTCCTGCCCAATTAACACATCCATCTGATGCGCTAATATTACCAAGCAAAGAATAACCATTTTCTTGATAATACCTTTGAAACCTTTCCTACTATCTAAGTAAACATTAGACATTATATATGCAGCACTTAGACCTGTAATATAATCAATAATCATAAAAATTAATAATATTTCTATCTGATTGTTCCATTGCCCTATAAAGTGCTGCAATAAAACTCCCACAAAGGCAACACCTCCTCCAACATACGTTTCTAATTTAGTAGGAATTAAAGAGATGATAAAATTTATAAATTCCTCATGCATATCACCACCTACTTACTAGATTCTAATTCTGATATTAACTTTTCTTTTAAACAGTTGGGACATTTTTCATTTGTACATTTATTTTCTTCGTTTAATTTTTTAGCACAAATATTACATCTTTTAATCATTTACATTCACCTCTTTTAGTTTATTATTTGTATCTTCAATAACAGCTGCATACTCTTGTTTTAGTTCCTCTTGTAATTCGGTATCATCTGTAAGTACTGCTACCAACATAGCGTCTTTTATATCAGCAATTTGTTCATCATTAGCTGCCATAATTTCATTAATTTTATTAAGTAATTTTTCTTCTTCTGTTGGTTCTTTTGGTGGCACGTATTCACGTTCAGATTTTGCCTTAATATAGATATCAACATTATCAATATAACCTTCAAAATCAACATTAGGATATTCTTTAAATTCTTTGTTGACCACACAACATTCTTGGTAATTATCGTAGATAACTTCGTTTATATTATCTAAACTAAGCCCACTATCTAATTTGAAATTTTCTACAGTATCAGTATACTGTTTATCACTATTTATAATTAAAATCTCGCCTTTTTGAATTTGAAAAACTCTCATAAATTTATTCCTTTCTGTGATATACACTCCTAAATTTTATTTTTAGGAGTGATTATTTTGAGAAAACCTAATGGATATGGAAGTATTAAAAAATTAAGCGGTAATCGGAGGCGACCTTTTGTTTTTGTTATTACTCAAGATGGTAAGCAAAAAGCTATAGAATATTTTTGCACACAAACAGAAGCTGAAATTTATGCTGCCGATTACAATAAGAAAAATAATAAAATTCTTCATGGGCATGAAACCACCTTTGATGAGCTATTTTATAGATGGTTACCTTTTTATATAGACAAACACCAACCTAGTAAAAGCACTATAAACAGTTACCATAATTCATACAAGCATTGTTTGTCCTTGCATGAAATGCCATTAAAAAAAATTAAGTATTACCACTTGCAGGACATTATAGATACAGTTAAAAGAAAAGGACTTTCCTACAGCACTTGCAAAAAAATCCGTTCTACTTTATCACTTATGTTTAAATACGCTTTAATGATGGAATACGTAGATAAAAATTATGTTATGCTTTTAAATTTAGGCAAGAATAAACAAAAACGACCACACAAACCATTTACAAGACAAAAAATAAATAAGTTATGGTCTAATTTAAATATTGAAGGTATAGATACTGTGTTAATTCTAATTTATACAGGTATGAGAATAGGAGAACTTTTGGAGTTAACCAAAGATAATGTTTATTTACGACAAAAATACATTAAAATTACAAAATCTAAAACTAAATCTGGATTAAGAATTATCCCTATCCATGAAAAAATATTTCCGCTTATTATAAAAAGAGTGAATATGCCTGGTAAACACCTTATTTGCCAATATAATGAAAAGCCTTATAATTACAGCACTTATTGCACTTTATGGGATAAGATAATGTTAGCACTTAATGCAAAATATACACCTCATGATTGTCGTCATACTTGTGCTACTTTGATGGATAATGCAGAAGTAAACTATAATGCTAAACGTAAAATATTAGGTCATGCATGCAGTGATGTTACAAATGGAGTTTATACACATAAAGATATTAGACAACTCCGCAAAGCAATTAACAAAATAAAGTGATACTAATAAGATACGTATAAACCGAATTAAGCTTTAAAAATCAGCATTAGTTAGACTTTATTTATGTTACTAATTGCTACTTGTAAAAACACTAAAAATAGCATATTTCTAAAACTTAAAAATCCTATAACTATGCATATTGCCCATGTTATAGGATTTCTTTTTTTATTAAAAATTAGGGAAATATTTATTTTTAATATTATGTTTACAGCCTTTATTGAAATTTTACCTGTGGGGGAAATGCCTTCACATACACATACTGCAAGCATAAATACAACAGGTAATCATCATCACGGAACGATTTGGACTGACGGCAGCTATTGTGTTTGGGGTTTATATGACAGAAACTGTAACCATAGAGGTATGGGTGCTGGTAATGATTGGGATAATGCTTTACCTAATACTTCAACGGACGGTAATCATAGTCACACGGTAACCATTAATAATACTGGTAGCAACAATGCACATAATAATTTACAACCATACATCAGTGTTTATATTTGGAAACGTACAGCTTAACTTACTCTTTTCCAAATGTAACATACAATATAAGGTTGCATATTATTATGGCTTTGACTAGAGCCTGTATTTTGTATAGTTATAGTATGTGAATGACTACCTGCTTCAGAAGTGAAACATTGAGTATAATTAGGGTTATTTCCTCCACCAGGGTCATATCCTTTACCATCACCATCATATGTTCCAGTGGTAGGTGTATTATGCGAATGATTTCCTGTAGTATTTGTAGAACCAGTATGATTATGACTCGGCATTTCCCCCACAGACTTATACAGTACGTTTCCACATGTATACACTGATATATGGTTGAAGGTTGTTATGTGGTTGACCAGAACCTGTAGAATTTATTGTTACTGTATGAGTATGATTGCCTACAGTAGAAAAAGTATTTGTTCTACTTCCACCATCTCGTGTATCTCCAGCCCAACCATTTCCACTACCATTACCATCACCCCATAATGCTTTTAATGTTAACGAATGAGTATGTTCACCTGCTGTATTTATACTACCTGTATGGTTATGGCTTGGAATTTCCCCCACAGTCGTTTATGCATAGCGTTTCCATATATAACATACGATATAAGGCTGCATATTATTATGAGCTGTATTTGAACCCGTGTTATTAACAGTTATTGTGTGGCTATGATTTCCAGCAGTAGAAAAAGTATATGTTCCATTATAACCACCTTGGTCGCCACGTTGAGGGATAGCACTACACCCATCTTGATGTCGAATTCCTTCTCCCATTTTCCAACCTGGATGTGTATGTCTATGATTACCAGTTGTATTTGTGCTGGCACTATGACCATGAGAGGGTAATTCTCCCACAGTGAGTTGATGCACAAACTCTCCACCTGTCTCACCTGCTACAAAATTATGTGTATAATTTTCTGTTTCTACCTTACCTTGTGCCAAAAGTACACGACCAGCAGGCATTGCTTCCCAAGTACCAAATCCAAACAATTCTGCTGGATTTATATTAACCGTTGAAAAATGGATATATCCAACGTGCATAATTTTTTTTAAAACATCAATGTCTTTTGAGGAATACTTTGATATCGCATTTCTAACAAATGCACAAGTAGCAAGTTGTGTATCATTCGTATCTACATTAGCAGTTGGAGCTGTTGGTGTTCCTGTTAATCCAGGGCTTGCTTTTGGTGCTAGTGTAGATAAATCTACACTAACAGCACTTGCAACACCATTATTTATATATACTGGCTTGGTAGCACTTCCCACTGTAGAAGTTCCTAATTTATTAGCAACACTTGAATTATTAGCATTTTCTGCTGTAGTAGCTTTTGCTGCTAAATCTGCATTAGTTGCACTATCGGCTTTACCCTGAAGATTGCCTATAAATTTAGTAGCGGTAATATTATACCCATTGGCATTTATATTACCTTTCATAGTTCCGCCAGATAACGGTAAACAAGCTTCTTTAGCCCACTCTTTTATTTTTAATTTTATGCTATCTAATGTTGCTTCAGCTGAACCAAATAATCTTTTTATTAGATTATCATGTGCATTTTCATCAGCATTATGTTCATCTATTGCATTTTCTAAATCTTCAATAGTAGCATAAATTATACTACCATTTACTATTACCTGAACATTTTCTGCATTACCAATTACAAAATCTATATTAACTATACGCTCATCAATAGGCGTTGTTTTATCATACAAAAAATCTGCACCATTACCTGAAGTTGCATATGCATATAATTGTTCTTCACCACCATCAATTTTAGCCATTATACCTATTTCACGTTGCCAAAAGCCGATTTCTACTTCTTGATTAGAAACTCTAAATTGTATTTGGAATTGTCCATTTTGTTTATCTACCCATTTAGCTATATTAGCACTTAATCTTTCATTTTTAACTTTTGTAAAACTTAATATATCGTCATCATCATCAATTAAACCATCACCTAAAGCTACACGTGTAAATGTCAACGTTTGTCCATTTTGACTTTTAGCAATCATTTCTTTACCAATATTTGTAACAATACAAGCAGAAAATTGCCCTGTATCATATTGTTTATCTAGTAACGTACTTCTATTTTGTAAGCTATTCATAATCTATTACTCCTATTCATAATAATTTGCAGGAATATTTATAATCTTAGCCATATGCACTATGCCAATTGTATTATTCTTAGTTATTCCATTTACATTTATATTAAATTTACTATTAGCTCTAATATTTATAGTTTTACATTTAGTCACTATTCCGCCTAAGTAAAAGTAGTTTTTACTTTCTGTAAAAGCTATATATTTCCAACCTATATGAGCTGGAATATATATATTTAAGATTTCTTCTAATGCTTTAAAATCTGTTATTTTATTATCCGGCAACATGATTTCTAATAAGTATTTCTCTGGATAATCTACCGCATAACCTGTTTTATCGGCAACAAATAGATTTATAAGATAATTTACAAACTCTAGTGTTACGGTTTGCCAATTATTCATACGACTTAATATTTTTGCTCGTCGTGTTTTATAATCATTATTTTTATCTATGGGAAGCCCCAAAAACTGTTCCCATAAATCTAAGCCCCATGTTGCACTTTCGACAAAAAGCTGATTAAAACAATCTTTAATATATTGCTTTATATTCTCATGCTCTATATCACAAGCATTATTTGTAGTTTTAAATCTATAATCTTTAGATAAAAAATAAGGTAAATATTTCAAAATACTTACCTTATTTTGTCTAAGCCATATATCATTCAATTATCTTCACCTCGTTTACTGTAGGCATCTGCTCATCAGTTAGAGGAACATTTTCAGTATTGTTGTTTATTTTTAAATCCGTATAATCTAAAACACCTGTAGTTGCAGAATTGTTAAGGATAATACCACCAATCACTGCATAAGATACATATGTGGCATTAAAAATATTTTTCTTAAAATAATCATTAACAGCATTTTTTATACCCTCTATACTTGCTGTACCACTTGTAACCTTTAATTCTATATTTATTTTAACTGGCTCTAAACTTACAACCGTAACAGTTGCACCAATTGGTCTTTGCTCTTCAATATGATTTTTAACTTTTTCTATTAAATCTTCACTTGCAATACCATTATTAGCATCTGTTATTATAACTTTAACATTTCCAGGACCATTCCAAAGCCTTATTACCTTTACTCCACCGACTCCTGTAACTTCCGTCGCCCACTGTACATAATGATATGGATTACCGCTTGTTGCTGGTTTTTGTACTTTAAAAAGCAATCTTTCTAAAAGTTCTTCATCTGTTTCTTCATCAAAGCCATCATAAGCAGAATTTTTATTTGTAACAGCAGATACTCCATAAATACTCATAGGAATTTTTGTTATCGTCTCGGCATCTACATTACAAGAAGTACCTACATCTTGAGATTGTGCCTTTATATCTACTGTTCCTGTAGATTCTATTTTTTTAGTTTCTACTGTAATAAAATTTTTTCCATCATTGGTACTAAATAATGCACCTTCTGATACTGCTACTCCTGCCTGTCCCGTTATAGTTAAAATAACACTAGAATTTGTGGCTTCTTGTCGTATAATACCATGTTCTTCAGCTTTTTTTGTGAGCCAATCGCCCCAGCTTGTTTGTGGAAAAGAGGCTTCAATAATTAATGCCATTTCAGCATATGCTTTTTCAAACTCTTTAGAATTAGCAGATAGCGTATCCCACACAAAACCTCCTTCAATAATATTTACTTTATCGCCTGCTATTTCGGTATAATATTGCTTTAATCTATCCAAGATATTTTTTCTTGTTTCCATTTCAAACATATATATATTACACCTCGATTTTCTGCGTAGATTTACCATATACAGTGGTAAGCTCTAGATTTAAAATTATCTTTTTATTTACTTGTTCGACAGATATATTATTAACCTCTAAAATATACGGATTTACAAGCAATGTTTCTTTAACAGCATTATATAATTCATTAGCATTTATCTCATCATTAGCTACCTTCCCTACAAATCTTTCTAAATCCAAACCATAATCATCATAATATGCACCATATCGAAATCGTTCCGTCTGCAATACTTTATATACCCATACTTTTATTGCTTCATTTCGTGTAACTATTTTCATAGAACCATCATCATTATAAATAAAAGAATTTCGAGAAAAATCCCATGCATATTCTTTAAATTCTTTTTGCGTATTGTACTGTTCAGTATTTACGGTATTTCCTATCATAAAAGGATTAGCCATATCAATTACCGTCCAATCTTTTGCCTTTACTTAATATCCAAAACTGTTTCACTGTTTTATTATCATCTCCCATAATCGGTATCATTAAAACTTTATCGCCGATTTGCCATGTATCAGTATAAATAATAGAAGCTGTATAATCGTTATCGATATCGTGGTTATGACTTTCATAAGCAGCATCACCGCCACCACCACCACGATTTTGGGTAGCAGAAATTATATGTCCTCGTATCTGCCTTGTATGTTCCTGTAACCAATAATCATCTATATAAAACCACTTTTTATCAAGTAGCATACCATTCCATTGCACTTTTATTTCTGGTGGTGGACTTACAATAGTGCCAATTTGTACAGTGGATTGTAGTCCCGCTCTACCGCCAACATTACGAAAAAGCGTTAACATTGCTTTGTACGGGTCCTCCGTTTTTTTCATTCAATCACCCTTTGCTTGCTTTTATAATTTTTGTTGGTGTCATGTTTAGGCTATTGTAATCTCTACCATGTAACACAACGTTTTTACTGCTACTATTGCCGTAATATCCGCCATTACCATCATAAATTACTACATGGTCATCGTTACCATAAACAATAACATCACCTTTTTGAAGTTCTGAAACTGAAAAATCTTCTAAAAGACCAGCACTATCTGCATTTGCTACCATAGAAGGTACACCAACAACACCATTATTACACTGCTCTGCTAAAAACGGACTATAATAACTACCCATTTTTCCAACAGCTTCAGCACAACCATTTTTACCGTTATTCATGGTAGTCCCTCCCCAAGCATCAAAACCTGTACTAAGTCCTCTATCTACTTTTAAACTTCCATTACCGCCACCAGTAGTTTTTTTACGTTTACTACTCTTAAATACTGGTACAGCGATATCTTGCTGTTCAATTTCTGGTATTTGGGGATTATCTGGTATATACTCCAAAGTTAAATCCATTGTATGCACATTACCACTAAAATTATGCGTATCACTTTTTATAAAAAATTTGCCTTTGAGTTGCTCTTCCTGCACTTCAATCGTGTATCCGGTAATACACTGTATATTGCCAATCACTTTAATAGAACTTTCGTCCTGCAACCGTTTAAGTCGTGATTTTGCCATTTTTACGTTATCTACTGTTTCTCCCTCTTTATGTGGTTGCATTTTATAGATATCTTGTATCATGCCATAATGCGTAACATCATCATTGTTCGTGAAAACTTGGCAAATATTACCATTATCATCAACAGATTTTATACGATTTACCATGCTTTCAATACTTTCGGAGTGTTCCGAGTTATCAATATCAGTTAAATCAGTAGCTATATACTTTTCAATTAGCTCACCTTTTTTAATGACCGTTACATTTCCGTTTAAGCAAATTACCGTATAATCTTCACCGTTCGGATTATTTGTTGTGTCGGCTTTGGTATACTCAAATAACATTTTAAAAACTTCAGTACAAGATTTACCATCAACGATAAAACTTACTACTGTATTAATCTGTGGAATATTTGTAGATACATTTATACCTATTTCTGCACATACTTGCTTTATAGCGTCTGTTACTGTAATTCCATCAAATAGCATTTGTACCTTCGACTTTGCTAAATAGACCATATCATCGTAACAGGTAAAAGAAAAAGTAAATGTATTAGAATTTCTTTTTCTGTAAAAAATCCTACCCTCAAAGATTTCAACAGGTTCTGATTCTTCCGTTTCAGCGTAAGATAAATAAATAAAACCGCCTACTTTTAAATTTAAGGCGGTAAAGGCACTGTCTTTATCTACAGTATTATAAACAATCTCAAATTCAAGCTTTCTTGCTGCTTGTTCACTATCACCGCTCCATGTCCATTTCGTTACAAAATTTGTAATATCAAAATCAGATAGTGGTTCAGTGTATAGTTTATTGCTATTTTTCTTTTGCTGTAATTCTTCTTGTTCTTTTTGTGTAAGCGGTGGGTCTGTATATTTACATATAAGCATACTATCACCCTAGAAATTTATAATCGTATCATCGGAAATTTTTACAGACTGTTTTGTCGCGTGGAGTACAGTGCCGACATTCAGATTTTTTGTTTTCGCCAGTGTTTTAAATATGGATAACGGCTTTGCGTCCTGCTCCTCGATTGGGAAAAACTGCCCCACACTCTGCGCGGCAACGTCCATTAAATCCATGCCCGGATACCAGTTAATAATCTTTTCTTTCTGTTCTTCCGCCGTTCGGCTGGCAAGTCCCGTCGTATCGTTTAGCTTATTGGAATTCGGCAGTATATAACGGTACTCACGTAAAGATATAGAGAAATACACGTCGCTACTGCCATCTTTTTCGCTGTAGTCGAAACTGTCGATACTTACATTCAAATTTATATTCGTGCCGGATATTGCCAATTTACACGGCTGACCTTTCTGCGCAAAGGATTTTATCTTTTCTACATAGCTGTATGGGCTGTCCGGTGCCCCGCTCACAATGCCGCTATATGCTTGTGCCGGGAAAAAACTGGAGAATTTAACTGTAGTTAAGCCGCGTTTCCCCAGCATATTCACATCACCTAAAGAATTTACATTTACCGTGCTGTTATTGTAGGTATTACCAACCTCGAAACTAGGCGGCGATACGGGAAAAGTTACACTTTCCCCGGCACAGCTTAAAACCAATTTACAACCCGTATTCAGTCCGCTTCCCGACTTGATAAGACTGTCCACCGCCTGATTTAAGAAAGATAAAATTGAAGCCATTACACCGCCCCCTCATTCATGTTTATACTTCTCTTTTGCATTTGATAATAAATTCTCTGCATTAATTTATCCGCTAGCTCGTCCATGTCGGCATCTGATTTCATATTTGCACCATAAATATTAATACTGAAATTAAAATTATTACTGTTACTTTGATTGTCTTGTCGTCCCTGTGCATACGCTGTCTGAATAGATTTATCATGCGGAATGACACGTGTTCCACTTGGTAAATCCACAATTTCCGCACCTTTATCATGAATAATTGCAGGACCACCAGCAAAATTTTCAACGCCATTTGCGAATAGTGGAATATTTAATCCTTCAAAAGTTTTGCCACCTATACCTGGTACAATATCTGGCACAGTAAACTGAATAGAATTTATGCTTTTAATAATACCATTTATAGTTTCCTTTACACCGCCTAATATTCCATCTGCAATACCTTTAATAGCAGAAAATACACTATCAAAAATTTTAACAATTCCTTGCCATGCCATTTCCCAATTTCCCGTAAAAACACCAGTAAGAAATGTTATTACTCCATTCAATACACCTAAAAAACCAGTTATAACAGCAGTAGCAACATTAATTGCCATAATGATACTATTTGTTATCACATTAGCAACTACCACTAAACCAGATATAAATACACTCCCTAAAAATACAGCCAAAGCCTGAAGTATAGGCATGAGCATACCACTAACAGAACCGCCAAGAGATATGACTGTATTTATTAATTGGCTTATAGCATTAAACGCAGGTTGAAGTGCTAATAACACAGTATTTATAGCATTTGATATAACTTCCCTAAGTCTTACAAAAGAAACCATGAGCGTAGTTACCGCAGGCTGAATTTGTGTCCATGCTTCTAAAAGTGCAGTCTTAATCTGATTCCACAATCCAATTAAAAACGGCCCTACAGTTTCCCAATTTTGATAAATAAGAAAAGCAATTCCTGCTATAGCCATTAAAGCAATGCCAAGTGGTGAAAAAATAAATGCCCTAGATGCCGTTACTAATGTTTTTATAACACTGGTAATTTTACTAAGACCACTAGCTGTTGCAATAGCTACTGTTTCAAGTGTCATTGCCGACCTAACAGCAACAAAAGCTGTTTTTAATGTATTGAACGAACTTACTACATGTGTAACAGCAAATTGAAGGGCTTTATTTTGTATACTTCCACCCATTGCAGCTCTGCCAATATCACCATAAAGTTTTACAAGACCACCGCCAATACTTATAGCTTTACCCATTCCTAACATAAAACCAGTAAAAGCTACTGTTCCCATCAAGACATTACCAATTAATAATTTAGTTTCTGGGGATAACTTATTTATCATATCCGCAAAATTACCTATACTATCGGTTATCATTTTTATTTGTGGTGTCAAAACAGTGCCGAAGTTTATGGCCAAGCTTTCTAAGCTTCCCAACATACCATCAATACTATTTTTAAGCGTTCCCTTCATCACCTCAAATTGGGCTTGACTACTACCCGTAGCACTATCCATAGCGTCTTGAAGTGCCTGATAATCTTCTGGGGCTGTCTTAACAAGTGCTAAAAGTCCACTATATGCTTCTTCACCCGCTAATGCTTTAGCATAAGCAACCTGTTCCGTATTAGAAAGGTTTAATATTTTTCCTCGCAACTGTTCTACTATTGGTTGTAATCCAAGAAAATTACCCGTTGCATCTTTTACTTGTAATCCAAGAGCCTCTATAGCTTCTGCGGCTGGTTTAGGTGGTTCAGAAAGTCTAGAAAAAACAGAGCGGAGTGAAGTACCAATTGTACTTGCTTCTATCCCGTTATTTTTCATTATTGCCATTGCAGTAGCTAATTGTTCTATACTTACATTTAAAGTTGCTGCTGGGGCTCCTGCATACTGCATAGCTAATCCAAAATCTGCCATTCCCAGACTAGATTTATTAGCTGCCATCTGTACAACGTCTGCAACCCTCATAGCATTTTGTTCGATATCACCCTGTTTTAAATTCCAAATATTAAGGGCATTACTAACAACATCGGAGGTTGTGGCTAAATCCTCGCCACTGGCTACTGCTGCCGTTATTACAGACGGCATAACACCAATAACCTGATTAGCATCGTATCCTGCCGCCGCTAATCTATCCATACCCTCTGCCGCTTGAGTAGCACTTATTGGAAAATCTGCACCAAACTGACTGGCTTTTTGCCTCATCATTTCCATTTCATCTGCGGTGGCTCCAGCTTTTGCAGCTGCTCCTGTGATAATACTATCGAAGTCAATAAACGCACGACCGCCAGCAACTCCGATTGCTGTAATTCCTGCTGCAATAGGTAGCATGCTTTCACCTACACTACTAAAACCAGATCCAATTCTCTCGATATCTCTACCTAATCGACGGTTCATGTTAGCAGTTCTTTCCATTTCTCTTTGTACTGTTCTTAATGGATTGGTAACCCTATCCACCAAATTTAATACTACATCAATTACAGAAGCCATTTTTAACCTCCTTTCATTCTTCTATTTTCTTCTTTTATATCATCAATTTCTTGTAATACAAAAGCTTCTATTACAGTTTTTTCACCGATATTCATATTAAAAAAATCCAATGGTCGCATATGATGCTTTTTAAAAAGCCAATACATTATCTGTACCTGACCATCGGTTTTTATAAGTTTTTTATTTCATCAATATCTTCTTCTTTTTCTTTTTCATCGTAACCAGATAAAACGCTTATTTCCTCCGATATATCGGTTATTTCACCTGTTAAAAATAATTTTTCATATACTTCAAACGGTGTTTTTGCTCCAAATTTTTTCATTATTTTTTCATCTGCTAAATTTGGTTCCTTTATACCTTCATTTAAGGTAAGCATTCTTAATTTATAAAGGTCTATGCTTTTTTTCTTACTTTTTATATTAACAGCTATATTTTGAATTTCACTGTATCTTTTAGCAGGAATAGACTTTAATACAAGTACAAACTTTTCTCCTAAAGCTTTACTTAATCTTTCCACTTCATATTCTTTTGTTTTTTCTGCCAAAATAGCATTTGTATCGGCATTTAATAAAGCATCTACTAAATTCATTTATATCCTCTCCTTAAGCGTCTGCTGTAACTGGTACTTCAAAATCAGTGAAGGTAAAATCGTAATCATCTTCGGTTAATTTTTTAGCTTCCCAATCCATTAATGTGAGTTTATCGAAAGTAGCGTCTCTTATAATTACTTCTTCACGGCCCACTGCGTCTGGGTCGTCTAACTTAACCCTGATTGTAACGACTGTTTGACGAGCATTGCGAATATTATCCGCCATTAAATTTATAAAATAAGAAGATACATGGTTCATCTTTACGTTACCAGTGCCTTCACAACCTGTGATTTTATACTGCTTAAACATTGTTTTAACTTGGTTTACTTCTTCTTTTACAAGCTTTACTTCCGCATTAAAAGCAGTTACTTCCGCCATGTATTTTCCATCTATCCAGATTTCACCTTGCGTACCGCTCATTACTTGCTGTGCGTTAAATTTATCCATAAAATAAAGCTCCTTTCTTAAATATCAAATGGCAATTCAATATCTTCCATAGCGTCAATTATCTTAATTTTGCCTTTTAAAAATACTTTTTTCTTTGTATCTAGCTGGTTAATTTCATCATCACTCATATCTGCAAGTTCATCTTTGGTATATAGACCGTTTTGCAGCTGATAATTTTTTATTGCTTCCGTATCTAGTTCTACCGTAGAATAATTAGCTTGTAAAAGACCTTCACCTTCAAGTTCTTTAAGATATCCAGTTATTGCAGTAATAAGTAAACATTTATTATCATAAGTATTTGCATATTTACCTATATAGCTATCCTGTGCTGTAGTTCTAATATCATCATAAATCATATCCATAATGTCTACGATTTTAATTGTTTGATAGCCTTCTTGTTTTCCTTGCGTTGTAGTAACAAGACTATTTACTGCACGACTCATTTTATATTTTGTGCCATCATACCAAATAAAAAATTCACCATTATTAACTTTCTCATCGTTTTCATCAAGGTCGTATTTATCACAGTCGATAACCTCGGAAAGTGGCGCATATGTCGCACTTATAGTCATCGGTGTTCCGGCAATAAGTCCTGCGATACGTGCTGTATATTCTGCTGGTGTATACGTCTTTGTTGCTGTCTTGGTAGTTTTATTGCTAAAATTAATAATCCCTTCATAGTCGCCATCATATCCAGGAAGTACAGCTTTTACTTTTTTATATTTATTTTCCCTATTGGTCTTAATCCATGTACCGACAGTTTCAAGCTGTTCTTCTTCAATAGTAGGTATTGCCAGATAATCCCAGCGTTCTGCTGCAATTTTCTTTAAAGATTCCTGCCATTTATCCGCTCCTGTTTTACCTTTAGCTTGTAAATAAACTTTAACTCGGTACGGTGCGGTTACATATCCAAGCAAGCACTTAGTAATATAATCCTTATTATTCTCACTAAGTTCGCTAGGAATATCATCTGTCGTATAAATAACAAATGGATTTTCAATAATTTCCTGTTTTTCTATATTTCCTGTTATTGCTTGTCCTGTAATAGCCTTACCACAAATAGCACTTGTATTTACAGTTAATTTATCAATAACTTCTTGTTCTTCTTCTAAAATAAGAAACACAATGCCACGTTGACTACGTTCAATTGCTGCAATGCCTGCTTCTTTAAAAGATATAATCACACTTGGCATTCCTAACTTTGCCATATTGCTTTCTCTCCTTCGTTTATTCTCATTTTTAATTGCATATCTTCCATGATTTCATGGTGTTTATGTGGTCTAATAATTCGTTCCAAATAATCCAGTCTTATTGTCGTCTGGATAATATCCTGTTCTTCCCCCACTCTGTCAATTAGAAATTCATTTATGTGCAGATATCGCTCTTTTACAGGTATTCCCCTTTGAAAAAGTGTCTGAAGCCTATCCATAACATCAGCATAATGGATTTCATTTTTATCGGCATTTCGTGGGAAATACGTTGCGATAATGGACAATCTTTTCTTTGTTATATTTTTTGTCTGTGGGATATTAGTACATAAACATTTAATAAAAAAGCACGGTTTAGCGAAATCTTCTAAGATTTCATCACTATAAACCGTGCTTTTAAATTCTGCTTTCAGCATTCTGCCAATTTGATTTAAGATATCTATCTGTTTTACTACATCAGCCATCTAATTTATCTTTTACCCGCTTATATACACCTTTCCACATATATTCTTGTAAATCATCTTGCTGTTCATCTATGGTTTTTTGCAAAAAATGTTTTCCTTGTACAAAGCCTTTTTCATGTCCCTTTTTATCCATTATTTTATGTCCTCTATCAACTAGATGAAAATGTGGTGCAGTGGAATAAATATTAGCATGAATATCCTTGCCATAGCCTTCAATTTTCTTTTTCCAACTTTTATTTAATTTTCCTTTATGATCCTTTCCACTATCTGGACTATTTGTTTTTAAAGCCTTAATCATACGATTAGCACCACGATTTAAAACAGTCTCAACATCATCTGGAAAATTCTTTTGCACCGTCTGCAATCTACCAATAAATTCTTCAAAACTAATTCCCATCACTAACACCTGATTTCTTTATGCTACACATTAATTCTAGTTTTATATGCGATTCATAAGGATCTATGACATTTTTTATTTCATATAGATTATTTCTATATTTAACTAACATAGAATTATCTATATTTTTTCGATAGCGAATAGTTATTTTACTTAAATCTTCGGTTTTTTCTTTGTATTGCTCATAATAAGCTCTACCTCTAAGAGGTTCAATTCTTGCCCATACTTTCAAAAATGGCATTAATTTTTTCTGCGTCAAATTATACGGTGTTTCAACATCTTCATATTTTAAAATTGTTACACGTTTATCTAATGTACCAATTTCTTCAATATTAATCATGATGTTTCACTTCCTAACGGTTTATAATACTGTGCCAGAGAAATATGCGTAATTATAGCTTCTATAGAGTGTGGTAGATTGTTTACATTGGTTTTTGTAGAAAAAACACTTCTATTTTCATACCAGTGTGCTACCAACATTTTAACAGCCAAGACAAAAAGCTGGCTGTTATCACTATACGTTTTTCCGGTAGTCTGCTCTAAATAATCAGTAGCAGCTTCGATTAAACTTCCTATGAGTTCATCATCTTCAGTTAAATCTTCATCAATTCGCAAATAATCTTTTGTTTGTTTTAGTGTAACAGCCATATTAAATTACTCCTTAACTAGCAGAATAAGTACCTGTAATAGAAGCTGTACTTTCATCATCAAGATGAGCTGTACCTGTAATAGTTCCGCCAGTAATAGTAAGTTCTATACTTGTTATCTTTGCACCAGTATCTCCTTTTGCTCCAGCTGTTCCTTGCTCACCTGTTTCCCCTTTTGGACCTTGCTGTCCAACATCACCTTTTTCTCCTTGAGGACCTTGTTCTCCGTCTCTTGGTTTATCAATATAAATTAATTTTCCATCTGCTCCACGAGCTAAAATTTGATTTTCAGTACCATCTACTTCTGGTTTATCTAATTTATCTTCAATTGCATTTTCATGTGTTTCAAGTGCAGTTTCAATTTTATTCATATTTTCAGCATTTACTGGAGTTTCATTATCTACCCAATTAGTTTTTGTATACATAATTATTTACCTCACTTTTATTTAACTTTCTTTTCCTAGTATTGTTTGCCCCACTATTGCCTTACCTACTATTGCAGGTGTGGGGCTATTACTCTCCCGCTTTCACCAATTTAACAAGGCTATCATAGATAATAGGTTTACCATCACAAACTATAATACTTTTACGAACAATATCGTCTGTATCGTTATCTTCATATGTCTTCATACCGACTTGGAAGTTTGTATTTAATGTGTAGTCTGCAAAGTTATAAAGAAAAGCAAATGTTTTTCCTGCTTCTAAAGTATCAGAGAAGTTTTCTAAATAGTTTGTAAGCACTACAGTTCTACCTAATAAACTACGTTCTGCTTTTCCGCCAAATCCATAGTTAACACGTGCAATAGGTTGACCGTTTGTATCTGTCATGCCAATAAATGCCATAAATGTTTTTTTAGTCATGCACCAAACTGCACCTGCTTCGTATTCCATTGGAAGCTCACCTTCAGCATTAACTAAAGTTTTATAGTCAATTTTGCTTACCTCTATTTTTGTGCCTTTGGCATCTTCTTTTAGAATACCTGTTGGTTGTCCAACACCTGTACCAGAAATAATTGCTTTTTCTAATGCTTTTGCCATTGCTTCTACTACATTATTAACAAGTGTTGTTTCAAAGGCACTATATGCCATATTTTCTGTTTCTAAAGTAACAGCTACAGCACAACGCAATTTGAAATGACTAAAAGTAATAGTACCAGATAAAGTCTTTTTCTGTTTATCACTACCAGCACCTTCAGCTACCCATGTAGCTTCCGGTTTTACATTAGAAACTGGAATTGCAACACCTGTTTTATAAGCTGTACGTGTTACAAGTGGCAAAATCATACCGTATGCTTCAAGTTTTTCGATAATTTTATTGAGTGTAACAGGTGGCACCAATGCACCGATATCTGTTGTAGCAGTTACTTCATCACTTCTAAATTCTTGAGGAATTTTTTCACCACGACAAACATAATTCATAAATGCCTGTCTATATTCTTCACTATCATAGATATTGGTTTTTACTGGTTTAGCTGTATTAGTTCTTGTTATCATTGTACCCATACCATCAATAATTGTTTGACGTCTGCGAATTTCTTTTTCTTCTTCGTCAAGTTCTCGAAGTTCTTTTTCAATTTCATCAAAATTAATATTTTTATTAGTTTCATCAGCTAACAAAGAGCGAATTTCTTCTTTTCTTTGTAAAATTTCTTCTAATCGTTTATTCATATTCTTTCTCCTTTGCATAAAAAAAGCACGTCTAACCGTGCATTACAAATAAGTCATTAAATATAATTTTTTTCTTCTTTTTTCTTCTTGTAAATCTTTTTCTAGGTTCACAAAATACTCTTTACTTCGTGCCTGTATAGATGTTCCATCATACGCTGGAAAATCGACAACCGCCACATCATAAATTTTATCAAAGGCGGTTATTGTACGTGTATAAATCTTATTTTCCCTATCAGATTCTGAACGCTCATTTTTTACAGTAAAAGCAAAACTCATCTTGTTTAAATCACCACGTTTAATAAGTTTATACACATCTGTACCATTATTGGTATCAATAATATCTGCACTAATTCTAAGGCCCTTATCATCGGTATTCATAATAAGAGTATTATTGCTTGCTCTAGCAAGTACCATAGCAATATCACCATGATTGTACTTAAATACAGTATCGCTCATGTCAGCACCATCGAAGGCATTGCGGTCTATTACTTCCATATACTTCCAACCGCTCCACTCGCTTTCCCATATTAATGCCCTTTGATTAAAAACTGCTGCATATCCTTCTACAAGTTGCTTATTTTCATCATCATTATTAGCTGGCTCTAGTAGTGCCATTCTCATTTCCATTTTCCCCATTATCTTCACCACCTTTCAATGAATTATCATTATTACCTGTTTGATATAAACTTTGGTCTTTAGCTTTTACAAAGTTTAAACTGATAAGGCGTTCATCACCGCCTTCAATACCAGCATAACCAAAGATTTCACGAATTTCATTGATTGTTAGTCCGCCAGTAGGAATAAGAGTTTCACAAACCTTAATTTTAGATGCTACAGACATGAAGTTTAATCTATTACTTTCTAAGATAATTTCATTGCCAAAGCCTCGCTCTCGTCTTGTAAAAATCTTATCTGTCATTTCTTGAGCCAGTTTAATTGACACAGGCTCAAGCACTGATTCATAAAAAGCTATATACTCATCTTCGGTATATTTGCCCATGATGATATTTTCATTAAGTCCGAAATGCTTATAAATATTATCTCTAACATAACTCATCTGTTGACTGTTAAAAGTGGTTACATTACTCGTAAGTTGATGAAATTCTGCTCTATTATCCAAGCTGGCAATGCCAGAAGGATTATTCGTTGCATACATATCTACAAATTCATCATGCGCATTTTTAATATCCTCTGGTCGAGCTTTTGCCTGCCATTGTATATATCCCCTCAACGCCGTAAAGTTTTTCACAGCATTGACAATAGATGCCTTCGCCGCTTTCAATGTGGATAAATCCTCAATCATTATCTTAGAATTATCATCACCAAATAATTCATCACGGTTAAAATGCCTACGAATATGAATAAGATTTTCATAAGGAATAGTAATTCTTTCACCAGCACCAAAAGTAAATCTAGCATAAAGATTATATGTTTTATCTTCTAATATCTCTAAAAGTGGAAAATCTAAAGGATACAAAGCTTTTATACCGCCTGTAAATTCGTCCCACTGTACATAGATAAAAGCATTGTTATAAGTAAAATACTGTGCTATAAACTTTTCTAAAAATTCACTAGCTGTCATCATTGGATTAGGATATGAACTTAATAAATAATTCAATCTATTACTAGGAACATTTTTTATTTTTCCATTATCCTTAATTACATGTTTTGGTCGCATTTTGCCAAAATGTCTTGCAATAGTATCTATACAATCTCGCACTGTAGCATCATCATAAGCATTACCAGAAAAAGGTGTATACATATTGGTATAGCCATTTAATAATTTTAAAGCAGTAACATCTTTATATTCTCTTGCTTTGCCAAATATTTTGCCAAACAAACTTCTAAATTGCAAATTCTCACCACCTTTAAATAATATTCATATAGTCATCTTTATTTCTCTCATAAACTACATACGCATCTAGAAGGCTTGCAAAGCCGTCAATTCTCTGTCGTGGATTTTGTAATTTACATGGCTGGATATTTCCATTTTTATCCATATCCACACTAACATTTGCCATGCACCATTTAAGTACAGGATTATTGTTATAGTTTATAAGTTTAGCTTCTAAATCTGCCCCCAAAGCTTTCATCGGACCAGATAAAGTTTTCTTACCCTGTATTACTGGCTCCATAGTTGGCTCGCCAAAAGTATTTATCATATCCTGAACAAAGTATTTTGCAGACCAACTATCATAGCCACATTTAAACAGGTATATATCTTTTTCATTTTGCATTTCTTCAAACCATTCAACAATCAAGCGATAATCTATACTATTGCCAGGACTTAACCTAATAAATCCTCGCTTTAGCCAAATATCATAAGGCACTTTATCCTCATGTACTCGTTTTTCAAGTAATTCTTCTGGTATCCAATACATCTGCTCTACATAAAAACGTTTTTCATCTTCAGGAGTTTTAAACAGCATAGTAGCACAAGTTAAATCAGTTGTAGCAGATAAGTCTATACCGCCGATGCCGTAGCGCGGTTTTAAAACTCCGATATCGAAAGTCGCTTCATTATTTAGTTGCTCGAAAGTCAAAAATGCTTCCGTCGCCGTTTCCCGAACATTAAAATCCTTGCACAGTAGGTTTTTAACATAATGCGGATTGGCTTTGGCACGGTTCACTTTATCTTCTAGCTGTTCGCGGCTCTTAATCGTGCCTAGTGCCGGATTGGCTTTCGCCCAGCAGGTTGGCTTTGTCCATTCATTGCGCTTGTCTAGTTCATATATTACCGGTAGAATGGTTTCATCTTTATATCCGTTTTCATCGCCGTACCCGGCTATGATATTCGCCGCTTCCTCATATTTCAAATCGAAAATACCCTCGCGGATTGTACCCGCCGTCGATGTGATAATGGATAATGGCTGTTCACGTGCTGTCATGCCATCGATTACTACATCGTAAAGGTTTTTATCTTTGATAGCGTGCAATTCGTCAATTAATGCTCCATGAACGTTCAATCCGTCCAGCGTGTTGCTGTCGGAAGCCAGTGGCACGAATACGCCGTCATTGAAACGGCACTTTATCCTCGAAACAAGACAGTCGCACCTTTTATTGAGCGACGGCGATTTCTTTACCATACGGACTGCTTCATTCCAGATAATTTTCGCCTGCTCTCTCTGCGTTGCCACGCTGTAGACTTCACTACCCGGCTCGCCGTCCGCCATTAATAAATAAAGCCCAATGCCGCTCGATAAAGTCGATTTTCCGTTTTTACGTGCCACAATTAAAATAAGCTCCCGATACTGCCGTAGTCCCGTATTTTTGTCGATAAAGCCGAACAATGCTGAAAGTATTGCTTTCTGCCACACTTCCAAAACAACCGGCTTACCTGCCCATTTGCCTTTCGAGTGCTTACAATAACGCTCAATAAAATCTATAGCGTGATTGGCTTTTTTCTCATCAAAAATATACCGACTGCCGCTATCATGGAGCTTGTCATGCAGGTGCTCAAACAGTTTTTTAACCTTTTCCGAAACGATTGCATCGCCGCTTTTTATCTTTCCGTAGTAGATTTCAATGTAATTCATACAATCACTACTTTTTCAACGTACCGACAAAGGCTTCAAAACCATCATCGACATCATCAGAAGATTTTTGCGGCATACAGGACAGCAGCGTTCGGATTAAAGAGTTATAGTTCTTTAAGGTGGTGGAATATGCTTTGCTGGCAGTAGACTCCTTTGTGCCGAATTGGTTCTGCCCGTTGCAATATTCTTCAACAAACCCTACTTCGTCAAGCTCTTTCTGCAAATCCGCAAGGCGAAATTCCAAGTCAACCGCAAAATCAATCATTCTTTGTACTACTGCCATTTTATCGTCGTCTATATTTTTAAATGCTTCCCTATATTGTTCTAATCTTTTCTTTCTTAATGTTTTTTCGCTATATCGCGGCACAAAATCATCTCCTTTCCAGTAAAAATTTCTGAAAAATATACCACACCCCTCTCGGCGGTGGCGTGTATTTTACACGTGTGTGGACCCTCCGGTCTGGTAAATTGTCAGACAATTTATTAAATACGGGGGTGTTGATACATAGCAAGCAAAGCAAAACGGTCTAACCTTACTTACTCATTAACTCTGACAGGCTCATCAACAGCAATCAGATTGCCGTCCTCATCAAAATACATTATTCTTGTATTGTTATCTCTACTATGTATCTTGTTATGACACTCAAGACACAATAACATTAGGTTGTCCCAACCATAAGCAATATCAAAGTTATTTATATTCTGTGGAGTAAGCGAAACTTTATGATGTACAATAAAACGTTGCCCTTCTGTACCCTTGCGAGCAATCGTCCTGTTATGGCACATCTCACAAATATAAAGCTTAGAACGGGCAAAGGCTTTAGCACATTTTCGCCATCTTGTACTGTTATAAAACTTACGTGCAAATTCTTTAGCCATTTTTAATCAATCTCAAACGATGCAAAAACATCTGTGTCAAATCTAGCTACATATGCACCATCTAAAAAAATATCCATATATTTCTTGCCAAAATATACTATACCCTCACCTTCAAAAACATATACTCGATTATTTTTAGTTGTTACTTCTATACGTTCTTGTATAGGAAACTCACATCTATCTATATACATTATTCTCACCTTTCTATTGTTTGCATTTCTATTGTTTTGATACTTGCAATTTTTCGTACTGCTACAAAGCGATTATCCCAACTTTTATATTTACTATCCGCCAAAACAGATTTTTCTTTAGCATCTAATAATACTGCTTTTGCTCGTACTACATCATCATCTGTATTAACCAGTGCTTTTATTTTTATTTGATTAGACTTAGGATATTGTTCAGAATACATAAGATACTTTTCATCCCATATCTGCTTATATGCATCATCTGCTTGTGCCAGTATGTTTTTAGTCTTCGCCACATATTCAGATAACGTTGCTATTGTATTTGTTATCAGAGCAATATCATCTATTAACTCTTGCCCTGTCGGATTATTAGATATCTTAAATTCATTATCCATATAAATCCCTCAAATATTCTTCACACTTAGTTTTAATTAGTTTAAGTTTATCTGTATTGTGACGAGCATAATGACAATTATCACATAGCACTACACCGCCAGAAATTATATCCGACTTCTCTTGACCACACGGCTCATGATGAAACTTATGGCTATCATCTACATATTTTCCACATACAATACATCTATGATTATCACGCTCAAATATATCATGGTTTAACTTTTTTAATTTTTTGCCATATAGTTTTACACGTTTTTGTTTTTGAAACATAACCTCACCTTCTTAAAAATGGGTACAAAAAAACGGCTTAACCAAATGGTCAAACCGTCTTTTTACCTTATCAGTTTCTCATCTATTCAATTTTTACTAATTATAATTATATCATATACCCTATAGTCTCATCTAGTCTCATTTAGTCTCATTTTGCAATTTATCACTGACAAATTCTAATCCCTGTTTATGCATTCGCATAACATGACTTCTACTGTATTTCATTTCTTTCTGAATAACACTCCACTTTTGAAAACTAAGATACCGCAATGACAATATCCTTTTCATTTTTACATCTATATCAAGTTCTTTTATGAACTTTTCTATCTCTTTAATCTTTGCCAGCCATAAATTCCTCTCTTTTTCCAACTCGCTCGCCTTTTCTTCGATTTTGCTTATTTCCGCACTAATATCGTATTTCTGATTAGTTTTGCCAAACGTGAGCTGATAACTGGCAATTAATGTTCTTGATGTTTTTTTTATTTCTGCCAATTCATATGCTAAAGCTATTGCCGTACTTCTTGCTTCATATGCTTGATTTAAAAATTTTTGTGCTTCTTCGATTGTAGCCATATGATACCTCCATTATTTAGACGCTAAAAGGATAGCCTTATTTAAAGCTATCCTTTTATTTTATTATTCTACATATTTATCATAATACTCAAAACATAATCGTCTTATATCATCTTCACCAAATCCTTTATTTAATAAAACCTTTTTTGCTCTCATCATCTCATAATAAAATTCACCATATTGGTCTATTAAACAACTCAATACTATTTCTTTAGGATCTTTTAAACTCAAAATTGTTTCTCTTATATCATTAGCCCATGCACTATTTAAATCATATTGTTCTATAGCATCTTTATATTTAAATTCAAGTTCATCAAAACTTTTCATTCTTTAGCACCACCTAATAAACTTCTAAATACTTCGATAGCCTTTCTATTATACCTAAATGTCTGTACTTCTTTATTAGAATATCTTGATTTATCATAAAAATACTTTCCGTACTCATCTGTTTTCAAATTATGTTTATTTGCTAAACTACCGATTTTATTTTTAGAAACTCCAAAGATTTCGCCTACTTCTGTTGCCGAATAAGTCAACTCTTTTACTTCAGGCAATGGTAACACATTACTTCCTGCTAAAGTATTAAAAGCATAACTTTTTGCCATTTGTTTATATTCTTTTATGTCTACTTTATCAGCTAATTCCAACCACAATTTTGATTTTTCCATTTGAACTTCATCATATTTACAATCAAGAATTTTTTTATCAACACTTGATACTTGTAATTGTTTTAAATATTGTTCCATTTGTTCAAAAGCTGTTATATATTCAATTTTCCATTGCATTGCTTTTTTGCCAGTAAAACCCATAACAATAAGAGAAAATCCATTTTTATTCATAAGATATTCAATATTTGATTTTCCACTATTATCAATATATGTTGTTTCATAAAACCATTTTTTTATTTCATCATTTCGAGTTAACTCACTAAAGCCATTTTTGGCTTGAGTCAATTCTATAATATTTTTTATTGAACGAAGTACTTTTGAATGTTCTTTTCTAAAGCTATCAGCAACTTTTCTACTGGATACTACAGCTTGATTATTTACTATTTGTATAAGATTTTCCATTATATATTCTCCTTTTCTGTACTCACAAAGAATGATATAATAGATTTATCAGTCCTTGTGGGATTGTGTATTAAGCAACCTGAATGCTTTGGTCGGTAAGCAGGTTGCTTTTTTATTTGTCTTGATACAACTTATCTATACCCATTCTAACTATAACTGAACGATTAGTATTATGTTTCTCACATAATTCATCTAATCTATTAAGAGTATCATTGTCCAGTCTTACTCTTAACATATAATCTTTTGGGTTATCTGTAAGTTTTGTACCTTTCTTCATAGCAGCCAAAACTTTCTCTCCTTTCTTTGTTGCTACAAACTTAGTATAATTGTAGCAACAAACTTTGTCAAGATAGTTATTATTTGCCGACCTCAAAGAATAACCTATATTATCTTAGAAATTAATGCTATGTTTTAATTTTTTAATCTTTAAATTAAAAACACTCATTATTTTTAAATTCCATTCAAAAATTTTATATATTACCTTTTTAAGAATGGGATTTTTTATATGCTTTGTTTTTTCATATAACTTACCAAATTTATAAAATGGTCGCTCTAGCTTTAATAATAACTGTATCATCAAAAATAAAATTACTTTTCTCATACAATCACCTTTTTTATATCAAAATTTATAATTTTATAACCTTTTTTAGATAATTTATACGCTATACCTCGTTTAAAACTATCTAGCCAAGAATTTTTATTCAAGTTCTTGGCTTTAAGATAGTTTATTTTTCTCTTAAAAGGGTATCTCTTCATCAGGTGGCACTTCTTGACCAAAAGATTTTGCTGATTCTGGTACAGCACCGCCATCGAGTTTCGGTTTACTTCCCATAAACTCTACATCATGAGCTATGACTTCTGTTACATAACGTTTACTTCCATCTTGTGCATCATAACTACGAATCTGAATACGACCTTCAATCAAGACTTGACTGCCTTTCACTAAATTATTACCTACAATTTCCGCTATCTTATCCCATACAACAATTGGAATGAAATCCGCTACTTTTTCTTTACTAAATCTTCTATTTACCGCCAAAGTGAAACTTGCTACTGCTACTCCAGTTTGCGTATATCTTACCTCTGGATCCTTTGTTAATCGCCCTGCTAATATTACCTTATTCATTTATTACTCCTTATAATTCAACTTTCTCCCAATAATAATTCATATCTGTTAAATACAAATCGCCTTTTATATACTCTTTATGTTTTCTTAGCATCTGAATTAATTTTCTAAGGCAAAACTCACTTGCTTCCGCCTTAGTTATAATTCCACTATCAGTTTCTAATACTAAATACACTCTATTATTCCATCCTTGATTAAATAGTAAATAACACTAGGTAGCTTAATAACTCTATCAAGAAAGATTTTTACATTATAAAATTCCTTATCTTGGCTTATATCTATCAAGATACCTCCAGTTAATATATTTTTCTTATATAATCTTTTCTTCCAGAATATGCCATCTTCACATATTACTTTCTTGAAGCCATAATCTTGTAATCTATCTAAATTCTTTTTACTTACTACGACCATGTTTAAGTCCTCCAGCTTTTCTGATGTTAACCCAACGATTTAATGGGCAACATCTATTATTTAAAATACGTTCTTTATTTTTCTTATTAATTTTGATATTTACACTACATTCCAATGGATAATTTAATGGCTTATATCCATCTTTTGGTCCAATAATTTCATCACTGGTTATTTCATCTAATTTTTTTGGTAATTTAAAATCTAAAATTATTGGTTCTTCATCTTCTTTTTTTCTTCTAAATATCCTTTTTATTAATTCAATTAATCTTCTTATTTGTCTCATCTATATAATCCTCCACACACTGAGTTTATATACTCAATGTTTTTTTATCCTACCATCATAAATCCAATACTGATAACTCCGATCACCGCCACAGCTTCTAAACAATATTTGCAAATATTATCTTTTCTTTTACGTTGTTTAAGTCGTTTAATATCCGCACTAAATTCTGAATCCAATGGTATATTTATCGTTTTTATATTTTTCATCTATCTTCCCTCAAATCAAATTTTCAAATAAACAAAATTGCTTGCTAAACTTAAGATTTACTGTTCCTATAGCTCCATTCCTATGTTTAGCTATTATTAATTCTGTAAGCCCTTTATCATTTGTATTAGCGTTATAGTATTCATCACGATATAGAAACATTACTATATCCGCATCTTGTTCTATCGCTCCACTCTCACGAATATCTGAAAGCATTGGTCGTTTATCTTGTCTTGATTCTACTGCTCGACTTAATTGAGAAAGAGCAATTATCGTTATATCTAATTCACGTGCTAGTAATTTTAAACTTCTTGATATTTCACTTATTTCTTGTTGCCTATCTATTTTTCTTGATGAACCTTGCATAAGCTGAAGATAATCTATGACCAATAGTTTTATATCTTTCTCACGTTTTAATTTTCTTGCTTTAGTCCTAAGCTTTGACATATTCAAACCCGCTGTATCATCAATATATAACGGCTTTCCTGATAATATTGTTGATGTCAATGTTAAACGTTCCAATTCATTACCATCTAACTTTCCTAGTCTTATGCTATTTGAATTGATTAAACCATATAGACTAAATAATCTATTGGTAAGCTGTTCCGATGACATCTCAAGCGAAAATATTGCTACAGGTACATTCTTTCTTGCTAAATTAGCCAGAATATTAAGTGCAAAAGCTGTTTTTCCCATACTTGGTCTTGCTCCCAAAATGATTAAGTCCGATTTTTGCAAACCGCCAGTCATTCTGTTAAGTTCACTAAATCCAGTATCAAGACCAAATAATTTGCCATCTTGACTACTGTTATATCTTTTCTCAATTTCAGTAAAAGCATTCATGATATACTCTGCTGGTTCAACAATTCTATCTGTATTATTTGCCGTTTTAGCGATTTCTAAAATATCTTTTTCCGCATTATCAAGCACCAAATTTATATCAACATCTCCATCAGCCTCTCGTGCCTGCTGAATAATTTTCTGTCCTGCATTGATTAATTCACGCTTTATAGCATTTTCTCTCACAATATTGGCATAAGACTTTATATTGACAGCAGAAGGAACACAATTTGATAAATCTGTTATATAAGCTATACCACCTACAGCTTCAAGCTGATTTGTATTTGTTAACTTTTCCGTTAACGTTATACTGTCTATATCCTTCCTCGTATTAAATAAATCTAATATCGTAAGATAAATAACTTGATTTGCCTTTCTATAAAAATCTGTAGATTTTATAATCTGATTGACTTCATCAATCACTATTGATTTATCCTTAGCAATTAAAATTGCTCCTAATAATGCTTTTTCTGCTTCTACATTATGAGGGATTACTACCTTATCCATTTTTCTTTATTCCCTCCTGCTCCAAAAATTCATCAAGCAAACTCTTTGGTGCTCTATTCAAAGCTAATTGTTCAGCATCTGATAATTTACTAAAATTAACAGTATTTACTTTATTTTTCGTTTTATATTCGTCATAACCATTAACTTTCCAATTATTCAAAATAGCTTCTATATAGCCTAATTTTCTTTTTCCTTGCATTACAGCTCTTGTAATAGCTTCTTTTACCCATTCAACACCATATTCATCTATATCATCTATTAATCTTTCATATTCAATAGAGTTAATAGAATAATTTATATTATTCATATAAATATCTATTACTTCTTTTTTTTGAAGATCAGTAGTAGTAGATATTATTCTTCTACTATCTTTCTCTTTATCTATCTCTATATCTTTATCTATATCTATCTCTATATCTGCCGTTGCATTTTTGTTGCTAATTTTGTTGCATTGCAACAATGGGATATTTTTATCTAAATTATTAGAGATTTGTTGTTTTTTCTTTTCCCTAGATTTTCTACTACGACGTGTACTTTCCGTTTCTGAACCAATCATGTACTGTACTTGATTTAAATATAATTCTCCATTATCTAAAATCTTCACAAGTCCAATTCTTTTTAAAAGTTCTAATGCTACGATAACTGTATCTTTTGGTGTATTAGTTATCTCTCCTAATTTTTTAGCATCATATGGAATAAGCATATCACCAACTTGTCTAACTAATACACCGTTATTATTTATAGACTTCAAACACAGTTTTAAATAAAATAAACTATATAATTTCCCATTTTCTTGTTCTTCAAGCCATGATATTGCTTCATCTTGAAAAAAATCTTCTCTTAGTTTAAGCCAATAATATCTTTTATTTATAGCCATTATCTTTACCTCGTATTTTAAAAAGCCACCTAAAATAGATGGCTTATTTTCTGTTTTAATGTTATAATTTAGTTGCGATTTTTAGTTTTGTTGACTAGTCATGTGCTGGTCAACTATTTTTTTTAGCTTAAAAAAGCTAATACAATTTTCTAGCATTGGATTTATTTCACTAGGTTTATGGATGCCATTAGGAATTTTTATACTAATACCTTGTTTTGTATTTGTTTCATAAATTGTTTGCATATTAACTAACCTCCGAGATTTTTCTTACTTTTTCTTTTAAACTTGCTTTTAAAATAGCACTAGCATATGCTTTACAAAAACATTCTTTATGTTCTTGCTTAAAATTACTAAAATATATTTTTGCCTCCCCTGATTCTGTCTTTATCTCACCAATATAAACAGAATTTTCAATAATATTTTTCATTTAAATGACCCCTTATATAGTAATTGACCTTTTTATGGTTGCTACCCATACATAAGCTATAAATTTTGATACAGCGGTTTCATCAATAACCCACCGCCAAGCGTTCATGACAATAAAGAAAATAATCAATAATAGCTAGACATTATATTAAATACTTTTATGTTATAATCATCTTATAAGGAGATGACTATAATGGAACAAGTTACAAATCAAATTTTTTATCACATTCAAAAAATAAAACCTAATATTACTCCTTCTTTACAAAAAGGATTAACTTATACAGCGGGCAAAGAAAAAAACCCTTTTATTTCGATTTATGATAATATAGATTTATCTAAATTTCCCAACCCATTAGATGAATGTATGTTATATATTCGAGAAAATTTATTTGAAGAAGTCAGACAACAATATTTCCCACAACTTCCTTCAAGACAAAAATCTATATGGCTTATTCCACATAATGAAAATTCATTATCTTTTTGGAAAGAAGCATTACAAGTAAATAAATTAAGTACTCCATATCAAGTGTTAGAATTAGTTTGTTCTGGAAATATTTTTTATGGAAACGAAAAATATTTAAAAACTTCTCCTAATTTTACTTTTAATAATTATCGACAATATGCGTTCAATTATTGGAATGGTTCAGACACTAATCTTAAAGAAAATATTGCTGTAGAATGTATATTTAGTGGATATTTTACTGTCAAGGAAATAATTTATTAAATTGCTCTATCGGAATACCATTAATATATTTAGTTATTGGAGTAGTATTATATTTGCAATCCTGACAATGAATGTATTCATGACGACAATTTAAACAAGCTCTTTTTATCTTATAAGACACAGTCACTATTTCATCATTTTTATCCTGCTGTTCTTCAAATTGTCGTTTAAATTTAGATTTTTCTTTTTTTAATAACTCTTTATTCATAAAATTTTCCCTTCTTTTTATAAAATTTTTAACACAATTATCTTATAATTATCACTATACTTTTGAGCTTAACCATAGTTTTTTCAGCTTATGCTATAATGAATTTGTCATAAGACAAAGCTCGTTTTTTCTAAAAACTTCATTTACTTCAACTTTTATATTTATTTACTTGCAAGCTAAGGGATTTTTTTCAACCCCTTAGCTTATTTTTATCCTGCTATTAATTGTTGCGATAACAACAATCTAAACGCTTCACGTCCTCGTGGTGTGATAAGTGTTTGAATACCACTCCAGCTATCATCTTTAGCTTTTTGTTCTTTGACTTCAAAATAACCCTTACCATTGCTATCATTTGCTATAAACTGAGAATATGGCTGTAATTTACCTTTAATATTTCGATAAACAAACTTTCTTTCTAAAAGCCAATTTATAAAATACTTTTGACCAATGTGTAACATTTTTGCTGTATCTCTAAAATTAGTTAGTGTATTTCTATCAACTAATTCATCAAAATAATCAGCTTTAGGCTTCATTATTTGATTTTCTGTAGTAAGTTTTAGAATTTGTTCATCTTTCATCAATAGATTTTTATTAGCAATGGTTAACGCACGACTCATTACCATTTCAGGGCTATTCCATTTTTTACCGATATCTATAAAATATTGACGAGCTATCATTCCTTTTTCATTTCGTTGCATCATAGCAAGGTGTTTTGCCATATCTAAAGTTAATTGGTGGTCTATGCTAGGTCTACCACCTTGAGGTTTTTCCGTTTTTTCGGAAAAACTTATAAAATCAATGTTTTGTTTAAATCCAGCTTCACACATACGATTAAACCATTGAGTATATTTCTCTTTTACTTCTAAAAAATTATGAAGCATACGACCACTTACTGTAGGCTCACCATTTTTATTAACTTCAATTTTCAATAAATTATTCATAAAATCACTCCTTTTAAAATTCACTAACAAATCAGCTATAAAAACTTTATTAGATTTTTTATTTATTTAAAATTAAATAGATTTAACATTCTCCATCTCTTTTGCCTCGTTTTGTGGCTGAATTGGGTAAAAAATTTCCTCGATTGAAACATTATAATAATTTGCTAATTTTATCTTTATATCATCTCTTGGTATACGCTTACCATTTTCATACATTGATATTGCCGAGCGAGATATATTACAACTATTAGCAACTTCTTTAGTAGTTTTTTTATATTTTTTTCGTAATTCTAATAAATTATTACCAATAATTTTTGAATTCAATATATATCCTCCTTATCATCCTGCCACATATCGTTGACAATAAATACATTATCATATTATTACCTCTATGTCAACATTACGTGGCAGATTTATTGATATTGTTCACATTACGTGATATTATTTAATCATAGGAGTTGATTTCTATGTCATTTAATGAACAATTAAAAAAATTAAGAGAAGAACGTAATCTTTCACAATCAGATTTCGCAAAAGATATTGGATTAACAAGAAGTGCAATAAGTATGTATGAATTAGGTAAACGAGAACCTAATTTAGAAACATTAAAAAAATTTGCAGATTTTTTTAATGTTTCTATCGATGAATTAATTGATAAAAACAAAGAAAATAAAGTTCAAAAGAAAAAATATATTGCATTACATCGTTTAGTTGATGAATTACATCCTGAAGATATTCAAGAAGTAATTGACTTTGCTAAATTAAAAAAATGCAAACGTAATAATATTAAAATATGGAATGATGATGATGACTTCTAATTTATATCCTCAATATAAAAAAATGCAAACATTAGCAAGAGAACAACTTTTAACATTACCAGTTGGTTTACCAATTAAGGTAAAGCCTATTGTAAATTATATATTGAATAATGAAAATTTTGAAATTTATACTTATAAAGATTATGCAAAATTGGAAGGTTTTGAATTAACCTTTGATAATATTGAAAAATATTTTAATAGTAAAGATGCAAAATTAGTATATAATTCTAATGATGATATGTATACTTTATTTTATAATAGTGAAATGCCCTCTATTAGAAAAGCCTGGACTTTTGCCCACGAACTAGGACATTATTTTGCAGGACATCATTTTTATATAGAAAATGATAACGTTTCCAAAGAATTAAATAATGTACTAGAACAAGAGGCAAATTGTTTTGCTAGAGAATTATTAGTACCTTCTGGTTTAGTTCTTTATATAGCTGATTATTATAAAAGTAGAGATGTTATTTCATTCTACACTATATTAAGAGCTATTTTTAATTTAAGTAAAGAAGCCTCTTTTTATATTGCAAGAGATTTATCAAAAGTACGTAAAGAATATACAGAAAGAAAAATTTATGAAAATTATATAGATATTATTAAACGTTATTATCCATTTTTATATAAAAAAATTTTCTTAAATATACCATCTAGAGATGACTTTTATTCTTGGAGTATACATTATAAATATGAATACGATCCATTTTCATTTTATTTTTACAGAACTAAGCCTTCTCCTCCATCAAAGTTTTTAAAACATTATCTTTTTGAAAAATTAATTCAATCCACAGATAATGAAATAAAACACATTACTCATTAAAACTATAATTACAATAATTATATTTTAATTAAGGAATAAAGTATCCTAAAAACATTATATATCTTAAAATTAATTTAATACCTAAAACAAGGAGCGCTTATAATGCAAGATAAATTTTATAAAAAAAATTGGTTTATATGGTTAATGATAATTTTTATTTTTCCTCTAGGTTTATTTTTACTATTTAAATATTCTAATTATAGTAATAAAACTAAAATAATTATTACTATAATAATTTTAGGATTAGTTATTTTTAGTAAGGTTTTACCAACCGAAGAAAGCATAAATCAAACACCAGAACAAACCGTTACGAATCAAGAAGTAAAATCAGAAAAAAATAATGAAATTCCTGAATTAATATGTAAACAAGCTGGAATAGGTGATACTTTAGAGAGCTGGATTGATGAATACAATGAACCAAATAAAGATAACGGTATGAATAAAACTTTTGAAAATGATAAATTACTTGTATTATTTGCTGATAATAGAGCATTAAATATTACTATTCAAGATAATAAAAATGGGAAAAAGGATAATGACCTTATCAATAAAATATTACCAACAGATATTACTAAAATAAGTGAACAAGATGAATCCGATGATACTATTATTAAACATAAAGAAATATATCATAGCGATTTAATTCAAAAAAACATTTCAAAAAGTGATGGTACTGTTACTATTATTGATCAATTTGATAAGAATACTGGCACATATTTATCAACTATAATTGATTGTACACCAGGTCTATAATTATGAATTATTTTTTATTTTTAATAATAATTTCACTATTAAGCATCGTTTGTTACTTAAATTATGATTTAAAAGTTGTTAATCCATTAATTACAGCATTTACTAGTCTTGTAATGGTTATAGTTGGTTTGTTTAGTAAACATTTTTATGATATTTGGAAAATTAATTATGATACGAAAAAGAAAAGGAGAACTATTGCTAATTTATTAATACAAGAGCTTAATTTATGTAAAAATGAATGGGATAAAAAAATTTTTTTAAAGAATAAAGATATTCATAAAGATACTGTAAATTCTCCTGTAATAACTTTAAATTCTTCTGCAATAACTATAAATTATTCAAAATTAGCTATTTTAGAAACATATTTAAAAGATATTAATATTTTTGAGGATAATCTAATTTGTAACTTAACTAAATTTTATAATCAATATAATTCTTATATTAATATACGATTTAAATATATTTATACATTAGAACAATATTTATCCCTTCTTAATTATGTTCCTAATACTCGATACAGTGAATATGTTACACAATTAAATATGTTATGTGATATTGCAAATATTAACATTATACATTTAGAAAAATTATACTCTTTAATCATACAAGACTTACAAATCATACAAAAAGGTAAATAATAATATTTAATAAAAATATGAATAATATAATCTATCAAAATGATATATTTGTACAATAATATGAAATAGGAGTGATACTGTGGATTTAAAAAAATCTGAAAATAATACTACGTTAAAAGAAACAATTCATAACTTAATGTCCGAATATGAAAAGTACCTTATTGATATGGCTGATACCGACCAGCATAAAGCAGCTCTTTTATGTTACTGGTTAAAAGATTATAAAAAAATGCTAATTAGAGAAAAGCAGTTCAATCCAAGTTATCTAAAAAAATATCGACGAGGTGATATTATTAGTGTTAACCTAGGTTTCAATGTCGGTTCAGAACAAGGCGGTTTACATTTTGCTGTTGTATTAGAAGATAATCCCAGAAAATCTGAGACGATAACTATAATGCCATTAAAATCAAGAAAAAATTCACGCGAAGAACAAGAATATGAAATTGATTTAAATGGAGAAATTGTTCATCAGTTCTCGCAAAAAATAAATAACAAATTTATAGAAAATAAGGCTACTTTTGAAGAGCTTGATCAATTAAAACGCTCCTATCAACTTCTTATAAATGAATTAACAGAAAAAGTAACTGCTTTAAAAGCAGAAATACCTATAAAAATTAAAGAATTGACAAGCTCACCCATTGATGAATTTAATACCAAAAAAGATTTAATAGAAAAAGATTTCGACTCACAAATATCCGAACTTAGCAATCAATCAAAAATAGCGTTTGAAAAAAAACAAGAAATAGCTCTACAACAACAAAAAATACAAAAAGAATTAGATGTAATTAACAAATATATTAAACAGCTTGGAAAAATGAAAAAAGGTAGTATTGGTTTAATTAAACAAATAACAACTATTAGTAAAATGAGAATTGTCAATCCAATATCAGACAAAGACACATTAGCCGGTATTCGTCTATCTGATGAATTTTTATCAAAAATTGATACAAAAATAAAACAAATTTATACAAAAGAATAACACTTGACTTAATCATTTATTATGTTATAATAAAGATACAAGAAAACTATGCGGTTTACCCGCACTACAATTAAGACTATGCGATTTACTCGCACTACGACAAAGACCTTGTATCTATGATACAAGGTCTTTTTTATTTATACATAGTAATAACTAGGCATAATAAAAGGAGAATTATTATGCCTAGAATATAAATGTATGATTAGGTTTTTTGGAATAAAAAATAAAACCGCCATAATGCTACCAACATTATAGCGGCTCGTAATACGATACTACCAATATCGTATTTTAATAGGTCTTTTACTATATACCTACTACCAACCTTATTATATAGTAATTGACCTCTTTTTGCAATTTAATATTGAATATGGAGGTCTTTTAAATGACTAAAATTATAACAGCAGGTATTTATGTCCGTGTATCAACTTCTGAACAAGCAGAACAAGGATATTCTATCCAAACACAGATAAGGGCTTGTAAAGACAAAGCATATGAATTAGGAGCAATAGATATTCTGGAATATGCTGATGAAGGATTTAGTGGTGCAAAATTAGATCGACCAGCAATGACGAGATTGCGTGATGATATCCGTAAAGATAAATTAGATATCATAATCTGTTATGACCCTGATAGATTAGCACGCAATCTTGCCCATCAATTACTAATAACTGATGAAATAGAAAAATACTGTCGTGAAGGTCTAATTTTTGTATCTGTATCTTTTGAAAACTCTCCAGAAGGTAGGCTCTTTTATTCCATGCGTGGAGCTTTTTCTGCCTATGAACGTGAAAAAATATTAGAACGTATCATTCGTGGCAAAAAAGGAAAATTACTGGCAGGTAGATTAGGAAATAACCATTTATATGGGTATGATTTTGATAAAGATACTCAGATGTATGTAATAAATGAAAATGAAGCTAAGATTATCCGCAAAATTTTCGAATGGTATATCTCTGGTATAAGTAGTGAGCAAATAACCGATAAATTAAATGCCAATAATATACCTAAAATTTGGCAAGGTAAAAGATATAAATGGTCTGGCTCTACAGTCCGAACAATACTCAAAAATGAAAAATATACCGGTATATTTCATGGCTGGCAATATTTACAAGTAATAAATAAATGCGGTGGCTATAGTATAAAGAAAAAAGATAAATCTCAATGGATAGATATTGAAATTCCTGCTATTATCTCTAATGAAATATTTGAAAAAGCTCAAAAACAAATAATAAAAAATAGAACATATAATACTCGTAAAGAAAAAGAAGTTCACTTATTAACTGGATTAGCTTATTGTGGTTCTTGTGGTAATAAAATTTATAATCATCATAACATTAGAAGAAAATATTATGTATGTTCTATTTTGTATGATAAACGTATAACAGATAAAAAAATATGTAAACCTAAATTTTTACACATACCTGAAGTTGATGAATTGGTATGGAATGCATTAACTAAAATATGTTCTTCTCCCAAATTAATAAAAGAATATATGACTGATATCAATAATCATGAAAATACATTTCTAAATTATAAAGAAAAACTATGTATGCTTGATAAAAAACTAACTAAATTAAAAAATAGCCAAAATGATATTCTAGAATGGTTTTCTGATGGACTGATTGATAAGGAGACTACACAAAAAAAGCTTGAAAATAATAAACAAAAAATAGAACAATTAAACTCTAATAAAAAGGAATTATTAATTAATATATCTAACTTAAAAGAAAAACATACTCCTGAAGATATTTACAATATTTTCAAAAAATCTACTAAGATATCAATTGATGACAAACGCAATATTTTGCGGTCTATACTTGATAAAATTTATCTAACTAAATTAGATAAATCCAAAGGATGCAAATCTAAATTATCCTTAAAAATTGTTTTTGTTTTTAAATAAAAAAGAGATGTACTTTTAATGTTTTATCATCAAAAGTACATCTTCTTTAAGTTTATTCTTTATTGTCTAATCCTATTTTAGATAGTATATAAAATGTGATACTTAGAATCATGCCACAGACAACAGCAAGGCCCATACCTTTTAATTGTACAGGACCAATATTTACAGCAGCTCCACTAAGACCACTTATCATAGTTACGGCAGTAAGTATCATATTTCGCGTACTAGTATAATCAACTTTTTTCTCTATAAGCATACGTATACCAGAACAAGCGATAACACCAAATAACAATACAGAAATACCGCCCATTACTGGTACTGGAATAGCATGAATAATCGCAGCAATTTTACCAATAAAAGAGAAAAGAATAGCAAAAACAGCAGCTCCACCGATTACCCATACACTATAAACACGAGTAATAGCCATAACGCCCATATTTTCGCCATAAGTAGTATTAGGAGTTGAGCCTACAAAACCAGATAAAACATTAGAAACACCATCAGCAAATAAAGAACGATTAAGTCCTGGATTTTTAATTAAATCTCTATCAACAATACTACTTGTAACAACAACATGTCCAATATGTTCAGCAAAAACTACAAACAATGCAGGCATGATAATCATGATAGCGTGAATATTAAAAGTTGGTTCATAGAAAGTTGGTACTTGTACCCAACTAGCAGCTTCTACACCAGACCAATCTACAATACCTAAACAAAAAGCCATGATATATCCTGCAATTACACCAATTAATACAGGAATTACACTTAAAAATCCTCTACCAATTACAGAAGCCAAAATTGCCACAGCTAATGTAAATACAGAAGTAATCATTGCAAGCTCATTTGGAATACCTTGCGATTGCATTGTATCACTGATAAAACCAGACATATCCAAAGCAAGTGGTGCAAGTTCAAGACCAATTACTGCTACTACTGCACCCATCGCAGCTGGTGGCAAAATAATATCAATCCAAGCTGTACCTAATTTACCCACAACAAAAGATAAAATAATAAAAGATAAACCAAATGCTATAAATCCACCTTGAGCATCGCCATAACTAAGTCCACTAGTAGCAAGTACTGCTAAAACTGGAGAAATAAATGCAAAACTAGAACCTAAATAAGCAGGTAATTTCCCTTTACAAATGATTAAATACAAAATTGTACCTATACCATTCATAAATAAAGCTGTTGCTGGATTTACATGAAGTAAAAAAGGAACTAACACTGTAGAACCAAACATAGCAAACAAATGTTGTAAACTAAGTGGAATTCCTTGCAACAAAGGCACTTTTTCTTCTACGTCATAAAACTTTTTCATTTTGTCCTCGCTTTCATAAATAAATAAAAAATTCCTTAGTTATTTTATCATAAGAAATCATATCTATCTATTTAAAAATAAAAATATCTATTAAAAACCAAAAGATTATTGCATATTTACTGCTTTTAATTTATATTTATATAGGCAAAAAATAAAAACATTATTTTTTCCTATATATTTTATTATGAATAGGAGATTTTTTATGACTAAAGAAGAATTTATGCTTATTGCAACTCAAGAAGCTGATAGTAATTTAACAACTAATGAAGGTGGTCCTTTCGGTGCAGTTATTGTAAAAGATGGCAAAATCGTAGGTCGCGGTCATAATCGTGTACTTATAAAACATGATCCAACTTGTCATGCTGAAGTTGAAGCTATTCGTGATGCTTGTCAAAATTTAGGTACTCATGATTTAACAGGTTGTGAACTCTATACATCTTGCTATCCATGTCCAATGTGCCTTTCTGCTACTATTTGGGCAAACATTAAAAAAGTTTATTATGGAAACACAGCTAAAGATGCTGATAAAATTGGTTTTAGAGATGATTTCATCTACAACTATATTGAAGGAAAATGCCAAGATATCTCCGTTTTAGATTTAGAACAATTTGGTAGAGATATCACTATAAAATCCTTTGATAACTTTGCACAAAAAACAGACAAAACAATCTACTAAAAACAAAGAGGATAAGTTTTATACTTATCCTCTTTTTATTATTTTTATTATCATCAAATAGACAATTATTTAATTATATTATTCTTCTACTTTTTGGTTAAACAAAGCCGCTGCAAAGTCATTAGCTACAAATGGTCGTAAATCGTCCATACCTTCACCTACGCCAATCCATTTTACTGGCATACTAAGTTCAGATTTTAAGCCAATTACTACACCGCCCTTAGCAGTACCATCTAATTTAGTCAATACCAATCCAGAAATAGGAGCTGATTTTGTGAACAATTCAGCTTGGCTAATTGCATTTTGTCCTGTTGTAGCATCTAATACTAATAATGTTTCATGTGGAGCTTCTGCTATTTCACGTTTAATAACTCTTTGAATTTTATTTAATTCTGTCATTAAATTAGCTTTATTATGCAAACGTCCTGCTGTATCAATAATGAGTATATCCACTTTTCTTGCGATAGCAGCTTTCACAGCATCAAATACTACTGCCGCTGGATCAGAACCTTCTTCATGTTTAATTACAGGAACATTTACTCTTTGACCCCAAATTTCTAATTGGTCAATAGCCGCTGCACGGAAAGTATCTGCTGCTGCAAACATAACATTTTTGCCTTGTTCTTTATAATATCTACCTAATTTACCAATAGTTGTAGTTTTACCTACACCGTTTACACCAATTACTAAAATTACTGTAGGCCCAGATTTAGCAATATTTGTTTCATCAGAACCTTCATTTAACATCTCTGTAATGCGTTTAATTAAGAATGGTTTTAAATCTTCAGGAGAGTTAATCTGTTTTTTCTTAATACCAGCACGAACATCGTCCATTAATTGTAAAGAAGTTTTTACCCCTACATCAGCTTGAATTAAAGCATCTTCTAATTCATCTAATAAATCATCATCAATATCAGCATAACCAATAATTACTTTTTCAATTTTCTCTGTTAAAGATTTACGTGTTTTTGTAAGACCTTCTTTTAATTTACTAAAAAATCCCATCTTTTAACCTCTTTCCTCAAAATCTTCTAAACGAACAGATATCAACTTGGATACACCAGCATCTTCAATAGTTACACCATACATAACATCAGCAGACTCCATTGTTCCCTTACGATGTGTTACTAAAATAAATTGAGTGCGTTTGGCATAATCTTTTAAAAACTTCGCGAAACGTTTGACATTTGCTTCATCTAATGGAGCATCAATTTCATCTAATACGCTAAATGGTGCAGGATTATAAGTGAAAAATGCAAACAGTAATGCTATAACTGTAAGCGTTCTTTCCCCACCTGATAATACAGCTAGACTCTGTGGCTTTTTATCTGGTGGTTCTACTTCAATTTCGATACCTGAACTTAAGATATCTTCTTTATTTGTTAAAATTAACTTTGCATTGCCACCGCCAAATAAACGTTTAAAAATATCATTAAAATATACTTTTATTTTATCAAAAGCCAAGCCAAATTGTGTAGACATTGTTTTATCTATCTGCTCAATGATTTTCGTTAAATCTTCTTTAGCCTTGACTAAGTCCTCAATTTGTTTACTCATAAAGCTATAACGTTCATTTAATGTTTCATATTCGTTGATAGCATTTGGATTTACAGGGCCAATATCTTTTAATTCTTTATCTAATTTTTTTAATTTAGATTTCAGCTCATTTTCATCAAGTTCTAAACGATGATTTAAAGCTTCTTGTGGAGTCAATTCATATTCTTCTTGCATACTTTGTAAGCATTGCTTAATTTCAGTTTCCAATTTAGCTACACTTACTTCACATTTATGAATTTTATCCTTGATAACGCCTACCTTGCTTGCAATTTTAGCACGTTCTTCGTCCATATCAGACAATTCACTTCGCATACCTAATTGTCTTTTATATAAAGTATCATATTCTTCTTTACCATCAGTTTTTAACTTTTCTAAATTAGCTACAGATTCTTCTAATTGTTTTAATTCAGCTAAACTATCATCAATGACTTTTTGTAATCCAGCCATTTCTTTATCACTATCAGCTAAAAATGCCTTAAATCTTTCTGCCTGTCCTGTCAACAAATTCAATTTATCATTATAACGAATGACTTCTTGTCTTGCCTCTGTACAGCTAATTTGTTTTTGCATTACCTTTTGTTGACGAATTTTTAAATCATGTTTCAATACTTCAATCTCATTGTAAATATCTTCATAAAGATTTTGTTTTTCATCAACTTGAGCTTCCATTTGAGCAATTTTAGCTGTTTGCTTTTCAATATCTGCTTCAATAGCCGTTTTTTTCACGATTAAAGCAGATATGCGATTATCTATAGCTTTTAAGATATCTTCTTGAGCTGCAAACCAATTTTCTAATTGTTTAAATTCTACTTTTTTCTGTGCTAATAATAAAGATAACTCTTGCCAATCTTTTTGCAAACGATTGATATTTTCTGCCAAAGCCACGCGTTTTGCTTCATCATCTTCATATTTATTTTTCGCATCACGTAATACTTTACGTTCACTAGCTAGATAATCTTTTAATTCTAATAACTCACCTTTACGGTGTAAATAACCTGCGTCCTTGCTTTGGCTACTACCACCAGCAATAGCACCACCAGGCTGCAATAATTCACCTTCTAAAGTTACGATACGCAAACGATAATCATATAGCTTAGCTAATTTCAAAGCGTTATCCACATCATCAACTACTAAAATTCTACCCAATAAAGATTGAGTTATCACTTTATATTCTTCATCAATATTTACAAGTTCATCTGCATAAGCGATAAAACCATGTTTACCCGGTTCAATTTCAGTGCGTTTATTTTTATGTGGCTGAACAGTAGTCAGTGGCATAAAAGTTACACGACCAAATTTATTTTCTTTCAAATAATTAATTGCCGATTTTGCAGTATCTGTATCTTTAGTAACTACATTTTGCATAGCAGAGCCAAGAGCTACTTCAATAGCTGTAATAAAAGGATCTTCTACCTTTATCAATTCAGCTACAGCACCGCAAATACCTTTTTGCCATGACTTATCCGCTTTTAAAACTCTTTTTACAGCCTTGCCAAAACCTTCATATGATGCTTGCATTTCCTGGAAAAATTTTACTTTTTCCTCTGCCATACGCACATTTTGGCGAGTTTCATTGATAAATTCTGTAGCCTCTTTGCAAACTTTTATAAGTTCATCTAAATTACTTTGCTGAGAATTAATACTTTCTTGTTTAGCCTGTACCTTTTTATTGATATTATCAATCTCTACTTGTAATAATTCCTTAGCTGTATTTTTTTCTATTTTTTCATTAATTGCATTTTTATGCGCACTATGTTGATTTTCAATATTTACATCTATATCAGACATATCTCGCTTTAACAATAGTAATACCTTATTTTGTTCTTCTATCTGCTTGCGCTTTTCATTATCTTGCTCTTGCTTTAATTTAATTTCTTCTTCTTTCGCTTTAATATCATTTTCTACTTTTTGTACACTTGAATTTTCTTCTTGCAGGGCAAGTTCCAATTTATCTGCAGTATTATTAGCAATCTGAGCTTTTCTTTTTAGTTCTTCTCCATCAGCTAAAGATATTTTTAATTCTTCTTTTGTCTGATTTTGTCTTTCCTCTAAACGCTGTTGAGACTGACAACTCTGTCGTATACGCTCTTGTAATAAAGTGGCTTGATTGCGACTGCGTTCTATTTCTTCATGGATTTTTTGATTATTTTCACCAAGCAATTTTATTTTCTGTTCTAATTTATTTATCTCACTTTTTTTAGCGATTTTTTCACTTTCAGAAACAGAAACTGTGGCCTCTAATGAAGCTCTTTCTTGTTCATAACCTTTTATCTCTAAATCCAGTTTATTATTTTCAGCTGAAAGATTTTCATATTTATACAAAATCTGCGTAAGTCTACAATCTTTATATTCTTTATCAATGACATTATATCGTCTAGTTTTATCAGCTTGTTCTTTTAAAGGTTCTAACTGTTTTTCAATCTCACTTACAATATCATTTAAACGTACAACATTTGCCTGTGTATTATCTAATTTTCGTACAGCTTCGCGTTTTCGTTCACGATATTTAGTAATTCCCGCACATTCTTCAAAGAAATATCTTCGCTCTTCTGGCTTTGTATTTAAAACTTCATCTACTTTATTCTGACTAATAACACTTATAGAATTTTTACCCAATCCTGTGTCGGCAAATAAATTATAAATATCCTTTAAACGACATTTTGTTTTATTGATTAAAAATTCACTTTCACCGGAACGAAATATGCGTCTTGTAATCATTACTTCCTGAAAATCTATAGGCAATTTACCATCACTATTATCAAAAGTAACGGAAACTTCCGCTGCACCAAGAGGTCTTCTTGTGGAGCTACCTGTGAAAATAATATCTTCTGCCTTATTTCCACGCAAATTGCGCACATTTTGTTCCCCTAAAACCCAACGAATGGCATCTGTAATATTACTCTTACCACTCCCATTAGGCCCTACAATTGCTGTTATGCCCTCATCAAATTCTACTTCTAATTTATCTGCAAATGATTTAAATCCATACGCTTCTAATCGCTTTAACAGCAAAGTTTTCACCGTCCATTGTTGTTTCTATTTCATAAACTACTATCTATCTATTGTTATTTGAACTGTTACATCAGCACCAGGTAAAACTTTATCTTTTAATTCATCAGGGAAAGAAATTTTTGCTGCTGTAACTAAATTTTTATTTTCTTCATCTTCACTATCTTGATGTGTTACCTCTAAGACAGTACCTGTTAAATCCATATCATCAACAGAATAATGCACAAATTGACCTTGATGTACTTTAGCATATTGTTCTTCTGTAAGTGGTGCTTCTACCCATAAATTTTTAGTATTACCCACATTGATGAATACATCGCCTTGTTTTAATTCATCACCTTGTTTAAAATCAGTTAAATATATAATACCACTAACTGGAGCTGTAATATCGGCAAAATTATCATCAGATTGAGCTTGGTCTAAAGCTGCTTTTGCTTGATTTAATTGAATTTGAGCTGTAGCTAATGCTTCTGATAATTCTTTAGATGGAGCAGAAGAAACACTTGCTTGTTGTTCTACAACTTGTGGTGTACTTGCTGCCGCTAAAGCACTTTGTGCTGCTGCATATTCTGATTGTGCTTCCGCATATTGTGTCGCACTTACAGCACCTATAGAATATAATTTATCCATCTTCTGTTTATTTGCTGCGGCTGCATCTAATCTAGCTTGAGCTGCTGCTACATTTCCTGTCGAAGAACTTGTAACTACTGGCTGACTTACTACCATAGAGGCTTTTACTTGTTGCTCTAAATTATCATAATTTACTTTTGCTTCGTCATATGCCTTTTGCAAAGCTTCAATTTGTTCAGGTGTTACAACTACTTTCATTTTAGCAATAACTTGACCTACTTCTACCTTATCACCATCATTTACTAAAAGCTCTGTCAATGTTCCATCATTTTGAGCTACAACCATAACTTTAGAACTTGTGAGTTTTGCATCATTAATATTAATAATTCCTTGTCCCTGGTTCCATTTATATACACCAAAAATAGCTACAACAGCTATAAGTAGAATTATAGGAACACTATAAATTATAAATGGTTTTATTTTTTTTGTAATATCTTTTTCCATAATAGTACCTCCCATCTTCAGCAATAAAAAAATCCTTTCTCATTCAACATATATCTAAATAAATGAGAAAGGCTGTATATATTCTTACAGCTAGTATTAAAAATACCACAAAAAGATAATTTATACAACAAAATAGCCCATTTCTAATGAAATTATAACAAAATAATAATATTTATTTTTCTCTTAAATCAAACTAGTTAAATACTTTTTAACATCTTCTATAGAATAACAAATTGCATCTGGATTTTTAGCTTTTACGGCTTCTTCTTCTATTCTTGTTCCATATAATACAGAAGCTATTTTTACACCAACTTGTCTAGCTGCATCAATATCAGTTGGTGCATCACCAATATAAATCACTTCATCTGCTGATAATTTATATTCATCGATAACTTCTTGCATCATTTGTGGTTTTATACCACCTTTTATAGAGCCAGTTTTTACTTTATCAAAAAGATTTTCCATTTGATACTGCTTTAAAGATATTTCACAAGTTTTTGCACCTTTACCTGTAGCCAAAATTACAATGAGATTTTTACTTTTTAAATATTTTATTAAATCCACAACACCTGCAAATGGTTTTGGTGTTATTTCTCTATGTAATCTTGCATAAGCATCATATAATCGTTTGCAAGCTTCTTCATAGTCTTTTTCATCTACAAATTTTAAAATGCTACCTTCTTCTATAGGTCCAAATGTATCTGCTATTTCATCATCAGATAATTCTCTATCTATAAAAGGACTTACTGCTTCTCTGATTGACTCAATAACTAATTTTAAAGTGTCTCCTATTGTACCATCAAAATCAAAAATAACTGCTTTTAACATAAATTCGCTGTTTCCAGCATTCACCTCTTTATTCATATTTATATTTATTATCTATCAAATACATAACAAAATCAATTTATTATGTTTAAATATATTAATAAATAAAAAAGTGGTAGATTTTTTCTACCACTTTTTATTGCATATCTTCTATTATCTTTTTTCAAAAGTACCAAATACAATAGGTTTACCATTTTCTACCATATGAGTGCCTCTTGCCCACACATGTTGTAATTGTAAATCTTTATCTAATACTAAAATATCTGCATCACTATTATTAGCTAAGCAACCTTTTCTTGGATATAATTTAGTAAATTTAGCAATATTGCTTGTAATAATTTTTATAGCATCTGTAATCGCAATATTTTCTTTTTGTACCATATCTCTAAATTCATTTAAAATAGAAATCTGGCTTGCTACACCAACGCCAATATTATTTCCAGCTTCATCAAAAATTGGCATACTACCATTACCATCAGAACTCATAGTGATATTTTCAATATTAACACCAGCTTCTAATGCTTGTTTTACAGCTTCACTGGATTTTACAGAATGGCTAGAACCGGACTCTGGGCTAACACTAGAAGTTACGTCCATAATACCGCCTTGTTTTGCCCATTCAATAGCTTCTTTAAATAAGCGTTTATTGCGGTTTACATGAGTTGGAATAATTTGTGTTTTAGGAATTTCACCATTTTTAGTGATTTCATAAAGCATTTTTAAACCATCTTCGCCATCGCCTAAATGCATATTAACTACACCAGCTTTACCGCTAAGCATACCGCCAACACGAGCTTCTGCTGTAATTTGCTGATAAGCTTCTTTTGGAGATTGAGAAGAACGATGATCGCACATAGCAATTTCACCAGTACCAATTACTTTATCAATCAAAATAATATCATTGCGTACACTACCTGTAATTGTTGGTGTTGGAATTTCATAAGAACCAGAATAAATATATGCTGTAATGCCTTCATCTTCAAGACCACGAGCTTTGGCAAGTAAGCTAGCTACATGACGAGTTACACCATCTGTACCTAAAAGACCAAGTACTGTAGTTACACCAGAAGTTGTGATATCTGTTAATTGGATTTCAGGTGTTCTAGTAGCATAACCACCTTCACCGCCACCACCGATTAAATGTACATGAGAGTCAATAAAACCTGGTACTACATAATTACCTTCACAATCAACTACTTCGCAATCATATATTGCTGGTAAAGAAAGACCTTCACCTATCATAGCGATTTTTTCGCCAGCTACTAAAATATCTTTAACTCCTAAATCTTCTGGAGCAATTACATGTGCATTTTTTAATAATGTGAAAAATGTTTTTTTAGTATTCATATAATCAACCTTCTTTTATTGTAAAAATAACATAATAAAATGCATTGCCCAAATAGATAATAATGCATTAATTACACAAATTAAAATAATTGCAGGATAATGTTTAGTACTTACACCAGCAATACCTAAACAACGACCCACATTTTGTACAGGATTACCCATCAAATAAATAGCAGGTAAAAGCACTGTTACTTGCATAGCATCTAAAGAACCAGCAGTATATAAGCTCATTGCTACACCTACACCGCCACCCATACTCATTAAAGCAGTAATTAAAACTGTTGCTGCCTCACCAGGAAGACCCCAAAGCCCCATTACTGGCTGGAATACAACGCCAATTAATTGTAAAAGACCTGTAACATCTAAAATACGAATAATTACAAATGCCATCATTACATTTGGTAACAAACTAGTAGTACCAATAGTAAAACCCTTTCTAGCACCATCAATGAATAAATCCAAAATTGTTTTTTTCTGAATAACTTCTACTTTATTGTCGCTCATTTATCTTACCTCACTTATTGTCCAATAAATTTAAAATATAAACGCATTAAATTTGCACCCACAATTTTAAATACAAAAATTACAAGTAAAGGTACGATAATTGGTGCAAGTAAAATACTAAAAGCAGCAGCACCAGAAGAAAAGTAATTTGTTACAAAAGCACTACCACTTGTTTGATAAGTGATGATAACAGAGCGTTCTTTATCTGTTAATTTTCCTTCATCAACTAATTCTTTAACCATACCAGCAGCAGCATCTGTACTTTGCATATTAGCAATATTTGCAAGTGCAGAAACACCTGGTACACCAAGTAAAGGTTTTAATAATGGGTTCATTAATTTTTGAGCAGCCTTCAATCCACCCAAACCATCAATGACATTTACAATCCCTAAAGCTAAAATAACAGCAGGAATAAGTTCTAAAGCAAATAAAAAGCCATCTTTAGCACCGCTACCGCCAGCACCTCTAAAGCTCATAGCTTTATCAGTTGGTATCTGTCCAAAACTACCATTCAATACATTGAAATCTAAAGCACGTAAAACTCCATCAGACGAAGAAAAAATCCCTGAAAATAATAAAATTGCCAACACAAAAACTACATAACCATACCATGGCACAGAGATTTTTACATCATTATTTTTCTGTTTATCCATTTGTATCTCTCCCTAATAAAATATTTCACTATTTTATTATATGCAATTTTCGTGCCAACAATTTAATAGATACAACAATCTAATATAAAAGTACTTTTGTGTTTTATTATAAAAACTTAATGGGAATTTTATAAAACTTAAAATATAAAATTCCCATTAAAATCATTTTAAGGATAATCCTAATTTATAAAATTTTATACCTGAAACCTCAAACTCTCGATTAATTCTTCGTTTATCACCTGTATAACTATCAGCTTTTACTATAACATAATTATTAGACTTACAAACAAAATCGCCATCAAATTCTGGTAAATGTATTTCTGGCATGTGTATACTTGTATATTTTTCTGCTAATTTAGAAATACATTCTTCCCTTAGTAATTGCATTAAGTTATTCCATTTAGGATTATACAAAATATAGCCTAAACGTATTCCCGCACCACAAAACTTAGAATATGAACCAATTACAAAAATATTTTCAGGTATTTCTCTATTACTATCTCTCAATATTTTAGCTGAATAAGTTTCATCAACAATAGTATATTTAGCATATTCATTTCTATCTTGAAGTACTTCATGCTCAAAAATATTGTTATATTTATCAGTAATATAAAACAAAGAATTTTCTTGTGGTAATTTTAAAGGATAATCCCCTAAAACAAATTTTTCATTTTTAAACTCATAATCTACTAGAAAAATTCTCTTTTCTTCAGGTGTTTCCTCAGGTCGAGGATATAACAAACCATTAGTCAGTACTTCTACCAAACCCCATGAAGGATTTTCAATATAAGCATATTTAGGTCGAAGGGCTTCAAAAATAATTCTCACTGCATTTTCACAGCCGTTAGTTAAGATAAAACTATCCCTTGATAAATTATATGTCTGTGCAAAATTTTTATATGCCTCAAACATATCTGGATATGTTCTTGCTTCTGTGTCAGCTAAAGCTTCGCAAGTAACAGGTTCATCTTTTATTGACCATGGTTTTTGTCTATCTTCTTTAAAATAATCTCTGCGTTTAAACATAATAATTATCCTATCTAATTATAGTTTTACAGATTTAAATTCATTTACAAAATCAACAATATAATCAAGCAAAGCTACTTTCATATCTTCGCCCCATTGTTTATTTGCACTATAAGAATCACTTCCGCCATAGCCACCGCTATTTACCACTTTATCTACACTGCGAATTACTTTTATAGTTGCGCCTTTAAAATCAACTGCATTTAAATGTATATTTTTTAATTTATCCGATAAATGATTTACCTTTGTTTCCATTAAATCATCTTTATTTATTAAATTTTCATCAATAGCCATAATCATGGAAACTTCTTGTCCATCACCATGACCACCTTTCCATTCAGGATTGAGCATTGGAGCAAGTGACCACCAATCAATTTGAGCACAAAGACAACCTTTTTTATTCGCTTCTAATGCTACTTTATCCAAAGCAGGAGTATTACCACCATGACCATTTAAAAATACAAATTTCTTCACGCCATGACGACTTAAACCATCTACAATACCTTTAATAACAGCATATAAGCCATCAAAACCAATATCAATAGTTCCCGAAAATTCCACATGATGTGTAGCTATACCAAAAGGAACTGTAGGCACAATCAAAACTTCTGTGCGTTTTTCTATCTGTTTAGCAAAATAATCAGGAATTAAAAAATCTGTTCCCAAAGGACCTACAGGGCCATGTTGTTCTGTACTTCCAATAGGAATAATTGCTACTAAATCATCTTTTGCGAAAGCTCTTTTTGCTTGTTGCCAATTTAAATGTGCTAAATACATAATTAATACCTTCTTTATTCATTAAAATCAAATTAACATTTTTCTAAATCATCAAAATGACGTCTGATTGTTTCTGCTGATGCAGGTTTTGTACACAAGCTCACTACAATCAATACCACCATAGCAATAATCCATGCCACGATTAATGGATTGAAACCAAATGTTAAAGATGTAAAAGTAGTTGTCAATAAAATATATACGATTTCACCAACGATTACAGACGCAAATGCACCAATTTTTGTTGCACGTTTCCAATAAAGACCAGCTAAAATCGGAGCTGCCCAAATACCTAAACCACCAAAAGAGAATAAAACTAATTGAAAAATTGAAGATGGTTTATAAATACCAATACAAATAGCTAATACGCCCAAACCAACTGTTACATAACGAGACATAATAAATGCATCTTTATCTGTAGCTTCTTTATTAAATATTTTTTGATATAAATCACGAGTTACAGCACTTGTGGAAGTAATTAATACACCACTTACAGTTGACATACCTGCAGAGAAAATACCAGCTACCATCAAAGAAGAAATTACAGGATGAACGCCTGCTTGTAAAATAAGAGGTACGATAAAGTCTGTATCTGTTCCTGTGAGATTAGGGAAAGACATTCTACCCGTTACACCACACCATTCAATAAGTGTAGCAGAAAACCACATACCTAAAGTTCCCAATAATACTGCTTTAAACATTACATTGTAATTTTTCATAGTGAAAAATTTTGTAAATAAATGTGGCTGTCCAATTGTAAAGAAACTCCACATGATGATCATAGAAACATAATTTTGCCATGGCATAGAATTATTTTGTCCAGGATGAGATAATAAACTCATATCAGTATCTGCTAAATGCTGATTAATTACTTCAAGACCTCCACCTAATTGCAAAGATACAAAGAAAGTAACTACAGCTGTTGCTACCATTAAAATACCCTGAATAACATCTGTAATCATAATACTTCTAATACCACCTGCCATACAATAAAGTATAACAGTTATACCCATGACTACAATACCAACCCATTCTGGAGCACCAGTATATGTTTTAAAAATAATTCCAGCTCCAATTGTTTGCGCTCCCATCATTGGTACTAAGAATAAAATCATAATAATAGCCAATAATGCACGCATTAAAGTGGACTCATATCTATCAGATATGTAATCTGCCATAGTAAGCATACGATAACGATGACCCAAACGAATTAATCTTCTACCAACAAGTAAAGCAGGAATAACCATACTAAAAGCAATACCTGGCACAGATACAGACATTCCAGCATAACCTACTTTATAAATAGTTCCTGGCACACCCATAAATGTACTCATACTATATTGAGTTGAAAAATATGCAAGACCACTAAGCAAAGCTCCTGCCTTACCACTCATTGTGAAATAATCTCTAAGAGTTCGAGTTTGCTTTGTAGCATAATAACCGATATAAGTCAATAAACCAAAATAAGTAATAATAACAGCTAAAAATGGAATAATATTATTATCTAATGAATGTGTCATTTAAATCACTCCTCATCATCAAATTCTTTATACTCTGGTCTTTTTTTACAACTTTGCCACCATAAAAATATGAGTATAATAACTACTAAACCATGAAAAATCCATCCAAAGATGAATAACGGAGTTCCCAAAAATGAAGGAATGTATTCAGTGGCATAATACCAAGGAAATGGCAACATTATTAACACATACATAAATAAAAAAATAAAAGTCCATTTCTTTTCAAAAGAATTACTAAATGGGTTCATAATAAAACCTCCCTTATCAGTATATAAAGTTTCACTAATATAATTATGCAATTTCCATGCCAAGTAAACATTTGTACATAGAAGAACCAAGAAACACTTAAAAATCATAACCTTTTATAAATTGATAAATACCATTTATTTTGATAATATAGGGTATATTATTATAAATTACCATTAAATTCCCATTAGGAGATAAATATAAAATGAAAAAATTAGTCATCATTTCTGTAGGATATAATACTGCTCATACTATTTATGAACAATTATGTAATATTCTTTATTCCTCAGTAGATATCAAATATTATTATTCATCTTCGCCTCCACCAACAAACTTAGAAGTTGACTTAATCCTCTATTCCAGCGAATATGCATTTGAAAGAATTAATTTTCGCCCTGCAAATGTACCTTATATTATTGCACGACGCTCTATAAATTATCATGAAATTGGCAAACTATTTAAACTGCCTAAATATAGTGATGTATTATTAGTTAATGATTCTAAAGATAGTGCAGAAGAAACTATTTTATTATTGCAAGCATTAGGCATAGACCATATAAACTATTATCCTTATTATCCTGGAATAGACAATTATCCTAAATTAAAAATAGCTATTACTCCTGGCGAAACTGAACATGTTCCGGGATTTGTAAACCATATTATTGATATAAAAACTCGTTTAGTTGATATCACTTCTATCATTGAAATTCTCACTCATTTTGATATTTTAGATAAATTTGCTAATATTTTATCAGCTAAATATATTCAAGATATTATTAAATTAATAAAAACAGGTAATAAATTATTAAAAGATAGTAGCAAAATGAAAGAAAGATTTAAAACCGTCATCAATAATGTTCATGATGGATTAATAGCTATCAATAAAGAAAATAAAATATCTGTTTTTAATCCTATTGCTGAAAAAATCTTTGCTCAAAAAGCGACAAAATTAATTGGGCAAGATAGTGAAAATTTCTTAGATGATACTTTTTTCCAAACAGTAAATAATCCTCGAAAAGAAGGTATATTAAAATTGCCTTCTCATGAACTTTTAATATCAGAAATTCCCCTCTATGCTAAAAACAGCGATAATGGCAAATTATTTGTATTAAAAGATGTATCCGAAATTCATCGCCTTGAAGAATCAGTACGTCGTCGTTTATACCAAGAACAAAATATTGCACGTTATGATTTTTCTCATATCGTTGGTAAAAGTCCAGCACTACAAAAAGTATTATCACTCGCGCAAAAAATGGCAAAATCAGATTCTACAGTATTTATCCAAGGTGAATCTGGTACGGGTAAAGAATTATTAGCTCAAAGTATTCACAATGCTTCCAATCGCAGTTCAGGACCTTTCGTCGCCATTAATTTTGCTGCACTTTCAGAAACACTTTTAGAATCAGAATTATTTGGTTATGTAGAAGGTTCTTTCACAGGTGCTAAAAAAGGCGGTTCTTCGGGTTTATTTGAAGCAGCTCATAAAGGAACATTATTTTTAGATGAAATTGGTGATGCCCCTTTGCCATTCCAAGTGAAATTATTGCGTGTCCTTCAGGAACGTCAAATTCGTCGTGTAGGTAGTATAAAAATAATTCCTATTGATGTTCGCGTCATTGTTGCCACTAATCACAATTTAAAAGAACATATCAAAGCTGGATTGATGCGAGAAGATTTATATTATCGCTTAAATGTACTTCCTATAAAAATGCCTGCACTGCGTGAACGCAAAGAAGATATTTTACCACTTGCATATAATTTTTATAAAAAATATAAACCTTTATCTTTAGATGCCAAATTATATTTTTCTAATATAAAAATTTGTCTTCAAAACTATTCATGGCCTGGAAATATTCGTGAACTTCAAAATGTAGTTGAATATCTAGCTAATATTTGCCCTAATGAACCACCTCAAAGCAGTGATTTGCCAGAAGATATTAAATCTGAAATTTTTAAAACTCCTAATGATATCATTGATTTAAAAGAAGAAATTTTTGCTGAAATCAAACGTTGTAATACACTTCGCCAACCTGTTGGTCGACGTTCCTTAGCTCATAAATTCTCCGTTTCTGAAAATAAAATCCGTGAAGTTTTAAACGTCTTACATGAAGAAAATCGCATTCAAATAGGTTTTGGTAAATACAGTTTAAAAGTCATTTAAAATCATTACTATAAAATTATTTTCTTGACCTAAAGTAAACTCCAAGATGTATGATTAAAATAATAATAAAATCATTTACAGGAGGAGATTTTTATGAAAAAATTTTCTAGACGTGATTTTTTCAAAGTAGCCGGTGGTGCAGTTATTGGAGCAGCAACTTATGGCTTAACGGATAATATTTCTCATTCTTTTGCTCAATCACCAGTAATAGCTAGTACCAAAATCAATAATGACAATTATATTGGCTCTAAAGCCAAAGTATATTTTTCTTCTTAAATTAATACAGATAGTCTGCTAAAATTATATAACTTAATCAATGAAGGTATTTATGGAAAAACTGCTATAAAACTTCATACAGGCGAAAAAAATGGTCCAAATATTTTGCCTAGAGATATGGTTTGCGTTTTTCAACAACATGTTCCTAATAGCAATATAGTTGAAACAAATACCTTATATAAAGGTGATAGATATACTACCGAAAGTCATCGAGAAACCTTAAAAGTTAATGGTTGGGATTTTTGCCCTGTAGATATAATGGATGAAAATGGTACTGTTATGCTCCCTGTACGCAATGGCAAACATTTTCAAGAAATTTCAATGGGAAAAAATATCGTTAATTATGATTCTATGATTGTATTAACCCATTTCAAAGGTCATGCTATGGGTGGATATGGTGGTTCCATGAAAAATATCGCTATCGGTTGTGCTGATGGTAGAATTGGTAAATCAATGGTTCATGGCGTTTCATTTGATAATCAACCTGCTGACTGGGGACGATGGCCAAGTAAAGGGCGTCTAATGGAAAATATGGCCGAATCAGCAAAAGCTGTTATTGATTATTTTGGCAAACATATCGTTTTTATTAATGTTTTACGTAGAATGTCTGTTGATTGTGATTGCGCTGGATTATCTGCTGCTGAACCTACAATCCCAGATATTGGTATATTAGTCTCAACTGACTTACTTGCTATAGACCAAGCCTCTATTGATTTAGTATATGCTCAACCAAACAATCAAGATTTAGTAGAACGTATTGAATCGCGTCATGGATTACATCAATTGACCGCTATGCGCGATTTAAAAATGGGTAATCCTCAATATGAATTAATTTCTATTGATTAAAAATGATTAAAGACACTATCTATTAAATTTAAAATCTAATATCATGATTTTAATTTCCAAAACAAAAAGACTTATTACTAAACAATTTGTAAGTAATAAGCCTTTTTGTTTAAATATTAGATTTATAAATTATATGATTAGAAATAAAATTCCATTTGTGCACGGAAAATATCTACATCTTGTCTACCTTCTGTACTTGTTGCATTTACTTGTGTACCTGTTG
>ERZ772816.78-NODE-78-length-106275-cov-11.997825_pt1 | contig 106275 bp, 85 predicted proteins | sample MGYA00511359_ERZ772816 | MGnify/ENA primary metagenome ERZ772816 (study PRJEB29015, sample SAMEA2737710) | human gut metagenome | biome: human gut; feature: human-associated habitat; material: faeces | place: China | collected 2012 ...
TTGATAGGAAAAGGAATTTCTCGGGGCCGCCTCTCGGCGGCCTTGCGAAAAACAAATCCAAGTCAGACCATTTCAAATGGTTCGATGTCTGCCCGGATGCGACACTGAAGTAAGTGTCCATCCTCGCAGTATCCGGTTCTCAAGGTGCACGCTTAGCGGCTGATCCGGTCCGACCGGGCCGCGCGGCAAGGAGATATATTGCCAGACCGCGAAGCCCTGTGGGACGTCAATTCCACTCTTCACAAGTCCTACACAATATATTGCTTTCTATAGGCAATAGAAAGACTGGTGCGGATCTTCCGCACGTATCAGATGATGACCCTTTGGTTCAGGAATATATAGAGATCGGTCACCTGTAGGTGTCTATCTACCCGCGCTTTTAGCAATGTAAACCGCGCTTCAGATAAAAAGAGGGAGCGCCGCGCACAACGCGACACTCCCCTAGCGATTCAAGAGAATCTATTAGGCCTCGAGAGCCTTCTTGGCAATGGTGGCCAGCTCGTTGAAGGACTCGATGTCCTCGTAAGCCATCTGAGCCAGGACCTTGCGGTCGAGCTCAATGCCGGCAACCTTCAGGCCGTGCATGAACTGAGAATAAGAAATGTCGTTCAGGCGAGCGGCAGCGTTGATACGGGTGATCCAGAGAGAACGGATCTCGCGCTTCTTGTTGCGGCGATCACGATACTGATACTGCAGGGAGTGCTGGACCTGCTCTTTAGCATGCTTGTAAGTACGCGAAGCGGCACCGTAGTAACCCTTCGCACGGTGCATAACGGTACGGCGCTTCTTCTTGGCGGCAACAGCGCGCTTAATACGTGCCATCTTCTATCAACTCCTAGACGGTAAAACGAAAAAAAGGGAACGCGAACTTAGGCGAGACGCGACTTAATGACCTTGCGGTCGGCAGCGGCGATCTCGGTCTCCTTGCGGAAGCCACGCTTACGCTTGGTGGACTTCTTGCTCAGGATGTGGCTCTTGAAAGCCTTGGCGCGCATGAGCTTGCCGGTACCAGTCTTGCGGAAACGCTTCTTGGTGCCGCTGTGGGACTTCATCTTAGGCATGAAATACTCCTTAATCGGTTACAGAACACTAGTTACTTAGTATCGTTTGCCGCTTTTTCCTCAGCGAAAGCGCCCTTAATCGGGGCGAGCAGCATAAGCATGTTACGGCCTTCCATCTTAGGCTTGGACTCGACCGTAGCGTAAGGCTTGAGATCCTCGGCGAGACGCTCGAGAACGTTAAGACCCTGCTCCGGGTGAGCCATCTCACGGCCGCGGAACATGATGGTGATCTTAACGCGTGCGCCCTTCTTGAGGAAACGCAGAACGTGGCCCTTCTTGGTCTCGTAGTCGCCAACATCGATCTTGGGTCGGAACTTCATTTCCTTGACCTCGACCTTAGACTGGTTCTTACGAGCGGCCTTGGCCTTCATGGCCTGCTGGTACTTGAACTTACCGTAGTCCATGACCTTGCAGACCGGCGGCTCCGCGTTGGGAGCGATCTCGACCAGGTCGAGACCCTGATCGTCAGCGACGCGCTGGGCATCGCGGATGGCGAACAGGCCGAGCTGAGAGCCATCGACGCCAATCAAACGGCACGAAGATGCAGTGATCTCGTCGTTGATGCGGGTGTCATCAGACTTAGCTATTTTCCCTACCTCCATTCATAAAAAAATAACCCGGCGCTTCTTTGCAACCAGGTCGTACACATAGACATCCTCGATTTGAGGAAGTGAATCTAAGTTGTATGACCAGTCAGCTGCTCATTGGCGCCAAAAGGTGGGAACCCTCGGGTTCCTCTTTAGGGCATTGCGGGAACAACGCCTTGGCGATAATAACACGTCCAGCGCGTTATCACATTACGTACACGAAAAAGGGGGCCTTAGCCCCCTTGAACGCTCACTTGCATGTATGGTGCCCGAGGCGAGACTCGAACTCGCACGTTGTTGCCAACGGTGGATTTTGAGTCCACTGCGTCTGCCAATTCCGCCACTCGGGCACGTAATGCGTGAGTTAGTTTATCACAGCTTTCTGTTGATTAGTCCGAAAATGGAACTTCAAGCATTTCGATGAGTTCGACCGAGCGGAGCATCTCGCGCCGGCGGCACCCGCGTCCGTTAACCGAGGCTTCGCCCATCTGGTTGTCATAGGGATCCTCGCGCATACCATCGAAAGCAGGCACAAGCTCAGCCTGGAATCGATCGTTGGCCACCATGCGCCACGGGTCGAGATTGCCGAAGTAGTGACGACGGCGCCACTCCTCCCCCATTCTGCGCGCAGAGGAACCAAACGAAACATCGGCGTTAAGCCAACCGGTCTGTGGCGTATAGAACTCTGCCCAGTCGTGCGGCCCCACCGAATCGGGCGCAACATACAGACCGCTCTGCCAACGGGCAGGCACGCCTGCGATGCGGCACATGGTGATAAACGTGAGCGCCATAATGCCGCAATCGCCGCGGAGCGAGCGCGCACAGTCATCGGCAATAGATCCCAAAAGCAGGTACGGTGGCTGATAGCGATAGTCGACATGCTGTGTCAGGTAATCATAGATAGCACGAGCGCGATCGAGCGGATCCTCGAGGCCATCAACGACATGTTCGGTCAATTGCTGCAGATACGGCGTGAATGCAATGTGCGGACGGTCCTCGGAAATATCTTCGGGCAATGGCGCGTCCATACACGGATGCGCCGGAAGCGCACCCCCATAGATATCGCAATAGGCGGCATCGATGTGATAGCGATAGGTCACCGAGAATGAATGTTCAGTCGAAGATGTCCAAGAGGCAGTACGAGCCGAGGCGTTCGCAGGGGCAATGGCCCCCTCCGACGTCATATCAAGTATCACGACCTGGGACTGCAGGCGGCAGGTGGCGGCAACGGGAAGCCACGCGCGAACGGTCTCCCCCTCCAAAGCACCAGGGACAGATACGCATGCCTTAAGCGTGATGGCGCGAGACAGCCCGCCCTGCGACTCCATCTCCTCGAGCATCTGGTTGCGCAGCGCAATTCCATCCGTAGAATCGGGACGCAGGCCCGGAACCTCCTTGGGGTACACGCGAAGCGAATCGAGGAAGTTGTCGAGAACAAACAGCTCGCCATCGATAAAGCGCCAGTCTATACGCTTGCGATTAATCAGGTCATCAAACTGATCTTCGGTAAACTCAGGCCACTCCTCGCGAATCATCGCAATGGCCCGATCGCGCGACACCGAAAAATGAAGCGGCGTCTCGAGCATGCGATACCGCTCGGCACGAACACAAGCAGCCAGCGAAGGCTCAAGGTTCTGCTCCAAAAGGCGATCGCAGGCAGCAACAGCCTGCGTCAAATACCCGGCATCCTTAAGACGAAGAATCTCGAGCGGCAGTCCAACATCGAGATGACGAAAGTCATCACAGCAAACATCAACAGAGCAACCAACAGGACCCTCGTCAATAACCTTCCCATCCGAAGGCAGCACATCAATAACAGCCATACCAAACTCCAAGTCATTAGAACTCTTGAAGCACATTGTAGCGAGATAAAAAGAAAGCCCCAGCAAAGGGACTCTCAATACCGATAAACGGTACCTCTAAAAATGAATTCAGACTCGTAACCCTGCGGCGTTAAACGAAGGAAGCCCCGTCCCCCGGAACCGTTTCCTTGGCGCGACTTCTGGCGAAGCCAGTAGCCATTTTAATTCAGCCCAGTAACCCTGTAGCGAGTTAACAAAGGAGGCCCCGTTTCCCCGGAGCTGATTCCGTCGCGCGACTTCTGGCGAAGCCAGGTGAGCGCGAGGGAAACAGCGTAGGGGAAACGGGGCCTCCGGCGGGAAAGTTAAACCGCTACTTACGCCTTGTTGACGGAGCCAAACTCCTCCATGAGCTCCTTGGTGCGGGCAACGATGTTGTCGCGACCAGGCTTGAGGAGCTTGCGGGGGTCAAAGCCCTTGCCCTGCTGATCCTTGCCAGCCTCGATGTACTCGCGAACGCCCTTGGCGAAGACGAGCTGAAGGTCGGTGTTGACGTTGATCTTGGAGATGCCCAGGGAGATGGCCTTCTTGATCTGATCCTCGGGAATGCCGGTACCACCGTGCAGAACGAGGGGCAGGTCGCCGGTCTGGGCCTTGATCTCGCCCAGGCGCTCGAAGGAAAGGCCAGCCCAGTCAGCGGGGTACACGCCATGGATGTTGCCGATGCCGCAGGCGAGGAAGTCGACGCCCAGATCAGCAATCTGCTTGCACTCAGCGGGGTCAGCGAGCTCGCCGTTGGAGGTCACGCCGTCCTCGGTGCCGCCAATGCCGCCGACCTCGGCCTCGATGGACATGCCCTTGGAGTGGGCAAGCTCAACGAGCTCCTTGGTGCGGTCGAGGTTAAGCTGGAAGGTCTCCTCGTGAGAGCCGTCATACATGATGGACGTGAAGCCGGCCTCGATGCACTTGAAGCAGTCCTCGTAAGAACCGTGATCGAGGTGAAGGGCGACGGGAACGGTAACGCCCGTAGCCTCGACGGCAGCCTTGACCATGTCGGCGCAGACCTTGAAACCGCCCATCCACTTAGCGGCACCAGCGGTGCACTGAAGGATCAGCGGAGACTTGGCCTCCTCGGCGGCCTGAAGCACTGCCAGGGTCCACTCGAGGTTGTTGGTGTTGAAGGCACCGAGAGCGTACTTGCCGGCCTCGGCCTTCTTGAGCATGTCTGCTGCGTTGACGAGCATAAAAGAAACCTCCTGTAAGGTTGCTCCGATAACGCCTGAGATTTTACCACGGCGCACCCGAGCATAAACGTTCGTTTGTTCACGAATATCGTCCAAACAGACTTTTTTTGACCGTTTGCCCTACGGAATCGACCCGTTGGGGAAAAATAACTTGACGTTTGGACGTTCCTCGTGCTTCGGAAGCTGACTATAAAGCTACACCTGCATGAAAGGGTTCTGCATGAGCTCGCGTGCCATGGTGGTCGAATCGCCATGGCCCGTTAAGCAAACGGTATCGGGCGGGAGAAGCCGGGCGAGCTTGGAGAGCGAGCGCAGGATTGCCGCCTCGTCTCCGCCGGCAAGATCGGTGCGGCCATGGCTACCGGGGAATAGCGTGTCGCCAACAAAGGCAACGTTGCCGTTTTCGGCGGCCGCAAAGAGCACGATGCCGCCCGGGGTATGACCGGGGACCTCGATGACCTGCAGGCGGCAATCCCCTACCGCGATTGAATCCCCTTCGGAAAGCAGACGCGTTGGTTCGCTGGGACTGGGCGTATCAATCCCCCAAATGCTTCGTTGCTCAGCGATGTTTTTTGCAGGCACCTCGACATCTTTGGCTGGAAGAGCGTACAGGGCGTCCCCGCCGAGTGCCGCGCGCACGCCGGCAACGCCACCCACATGGTCGGCGTGTCCATGGGTGCAAACCGCACCAAAAAGCTCATCCGAGGGATGCGCCTGCTTGAAGTGCTCAACCAGAAGCTCACCATTCCAAGCGGGGTCGACCACGACCCACTTGCCCGCCGAGCCCACAAAGTAGCTGTTGGTCTCGATAGGCCCGTTGACCACACATTCGATCGAGAGTGATCCGGATGGCGTCAGATCCAGCTCAAGCGTTTTCATATATACCGCCTCATCTCACAGGAAAACAGAGAGCCCCGGCAACTCCGGGACTCCCTGTAGTTTCACATACCCTGTAGTTTCACATATGTTGACAGCGTTATTTAATGAAATGTCAGCTCTCGTTTTATGCTGCGAGGTCTTTCGCATCAAGCATGCCGTTGATGCCGAGCTGCGTCTTGCGTGCGACCTCGGTGACGGCCGCACGGGCGTCCATGAGGACCTTGGCGAGGTTGGCCTCGTTGGGGTTCTTGTCATGCGCGGCGGCGACGGCGCGGATGTAGGCCTGGCGCAGGTCGCTCGCGATGTTGATCTTGACCATGCCGTACTGCTTCATCGCGGCAATGGTCTCAAACGGGATGCCGGAACCGCCATGGAGCACAAGCGGGCAGGGGCAGACCGCGGCGATCTTGGCCAGGTGATCAAGGTCGATCTTGGGCGTGTCCTCCAGGCCGTGGACGTTGCCGATGGAGACGGCGAGCGTGTCGCAACCCACGCGCCCTACGTACTCGGCCACCTCCGCGGGGTCGGTCTTGCAATCCGCCTCGGAGACGTGGTCATCCTCCTTGCCGCGGATGGCGCCGAGCTCGGCCTCGACCGAAACCCCGCTCGCATGGCAGTAGTCCACGGCGCGGCGGCTGAAACGGACGTTCTCCTCGAAAGGCAGGGCGGCGCCGTCGATCATGACGGAGGTGAAGCCGGCCTCCACGGCGCGACGCACGTCGTCGAGCGTCTTGCCGTGGTCGAGGTGGAGCGCCATGGGGACGGTGTAGTCGTGGATGGCGCGATGGGCAACCTCGGAGATGTAGTCGTAGCCGGTAAGCTTCACGTTGGTCGGCGCGATCTGGACGATGCCGGGCATGCCGTTGGCCTCGAAGGCGTCCATGATAGCGAGCGTCATTTCCATGTTGGTGGTATTGAACGCCGGGAGCATTATGTCTCCCTTCTTGGCGATCTCGATGAGAGAGTTCATATCGATGAGGGGCATAGTGGCTTCCTTCCACTCATCCGCCGGCAAGCCGGCGGTCTTTATAAACAGGTATGGGGATAATCAGAGGTCGTACTCAGAGGGGATACTTTTGAGCGCCTCACGGATATGCAAGTACCTCTTGTACTTCCTGTCATGGTTGTCAGCAGCGGCACCAGGTTCAAACACGGCTCCAAAGCTCACGACCTCGGGCTCGGGGCATCCGAGCGCCCCGGTAAGGGCAAGCACTGCGGCTCCAACAGCAGCGCCGCTTGGTCCCTCGACGCGCTGAATCGGGCATTTGAGGACGTCTGCCAAAACCTGGAGCCAGGTCGAAGACCGAGCACCTCCGCCCACGGCAAGCAAGGGCTCGCGCACGTCGAGCGGGATGGCCATCTCAGACGCAAGCTGACGGAAGCCGTATGCGATGCCCTCCATGACCGCAAGGTCGAGGTCTGCCCGAGACGTCTCGGGCGTCAAGCCGATAAACGCACCGCGCAGGGACGGATCGGCAAAGAGGGTCTTCTCGCCCGTCATATGCGGGAAAAACAGAAGCTCGCCCGTTCCCGCCCGAGAAGCATCGGCCTGGCCGTCGACGCCGTCATACGACGAGGCCTGCAAGATGCGCTCGATAAGCCAAGAACGCGTGGAGCCGCAGGATTGAATCGCACCCTGAACCAGGCAACGAACGTCCTTGCCGTCCGCGGAGAACAGGATGTTCTTGCCGCGCGCAGAAAAATCGGGGGTATCGCGGCGCGCCATGAGAACGCCGGAGGTGCCGAGCGAGATGACGGTTCGCCCCTGCACGAGGCATCCCGTCGTGACGGCGGCTGCCGGATTATCGCCCGTGCCGTGAACGACCGGAATCCCGGCGGGGATTCCGAGCTCTTCGGCAAGCCCGTCACACACGTGCCCAGCAACCTGCGCGGCTCCGCGCACGGGCGGCAGAATACTCTGTGGGATCCCCAGAGAAACGCAAGCGCGCTCCGACCACGCCCACTCCTCGAGGTTGAAAAGCGAAGATGTCGAGGCCTCGCAATAATCGGTCTCAACGGACCCGGTAAGCTTGAAAACGATCCAGTCCGGCCCAATCAAAAAGCGGTCAAGCTTTGCAAATGACGCCGGCTCCTGGGTTTTAAGCCATACGAGGTTTGCCGCCGGGCTCCCCGTGCTCACCAAACGCGCAAGATAGTCCTCTCCCGCCGCATTGAGGCTTGCACGGACCCGCGGAACCAAATCTGCCGTGCGCACGTCGTTCCACATGAGGGCAGGACGCACCGGCGCACCCTCCACATCAATCGGCACGAGCGTATGCATCTGGCCGGTTACGCCGATGGCAGAGATATCACCGTCGACCTTTGAAGCAACCTCGGCGACAGCAGCCTTGCTTGCCTCCCACCAAAGCGCAGGGTCTATCTCGCGCCAGCCCGGCTGCGGGCTCGATATCTCATAGGACTTTGATGCTTCCGCTACAACCGAGCTTCCGCACAATGCGATGACCTTGACCGAGGAGGTGCCGAGATCGATGCCTAAAACAACCGGCGCTCCCGAAGCACTCGAGCCGCCCATCGTTACCACTCGCCAAACTTCACGACGACCTTGTAGGTATCGGGACGGCATGCCGTGTCCATAGCCGACTGGAAATCCGTGTAATCAAACACTCCCTCAAGCACAGGAAGCGGGTCGATAATACCCTTGTCGATGAGCTGAACGGCTTCGTAGTACGCACGAACCGTGGGGCTCACGGCGCCGGTCACCGTCTTTTGGAAGGTATGGAGCGCGCTTACGTCGACAGGGATGTTCTCGCGCGGATGAATCGAGCTGAACATCATGCAGGTTCCGCAGGGAGCCATCATGTCAATGGCCTGGACGGCGATCTTGGGGTGGGCGCACGTGTTGAACACGAAATCGGCACCCTGGCCACGGGTGAGCTCGCGCACGCGCTCCACGGGATCGGACTCCATAGGGTCGATGGCGGCATATGCGCCCAGTTTGAGCGCAAGCTCCCGGCGCTCCGCCAAAGGCTCGCTCACGATAACGCGCGCACCCTTGCGGACCAAAAGCATCACGTGCAGAAGGCCCATCGTGCCACCGCCCACAACTGCCACGTCCTGGCCAAAGCGGATATCGCAGCGATTGATGCTGTTAACGCAGCAGGCGAGGGGCTCGGTAAAGGCCATCTTGGTAAAGTTGGTCTCTTCCTCATAGGCGATCAGATCATCAGCCTTTGCCGTGATGTACTCCGCAAAGCCGCAATAGCCCGAGATGCCATCGGGGTTGTGGAAGACCTTGCTCTCAAGATGATCCAGGCAGATATTCTCATTGCCCGTCTTGCACAGATTGCACTCGTGACAATCCTCGATGATATAGGAGACCACGTTCTGGCCCACCTGAAAGTGTTTGGGATTGACAGCGTCGCCCATCTTGACGATGGTTCCGCAATACTCATGCCCGCCGATACGCGGATAGGAGTAGCTGCAGTCGCCATGGTAGTCGCGCACATCGTTGGTGCAGATACCCGACGCTTTGATCGCTATGAGTACCTCGTCAGCCGCTGGCTCGGGCGTGGGGAGCTCGGTCAGGCGGACATCGCCCGGTTTATGCATGAGCATGGCTTTCATGGTTGATCTCCTTTATGGTTGGACGTTTTTTGACAGCACTCCCCCAGTGTCCTGACGGACACGTTTTTGGAAGTGATTTGGTTTAGGTGGATTGGGAAAAGCGGAGATACTTCCGCAGATTGTGCTCTAAACGAACGTGAGGATGCCGGTCAGGCCGCAGACGATGCCGATAACGATGATGAGACCGATAATCTTGATGGACGACCAGCGACGCTTGAGCAGCGCGTAGATACCCATCGTCGCCGCAAGCGGCAAGATCTTGGGCATGATGGTGTCAAACAGGTCGGTCTGAAGGTTAAATGCCGTGCCTGCACTCGAAAACTCGATGCCGCAGGTAACCGAAACATAATTGACGATCAGGCCGCCCATAACCATGCAACCCATGATCGAGGCGCCCTTGAGAATGCGGTTGAGCGTGCCCTTCTCCAAGAAGTCGACCACAGCCTCCGACCCCGCGCGATAGCCAAACATAAAGTTGGCGTACGAAAGGGCAAATGCAGCCAGGAGGATAAGCACCGCGTACAGAATGGCTCCCCAGATGTTACCGCCGCCCATACGGGTCAGGTCGATGCAGATTCCCAGGAGGATCGGGATGACGACGCCCTGCCAGATGGTGTCGCCCACGCCAGCAAGAGGACCCATGAGCGAGGTCTTGATGTTGGTGATGAACTCGTTGGGGATGGGGGCGCCTTGGGCCTTTTCCTCTTCCATGGCGATTGCCATGCCGAGGATGCACGAGCCAAACTCAACATGCACGTTGAAGAACTCGCTCTCTCGCTTCATGAGCTCGCGCTGCTTCTCGGGATCGTCCTTATAGAGCTCCTTCACCACGGGAACGAAGGTGTGGGCAACAGCCTGGCCCATCATGCGCTCGTAGTTATAGCAGGTCTGGGGGAACATCTCCCAAATTAACCAAGAGCGCTTGAGCGAACGCTTGGAGACAAGGCCGCCTTTGCGGGCAAGGCCGTCCTCAGTCTTTTTGGTATCGGAAGCCATTTAAAACTCCTCCTCATCGTCTTCGATAGCGGGGGCTGCGGCCTGAGCCTCACTCTTGGCGGAGAGCTGGACATAGACCACGGCGGTGATAAGCGCGATAACGCCCAGGGGAAGAAGGCCGAGGCCCGAATACACTGCAAGGACAAAACCAAGGAACAGGAATACGATCGCCTCGCCCTTGAAGATGTACTGGAGCGTGATAGCAATGCCGAGGGCGGGCATGAGGCCACCGATGACCTGGAACACCGTGAGGACGGGGCCCGACATCATGTCAATAAACGACTGAATGTACGCCGCGCCAAAATATGCCGCGACCGTGCAGGGGATCACCGTGATGACAAAGGCAAAGACCTGGGGAAGCGCCACGTTAGCAATCCAGATGCGATCGAATTTACCCTGCTCGATAAAGCCATCGGCCATATGGACGAAAACCGAGTCAAAGGTCATGCGCAGATACCAGACGATGGTGCCAAGAATGCCGATGGGCACGGCAAGGGCAAGTGCGGTCTCGGCAGAAAGGCCACCCGTGATGGCATAGGCCGTACCGAGGATGCCCGCAAGCGCCATATCGGCCGGCATCGAGCCACCCGCAGAGATAAAGCCCAGATATACCAGGTTGATGGTACCGCCGGTAACAGCTCCGGCAACCGGATCGCCTAGGATGCAACCGGCGATAAGGCCGCAGACGAGCGGGCGCTGCACCGACCAAAGGCCTACAAACGGAAGGTTGCCCACGGCGAGCCAATACAGCACGCCCAAAAGAAGGGCTTGGATGATGGTCATGGCTTACTCCCCCTCGTGAGCGCGCGCAAGGGCATCGTCGACTTCGATGACCGCTTGCTCGGGGACGAGCTGGTAGTACACGTGAACACCAGCAGCGCGCATCTGCTCGATAGCGACGACCTCGTCCGGATCGGCGGCAACGTTCTTGATAAACGGTTTGCGCTCGCCGCGGATGCCCATACCGCCCAGGTTAACCTCCTTGATGGGCACGCCGGCAGCCACCATGCGGGCATAGGCAATGGGGCTCTTGGTGAGAACAAGCACTCGCTCTCCGGGAACCGGGTCCTTAAGCAGACCCTTGATGGCGCCCTCGACCGTTGCCACAAAGACCTTGACACCGTCGGGCGCGAGCGACTTGAGCACGCGCACGTTGAACTTATCTTGGGCCACGGCGTCGTCGGCAACCAGAATGCAGTTTGCCGAAAGATTGGGGGTCCACACGCTTACGACCTCACCATGGATCAGGCGGTCATCGACGCGGGCCAATACAACGTTTCTCATGACTAGAACTCCTCATCTTCTTCTTGCCCGTCTGCCACGGACATGAGCTTACGAACATCCTTGACGCTATCCTTGGCGGCCTCGAGCGCGATATCGCAGACCTCCGACGCCGACTTACCTCCATTGCGCGCCACCAGAGCCTCGACAAGTGTGGGCACATTCATGCCCGTAACGTGATAGATCGCATGGTTACGCGAAAGGTTGACCACCTGGTTGAAGGGGCTTCCAAAATACAGATCGGTGAAAAAGACGATGTTTCCCTCGTCCTCGGGCTCAAGCGCAGCCTCCATGCGCTCCCCCAGACGGGCGGCCTCCTCCTCGGGATGCAAAACAAACGTAAGTACGTCCTCCTGCGGACCGAGCAGCATCTGGAGGGTGTCGAGCATGCCCTCGCTCAGGTGCCCGTGCGATGCAAGCACGAATTTCATGGGACCTTCCTCTCTTTTTTTGATAGCAGCCAGGGATAAGCGCCCTTGGCCTTGACAACAGGGGTTGGGTTGTAGGGATATTCCATAAAGTGTGGGGCCGCGCTACACGCGTTGGAGCACCGTACCCACCACGTAGTTGTTCGCAGATAGCCAGACATTGGACCACTCGGCCGAGCTGTTGTCGGTCAAGAAGATCTGCTGCTCCAGATGCAGCACCGGAGACTGCTCGGGCACATCGAGATAGCGGGCCCGCTCGCCCGCAACGCGGGCGGCGTAGCGAGCGTTGGAATGCCCGATCTTCTTGCCAAACATCCGCTCGATTGTCGCGAAAAGCGTCTCGGTGTCGAAATTGACATTTTCAAGGCCGGGGAACAGAGAGAGGTTGATGAGGCTTTCAATGTAGAGAATCGGCTTGCCATCAACGGAGCGAACGCGGTTCATCTTAAGCGTGGGAGTGCCCACGGGGACAAAAAGCTTGGCGGCGATAAGCTTATCGGCAGGCACGACCTCGTGCAGTACGACCTTGGTAGAAAAAACGACGCCTTGGGATTTGAGCGACTCGGCGAACGAGATCAAGGTAGAGCCCGTGGGATGCGTAAAGACCGTCTTGGTCACAAACGTTCCCTTGCCGCGAATCTGAGTAAGCAGGTTCTCGTCGACAAGCGCCTGGATGGCCCGACGCACCGTGCCACGGCTCATCTGGAGAATCTCCATGAGTTCATGCTCGGTTGGAATCTGCTCGTCAGGAGCCCATTCGTGGCTGTAGACTTTCTCGCGCATCCAGTTTGCCGCTTGGACATGCAAAAGACCCGAGTTGCTGAACTCATCGACCTTGACCATATCGACCGCCTCCCAAGAATGCGTGGAACTGCAAGGCGATAAAGGGAACCGGGGGTACTGGCTCCCCCTCTCGCTGTACAAGGTTATACAACGATGAACCTGAATGAACAACTTGCCCAATCCACTCGAAGAACCACGTTTATGCCCATTGGGTTGTACACATTTCTTCGTACAAATACGGCCCATATCGCGCCTATTGAGCATTGTCAGTGGACAACTTGACACTTTTGCGCAGGTCAGCAGAGAATGACACTCTGTACACAGTTTACCTGCGGTTTTGACATTTTACATCCAAATGGGCCGCTACTTTACCAACGGCGAACGGTAGCAAATCATCGGCAAACGGCATAAAAAAGGGCCCCTACGGGCCCTGATCATATATTTGGCCTACGTGGAGTGCCTGGGTTGTCTATATCCTGCGCTTGAGCTGGGCCCCACCCTCGCCAGGCATCAGACGGCGTGCGTCGTAGACCGAATCGACACTGCTGATGGAAGCCAGCAGCGGATCCAGGCCGCTCGCATCCGAAATCTCGACCATAAAGCGCAGAGTCGCAATACCCTCGCGGTTGGTCGACGTGGCGGCGGAAAGGATGTTGCCGCCTGCATCGCCAATGGCGATAGTGACGTCCTTGAGCAGGCCCATACGATCCAGGCACTCGACCACAATCTCGACCTGGAAAAGCGTATCGGCAGCACCATCCCACTCTACGTCAATCATGCGCTCGGGATGCTCCATGAGGCCCTTTACGTTGGGACAGTTGGCACGATGCACCGAGACGCCTCGGCCGCGCGTGATGAAGCCGACGATATCGTCGCCCGTCACGGGGTTGCAGCAATGAGCCAGACGGACCAGCAGGCCGCTGTTGCTCTCGCCCTTGACGATAATGCCGTTACTTGCGCTCTTGCCACGCTTTTGCGGCTTGCGGTTGGAGCCGCGGGCGGGCTGCTTGACGACCTCGGCGATAGCCTCGGCCTTGGTGAGCTGCTCCTCGGGCTTGGGGTCCAAGATTTGCTCGACCTTATTGCCCACGGCACGTGGGGCGACTTTGCCCGCCCCAACGGCTGCGAACAGGTCCTCGAGCTGCTTGTAGTTAAACTGCTCCGCCACAGCATTGAGCGCACGCGTGGAACGCGGCGTAGAGATGCCATAGCCGCGCTTGCGCAGGTCCTTGGCCAGTATATCGCGGCCGGCTGCAGCGTCATCGTCTTTGGTCGCGGCAGCGAAGTAACGGCGAATCTTTGACTTGGCAGAAGGCGTCTTGACGATCTTGAGCCAATCGCGCGACGGCTTGGAACTCTTGTTGGTCAGAATCTCGACACGGTCGCCCGTCTTGATTTCGTGCGTGAGCGGCGCCACCGCACCGTTGATCTTGGCACCGACGCAGTGGTTACCGACCTCGGTATGGACGGCGTAGGCAAAGTCGAGCGGCGTAGAGCCGGCGCGAAGCGCCATGACCTCGCCCTTGGGCGTAAAGACAAAAATCTCCTGATCGAACAGGTCAACCTTCAGCGAATGCAGATATTCCTTGGCGTCGGTGATCTCGTCAGACGCCGCCCAGTCGAGTGAGTGCTTGAGCCAGTTAATCTGATCATCCAGACGCTGGGCGTCGTTGGTCTTGGAGGCAGACGATCCGCCCGACTTCTTGTACAGCCAGTGGGCGGCGATGCCGTACTCGGCCTGCTCGTGCATCTCGTAGGTTCGAATCTGAATCTCGAGCGGACGGGCCGTGGGGCCGATAACCGTCGTATGGAGCGACTGATAGTTATTGACCTTGGGCATGGCGATATAGTCTTTAAAGCGCCCGGGCATGGGGTGCCACAGCGTATGCACCGCGCCGAGCGTGGAGTAGCAATCGCGCACCGAATGCGTGATGACGCGCAGTGCCACCAGGTCGTAGATCTCGGAGAATTCCTTGCCCTTGCGCTTCATCTTTTGGTAGATGGACCAATAGTGCTTGGAGCGGCCATTAATCTGGAAACCCTCCAGGCCAATGCGGTTGAGCTCGTCGGTGAGCGTCTTGATGGTCTCGGCCAGATAGCGCTCGCGAACCTCGCGCGACTCCGCCACCATGCGCGCGATGCGCTGGTAGGCGTCGGGCTCAAGGTAGAAGAAGGACAGGTCCTCGAGCTCCCACTTGATAGAGCTCATGCCCAGGCGGTCGGCCAGAGGCGCGTACACGTCCATGGTCTCGCGCGCCTTAAACAGGCGGCGGTCCTCGCGCAGGGCGGCAAGCGTGCGCATGTTATGCAGGCGGTCGGCGAGCTTGACGATGATGACGCGAATATCCTTGGACATGGCAAGGAACATCTTGCGCAGCGTAAGCGCCTGCTTCTCGTCCATGCTGTCGACTTCGATGTTGGTGAGCTTGGTCACGCCGTCGACGAGCTCGGCCACCGTATCGCCAAACAGGCCGGAAACATCGGTAAGCGAGGTCTCGGTATCCTCGACGGTATCGTGCAGCAGCGCGGCGCACACCACATCGCAGTCCATCTTAAGATCGGCCAAAATGATGGCAACCTCGACGGGATGGTTGATGTACATCTCGCCCGAGCGGCGCTTTTGGTTGCAGTGCTTCTCGGCAGCAAAGCAATAGGCCTGCTCCACCTTGGAGAAGTCATCCTCATTCATATATTTGAGGCACAGGCGCTCCAGCTTGTCGTAGCTGTCCGCCATAATCTCGGGCGGCAGCTCATCGGCATGCTTATAGTGCTCCATCTCAGAAAAAGGCTGGAGGGTGGAATCATGGGCGGTACGGGCTGCGGCATCCATCGAGGTCCCCTTCCCCTAGGCCCGTGGTACGATCGGGCGGTTAACTTTGGCTAGCATATCAGAAGCACACGAATCGAGCGCCCAGCTCCGGAAAGCCGAGAACTCCATGCGCGAGCGCAAGCCCTCCAAATAGCGAATTGACCTGCTCAATTGCACGCGGCCAGGGTTTTCGGCCATCGCGATGCGACGGGTGTCGTCAAACCCCGAAACGCGACAGAAACCAAGCTCTTCGAAGATTCCCAGGCCGCTTTCCACCGAGCGCTCATCGACCGGCGTGCGCGCGTCGATTGCAAGGCACATCTGCGCAATGTCGATATCGCTTGCGCAGAATGAATCGTCCCCCGTCTTGCCGCGGTTGGAGCGCCACATGGTCTGCAGCGCTCGATAGAGCGTGACGAGCTCATCGCGTTCGGGCGCGTAGCAATCGAGTAGGCGCTCGTTAATACGGGCGTCACGCGACGAATAGAGCAGATGAATCACAGCGGGCTGTCCGTCACGACCGGCACGGCCGCTCATCTGGTTAAACTCAATCGCGCCAAACGGCATATGGTAGAGCACGACATGTCGGATATCGGGCAGGTTCACGCCCTCACCGAAGGCCGAGGTCGAGACGATGCAGCTGAGGCTGCCATCTCGAAACGCCTCCTCGACGCGGCGGCGATCGGAACGCGCGAGCCCGGCGTTATAGAACGCGATATGGGTCGCACAGTCTGGCACGCGCTTGCGCAGCGTCTTGGCAAGTGCCACGGACTGGTCGCGCGAATTGACGTAGATAACGGTCTTCTCCCCCGTCGCCACAATCGACACCAGGCGATTTTCGCGGCTTGCGAGGTCGCGATCGTCCTCGAGTTGCAGGTTCTCGCGCACGGTCTCGTCAACCACCGTGCTGGTAATGGGCAATACGCGAGCGAGCTCTGCCACGACCGGAGCCGTCGCGGTAGCCGTTGCCGCCATGACAACGGGATCGCCTAGCGCTTTGAGAATATCGGGCATGTCGAGGTACGCGCTCCGGTCGCCACCTTTGGCAAGACCGGCATGATGCGCCTCATCGATAACGACAAAACCGATGCGCCCCGAACGCGCAAAGCGATCGCGGTGAATGGACAGGAACTCGGGCGTCGTGAGCACGATGCCGGTGCGGCCCGAAGCCAAACCGGCAAACACGTCATCGCGCGCCGCCTCCACGGTCTCGCCGGTCAGCACGCCAACACCAATGCCAAGCGCTGCCATCGTCGAAGAAAGGTGATAGGCCTGGTCGGCAACGAGCGCACGCAGCGGATAGACAAAGATGCTCGCACGTCCGCGAAGCACCGCCTCACGCGCGGCATGTACATGGAAGATGAGAGACTTGCCGCGGCCCGTTCCCATAACGGCCAAGACGCTCTTGTGGTCGGCCAAGGCATCGAGTGCCTCAACCTGTGCGCGGTGCGGCTGGTTCGATCCGATAAAGCTGTGAATGAGCGAGCGCGTGAGCTCGGTATAGGAAAGCTGGGCAAGCGTCTCGCGCTTACGCGACTCCAGGCGCGGGCCTAAGTCCGCCGGCCGCACGCCACGACGAAGCTCGCACGCCGGATCGTCGATATTGGGCGCCGTGGTATCGCGCACCAAGACATCTTTGATCATGAGCTTGGGCTTCACGCGTCCCTGCCAATGCTCGGCCACGGCCTCGAACACCAAATCGACGGCGCTATCGCAATTGATGAGCTTATCGATCTGCGGCACGCGGAACATAATAGCCGGCACACTCGCGGCGCCATCGGTCGCCACGAAGCGCATGTGCTCGCCGGTTTTGCCCACCACGGCGCGATCGCACATTGTCACGCCCTCGGCCGCCAACAGCGGCACCTTGTTGCCCTGGCCAAACGGCTCAAGACGGGAGATCTGCTCGATGGTCTCAATATTCAGCTCGGAGAGGTCAACGGTGGCGGCAACCTCGTCGGTGTCCTCAAAGTCCTCGGCGGGAAGCTCGGACAGCACGGCGGAAAGGCGACGACGGAACTCGTCGAGCTTGGATGCCTCGATGGTCACGCCCACCGCACCGGCATGCCCGCCGCGACGAATCAGCAGGTCGGAGCAACGCTCGACGGCGTCGAACAGGTTGACCTTGCCCACCGAGCGACCCGAACCGCGAGCGATACCGTCTTCGATCGAGAACAGCAGCGCCGGCACGTGATAACGGTTGGTCAGACGGCTCGCTACGATACCCTTGACGCCCTCGTGCCAGCCCTCGCCGCCCACGACGATCGCGCGACCGCCGTCATAAGTCTCCTCGACCTTCGCCATGGCATCGCGTGTAAGCTCCGCCTCGATCTCGCGGCGTTGGCGATTGATTTCCTCGAGCTCGGCGGCAAGCGCACTCGCTTCGATGGGGTCGCGGGCAAGCAGCAGGTCGAGCGCCAGCTTGGGATCAGCCATGCGACCGGCAGCATTCAGACGAGGGATGAGCGAAAACGACAGGCCATCGGCCGTAATGCTAGAGAGGTCGGCCTTGGCGAGCGCTGCCAGCGCGATGTAGCCGGGACGAGCCGTCACGCGCATCTGTTGGATGCCCTCGGCGACCAGTGCGCGGTTCTCGGGCGTCAGCGGCATCATGTCGGACACGGTGCCAAGCGCCGCAACCTCGATCAGCGAACGCCAATACGACGGTTTGCCCAAACGCTCGCCCAGGGCTTGCACCAGCTTGAGCGCCACACCGGCACCGGCAAGCTCGCGCGAGGGGCCCTCGTTCTCAAGCTTAGGGTCGGTCAGGGGCACGCCCTGCGGCACCTGATCGGAGGGCTCGTGATGGTCCGTGACCACCAGGTCGATTCCCAGGCTCTCCAGATAGGAGACCTCCTCCTTCGCCGCGATACCGTTATCAACGGTCACGATCAGATTGGGTTGGGCGAGCTCGTTGACGCGGTCGAGCGCCGCGCGCGAAAGGCCATATCCCTCGTCAAAGCGGTGCGGGATGAATGGTGTGACATTGGCGCCAAACGTGCGCAGTGCCTCGGTCAACAGGCAGGTCGACGTAATACCGTCAACGTCAAAATCGCCAAAGACCGCGATGCGCTCGTGGTTGCGAATAGCACGCTCGACGCGGTCGGCAACGACCGACATGCCCGGGATAATAAGTGGATCGGCCCAATCACGGTCGAGCGAGGGCGTCAAAAACAGCTGGCCTTCCTCAATCGAGGCAATGCCGTGCGCAACCATAATGCGCGCCACCAACCCGGGTATGCCCAGGCCAGCCGAAAGCTCCTTTTCGAGCTCGGGGTTTTGCTGAGCGACCGCCCAGCGATGCGTCGTCTTAAGCGATGACATAGGCACCCACCCCCGATAGGGGCAGGTCGCCGCGATACCTCTCACGGTTCATAGCGATGAGTCCTCTGTGTATGCCCGCTTCGGCAGGCAGATCTGTTGAACGGATTTATTATACCGTGCAGTGCGGACGCCAATCGCCGCAGCACGCCGCGGTTTCGATAAACGATGCCGGCAATAGCCTCGAAATAAGGAATCAGAGTTCGATAACGCTTGACCTGCGCCTTTAGGCGCTATCGGTGCCGTTTCGCACGGGTTCGGGCGGGTCGCTCGGGCTGGGAAGGTTGCAAATCGGTTGCCCGCCCGAGGGCGCAGAGAACGCATCATCGAGACGGAGGGCAACCTCGCGGCGGGCATCATGCATCAGGTGTCCATATACGTTAAGAGTCAAGCTCACGTCACGATGCCCGAGACGGTTAGCAATAGACAAGACATTCACCCCAAGGGCGATAAGCAGGGCAACATGGCTGTGCCGCAGACCGTGGGGGCGTATCCGATGAACGCCAGCCATAGGCGCATGGCGGTCGATGATACGCCCAATGGTATCCCTAGCGAACGGGTCACCGTTCCAGCTAAGGACAAAGTCCGTCACAACGTTACGGCGCTGCACGCCGCGCCAGCGTTCGAGATATTCAAGCGTGAGCGCATCGAGGGCTATCGCACGTTTGCCAGCCTTGGTCTTGGGGGGCGTTAGTTTCCATTCGCGGACATTACGGTAATACATCGAGCAGTCCACCGACAGGACACCCGAGCCAAAGTCGACAGCAGACCATTTCAGGGCTTGGGCTTCACCCAACCGAAGCCCCGTCATGTAGAGCAGCCAAAGGCACGTGAAGCCATAAAGCCCGTAATACTCGGACGTGTCGAAGGTAGCAATTACACGCTCGAACTCGTCCCGCGTCCAGAAATCAACCTCACGGTGCCGTTTCGGGATATTGCCGACCTGCCGCGCGGGGTTGCGCTGCAAAAGCCCCAACTGCACCGCCATATCGAGAACCATAGCGAAGTGACCAAACACGAGACGCGCGTAGGAGGGCGCGTGACCCTCCAAAAGCCCGTTCTGCCACCGCTTCACCATCGGCGGGGTAATATCCCGCAGCCGCAGGCGATCGAAAGCGCCGAAATGCTTTCGGGCTATCGAGCAGCGGGCATAGAAAGTGCTTTCACGGACGCGCCCCCTATAGTCAGGCTCCCAATAGGAGCGGTAGAACTCACCAAATGACATGGTGGAGTTGCCGCGTACGGCGGTCTTGGAGAAGTCAGCCATATACGCATCGTAGGCGGCTTTCGCGTCCTTCTGGGTCTTGTAGCCGCGCCCCCAATGGCGTACGCGCTTGCCCTCCGCATCTGTGCCGAGGTTAGCCACGAAATACCAACTGCCGTTGCGTTTGTCGCGGTATACGTTACTCGACTTTGGCATCATGCGCCCCCACGGGGTCAACGCCGATTATCTCGGCAACAGCGGACGCGGGGACGCGCCCGACCTTGCGGGAGCCGTAGAACCCGTAGCCCTTGGAAACCATCAGCCTTTTCGCAGCGCGGATAATATCCGCAGCCTTGGACGCGCTGAAACCCAGCGCCTGAACGTCAGCCTTATCGACCATCGCGCATGTTGCCATTGCCAACACACTCCTTACCTAGTTGCTTGCATATCTTGGTGTAGCGAACCGTGCGAGGGGCGTAGCCGCCCGCATCGCCGAAGTTCGGCACCTGCTGGTCATACTCTTTCGTATAAGACACATCGAAACCCTCGAAAGAGAGCCGCCCAAGACTCGTGAAGCGTTCCTCTATGGGCTGTATCAGGTTCTGCGAACGGAAGAACTTCTTCTGCTTGTAGGAACCCTCGTCAACGTCCTTGCTGAAATACTTGGAGATATAGCGCCCCACGTTCTGCCGTTCATCAACGTCAACGCGGTTTATCTTGACGAAACCGTGCCCCCATATCTCACGCAGGTCTTTAGCCCTGATATACGGGAACCCGAACAGAACCACGTGGTAGTGGATAGCGCCGCGCTTCTGGGCTTCCCATACCGCAAGATAACGCACCTGCATAACATCGGACTTATAGACGCGCCTGTTCAAACGCCTAACGAACTTGGAGAACTCGCGGTTGCAGTATTTAATATCGGTTACGTTATCGGCGAACGTGAGCGTGAGAAACTTCGTAGCATCATCGAAATTGCAGTCGATAAGGCGTGCTATCTCCCAACGGACGGCGCTGTAGTGCCTTTGACGCCGTCTCGCGGCATCGTAGTAAGCTGCCGCATCGGGCTTGCGCCCGCGTTTGCTTTCATCTTCCGAATCTTCATCGCGGCGGTTCTCGGGATACATGCGCCCAGCGGGCGCGGAATACTCCCAAACCTCCAGCGTCGTGGGCGTCTCGATGGTCTTGCACCATTCTAGCTGCTGCACTGGTACATACCACCTTCGGCACATCCGCGGAAAACTGGTTCCAACCAGCGGGAACCGCCCAAATAGGGCGAACTTTCGCGGAAAGATGATGCCCTATAAATATAGATTAAAGTATGCCGCCGTGCGCCCGCTCGGGGCGGGGGGTCGCTCCGCTCGGCTGGGCGCTCCGCGCCCGCCGCCCCCTTTCCCGCCCCGAGCGTTCGCCCAGCGGCAGGGGCTTTACTTCCTAATCCGTCACACTTTCGGCGCTTTCTTCCTTCTCGGCGTTGTCCGCAGATACCCCGTTACGGCGTTGAGCGGCGATATAAAGCCGTTTCAGCTCTTTTGGGTAGTCGACCTTCGAGTAGTCCGCGAACGGGGCTTTAAAGGGCTTAGGAGCGTCCCAGCCGTCAAGCATGATATAGCCCGTGCCGCGTTCCTCGATGGGCAGGAAGTCGAATGAGCCGCCGAACGTCATGCGGTACCCCTCGTCAGAGAGCGAACCCAGGGACACGCGAGCGCCCAAGTTGTCGCGTATGTCGGTCGATATGGTATCGGCGCGGGGCTGCTGCATGGCGAGGATAACGAACACGTTGGCGGCGCGGGCTTTCAGCACCAGCTGGGTCAGGTTATCCCAAATCTCGCTATACGTCTTCTTGTCCGCTGCAGCCTTGAGCGCGGCAACCTCATCGAATATCAGGAACACGGGGTTAAGCCCGTAGGTAAAGGCGTTGGCACCGAAACGGAACCGCTCGGGGTCTTGCATGTACTCGTAGCGCCTATCCATTTCCTCCCTGCACAGGCGCACGACCTTGGCAATCTGGGCGGGTGAGACACCCACACGGTCGGAGCCTATGACATGCGAGAGCGAAGCCAGCTCGGCGTTCTTGGGGTCGCAGATATAGACCTCACCCGCGAACCCGCGGGAGTTCCCGAGCCGCAGGAACTCGGCTATCAGGTAGTAGATAAACGTTGACTTGCCGCCGCCAGTGCCGCCAGCTATGAGCATATGGGGCAGGTGGGCGAAGTTCCACGACAGCTCACCCGTCAGCGGTATCGCATCGAGCCGACCCGTAGGCTCGGAGGACAGCAGGCGGGGAACAGCCTGCAAGCGCACATCATCGCGCAGACGGAAAACGTAGTCGGTAGCGCCAACGCCAGCCGACTTGGAATCGAGCGGGCGACCTATCACGGAACAAAGCCCCATGTCCTCAAGTTTGGAGAGCTTGGACGTATATCCGTTGCCATCGTCAAAAGCGCGCACAGTAAGAAGGTTGCCGCTAACGAGGACGCGGAGACGGAGCGACGAGTCGATATGCTCGCGCTTGGTGCCATTCGACAACGTTGTCTCATGCGATACATAGAGCTTGTTCGCATAGAGGAACCGCTCGAGATTTCGGACGGTCGAGCCGCAGGGCACGAAGCGGGAGCCGAACAGCGCGGCATACATGGCGAGCCAGAGCGAGAGCGCCAGCAGCGCCACGGCTGGGAGCAGCAGCGGCAGGGTGAAAAGCGAGCGCTCGCAGAGCATGAGCAGGTTGAAGCCGAACACGAAGGACAGCCCAGCCGAGAAGAGGACGAAAACGACCTTGAACGAACCCGAGGGCGCGGGCGATGTCAGGGATACGTCAACGCCCTTGCGCAACAGCTCGGAATCTCGGGCATCGAATCTTTTTTTGACATGATCGAAAGCGGGCAATGAACGCAGAGAATCAGAGAGCATGGGAGAGAACCCCCTTACGAGAGAAAACGGAACGGGAGCCGTCAGAGTTCACGGCGGTCACAGACACGGTGAGGGTCGAGCCGTCTTGGAGAGGTGGAGCCACCTCGAAAGCGCACCAGAGGGCTACGGGTTCGCCGTCCGCGCCGACCTCGACACCGTGACCCGCAAACGACCCCAGAACGGGGCGGGAGCCGAGCGAAGCCGAGTTGACGGAGATTGACGCGGCATCGGGCGATGAAAGCACGGCGAACAGGAGGGCGGGCGTTTGCCCATCGGACGGCACAAGACGCAGGGAGAGCGCGGAGCCGTCAGGGTTATCGAACCTGTCGAACTCCTTGGCGTTGAGCGGGACGGCGGCGCTACCCCGAAGGTACGGGGCGCAGCACTCGAAGGGCGGCAGGGCTGGGGGGACGGCGGCGGCGATACGGGCAGTCTCGAAAACGAGCCAGCCTAGGACGAGGGCGTACAGCACCGCCACCGAGACGAAAAACACGCGCAGTGGCTTGGGCATATCGCACCCCCTAGTATCCGAACGGGCTGGGGTTGCCCGAAGCAGCCGAGAGCGCCCAAATGACAGCGGCGAGCAGGAGAACGAGGACGAAAGCGCCGAGGTCGCGGGCTATGGCGGGGTGACGGTAGCGGAAGTCAGCAAACGAATCGGCGTGAAAACGCAGTTTCGCGGTTATTCCTTTCAAAAATTTAATAAAATAAAGCACAATGGCTCCTTAATCGCAAACGGTTCGATTGTAAAGAGAGCCGCCCCGCATCTCGGGATTGGCGTTTTGGGACGCAGGGCGGCTGGAATCGGCAGCGGCTAGGGAGCCGCTACTCCTTAACTCGCGGCTGGTTCACGAGACGAATACCAGTGGCTTTCGCGCTGTAGGCAATTCGCTTCGTGGCGCTGGAGACGTACGGACGCACGACAAGCCCGCTGAACTGAACTTCGCACATATCGGGGATTTCAGCCCCGTTCTCGGTGTCGAAGAGAAGCGAAGTGGTGCCTTCGACAGTCACGGTGATGGGGCAGTATGCGTTCTTGGCATCAACGACGCTGTACTTAACGCCGTTTGGGGTGGTACCGCGCTCGCCGTCAACGTACGGATATGAGAGCTTATTCTCGGCGAGATACCACTTTGCGCCCGACACATCGGAGGGGTAAGTATTAGCCATGATTGATAAACCTTTCGTTAGAGGTTAGTTAATGATTGTCGCTGGGGTTGCTCGGAACCTTGTTCAGTGCAGCCCCGATATTGGCATAGCCCGTACTGAAGGAGTAATTGAGGGAGTCCACGAACTGGGTAGCGGAGCGGACGGAGCCAGTGAAGTGCAGGCTGTCGGTGCCAGAGGTACCGACAACGGTATTGCCATCATCGGCGAGCTTGGATACCTCTTCGCTGCTCCAGACGTTCTTTCCCTGTGTAAGCTCGGCGTTCAGCTTGCCGCCGTCAACAGAATCGTAGGGTCCGACACCGCCGAGCAAACCACCGTCGGCACCACGCAGAGCGCCGTTCATGACCTTGTTGTACGAGACGGTGCAGGTGATGTTATCGCCCGTGCCGATAACGCCCTTAACGTTCACGTCATAAGTAGCGGTAAGGTCAACCTTGCCGACGTTGACGTTTTTATAGCCGACTCGCGTGGGGATGGTCACCACATAGGTGCCGTTTGCTCTGGTGGTCTTTCCGTCAGGCCAAGTACCGCCCGTGGTGTCGATAAGAGTAGCGACGTTTGCGCTCGCCTTCTCCTTCAGCGTATCGTCGGCAGAGGTAGCAGACTGCACCTCATTCGCAGGCTCACCCGTGATGGGCGCGGCTTCGGCAAAGGCTCCCAGCGGCGTACCGAGAGCGGCGGCTACCGCAAGGGCGGCTGTAGCAGCCATGATAGATTTCTTTACCAACATGTTGTTTCTCCCTTCAGAGAAGTTTCCCCCGCACGGCGCGGGGCTTGTATATGAACGCGTCTCGGGCATAAATGATCGAGACGGATTCAACGAACGCTATTCGACCTTTAACAACCAGTCAAAAGACGCAGACCCCGCGGACGTAGACGGAGAGTCCAAGAGCACGCTTCGCCAGATAGTTCTAGCGCGGTACTCACCTGCGGCGAGGGCGAGGGGCTTTTTTAACTCGATGGTTTTGATACCGAAGCCCGGTCTGATGTAGAGGGGTGAACCCGTCTCGGGGTCGGTCGCAGACCAAACAATTTCGGAATCATCAAACTTCCCGTTCGAGTCGAGGTCGCAGGCTATGGCAACGGTCGAACAAACGGGATTGCCCGTTTCTTTACCTTGAACCGTACAGTTGCTGGGGAGACTCAATGATATGTCCTGTCGTGTCTCTCCCGCCCGCCACGTCACCGTGTCGGGCGTAGCCGTGTAGGACGCGAAATCTGTTTGCTGGATTGGCTTAGTGCGCTCGGACGAAGTCCTGCTTTGACCTTCAAAAAAGGCGATGCGCGAAACAGACGGCGAGCATAGCGAGAGGGACAGACCGAGCAACAGGGCACAGAGCGCCAACGGCAGGAGCAGTACCCATTTACGCAGGTGGTAAACGCGGGTGTAAAACTGGAAACCGTCCTTATCTCGCTCCGCCCTCACGCAGCCAGCAGCACGGAAAAACAGGCGTTTGCGGTCAGTTTCCAGACGGGCGGCATGCCAATACTTCCCCGCCTTGACCCATAAAAGCGGTTGATGCGGGTTACCGTTATAGATACAGAGCAGAGTCGGGTCGTTACAGTCCTTGGGGGGACGGCGGCGCATGGCGAAAGCATTGAGATACACCAAAGGTTCATCGTCAGGGTCGGGGTCTACCACGGCGGGCAGCTCGCAACCCGTCAGACGTTCCGAGGTGTCACCCTCGAAATCATCAACGACATGCGCAAGCGGGGCGGGGTCATAATGCAGGCGGCGCATCAGCAAAACTCACTATCCGCATTGGTGCCATTCGGGTAGAGAGCAGCACGCAACTCAATACGCTCCGATTCCGAGGGAACCATGCACGCGGGCACGTCCTCAAAGATGCTGGGGTCGAAAGCGGCGGGCGCACCCTCGTCTTGCTCACCATCATCGGCAATCTTGCGCGGCAGTATTCCGAGTTCGTCTGCGATTACGGCGCGAAGGGTCAGCGCCAAAACGAGGTTACGGTAAGGGGCGCGGCATCGGAGTTGCTTAAAATCTTCCCCGACAACTATGCAGAGGGCAGAAAGCGCCAAATCAGCTGATTGGGGCAGCGTCACGGAGGTATAGAAACGCGAACCGCACCTCAAACCGTTAGGTATACCGAGGGCTTCGGTCGAGAGCTTAGAAAGAGCCACCCAGTCGATAGTGTGGGCAATCGGGGTGACATAATCGAGCGCGAATTTCACGGCATCGGCAACGCTCGGGGCGGTGGTGTCCTCATCGTCTATCGACATGGAAAATACCTTTAAGGCGGTATAGCTCACCTCGCGTCTGAACGAATAACGACGGGTGACGTTGTCGGGTTTGCTCTTGATACGTAAGGCGGGCATAGGAACCATTCCTTCCATGATGATGCTTCTAGTGGTTTACAGTCACCAGAAGAGTACCTTGATTAACAGCTGCTAATCTCTACAACCAAGATAATAGCAGTCGATTAGCAGCTGTCAATCAAATTTCTAAAGATATTTCTAGTCGCGCCGAGTTATCAACAGCGGGCGCACCTTCCCACCCTTCCAACAGGCACGGGCGGCGTTCCAAAGCCCTAAAGCCCGTTGAAAGCGTGGAAAGCCGCGCCCGCCATTGAAAACTCTAGGGTTATCCGAGAGATAAGAGCATTATGGTTGCCGATGGGTTGCGCTGCCAACGCGTTCGACCGCTCGACGGCAGGTCAGTGGCTTGGGAACAGCTCAAAGCGGTAATAGCCTCGAAATAATCAAGCGTTTCTGACGCACGGACGCATGCGAGCGTCTAGCATATCCATTCAAAACGGATTCACGAGCAAAGGGAGTCGCAAGCGCATATGAAGCAGTGGGTTGGACTGGGCAAATTTCTCGCGGGGCACATGCAAATCATCGTTCCGATTTGCGTGGCGCTCGGCGTGCTCTTTCCCCAGCAGATCGGCGTGCTCAAGCCCATCGTTCCCGCCCTGTTTGCCTTTATGACGTTTCAGGGTGCGCTCAGCAACACCTTCCACCAGGTAACCGAGGTGTTCCGCCGTCCGCTACATTTGATTTTGGCGTTATTTGTCTCGGCTGTGCTCATCCCCATCGCGGCGTATGCCGTGGGCTCACTGTTCTTTGGTTCCAACCCCAACCTTGTCTGCGGCATCGTGCTCGAGTACAGCGTGCCCGTGGCAGTCACTGCCTTTATGTGGATTAGCATGTTCGGCGGCAACGGCCCGCTCGCGCTCACCATCATCCTGACGTCCTCGGTCATCTCACCTGTGACGATTCCGCTCACGCTGAAGCTCTTGCTGGGTGCCACCGTCTCGATCGATGTGCCGAGCATGATGCAAGACATGGCCTTTATGATCGCCATCCCCGCCGTGCTCGGCATCGTGATCAACGAGCTCACGCGTGGATGGGGACACGAGAAGCTCTCCCCCGCGCTCTCACCCGCCTGCAAGTTCATGATGATGGGCGTTATCGCGTCCAACTCCACCGCCATGAGCGAGTACGTGCTGCACATGAACGCGGTGCGCATAGAAGTCGCCCTCTTTATTTTGACCTTCGCCATCAGCGGCTTTGTCGTCGGTTTTCTGGTCGCCCGTGCACTGCATCTGCCATATAGCGAGACGACTACCATGTGCTTTACCTGCGGCATGCGTAACATCTCTTCGGGCGCCGTCATCGCCACACAGTATTTTCCCGGCGAGGTCGTGTTCCCCGTCATGTGTGGCACGCTGTTTCAACAGGTGCTGGCCTCGATTATCGGGCACCTCTTTGAGCGCCTAACCGGCGAGGAGCGCGCCAAACAGCGCAAGCGGGTCAAGGCCGGCCGCGACGCGATGGCACGCTAGACAGCACGCTTTTCGCAGGCGCTCGCCTTGCTACACGAGCGTTTCCAGATGCGCACACAGGCGCTCTGCATCGATATCGAGCGTGGTCTCGGCATTGACCTGGACCAGACGATAGCCCACAAAGTAGGGCGATACCACCCAACGCGGCAGCGCCTTTGCAATGGTCCGGCCGCCCAGGTGGTAGAAGAACAAGTTGTACGACTCCGCGCGACCGCCGTGGTGCTCGTGCAGAATATAGCGCAGAGCCACCTGAATCGCATCGGCAAACAGGTCCGCTTCGGCTTGGTCGTGGGCGTCGTCGCTGGCGGCGATTCCCTGCGGGGCTGAAACATTGACCTCAAAGAACCCCATGATCGGTTCGGTTGAGATGTTGACCGAGATTCTCCCCTGCTGCCAGACATTGATGCCTTCGAAATTGGCGGAAGTCAACGAAGCATAGCCGTCCTCCTGTTCCAAACCCACAATCTGCATGTGCGGATGGACCAGGCTGCCGCCCGAAAGCGGGCCTTTGTTCTTGTACATAAGCACACTGCGGTACTGTTGGGAATCGATCATCTGCTGCCAACAGTCCAGGGCAAACCGCATCACATGATGCAGCTCATCCGGTTCATAGGTCACCAGGTCGGCGTCGTGATTGGCAGACTCGATCAATACGGTCTGACGTGTGGCCCGCAAGGTCTTGAACTTATTCTCGAGCCAGATGCAGTCACCATCGCGCTGGATGATGTTGGCGAGTCCCTCCGTGTCGCAAAAGGGGCACGCGGTACCGGGGCGACGGTTGTCATCGGGTTTGCCGCTCGCCTGCTGAACATCGAATACAAGTGCCACGGGCTACACCTCCAGCGGTACGATCCTTGTGCCATGGAGCTCGGACACGCCCAATGCCGCCGCGACCGCGTCACGATTTGCCGTAGTGATGCCGCCGCCAGGAAGGATGGTCAAACGATCACCCGCATACTCGATTAAACGAGCCAGGTGATCGAAATTATCCTCGATCGACGTACCGGCCGCGCCGCCATGCGTGAGGATGCGCGTAACGCCGCAGTCGGCAAGTGTATCAATCGCATCGAGTTGAGCCTCGGGCGAGAGCTGGTCAAATGCCATGTGGAAGGTGATGTCAAGGGACTCGCGCTTGCATTCCTCGGTCGCACACCCCGCGGCCATAACGAGGGCGCCGAGCGTAAGCTCGTCAAGCGCCCATCCGCCGGCACAAGGCTTGCAGCAGCCAAAGACCAAGCCGTCGGCGCCGGCGCTCACGGCAAGGCCCAAGTCCATCTCCATCATGCGCAGCTCGTCCTGGTTGTAGTGAAAGTCGCCGCCACGCGGGCGAATCATGCACATCACTCGCGCGTCATGCTCGTGAGCATAGCTAACCGTAGCGCTGATAACGCCGGCCGAGGGCGTGGTACCACCGACGGCAAGGTTATCGCACAGCTCGATGCGCTTTGCACCGGCATCGATAGCCGCCGGCACCCGCTCAAAGTTCTCGGCACAAAACTCGTACAGCATAGATAGACCCCCAAAGACAGCAGATGTTTTCCGACGGGCATTGTCGCACGCCCCCATGAAGTTGCGGTGGAATAGGGGCTCTTTTGGCCTCTGAGACTCCCATTTAGTCCCTATTCCACCGCAACATAAAGGGAGTAGTCGTTGGGGACGCTCTTAAACGACTAGTCATTCAAGAACGTCCCCAACGACTACAAGGAGTGTCCCCAGATGCCGGCAGAAAAGGAACGTCCCCAAGTGTCACCCCCATGTGCCAGCGACAACGGCAACGCCGATGTTTTGGCAATGTCAGCGAGCGGGCCGCATTTGAGACAAGGTGACGTGAAACGAAAGGGCGCTGACCTTTTGGTCGCGCCCTTGAAGTTGAACGTCAGATTGTCCAAATGCGGCCCGCGCAGCGTCGAGCTGTTACGCAGTTTGGTAAAACCGCGTAACCCTACGGCCGCTGACCCATGCCGCCCTCGAGGGTGACGGTCTCGCCGTTCATGTACTTAAAGTCGGGGCCGCAGAGCTGAACGACCACGCGGCCGATCTCCATCTCGACGTCGCCGTAGTGGCCCGCCGGCGGCATGTGGACGTTGGCCTTGAACGCCTCGGGATAGGCATCCTGGAAGTTCTCGAGCGCAGCGGTCCAAGCAAGCGGGCACACGATGTTGACGTTGATGCCGTCGGGACCCCACTCATTGGCGGCGACGCGGGTCAGGCCGCGGATGCCCTCCTTGGCGGCAGCATAGCTGCACTGGCCATAGTTGCCAAACAGGCCGGCGCCCGAGGCAAAGTTGACCACGGAGCCCTTGGTCTCCTTCAGGTGCGGATAGGCCTTCTGCATGTACAGGTAGGTGGCATACAGGCCAGAGTAAATGGCCAGGTTGAACTGGTCCATAGTGTGGTCGGCGATGGTCACACCCGAAGCGCTGGCCTGAGCGTTGTTGACGACGGCGTCGATGCGCCCGAACTCCTCAATCGCCTTGTCGATAACGTTCTGCACGACGGCCTCGTTGTCCTGACCAGCCGAGACATCGGCCTGAACAGGCAGCACCTTGACGCCGTACTCCGCCTCGAGGGACTCCTTGGCGGCCTCGAGCTTGGCAACGTTGCGGCCGGTAATGACGAGGTTTGCGCCCTCCTTGGCAAATGCGATATCGATGCCGTAGCCGATGGAGCCAGCGGAGCCGTCCTTAAGCGTGGCCTTGCCGCCGCCGGTGACGATTACGGTCTTACCAGTGAAAAGTCCCATATAAAGTCCTTTCAAATCGCGGCGGACACGCCCGCCGACTGCGCGCATCCAAATTCACGCGCCAAAAGCTGGAATGTAACTTTAGCGTGTTCAAGCGAAAATAAAAGACCGCGGTAGGCGAACGGCACCACGTCGTTCGGCGAAGGGATTGTCAAGTAAAAACTGGATAAAGCGGCCGAGTTATTGTTATCAGATCGAGCCATCGAACACGTTTTGAAACTTTGCTGCGGCGCGTGGGATGTCGGCGCGAAACTTTATCATAGGGTGACAAACAATGATGAGGAGCACATGCCTATGACAGACGAGCTGGACCCCCAGACTCAACAGCATATTGATGATTCAGCAGACGCCGTCGACGACTGCGATACTCCTACCTGCGTCGACGCCTCCACCGATGCGCACGCCGGTGCAGACAAGGCAACAGACACAGACGATACTGTCGAGCATGACGAAAGCGAGCAGCCGGAGCTGAGCCATGCCGAACCCGACACGGGACCCGCACCACAGGCGGCGGGCCCCATCGAGGTGTCTTCGGAAGAAGAGCTCGATGCCGTCATGGACTCCATGATGGATGCTGTCAAAGCGATGAAAGACGCCGTCGCCGATGCCGACGTGGACGCCGAGGAAGAGGAGGCCGCCGAGGCGGCCTCGACCTTCGTGCCCGGCGAGACTCCGGTCGCCGACCAGGGCAGCACCATGCCCTCGTTTCTGCAGCTCGAGCACCCCACGATTGGCGCCGACGCGGTCGATCCGCACGCAGCAGGCTTTTCTGTGGTCGAGGGCGGTACCGGCAATATCGCCGCGCCGCAGGCTGCCGATGCGGATGATGCCGACACCGCTCGCCCGACCGCCCCGCATTCCCCTGCCGCGAGCCGCGATCTGGGGACCGCTGTCTCGAACACTGCGAACGCCGTGGGCACCTTTATCGCCCAGGGCGCCTCGGCCATGCGTGAGATGAACGCCGCGAAAAAGGCACTTTCCGACGCCCGCGCCCACTTGGCCGAACTTGAGCAGCGCATTGCCGATCAGGCCGAGGAACTCGAGACGCGCCAGGATATCGCAGGCCGCTACGACCAGATCGTCGCCGACCAGCGCCAGGCGATTGCCACGGCCCAAAAGACTGCAGCGGCCGCTGAGATTGACCGTGATGCCCACGCCGCCAAGGCGACAGAGCTCAAGGGCCAGCTCGAACAAATGAAGACAGAGGATGACGCGACTGAACTCCGCTTGAAGGCCGCGCTCGACGCCGTGGAGGCCCGCGAGGCGAGCTCGCGCGAGACCGGCAACCGCCTCGTTCGACGTCTTGAGGATTCCAAGCGCATCCGCGACAAGGTGAAGACCGAGCGAGACGCCGGCATTGCGGCCGCACAACAAACCGTCGACGCCACGCGCGCCCAGCTCGAGACGCTGCGTCATGAGTATGCCGAGCTGCAACGCAATCCCTCGGCAAATCCCGCCAACTATACGGTACGCACCAGCGAGCTCTCGATGCAGATCTCCGACACGGCAGATGCCCTGCGTAAAGCCGAAGAAGATGTCCCGCGCATCACCGCCGACCTTGAGCACTCGCTTGCCGCAGCCGAGCAGGCCGTCGAGCAGGCTCAAGCCCCTATCGCCGACGCAAAGCGCGCGCACCAAGCCGTGACGACCGAAGCCGATGCCGCGCGCGACGAGCTGCAGACGGCGAAAACGGCCGCCGCGACTCGTCAGCGCGAGCTGCGCGAGAAGATCACTGCCGAGGACAAGGCACGCCGTGACCAGGAGCAGACCATCGCCAATGCCCAAGCAGATGCCGCACATGCGCAGTCGATCATCGAACAGGCGACCGAGGTGCACGACCACCCAGAGATCACTGAGTCGCTTGCAGGATCCTTGGCCCGAGACAAAGCCGAGCACGCCGAGACCGAGCGAGAAGTCGCCCAGCTCGAGGCCGCCGAGGACGCGGTGCGCGAGCGTACCCGCGACTCCCGCATCAAATTCACCGGCGCCATCGTCTGCATCGTCGCCGCAATCCTGGTGATCATCCTAGTCTGGCTGTTCGCAAGCAAGTAGGCAGGGCACAAAGTAGTCTTTGGGGACGTTCTTAAACGACCAGTCAAACAAGAACGTCCCCAACGACTAATCAATGATGAGAGTGGATAATCTCCCACTTTGAGCCCGCAGAAGGGCCAAAAACGGGAGATTATCCACTCTCATTCCGCAGGTACTCATTTAAGTACGTCCCCAATGAGTGCCACATTGATAGCCAAGGCAAGGCCGATGCTTTGGCAGCGTCAGGTAGTTACGCGGTTCGTAGAACCGCGTAACTAACAAATGAGCATCGCGTCGCCAAAGCTGAAGAAGCGGTAACGCTCCTCGATGGCGGCGGCGTAGGCATCCATGATCTGGTCGCGGGAGGCAAGCGCGCTCACGAGCATCATGAGCGTAGAGCGCGGCACGTGGAAGTTCGTGATCAGCGCGTCGACCACGTGATAGGTCGAGCCGGGCATGAGGTAGAGCTGTGTCGTCGCATTCTCGCGCACCACGATGTCACCGCGGCCGAGCGTGTCGGCGCCGTCCTCGCGGCCTTCAAAATAGCGCGCCGTCACAGCCGGATCGAACACCGGGGCATCCGCATCAAAGGCGCTTTCGAGCGAACGCACTGCGGTGGTGCCGACGGCAATCACACGATGACCCTCGGCCTTGGCCTTGTGCACGGCGTCGACAACCTCCTGCGACACGTGGTAGCGCTCGGTGTGCATGACGTGCTGCGTGGGGTCGTCCTCCTCCACCAGACGGAAGGTATCGATGCCCACCTCGAGCTCGACAGCGGCGAACTTCGCACCCTTGGCCTCGATAGCAGCCATGAGCTCGGGGGTAAAGTGCAGGCCCGCCGTGGGGGCGGCAGCCGAGTGCTCCTCCTTCATGGCATAGACGGTCTGGTACTTCTCGGGATCGCCCTCGTAATCGGTAATGTAGGGCGGCAGCGGCACGTGGCCGGCAGCATGGATGGCCTCGTCGAGCGTGCGCGGGTCGCCGGCGGCATTGCAACCGGCCGGCTCAAATCGCACCAGGCGTCCGCCGCGGCTATCGGTAACAAAGTCGACGACCTCGGCCGTCAGCACCACGGGAGCCCCCTCGGGCGCATGGGCGCCACCGGCACGATACTCAATCTGAGCGCCGGGCTTGAGTCGCTTGCCAGGCTTAACCAGGCACTCCCACACGTGACCCAGTGGATCCACGTCCTCGCGGCGCTTAAGCAGCAGCGTCTCGACCACGCCGCCCGAGCCCGCCTTGCGACCGATCAGACGGGCCGGCATCACGCGCGTCTGATTGATGACGAGTACGTCGCCCGGCTCGATATAGTCGATGATGTCACGGAAGATACGGTGCTCAACGGTACCGCCGTGCTCCAGCGGCGTTCCCGCCTCAGATCCCTTGCGATTCACCACCAGCAGGCGGCAGGAGTCACGCGGCTCGGCAGGAGCCTGGGCGATGAGCTCATCGGGCAGGTTATAGTCAAAATCATCAGTACGCATAGACACGTCGGATTCTCCTTATATAGCTAAAGTCCGCTCTACATCCTAGCAGGCTGCCAGCTCAAAAGAACTACTATTTGGAAGCTTTGCGCTCGTCACGGATGCGGGCGCGGTCCATGGCCGCCTCGACGGCCGAAAAGCGGCAGCCACAGTAGTTCTGCCGATACATGCCCAGCTCGCGCGAACGACGCGTGGCCTCGGGATAATACGGGCGAAAATCGCGAATCACCGGCGTGAGCCCGCGGGCGGCAGCCAGGCGCTCGAGCACATCATTGCACGTTTCGAACAGCTGATAGGGCGAGACAGCGAGCGTCGTGCCTACATATTCAAACCCGCGCTCCTGAGCCACACGGCATGCCTCGGCCAGGCGTAGGGCATAGCACGTGCGACAGCGACGGGGCCGATCGGCGCCCAGCGGGGCCACGCCGGCCTCCCAGCGCTCACGGTCCTCTCCGGCCTCGATAAGCTCGATGTCGCCGTCGGCACACCACCGGCGCAGCTCGTCCAGACGCCGCCGCCATTCATCGTGCGGCTGAATATTGGGGTTAGTCCAGCAGATCGTGGGCTCAAACCCCTCCTCGCGCAGCAGGCGAACCGGCTCAAGCGAGCACGGCGCGCAGCAAGCATGCAGCAACAACGGCTTCATGGACATCTCCTCCCAATCTTTGCCCAGGGTAGTCTTTTTGGGACGGGGCAATTTTGACTACTTTTGATGTAAAGCAGTTCCAAATATCTGCATCAACAGGAAAGTAGTCAAAATAGCCCCGTCCCAAAAAGACTACTTTGCGAAAAAGCGTACGCCAAAGGACGTGTCCTCGCAGGCGGCAATGCGGCGGTCGCGCAAAATGGTCCACACGTAATACCAGTCGCCCACACAGCCCGACAAATGCAGGCCAGCCGCCAGGTAGCACAGCAGCGGATAGCCCGAAAAAGCAAACCCCAAGGCAAACGCCGCCGTCAGGATCACCGTGGGCGCCAGGCAAATGGCAATGTAGCGCCGGCGCGAATACACAACGCCCTCGGCACAGGCGTAGATCATCGCCGTCTCGCGATTCGCCCCAAAGGTCACATGCGCGCCCGCAGGCGCCAACAGCTTAAAAAACGCGGCGTGTAACAGCTCGTGCACGGCAAATGCCGCCGCCGAAACCGCGATCACACCGACCATCCAGCCCACAACCGCCATCCAGCCGCCCGCTTCTGCCGCATCCAAGTCCGCAGGCCCGCCCAGCAGCATAAACACCGGCACCAGGCACACGGCAAATACGCCAAGCACGGCCATCCCCCACACGAAGCAGGCGTGCAGAAAATCCTCGTCCTCAAACGCATGTATGTTGGAAATCTCATTCATAGCATCTTAGGATAGCGCCCCTGCCACGCACCCACCCGCATGTGCGATAATGTCGAACGATATGCACGAATTGACCACCGCGCCGCCAGGCCTTGCGCCGGCCGCGCTTTCACCTATGCGAAGGAGTCCCATGGCATCTAAATACTCCATGAACGACCGTCCCAGCTGGCCGCGCCGCGCCATCGTTACCGCTGGCGAGCCCTACGGCAACAAGGGCCTGCACTTTGGCCACGTCGGCGGCGTCTTTGTCCCGGCCGACTTCTTCGCCCGCTTCCTGCGCGACCGCCTGGGCCGCGAGAACGTCATCTTCACCTCGGGCACCGACTGCTACGGCTCGCCCATCATGGAGAGCTACCGCAAGCTCAAGGAGAACGAGGGCTACGACAAGTCCATCGGCGAGTATGTCGAGTCTAATCACTCCCGCCAGGCCGCGACCCTCAACAACTACAACATCAGCTGCGATATCTACGGCGGTTCGGGTCTTGAGCCGGCCGTGCAGATTCACAACGAGGTGACCGCCGAGATTATCGAGCGCCTGCACGAGCAGGGCACCATCTCCAAGCGCTCCACGCTGCAGTTCTACGACGCCAAGGCCGGCACGTTCCTCAACGGCCGCCAGGTGATCGGCCGCTGCCCCATCCAGGGCTGCAAGTCCGAAAAGGCCTATGCTGACGAGTGCGATCTGGGCCACCAGTTTGAGCCCGAGGAGCTCATCGCGCCCAAGAGCCAGCTCACCGGCGAGTTGCCCGAGTTGCGCCCGGTCGACAACCTCTACTTTGACCTGCCGGCCTACCTCGACTTTATGAAGACCTATACCGCCAAGCTCGCCCAGAACCCGCAGGTTCGCTCCGTGGTCTCCAAGACCATGGAGGAATGGCTGCTGCCGGCTCAGCTCTACATCCAGAACAAGTTCCGCGAGGCCTTCGATGCCGTCGAGGATCAGCTTCCCGAGCACACCGTGCTGGAGCCCGAGGGCAACAAGAGCAGCTTTACCGTCACCTTCCCCAGCTGGAAGGAGCGCGACGATGCCCACGCAGTGCTCGCCAACGGTGGCGTGCGCTTCCGCAGCGGCAAGGCGCTCGTGCCCTTCCGCATCACCGGCAACATCGACTGGGGCGTTCCGGTGCCCGAGGTCGATGGCGTCTCCGACGTCACCTGCTGGTGCTGGCCCGAGAGCCTGTGGGCGCCCATCAGCTATACGCGTACCGTGCTCGCGCGCGATGCCAAAACCGCCGGCGTGACCGAGGGCGTTGCCGCCCAGGATGCCGCCCTCATGGGCGAGCCCGCTGCCGATTCCACACAGGTGCCCGCGCCCACCTACCAGCACAGCTCGCTCGACTGGCGCGACTGGTGGTGCTCTGACGACGCTCAGATCTACCAGTTCATCGGTCAGGACAACATCTACTTCTACTGCATCGCGCAGACCGCCATGTGGGAGGCCCTGGGTTGGGACCTCACGCAGAGCACCGTCAGTGCCTGCTACCACCTGCTCTACATGGGCAAAAAGGCCAGCTCGTCCTCGCAGACGCCTCCCCCGCCGGCAGACGATCTGCTCAACCACTACACCTGCGAGCAGATGCGTGCGCACTGGCTGTCGCTCGGCCTTTCCGAGAAGCCGGTGAGCTTTAGCCCCAAGGCATATGACACGCGCGTGACCGGCAAGGACAAGGACGGCAACGAGGTGCGCGCCTGCGACGACAAGCGCGTTATCGACCCGGCCCTTAAGGAGAGCGCCCTTTTGACCGGCGTGTTCAACCGCCTGGCCCGCAGCTGCTTCTACGGCGTTGCCGTCAAGGAAGGCGACGAGAGCCCCTATCGCAACGGCTGCATTCCTGCCGGCGCGGCCTCTGCCGCCGTGGTCGAGGCTGCCGAGCAGGCCGCCCTTGCCTTTGAGCAGGCCATGTACAAGTTCGAGACGCACCGCGCGCTCGCCGTGTGCGACGACTACCTGCGTGCCGCCAACAAGCGCTGGAGCGACGCCTCCAAGGCCGCCAACAAGCTCGAGGGCGCCGAGACCAACGCCGCCATGACGCAGGCCCTCATCGACGCCTTTACCGAGCTACGCGTGGCGACCGTCCTCATGCACGGCATTGTGCCGGCCGGCTGCGAGCTCATCTGCGAGTACTTCGACGTCGACCCGGTCGCCTTCTTCAGCTGGGATAACATCTTTGCCTCCACGGACGAGTTTGTGGAGAGCCTGGGCGAGAAGCCCGGCGAGCACCGCGTGAAGCCGCTGCCCCCGCGCTTCGACTTCTTCAGCAAGCACGAGAGCCAGTACTAGACAACCGGCAAGGCGCAGTAGTCAATTTGGGACGGGGCTTTTTTAGCTACCCGTCCCATCCTTGGCTGCAGCGCTTGCCAAAACAGACGGGATAGCTAAAAAAGCCCCGTCCCAAATTGACTACTTGAGTGGAACAGGAAGGAAAGACGAATGTCCAAGCCGCGTCGTCGTAAGCAGAAAAAGCAGGTTAAGCCCGAGCTCAAGCTTAGGCAGTTTGCTGCCACCGAGCTTTCCGACCAGCTTGCCACCCAACCCTCCGCCGTCGACCTGCCGCGCTTTATGGTCGACACGGTCGCCGGCGCCTATGCGCCCGCCGATGCCGACCTCATGATCGAAGGCTTTGGCGCCGCAGCCGCACGCCCGGTCACGCTGCGCGCCAACACGCTCAAGGCAACAGCCGAGGACATCGCTGCGGCGCTCGACGCAGCCGGCATCGCCCACAACCCCGTCGCCTGGTACCCAGACGCCTTTATCCTGCCCGAGGCTCAGGTATCCGATCTGTGGGACCTCGACATCTACCGCGACGGCAAAATCTATCTGCAGAGCCTGTCGTCCATGATGCCGCCGTTGGTCCTGGGCGCCCAGGCAGGCGAGGACATCCTGGACATGTGCGCAGCCCCTGGCGGCAAGACGACGCAAATCGCCGCCCTCACCCAGGGACAGGCACACCTCACGGCCTGCGAGATGAGCATTCCCCGCGCCGAAAAGCTTGAGGCCAACTTGGGCCGCCAAGGCGCCAAAAACGTGCCTGTCATGCGCATTGACGCGCGCGAGCTTGACGAGTTCTTCCGCTTTGACCGTATCCTGCTCGACGCCCCCTGCACCGGCACGGGCACCGTTATCAGCGACAACGAAAAGAGCCTACGCGGCCTCACCGAGCAGTTGCTCAACAAATGCGCCCGCTCGCAGCGCGCGCTTCTGGACCGCGCCTTGGGGGCCCTCAAACCGGGTGGCACGCTGGTCTATTCAACCTGTTCGATCTTGCCGCAGGAAAACGAGGATGCCCTGCAAGAGGCCCTCGACAAGCATATGGACTGCGAGCTCATCCCCCTCGACGGCACGCCAAGCGAAAGTGAGGCACGCCGCGCCCAGGAAGCTGGTGAGGAGCCCCGTATCGAGTCCAACGCCCTCACCGAGGCCATCGCCGCCGGCCATGTCTCGTCCGTCGCCAACGGTATGCCCGGCACGCTCACCATTCCGCCTAGCCGCGACTTTGAGGGCTTCTACATTGCCCTGATCCGAAAACGCAGCTAGCGCACGGATCCAAAACTCAACAAGCTATCTCCGTGCGCGTTTGCCCTGCTGGTCGCGATGCTGTTTAAGCATCGCGCGCTCCTTGCGTTCGGCCCTTTTACCCTTAATGGCCGTGACCACAAAGTAGATGACCGCGGCGGCAACGATTGCGCCCACACACAGGCCAATCGAGCCCAACATTGCCGAGAATTCCATACCGCGTCACCTTTCTTTTGCATACGGGACTTTCAAGATAGCACCTCGATTCCCGCCACCACAGCTCCTTCACGTTCGCCGGCCCTTCGGTCTAACGGATGACGCGGCGGGGAAAAATCAACTCGTCAAACGATTTAGCAAGCACAGCGCCGCCGGCACCCTGCCGGCCGTCATCACATAGAATCGAGCCTCCATGGATACCCTCAACGATCTAAACGAGCGCGTCGACGCCTTCGTCGGCACCAGCTCCTTCGACACGCCCACCGCGACAAACGACCAAGCCCCCATCGATGTTCCCGCCGAGGTTCACGAGGACATCGTCGCCTCGGTCGATTTTTCCGAGGTCGAGCTTGCGGACGAATTTACCGAGCCCCAGGTAGCCGTAACTCCCAATGGCCTTTTGCCCATGGAGCCGCTGCCCATCGACGGGCGTCTGCGCAAGGCGGCCCTCCGCATGCCCGATGAGATCGAGGAGGCCAGCGGCTTTACGCTCTTTGGCCGCCGCATCAAGTCGCTCATTTACACCACCGATGTCGCGGTTATCCGCAACTCCAATGCCGATGCTGTCTTTGCGGTCTACCCTTTCACGCCGCAGCCCGCCATTACGCAGGCGCTGCTGACCGTCGCCGAGTGCCCGGTCTTTGTAGGCGTGGGCGGTGGCACCACCACCGGCAAGCGCTCCGTGCAGATGGCAGCCGTCTCCGAGATGCAGGGCGCGGCGGGCTGCGTGGTCAACTCCCCCGCCACCGCCGAGATGGTCGAGCACATCACTAACATCGCCGACATCCCCGTCATCGCCACGGTCGTTCGTTGCGACGACGATGCTCACGCCAAAGTGCGCGCCGGCGCCAAGATCCTCAACATCGCAGCCGGTAAGAACACGCCGCAGGTCCTGCGCGAGCTGCGCGAGCACTATCCCAACCTGCCGCTCATCGCGCCGGGCGGCAAGACGCCCGAAAGCATTCGCGAGACCATCGCCGCCGGCGCCAACGCCATCATCTGGACGCCGCCTTCGGCACAACAGCTACAGACCGACATGATGCAGCGTTATCGCAAGATGAAGGAAGACGCCACGCCCGTTATTTCGCGCGAAAATGTACCCATTATTGATCAGGTCGCCGCCGCCGAGGTCAGTCAGGTCGAGAATATGAATCCCGACGTGCCAATTCCCGACGAGGTCATCGAGCGCGTCGCCTCGATCCACGAGCGCGTTGAGGAACGTCGCGCCAACCGCGGCCTCAAGCCGTCACTACACGGCTTTTTCTTCCGCGGAAAGAAACGCTAGCAAAACAACTTGGCCCGCCCCACAAACGTGAGGCGGGCCGTTTTCGTTTGAGCAATCATGCGGCGACGTGATGGGGCAAATTAATCCACGCGCTTGTCGCCCATAAAGAAGAGCGCCACCGTACCAGGCCCGGTGTGCGAACCAATCAGAGCACCGATACTGTTGATCTCAATCTTGCCTTTGAGCTGCGGAACCTGTTCCTCAATCAGAGCCGCAACTGCCTCGGCATCCTCTCGGCACGCCGAGTGCGACATGATGCACTTACCCGAATAATCCGCACCGTCCTGCACGTGTGCCAACATGGTCTTAGCCATCTCGGAAATCGCGCGCTTCTTAGTGCGTATCTTTTCACGTGGCGACAGCCTACCTTCGCAATCGACCGTCATAAGTGGGCAAATCTTAAGCGCCGTGCCGATGATCGCGCTCGCAGCCGAAATGCGACCGCCGCGCAGGTAGCTCGACAGATCGGTCGAGAAGAACCAGTGGTGCAGGTTGAGCTTGTGCTCCTCGATCCAGGCAGCCGTCTCATCGAGTGAAGCCCCGCTATCGCGCACGTCGGCGGCATATTCCAGCAACAGGCCAAAGCCCGAAGACGCCGCCAGCGAATCGATGACGCGCACCTTGCCGCCCTGAGGATAGCGATCCGCGAGCATCTGTGCCGCAACGCAGGCCGATCCATACGTGCCCGAAATACCCGACGACAACGTCAGGTGCAGCACGTCTTTACCCTCGGCAACAATCGGCTCCCAAAACTCCTCATACTCACCCACGCTCACCTGAGACGTCTTGGGCATGGCACCCGCGGCAATCTGGGCAAAAAACTCGTCCGGCGTAATTGACTGATACAGATCGTCCGTATAGACAACATCGTCGATCTCGTAATGAAAACACACGACAGGGATATTGCGCGACGCAAAGAACTCCCGAGTTCGGTCGGCGGCAGATTCACAGGTCAGGACAAAATCACTCATATGAGGCTCCTTACTCATTGCTGCGCAAATTATCGCACAGTGAGCCTACATACGGTACATATGTTCACTATTTACCAAATAGAGCCAGAGGTAGTGAACATCTTTACCGTCATCATCTCTATCGACCCCAGCGGCATGCGTCTGTAAAAACGACCCTACGTCTCCACCCAACCGCCATATCTACCTCAACTAAATCGATTTATCAAACCGTTCGGCAAACAATTCGGCCGCCTATCCCCAATCGAAACAAAAGCGGCGCATACTGATAAACATTTGACGCTGTTTATCAGTTTTACCAACCACATCGGAAGGTGTTTCATGGTCGCATTCGATCGCAATCCGCAAGACTTTAAGTATCTGCGCCTGCTGTCGAGACAGTTCCCCACCGAGCAATCCGCGTTCACCGAGATCATCAACCTCTCGGCCATCCTCAACCTACCCAAGGGCACCGAACATTTTATGAGCGACGTGCACGGCGAGTACGAAGCCTTTATGCACATCCTCAACAACTGCTCGGGCGTCGTGCGCGAGCATGTCGACGAGATCTTTGGCGAAACGCTCTCCTTTGACGAAAAGGGTGAGCTGTGCACGCTCATCTACTACCCGCGCGAGAAGATCAAGCTGGTCCGCAGCCAGCACGAGGATTCCCCCACCTGGTACAAGACAATGCTCGACCAGCTCATTATGGTCGCTCGCTCGCTTTCGAGCCGCTATACGCGCTCCAAGGTGCGTAAGGCCATCCCACGCGATTACGCCTATATCATCGACGAGTTGTTGCACACGCACCCGGACGAGAACAACTATCGCGTGCGCTATCACGAGCGCATCGTGGAGTCCATCCTGGAGACCGCCAGCGCCGACGACTTTATCGAGTCGCTTGCCTCGCTCATCAAGCGCCTGGCTGTCGACCACCTGCACCTGGTGGGCGATATCTTCGACCGTGGCGGCGGCGCTGCCAAGATTATGGACCGCCTGCTCACCTACCATTCACTCGACATCCAGTGGGGCAACCACGACCTGCTGTGGATGGGCGCCGCAGCCGGCGAGCCCGCCTGCATCGCCACGGTGCTGCGCAACAACCTGCGCTACGACAACTACGAAATCCTCGAGAACGACTACGGCATCTCGCTGCGTGAGCTCGTCGCCTTCGCCGACGCCACCTATACCGCCGACGAGTCCATCAGCCCGCTCATCAAAGCCATCAATGTGCTGCTCTTTAAGCTCGAGGGTCAGATTATCCAGCGCCACCCCGAGTTCGATATGGTCGACCGCCTGCTGCTCGACAAGATCGATCACGACACCGGCACGGTCACGCTCGCCGACGGCAGCGTATGGCAGCTCACGACCAATGACTTCCCCACCGTCGACCCGGCGGACCCCTATTCGCTCACGCCCCAAGAGCAGCACATCATCGACAAGCTCGTGTCCGAGTTTGTCACCGCCGATCACCTGCATCGCCATATCGATTTCCTCTATTCCCACGGCTCGATGTACAAGGTCGCCAACGGCAACCTGCTGTTCCACGGCTGCGTGCCGCTCAACGAAGACGGCACCTTTGGCAGCATGAACTGCCTGGGTGCCTGGCACGCCGGCCGCGATTATTTTGATTTTTGCGACCATATCGCCCGCCGCGCCTGGCGCGTCGGCGACCGCGATGCCCTCGACTGGATGTGGTACCTGTGGATTGGCTTTAATTCGCCCGCCAGCGGACGCCTGGTGCGTACCTTTGAGCGCGCCTATATCGCCGATAAGAGCACCTGGGTCGAGCCGATGGACCCGTACTTTACGCTTACCAAGTCGCCCTCGGTCTGCGACGACATCATGCGCGAGTTTGGTGTCGCGCCCATGGCATGTTCGCCGACCGGTCACATCATCAACGGGCACACCCCGGTCAAGACCACCAAGGGCGAGCAGCCCATCCGCGCCAACGGCAAGCTGCTGGTCATCGACGGCGGTTTCTGTCGCGCCTACCATCCCAAAACGGGCATCGCCGGCTACACGCTCATCTCGAGCTCGCGAGGATGCCGCCTCAAGTCGCACCAGGCCTTTACCACCGTTGCCGAGGCGCTCACCCGCAACATCGATATCGAAAGCGAGACCAACCGCTTTGACGAGGCCGACCGTCGCCGCATGGTGAGCGACACCGATACCGGCGCCAAGATCCGCAGCCAGATCCAGGACCTACGCCAACTGCTCGATGCATATAGAAACGGTGCTATCGAGAAGCGCGCCTAGCCCCGCTTGCGGGGATTGGCTAAACTTGCTGAGTTTGTCATCCCCGCGGCGCAGCGGCGCCACCCTAAGGCAGGTACCATGCAAAAGCTCCTTGCGCAGATCATGAAGTTTGGCGTCGTCGGCGTCATTGCCACCGTCATCGACTTTGGCATCATGAATCTGCTCCACTACGGTCTGGGCCTTAACATCCTGATCGCCAACACCTGCGGCTTTATCGTCTCGCTCATCTTTAACTACGTTGCGAGCATGAAGTACGTGTTTGCACACAAGGAGGGCATGAGCCGCCGCCGCGAGTTCATCATCTTTGTCGTGCTGTCCGTTATTGGCCTGGCGCTCAACGACGGCATCGTGCTGGCCCTCAACGCCGGTCTGGGCCTCGAGGCCAATATCGCCAAGATTTGCGCTACCGCACTGGTCATGGTCTACAACTTTGTAACGCGCAAGATCTTCCTGGAGGGCGAGGAGACAAAATAGCTCCACACCCCTGCAGCATTACGGCGCCCACGGACAACGCGCACTCAGCGCAGTATCGTCCGTGGGTGCCGCTCGTTTACGGGCAAATTTTCAACGTTTGCGGATTAGCTCTTGAAAATTTGGCGAGTTCGTATAGTTCTTGGCAAAGACCTTACGTTTCCCTTGCAAAAGCTCTAAAGTATCCCTGCTCGATTCATCAACGCATTGGATGTGATTACATGCGCAAGGCGCTGGCACAACCTCATACCAAGCAGTTCCTCAAGTTCGCTGTCGTGGGTCTTATCTCCTTTGGCATCGACTGGGGTATGCTCATTGCGCTCGTCGAGCTGTTCCACCTCGACTTTTTGATGAGCACCACGGTTTCGTTCATCACGTCCGTCGTGGTCAACTATTGGCTCAGCATGAAGTACGTGTTCGACCATCGCGAGGGCATGAGCCGCAAGCGCGAGTTCACGATCTTCACCATCCTGTCGGTGATAGGTCTGGGCCTCAACGACCTGTACATGTTTGTGGGTGTCACGTTTTTGAGCATCGGCTACCAGGCCATGAAGGCCATCGCCACGTTCCTGGTCACCTGGTACAACTACTTTAGCCGCCGCTTCTTCCTCGAGGGCGCGCAGTCGTAGTCGATTCACTATTTGCTTGAATGTATAACCGGTTGGAATTCCCATTCCAACCGGTTTTTTTGTTCGCCGACAGACCCGGCGACCCAGTCCCATTCACTTGAAAAACGGGCGGCCCGGATGTTAGTCCGAACCGCCCGTCCGGCGCGCTATGTCGAGGCCTCTAGCCTGCAACGTAATACCAGACCACGTTGTCGCCGTTGGAGAGAACGTAGTTGCTGCAGGCCGTCATGGGCGTTGTGCCGTTGACGAAGTACATCCAGCCGCTCGTTCCGCCGTACTGTTTCTCGGCCAAACCACCAATCGCGGAGACATACGTGCCGTACGACGAGCCATGTGCGTTGACAGAAAGGCCCAGCGCGCACAGGGCATCGTAGGCCGTAGCGCCCTCGTTAAAGGTGAAGGTGCCACCAGAAGACACAGGATTGCCCACGGCGCTCGATGTGACCGAAACCGTCACCGTTACGTAGTTGGACTCCTGCGAGCCGCCCTGGCCGCCCGAGGGAGCGCTTCCGCCATTAGAGCTGGAGGCTCCATCAGACGACTGGCCGCCGCCCGAAGAAGCACCGCCAGACACATTGGAAGTATCGCCGGCTCCCGTATTCTGGGCAGCGGATTTATCTCCAGACTTCTTGCCGTCCTGACCATCGGACTTCTTGCTATCCGAGCTTTTATCCGATTCCTTGTTTGAAGACTCGGAATCGTCCTTGGACTCATCTTTTGCGTCATTCGATGACTTGGAATCCTTGGAACTGGTCTCGCCCGAAGTCGTAGTCGAGCCAGACGCCTTGGTGTCCTTGGTGACAACGCTCTCCCCCGTCACGGTCTGAACGATCCAGTCGATGGACCAGGCGCCGCTCTCGGAAGGATGGACGAAGCCCAGCGAGACGACGATCAGAATGGCGCACGCGGCAGTCAGAACGCCGAGGAGCGCCTTGCGGCGAGGGGCGGACGCCGCCGAAGCGGCGCCCTTTTGCTTTGCATCGTCGAACTGAATGAACGAGGAATCTGGTTGCTTGGGGTCAGCGTCCTTGGATTTATTGGACACAGCCCTCACCTACCGACGTTTGGTGAACACGAACACGCCGACGATGGCGAGACCGATGACGCCGGCGGCAACGCCAACAATGGCGAGCGGGTTGGTGCCAGCCTCCTGCTCGGAAGCACCAGAGGACTTCTTAGCAGTGGTCGTGGAAGCAGCACCCGTATCGGACTTGGAATCGGACTTCTTGTCGGACTTGTTGTCCTTGGTCTCGGTCTTGGTCGACACCGTCGTCTTGGTCGTCGGCTTATGACCCGGGGCGATAGCGCCGCCCTTCGAGCCGGAGCCAGAACCCGCGCCAGCGCCAGCGCCGGAACCAGTACCGGTACCAGAACCGCTGCCGCCATTGGAACCAGCGCCGCCATTACCGCCAGGGTTGGTGGCATTCTTGGTCCACTTGGCATACAGCGTCAGGTCGGCCGTCACCGGCGTGCTAAAGTCATACGCCTGCATGCAAGCCTCATCGGCATACCAACCGCCGAAAGTGTAGCCGTCGCGCGTCGGATCGGCCGGCTTGACCAGCTTGCCATCGGCCGTAGCAACAAACTTAGTATCGCAAGCAGACCCGCCGTTGGAATTAAAGGCAACCGTCCAAGACTCGACAGCTCCAAGCTTAAACAACGTGCCCGAATCATTGATGTAGTACAGGTTGCCAGATGCATCGGCAATGACCGGAGAGTCGCAGTGCTGGTAATGGCCAGCCGCATCATAAATCTGCGTCGCCTCTGCATCGCCGAGCGTATAGCGATACACGCCACCACCAGCAGAGTAGTTGACGTAATCCTTGCTATCCGCGCTGTTAACAGTGAAGTACACATAGGTCTTGCCGCCCTGAACGCTCACCAGCGGAGTAGCAGCAATACCGTTGAGGCCAGCCGGCAGCGCCTTGCCGTCGGCAGCAGCGACCATCGTGGTCTTACCCGTCTTCAGGTTATAGAGAACCAGAGCAGAGCCAGTAGCCGTCTGTCCGCCGACAATCAGATTGTCACCAGACACCGCAGGGGCGCTCAGATTATTCGTAAGGCCTAGATCAACCGTATTCTGTTCACTCAACACGCCCTTCGCCGAGAGCGAAATCACATGGAGCTTTCCGTCGTGCGTCATCTGATAGAAGGTCGAACCATTGGACGGATCGGCAATGCAATCGGCATTTGCGACAGCGCTGAGCTTCATGGTCGAAACGACATCGCCCGTCGTCTTATCAATGCACTTAAGCGTACCCGCGCTCGTAGGAACGATGGCATACTTATCCGTCAAAGCCGCACCAGTCCAGTAATAGCCCTCGGCAGGGTCGATGTTCTGCCAAGAAACTTCGCCCGTGGCAATCTTAATGCGCGCAAAGGAGCCATTGCCGTAGGTCGCGTTGTAATTCTCGTCATACGAAATATCGACCGAGCCTACATAGACGTACTCGCCGTCCGAAACGACGGTGCAGGAGCTCTGCGTCAAGTCCGTCAAACCAGGCGTCAGCCACTTGCAGATCAGCTTGTCTGCAGTAATCGCCTGGACCGCACCGCCGTTGAGCGGAACGATGATAAGGCCATTGGTATAGATCGGACGAGAGGTATAGCTCACCTTGGAGGCAAGCGGCGCAGAGGCAACCTTTTTGCCCGTGGACGAATCGATCTTAATGAGCTCGTTCTCGGTCGCGATGTACACAAAGCCGTTAGCGATGACAGGCTCGCTGCAGTTGGCATACTGCTGACCAGACTCGGCCTTCCAATCGAAGGCCCACTTAAGACCGGCGGCCTGCGCAGGCGTCTTGGCATCCGTTACGGACGTACCGTTGCCGCTGTTGCCGTAGCCGGCCCACTCGGCATCCCAATCAGGAGTCGTCGCATTCGGATCCACGACAATCTTGTCGGGATCAGGCATGGGCGAATCGTCAGTGGTATAGGCAAGCGTAACCTTATCGCCGCTCTTGAGCGTAATCTGGTTGGCGCAGAGTAAGGAGGGCTCTCCATTGATATACAGGTGCCAATTTTTTTTGGTCGCACCATCATAGCCGTACGCCTTGTCTTCGAACGGCGATTTGATGGAATTGAGGAACCAGTACTCACCATTCTGGGAGCCGTCGTACGTAACGCCCTTGGCCTTCAGAACCGTCTCAATAAGGTTCTGGGCAGTAGAGCCTTCGGGCAAAGAAACATTGCTTGCCGAGCCCCAGCGAGTATTGTTGCCGTTGACATCGGGGCCGATAACATCGACAGACCCAAGAACCTGACCAGGAAGGGCATCGGCGTCAGCACCATACATAAAGGTGACGGCGTCACCCTCTGTGAGTTCATAGTTGCCGGCACCGACCGTGGCGGACTTGCCATTTACATAGAATTGCCAATAACTGCCGGTCGCAGGATCAGACTTATAGGTCTTACCGTCAAGCGGCGATTTAATGCCGCTGAGGTACCAGCCCCAAGACTCTTCTCTGGTAACGAGCTCAAGACCAGTCTGCTCAAGGAGGTCCTTAGCGGTGGAGCCCGCCTTGAGACTCGTCAGGCCCGTCGAAGCCCAGACCTGCTGCTTGCCGTCCTTGTCCTTACCGAGGACCTGAACGGAAGCATGGACGGAATCAGAGGGCAACTGGTCGCCCCAGCCACCGTAGAACCACGTAACGGTATCGCCGGCATGAATGGTGACATTGTCTGCCGTGTAGTCGCTCGACTTGCCGTTGATAAACAGCTGCCAATAGGTCGAATAATCTTGGGGCGTACCCAGCTCAACACCGTTGTACTTAAGACTCAGAATGAAGGAGCCCGCAGCAACGGCATCGATGTCATTCGCCTCGAGCGCGACCTTCGTAAGGTCAAGTGCGTTCGAGCCGGACGTCACCACATACTGCGCGTTATCGACCCAAGTCTGAGTCTTGCCCTGGGCATCGCGACCAATGACGGTCACATTTGCGGCAACCTGGTCCTTAACGACAGGGGACGCGCTACCAGCCGTATAGGCAAACTCAATCTTCTGCCCCTGGGTGAGCTTGACGCCGCTCGCGCCAACCGAGGAAGACGCGCCGTCGACAAACAGCTGCCAGAAGGCATAAGTCGTCGGATCGAAGGCAAGCGTGCGGCCATCTGTCGGGGACGTGATGCTTTTGAGGTAGAAGCCGTATGCCGTGTTCGGTTCGTAATCCGCTTTAAAGCCCGTCTTCTCCTGCAGCTTAACGAAGGCGTCCGCAGCCGTCGCGCCCTCGTCGAGCTTGAGCTGCGTAGGTGCCACCCAGGTCTGAGCCTTGCCGTCGGCATCGGTGCCGATAATCGAGAACGAGACCTCGACTTGCTTCTTGGCGACATCGCCGGTTTCTGTCGGGTTCTCTGTCTGGACGGCAGCCGCGGCGGCAGATCCTGCTTGGCCAGTGGGCGCCGTCGAAGACTGCTCGCTCGTGGCAGGGCTCTCCCCCGTCGCCGAGCCTTCGTCGCCAGCTGCTGCCTCTGTTGTGTCGGCACTAGCTGCAGGCGCGCTCCCGGAATCCGAAACCTCGGCCTTGCCCTGGTCGGCAGTACCGCCCGCGGCCCCCGCGCCCTCACTCGGCGTCGCAGCCTGAGCCACAGCCTCGGCAATGCCCTCGGCGCCCTCGGCCCACAGCTGAGCCGGCGTGGTGCCAAAGACCATCGCGAAGGCCAGGAATGCCACCAGGCCGCGCTTGGCTACACCGCGTGCAATCGCGCCACGGCGATGCAACGAGGCGCGCTCGCGCTCGTCCTCAAACATATCCATTTGTCCCCCATTGTCTGTACTTAGAGCGTTGCCTTGAGGCTGCCCCACGTCATCGCGCATGTTGCGCTCGAGTTCCCCCATCGGGGTCCCCTTTCCTTCCAGAGCCCTATGCACACCGGCGGCATGAGCCGCGGTCGCGTGCAAGATGGGAGGTGATCCGACTTAACCTTAACGGCTCAGGCGCGCCGTCCGATCTGCGACGCGAACATCCCGAGCCAAGAGGAATTACGGTTACTGGTACAGCCGGGGACTTGCACCCCGATTCTCCCAAACGCGCAGGAAAACCGCGCGTTCGTGCGTCTCCGCACCACCATCTAGGCCATCTATTATTATCGTCAATATGGTATCACGCAAAAGGGCCTCGCACGCAGGCAAAGCCCAAGGTAAAAGCTATTGTTTGCGATAGGAAAATGCGGTGACAGTCGCAGCCTCTAGTGCTTGCCGCCGTGACTGTTGAGCCAGATATTGCGGCCCAGCATAAGCGCCAGCACCAGCGCGCTCACGTAACCCATAAAGCCAATGACCGGGATACCAAACACAACCGGCTCGATGCGCGCGTAGTACACCACCGACGAACCGATAAACAGGCCGGCAATCACAATTGCCATCGACATGCGGTCGATAATTCCACCCAGCTGTCGCAGCGCCTTATCGCTGCTCATGATCTGCGTGTTCACCTTAAGCTGGCCGCGCGTGAGCATGCGCGAAGCCAAGCCCAGATACTCTGCCGCCTCGAGCGAGCCCTTCGCCGCGCGATAGCTGCTCGCGGCAAGATCGCTCCCCATATCGCGCACGCGCGCATAGGTGCTTTTCTCGTTTTTAATATGCGTCTGGATGATCTGGATCATGTTGACGTTGGGCATGTACTCGGTCAGCAAACCCTCGAGCGTCACCATGCCGCGCGCGAACATCGTCACCACGCTCGGCAGCTCAACGTCATTCTTACGCGCGAGGTTTAACAGCGAGGTCAAAAACTCGCCGATATCCAGATCCTTCAGGTCAAGGCCCGCAAAGTCAGCCACGATAAAGTCAAGATCGGACAAAAACGCTGAATGATCGAGCTCGGCCGAGTCGCCACGCGTCACGGCGAAGCGCATGAGCGAATCCTTGAGCTTGGGCACGTCGCCCTCGGCCACGGCGAAAATCATGTCCTTAACGATGCCACGATCGTGGCTCGACATGCGTCCGACCATGCCCAAGTCGATAAAGTAAACGATGCCGTCCTTGAGGATGATGTTTCCCGCATGCGGGTCGGCATGGAAAAAGCCGTCATCGAGCACCTGCGTCGAGTAGTCCTCGACAATCGCGGCACCGATCTTTTCCAAGTCATAGCCCTCGGCCACCAAGCGTTCAGGATCGGCGATCGAAATGCCGTCGACGTAGTCCATAACCACCACGTGCTCGCTGCACAGGTCCAGATAGGATTTAGGGCACGTCACGCCATGAACGCTCTTGTGGAACTCGTAGAAGTCGTTGAGGTTTTTTGCCTCGGCCAAAAAGTTGGTCTCCTCGCGAAACGAGGTCCACAATTCCTCGACCACGCCGTGCAGGTCCACAAACTGATCGGTGTTGACGAACTTGGAAACGATACGCACCACCGAGCGGATGATATCGATGTCCTGTGCCATAACCTGCTGCGCACCTGGACGCTGAACCTTGACGGCCACGTCCTCGCCCGTCACCAGACGAGCGCGGTGCACCTGCGCGAGCGATGCGCTACCAAGCGGATTTGGGTCGATCGCATCGAACATCTCCCCCAGGCGCAGGCCGTATTCTTCTTCCAGACAACTGAGTACGACCTCGTACGGCACCGGCTCCACGTCAGAGCGCAGACGACGCAGCTCGTCGCAAAAGCGTTGCGGCAGAATCTCGGACCGGTTGGCCAGAATCTGCCCCATCTTAACGAACATGGGGCCGAGTTCCTCGAGCAGGCGGCGCAAACGAACCGGCGTGAGGTTATCCCACACGCGGTACTTTTTGACCAGGCGAACAATCTGCCCGATGCGCTCGCGGCGACCCGCCGGCGTGAGCTGGTATTCCTCATCCGGCGCCATCGCCTCGGGCTCCTCGGGGACCATATCGACAGCGCGCGGCTTCTTGCGAGCACCCGAGACGGCGGCATCGACCTCATCGACAACCGCCGCCTCGTCACCCAAGGGATCTAGATTGTTGTAATCGGTGGTGGAATCTGCCATCTGCGCTGCTACTCGGCCTCTTCGGTATCCTTCGCATCGTCGGGCTCAACGGACTCGACGGGCACCGAGGTCACGTTGTCCTCGACCGAATCGACGATGTCGCGCACATGGGCCAGGAAGGCCGTGCGCTCGGGAGCGGTCATAACGCGGACGCGAGCCAGAATGAGTTCGTCGAGCACGCGCTGGGCCGCGGTCTCGCCCTGCATGCCCAGACGCTCGGTCAGGTCGGAGATGGTGCCGCCGGCCTGCTCGAACATGTCGGACACGCTACGGGCTATATCGGGGGCGCCTGCGTCCTTGCGTACCTGCTCACCCTTGGTATTAAGGTCGTCGAGAACCTTCTTGCTGCCCTCGACGGCAACGGCGGCGGCGCCGAAGCCCACGTTGATGGCACCGTTAACAAGCTGATCGAGTTTCATAACCATGGTTGTCTCCAATCACAAACAACTGCATTGGCGTTCTTGTACCCAAGATTGAGCGAAAGCGACAAAGCGTTTTAGCGCTATGCGATCGACGGGAAATCCCTACCTCACGTTGTCGTTCATCGCGAAAGAGTTCTTCATGGCGCAGCTCGTGGTGTAGAGCACCTTGCCCAGCAGAGCATCGGTCTCCACCCGCACGCGCTCGGCAAACTCCTCGTTGGCGCGGGCGAGCTTGGCAGGCACTTCGGCCTCGGGCAGAACGGCTGCGGCGGCGTCGACGTCATGGATCTGCTTGTGGCCCATGCCACCGACCTTCTCCTGATAGTCCTCCACGGCGCGGCCGCACTCATGGAAGCGAACGTCAGCCAGCGCGCCGATCAGGCGGTTGGCCCAGTAGAAGTTTTCGGACGTCACGCGAGCCTGTGTATCGGCATAGTACTCGGGCATGGTCTCGACGTTGGCGTACAGCGGAACCAGCGCGTTAAACGAGTTGGAACCAAAGGCCATCCACTGCACGGCGCGATAGGCCGGCTGCGCATAGGGGCGCAGCTGCAACACGGCGAGCTGGCTGTTGCGGTTGATGCCGATGGGGCGATAAGCGCCACGCGTGGCAGGCGTGCCCTTGCTGCCGTAGCAGTCGTACTCCGTGCCCTGGTAGTGGCTGGAGAGCACGTACTTGATGTCCTCGATGGTCACCTTGCGCTCGGGCACGCGGCTCCAGGGAATATCGTCGCTCTCGGGCGTGTAGTCGGCGTCGGGACCGTCCCACACATCGCTGGGGTTGAGGCAGCGCTGCATGTACCAGGCGCGCGGCGTGTTGTAGACGTGGTCGCTGTCGCTGTGCGAGCCAAAGGCCTCGCGCGGGTTAAAGACCACAGCCGGACCGTCGCCCTCAACGCCCAGCGTCAGGTCCAGATGCCACTCGGCCATCCAGGAGCGCAGGTCGGCAGAGCACATGTGGTTGACCTGGGCGCCCTCGGCGTCATCCAGGTCAAAGCTGTCGATACCCAGCTGATTGGGCATGGTCACATAGGCGTCATCGGGCACGCGCTTGGCGATCCAGTGGTGGCCACCGATAGTCTCGAGCCACCAGATCTCGTCAACGTCACTAAAGGCAATGCCATTGTTCTCATAGGTGCCGTAGCGCTCGAGCAGCTCGCCCAGGATGCGCACGCCGTCGCGGGCAGACTTGGCGTACGGCAGCACCAGGGTCACCATATCCTCCTCGCCCAAGCCGCCGGGCTGTGCCGGAACATAGCCGTCCTCGCCCTCGTTGCCCTTGGCGGGCACGTAGTCCACGAGCGGATCGGCGCCGCGGACGCGCTCGTTGGTGGTGAGGGTCTCGGTTGCGGACATGCCAACATTGAGCTCGTTGAAGCCGGCCTCGGCCCAAATGCCGTGACCGGGGATAACGTCGGGGACGCTCGTGTAGCGCATGGGATTGTCGGGCAGCTCAACGGTCAGGTGGCTCAGGACACTCGTGTAGACACGCGGCTGCTCGTCGGGATGCACCACGCGCATGCGCTTGGGCTCAAACACCCCGTTGGACGAGTCCTCGTTGCGGGCAACCAGCGTCGACCCGTCGTAGCTCGCGTTCTTACCAACCAAAATCGTTGTGCACGGCATGCGCATCCTCCTTGAGCGAAGAAATCAAACAGTAACAGTGTATCGCTTCGGCGCAAAAAGGGCGAAACCGCGACCCCTCGGGACCCCCTCGGGACCCTGTGGTCAAAAAACGCCAAATATGAGTACTGTCACCAATTTAGTAGCAGCAAATTTCCTTGTAATAGGTGCCGAAGATCCCCATTTGTCCAAAAATAAGACAACGTTATTCCCCATAGGTTCAATGAAATGGGCTTCCTAGCGAGAATGAATATCGCTAGGAAGCCCAAAAGACATAAAACATATGTGACTATCTTGGCAACAGTACTCATATTTGACGTTTTTTGACCACGTGGTATATCGCTAACCCCTCAAACAGCCCAAAACGCCTATTTCGATGCGCGCTCCGCCGCCTCGATCACGTGCTTGGCGAGAATCGCGGTGGTCACAGCCCCCACGCCGCCCGGCACCGGAGTAATTGCGCCAACAACCGGCTCAGCAGCATCAAAATCCACGTCGCCGACCAGCTTGCCGGCGGCCTCGTCCCAGTTAATACCCACATCGATGATCGTCTGGCCTTCGCGAACCGCATCCGCGCCAATCGTGCGCGCGCGTCCAACGGCCGCAACCACAATATCAGGTGCACGGCACTCGGCAGCCAAGTCAAGCGTATGCGTATGGCACGTCGTCACGGTAGCGTTGCGAGCCGTAAGCATGGCGGCAACGGGACGGCCAATCACCAGCGACCGACCGACGACCGCGACTTTGGCCCCATCCAGCTCAACGCCGTAATGGTCCAGCAACGCCAACACGGCCTCGGCCGTGCAGGGAGCAAAGCCCTCGCCCCGCCCCGAAAGCGTGGTAAGCAGCGACGCCGGCGTCATAGAGTCAACATCCTTGGCGGGATCGAGCGCCGCGGCAACTGCATCCTCGTCAAGTCCAACGGGCAACGGGCGAAACATCAGGCAGCCATGAACAGCAGGGTCGGCATTAATGCCCTCGATAGCAGCCATCAGCTCGTCCTGCGAAACATCGGCAGGAAGCAAAACGCGGCGGGCCTCAATGCCAACCTTCTCGCAGCGCTTGAGAGCACCGCGCTCGTAGGACAGGTCGTCCTCGCGCTCGCCCACGCGAACGATGGCGAGCGTCGGCACAACGCCGCGTTTACGCAGAACAGCACAACGAGCGGCAAGCTCCTCAGTCAACGCGCGGGCGACGGGAGCGCCCTTCAGCAGCTCGGCCATGGCTATCCCCTCTTCCTTGCGGCATCGGCAGCACGGCGCGCCAGCGCATCGGCACGCGGCAGCCACGTATCCAGCAGCTCATCGCACGCCGCCTCGAGCTCCTCGGCGCGCGCCCGGTCTTTCATAGACGTGGTATTAGCAAAAAGCGTCAGGCTCGCGCCCTGCATGGCGGCGCGGCAGAACACGGCACCGCACGCCACGTCTGACAGCAGCTGACGCGAGCCCTTGTCGGCCATGTCCTCGAGCAGTGCCAGCGCGCGTCCGCAGGCATCCATAATCCGATACGGTGGCATGGCCGCCACGCGCAACGCATCCTGAATCACCGCGGGTCGAGCCGGATCATCACGAGGAATACCGTATGCCGCGGACACCTGGCCGTATGCACGAACATCCTCGGCAACCAGACCCACAAGTTCCTGCGCCAACTCGTCTGCCTGGGCAAACGCGTGCGTCAGATCGTCCATGCGATCGGCAAGCGCGGGGTTCGTCGCGCCATAGCGAGCAACCATTCCGCAAAGCGAGGCGCCCAGCGCGCCCACAAAGGCGCTCGCACTGCCGCCGCCGGGCACCGGCTCGCGTGCGGCAAGCGCCTCGGCAAACTCTCGACAGGTTTTATCCATCATCTCTTGGCTCATGCGCACGCACCTTCAAGTCATATACATCGGTCGGGCGGCAACCGCCAACCAACCGCGTCGAACACGTAATGGTGCTAAGTCTAGCCCATAAGCACATGAGCGTCAGCGCACCTGGCCATCGCGGATTTCTATGACACACGATAGGCGGCAGCGACGCAAACATGAGACACATGGCCCACGTTTCGGGACTCTCGGACGGCGGCAACTGGGGCATACATATAGATAAGGAGCCCCATGCTGGGGCAACGCTCGCCACGGCGCCGGACAAAGAACGGAGGAATCACCGCACAGCAAATAAAGCCATCAGTGCATGCGCAACCGCCGATTGGCGAACCGCTGCACACGATGCCCCTAACAGACAAGGAGGACGCCACCATGAAGAAAAAGACCCTATCAATCCTTTCCCTTTGCATCGCCCTCTTTGCCGCATTTGCCCTTGTCGGCTGCGGCGGGAGCGCATCGGGCGGGGGCGGCAGCGCCGTCAAGAGCGAGAGCAAGGAAAAAGCCCCCGTTGCCAAGAAGACCGACTTTATCTGGTTTAAGGTCGAGATGCCCGAGGGCGTCGGCGTAAGCGACTCCGCCGGCAGGAATGCAGATAGGATTCAGCTCGCCTTCCCCGAAGATGAGAACGCCTCGGGCGATCGCTTTATCCCCGTTTGGAAAAAAGCGCTGACAGCTGAGGAGTCCCACGCCGACCAGGCAGAAAAGAAGGGGGATACGTTCCAGTGGAAGGATGGCGGATCCGTCGAGTATAACGGCAGGACATGGCTCGTCGGAACGTACGAGGACAACAGTGGCATCTCAACACTCCTCTTTACCGACGTTGAACCGGGAAGCGTCTACGTCCTTATCTCAAACTTCGAACTGCACAAGAAAGAAGCCGAGGCACTCCTCAACTCCATCGAGTTCCCCGATGACATGGCGGAGGCGGTTTCCGAGGCACGCGAAGTCGAGATTTCGAGCATCGAGATCAAGCATTAGGGGCTCGCACGCAGCATCGCATGCGCAGTCATTACATGATCGGACGCCCAGCCGGGGGAGGATCGGATCAGCCGGTCCTCCCCTACTTATATCGCGACATATTGCCACTTGTCGGCGCAAATCCGGCCCCAAGAATGGGACATGTGGCCCACCCGAACGAGCCGCTCGCGCGTACAGTAAAGACAGGTAATCCATGGACGGTTACAGACCGAGGAGGACACGACCATGAAAAAGAAGGCCTTTGCGATTCTCACCCTCTGCATCAGTCTCTTTGCCGCGGTTGCCCTGGCAGGCTGTGGTGGAAGCGGCGGCGCTGCCGGCAGCGGTGGGGGCGGCGGCGCAGAAAAGCCGGCCGTGGACATGAGGACCGACTTCATCTGGTTTAAGGTCGAGGTCCCCGAGGGCGTCGAGATCACCGACGTCGCAGGCGATACCGCCGACAGGGCCCAGTTTAAGTTCACCGAGAGCGAGCACGCCAGCGACCGCTTCATCCCTGTCTTCGACTCTGTCAAGAACGCCGACGAGCTGTTCGACTACGAGGCAAAGTGGAAGGCCAACTCCGGATGGACCGAAAACGACCCCGTTAAATACAACGGCAAGACCTGGCGCAGTGCTTACTTCACGCACTCGGGCGGCGTAACGACTGAGTACTTCACCGACGTTGAGGGCGGCAGCGTCTACGTGCGCATCGACAACGTCGAGGAGCACAAGGACGCCGTCGAAGCCATGATGAAGTCCCTGGAATTTGCCGATGACATCGCCAAGGCCAAGACTGAGGCCATGGACGTCAAGCTCGACGATATCGAGATCAAGCGCTAAAGCTCCAACGGCATGCAGCAGCGCCGTTTTAGCTCAGCCGGGATGCAAGGTGCGACTCCTTGCATCCCGGCTTTTTGTGTTCGAAAGCGCCCGGTCACATCACCATGTTCAACGCATTCACAAACTCCTGAGCTTGGAAGCGGCTGCTCAGGCTAAAGACACAAGCAGTCAACAACCTGTTGCGCAGGAAAACGTCGCGGCCCTTGACCCTGTTGACCCCCGTGATGTCCTTAAGATAGACAATCTCGGTGTGCTTGCCGCCGAGAACGCCCTTCTTAAGCACCTCAAGGCGATTCGGGTAGATCTTAACGTCTTTAAACCTACCCGAACCTTTGTCCTGGAATAGCAGCGTATTGTTGTCCATGCGCGTCACTCCCGTGGGGCTCGCTAAAACTGTCTCTATGGTCACATTTTAGTCACCGCAAACCCTTTTCGCGGTCGCGCACGGAGCACCAAATCGTGTCCGCACGAGCAAATAAACTAATACCGCAAGGACTATAAGCCGTTATCCAAGGATGGTGAAATAAAACAAGGGATTAGCAATGGCTAAGATTTAAATCTAAAACCCTTAGTAAGTGCTAATATATAGTTATTGAAAGAGGCTGAGATGCAGAGACGCGAATTGATCCGTATCCTCGAAGAAGCCGGCTTCATCTCGAAAGGAGGCACCAATCACGAGAAGTTCGTCAAAGGCGACAAGCTCGTGCTCGTGAAACGCCATCGAGAGATCGAGGGGCAAATTGCCAAAAGAATCCTAAGGCAGGCAGGGCTTCGATAGCTCATCCTCATCACATTTCGCATCGCTTTTTAAAGGAGGTCTTACATGGTTTACGTATGGGAATTCGAGTTCTTTGATTCGGACGGCGTTGTCGACGCTGTGCCATGTGGCTCGCTGGGCGGAGGCGGAACGTTCGGATCCGACCTAAACGACGCTGTCGAAAGCGCCGCTGATTTTCTCGCATGCATGGTCGATGACCACCTAATGGGCGGCGTTGACCTGCCTGCGCCGGACTTTGGCCACGAGCCGCAGCACAGTGGCAAGATTATCGCCGTGGCCGTCAGTCGCGAACTCAACGATATCCCCGCCGTCACCGCAGCGGATGCCGCGCGCATACTTGGCGTTAGCTCGGCAAGAGTATCGCAACTGATAAATGCTGGACTGTTGGATTCATGGAAGGATGGCACCAAGCGCATGGTATCCAAAGCTTCCATCGAGGCACGACTCGCCGACGCTCCAAAGGCAGGACGCCCAAAAGAAATGCCTGTTGCCGTGTAAAGAGACGTCTAGGCATACCATTTTGGCATATTGACTATTGAGTTCTCTCGATTCGCGACGCACTGCGTCGCGAATCGAACTGAACATATTGCCGCAGGTAGCCGCGCATCCTCAATCCAAAGTACGAGAGGTGTTTCCCATGACAGACAGACCGAAAACAACGCTACGCGACTGTATTTACGGGCTTGCCGTCGGCGACGCGTTGGGCGTTCCCTACGAATTCAGGCCTCGTGGCACGTTCGAATGCACCGACATGATCGGCTACGGCACGCATGGGCAGCCCGCCGGCACTTGGAGCGACGACACATCTATGACGCTTGCCACCTGCGACTCGATTAGGGAGCTCGGGCATATCGACACCGCAGACATGCGCGACAAGTTCGTAAGCTGGATTGCCCGTGGCGAGTATACGATCGACGGCGTTTTCGATTACGGTGGTACGACCGCCCGCGCCTTGCACGCCGGCAAAGGTGGCTCCGGCGAGCGCGACAATGGCAACGGATCGCTCATGCGCATCGCTCCCCTGGCGTTCACCGATGCGACGGACGAAGAGGTCAGCAAGGTCTCCGCGATTACGCACGCCCACAGAACGTCGACCGATGCGTGCGTCATATTTGTCGAGCTGATGAGGGATGTGATGAACGACGCGCTCCCCTCGTGGGCGGTGCAGCTGAAAAGCGCGTCCGAGCACGAAATCAGGTCCGGCGGTTTCGTGCGCGACACGCTTAAAGCCGCGACCTGGTGCTTTGTCAACACCAACAGTTACGAAGATTGCGTGCTTGCCGCCGTCAACCTGGGCGACGACACCGACACCACCGCAGCCGTCGCCGGCGCCCTCGCCGGCACGGCCTACGGTCTCAAAACCATCCCACAGGAGTGGGTCGACGCCCTACGCGGAAAAGAGCTGATTGAGAGCTGCTTGTTTTAGGGCGCCATTCAAGAAATAAGGCAGAGGCGTCATGGAGAGGAACATCGCAAATATAGACGAGTTCCAAGTGGACGAAAACGGGATTCCGCTATTTCCAGCAGGACTGAAGGAAGAAGCCAACCTCTATGTCCTCCCCGACGGGCGTTACCTCCCCTGCGGGGTCTACCGGACCGAAGATGGCGGCTCGCTCATTTATGAGCCATCCGAACTAAGCTTCTTCGGGCAGATGCTTGCCCAATTCAAAGAGAGCTAGAGGCTTGATTGCCCGTTAGATCGACACTGCTCCAAACCAGGGGGCAGGCTATCCTCCACCGCGGCCCGTGAGGTAGAATTATGATTGCCGCGGAATCCGCCTGCGGGCAACGCTCCGATCTCCGATTGGGGTGAAGCCTATGAACTTGTTTCTTGAAATCCTGCGCCTCTCGATGTATGTGACCGGCATTGCACGGAACCTCTACTCGATCTGGCAGGAATATAAGCAGTAACGGATAGCGAAGGGAGTCATAAAGAAAGGGCCGGTTGCAGCCGGCCCTTAAGACACTTGTACCTGCGTTGCCCGCGTCTCCGAAGTGTGACTAGCTAAGGAGCGGGTTCCGCGGCACATCCTGATTTTACCCAGTGGCAAGACTCTTTTACAGCCGTTCCACCGTTTATTTACATCTGCCAACATGGGCGGGATGTTTCGCACTCTCGCGAACCAACCGGCACCATTCCCCTACTTACCAAAAATCGCAGCGAACAAGCCCCTGCGCTTGGGCCTTTCTTCTCGGTAGGAACCCTCGGCAACCGCTGATACCTGGCGCGGTTGCTCGCCGTCTCCACGGCGCACGATCTGGTATAGGAACGGCGATTTAACGTATTTGACCTCGATGGGCGTGGCATGCACGGTGCTTTCGCTCGACAGCATCACGTTGGGATTGAGCGGTGCCACCACATGCGTCTCGCGCTTGTCGCTAAACACTACCGCCGCCGCGCGGCCCGTCTGGCCGTTTACGGCAATGCGCACCTGTTCGCCATCGCGGCTGTCCGTCGCCGGACGATCGACAAAGTAGACCGGTACCATCACCAGGCCGTCCTTATGTTTGCGGGCCTTACGCGCCCAGGTGCGGATGCTCTTTTTATTGAGCCCCAGCACCGCCTCGGCATCGTTGCCGGCAATGTCGAGCGCCAGCTTGTCAATGACCACCTGGTCCTTGGTGGACGCATCGACGGAGACAATCCGGAAGTCGCCTTCTTGCATGGCCGGGTCAAACGGCCCAACCTTGGCAAAGTCCCACGGCTCCAGAATGCCCATAAGGCGAACGTCCAGGTAGTTTGCCCTGGGATATGCCCAGTCGAGCACCTCGTAGTACACCAGGGTTTCCTTGTTCAGGCCTTTGCCCGGGAAGGACGCCATCATGCGAAGATCCGCAAGTGCCATGGGGAAGTAGAAGAGCATCATATCGTTTTGGATCGCATCTTCCACATCGTGGCCGGCAAAGGCATCTGGGTATTGGCGTACCAGCTCAAGCGCATTGGCACGCGCCTGCTGCGGCGTTATCTCGCAGGGAATACCCTGCTCGGGCACATATTCCGCACCAACGCCCATGGTCAGACGCTTGCTAAACGTCCCCGGCTTGAGCAGGTCAGCGACACCGATTTTATTGCCGCACGAAGGGCACTCAAACACGCGCTGGGTTGACTCACCCTCAAAGGACGCTCCGCAGAAGGGGCAAGGAATGCTCACATGCGTGGCCTCTTGGAACTCCTGCGCCGTGCCGCGATCCTCCCACAGCAGATGTTCCAGGACCGACTGATTGCGCCAGTGCGAATTGAAGAAATACCAGTCCGGGTCCTCCGGGCGCTCGAGCTGCGAGACGTGCGTGAGCTTAAGCAGCCCATCGACAACCGTCAGCGGCGCATGGCGAATGCCCAAGGCGCTTTTGGGCTCCCCCGCATCGGCCTGCCACGGAATGACCGCACCGCAATAGGCGCACTCAAAGCTGCGCTTAGCCTGGTGTGAGTACATGGGGCCGCCGCAGTTTTGGCATTTAATAGCAAACATCTCATCCATGGAAACGTCCTCCTTTGCACAGGGGCTGTCGACATTAAGTATGTCGAGTAAACAGTCACATGCCCATACCCATGTGGCCCAAAATGGACCACCCAGGCAGACGGGAAGACTCGCTCGTTAGCACCGGCAGACTATTGCTGCATTTTCTGAGCATCGGTGCACGGCGCCCCCGCGCGAGCTACACTATCCCCTTAACAATGATTGTGAGGACGATCGCCATGCTATTTGTTCATCGACTGGTACATAAACTTGTTCCCGGCAGCGAGGGCGAGCCGGTCGATGCCGGCACCCGCACCAACGCGGGCTTTGCCGCAAGCCTCATCTGCATTGGCCTCAACATCACCCTGTGCCTGGCCAAGGGCATCGCGGGCCTGCTCGCCGGTTCCGTCTCCCTCATCGCCGACGCTTTCAACAACCTCTCCGATGCCTCGAGCAACATCGTGAGCCTGCTTGGGTTCCGCCTTGCCAGCCGCCCGGCAGACGAAGGCCACCCCTATGGCCACGGCCGCTATGAGTACCTAGCCGGCCTATTCGTCGCCGTCCTGGTTTGCGCCGTCGGCATCAACCTGATCCTGGAGTCAGTTGCCAAGATCATCAAGCCCTCCCCCACCGCGTATTCGGCGCTCTCCATGGCAGCCCTTGTCCTGTCCATGCTCGTTAAACTCTGGATGGCCGCGTTCAACCGCGCACTGGGCAACCGAATCGATTCCGAGACGCTCATCGCCACAGCACAGGACTCCAAAAACGATGTCATCACCTCGGGCGCGGTCTTGACGGCAGCACTTATTTCGCAAACGACCGGCTTTGACCTCGATGGCTGGGCAGGCCTGGGCGTGGGCATCTTCATCTGCATCAGCGGCATGGGCCTCGTGCGCGACGCCATCAGCCCGCTGTTGGGGCAAGCGCCCGACCCCAAGCTCGTCCAGGCAATCCGCGACAAGATCATGTCGTATCCGCAGGTCCTGGGCACGCACGACCTCATGGTGCACGACTACGGTCCCGGCCGCCAGTTTGCCAGCGCCCACGTGGAGATGCCCGGCGAGGGCGACGCGTTTGAGCACCACGAGATCCTGGACACCATCGAGCACGACATCAAGCGCCAGATGGGCATCGACATCACGCTGCACTGCGACCCCATCGCCACCACAGGCGACGACCTGCGCGGCTGGGTCAAGCGCGGCGTAGCGCAGATCGATCCCGCGCTCTCCATCCACGACCTGCACGAGCACGACGGGTTCGTTTCGTTTGACCTGGTGCGTCCCGACGGCTTTGACATATCCGACGAGGAGCTGCTGGAGCTCGTCACGCGCATCGTGCACGAGCGCCGGCCCGACGCCTCGTGCGTCGTCACGTTTGACTCGGGCTTCAGCTCGCCCGACCGTCCGGCAGAGCAGCTGTAACCGACAGCAAAACGGGACGTAGGACCGCCGACCAACGCGCCTACGCGCCGGTCGCGCGATCCTGCGCCCCGTTTTTGTTTGCACTGCTCAGGCTCTAGCTGCTCGACCGTTAGTTCCCCTGCGCACCCGAAATGCCGTTTTGCAGGGCATCCCAGGCGTTCGTTGCCATATCGCCCAGGTTCTGTGCGGTATCGCCGAGGTTCTGAGCCGTGTCGCCCAATTGCTGGGCCTTATCTCCCAGCTCCTGCGCCTTGTTGCTCAGGTCCTCCAGCATGTTGGAGCTCGAGCTGTCGGTGCCGCTTTGGCCGTCGGACGAGTTGCCCGAGCTGTTCTTATGCGTGAGTTGAATTTCAAGGTTACCGTTGTCGTTATAGTAGGCAGAAGTAACGACCCAGTTGGCATCGACGACGGGCGTTGAGCCATCATCAGTCAGAACCACGGCATTCGAAAGATCAGCGCCGCGCGACTTGAGGAGCTTCTTGGCGTTGGACCAGTACTGACCCGGGATATCGCTCAGGTCGACGGTGCCGGACTGGGTAGTCTCGGCCTGCTCGGCCGTGGTATCAGTCGTGGCGCCCCGCTTGTTGAGCACGCCCGACACGATGGCGAACACAACCGACAGGGCAAAGAAGATCGCCAGCACGATCAGGATTTTATTGATCACGCTCGACGAACGCGACGGCTTCTTCTCCTCGTCCTCGCCATATTGCGGAATCGACTTGGGGTACTCGCGATACGGCTCCCGCGACTCGTAGCGAGGCTGCGCCGTGCGAGGCATATACGTCGTCTGCTGAGGCTGCGGAATGGGATTCTGCGGCAGGTCATCATAGGGATTCGGCGTCGAGGCGGCATAAGAATCCTGCGGCGCGTAATCAAACGGGTCCGGAGCTGCGTTGCCATAGGGGCCATGCGAAGATGCAGCGTAAGAATCCTGCGCCGTGTCGCCATAGTCCATAACCCGGGTGGGCTCGGCAGAAGGCTGCGTCGCGGCGGGGTCGGTATAGCCGGGGTTGGGAACAACGCGGGTCGCATCGGCGCTATCGCCAGCCTGCGCGGAGCCGTACCCGCCCATCACGGTTGTCTTGTCCTGATCCATGCAGCGATTCCTTTCCGTCGCCTGTAAGCATCAAGTTATCCATGCATTCTACCCGCGCAAAAGCCTATGATGGGCAAAGCCCGTCGGTATCTACAAGACAAGCGCGTCCAGAAACAAAAGCCCCGCCGGGCCTTGGTAGGCGCGGCGGGGCGGGCAAGCGGCTATGAGCAGCAGGCTTAGAACAGGCCGGTGATGTTGCCGTCGTTGTCGACGTCGATGTTCTCGGCCGCGGGAACCTTGGGCAGACCCGGCATGGTCAGAACGCTGCCGGTCAGCGCGACCACAAAGTGGGCACCGGCGGAAACCTTGAGCTCGCGCACCGTGATGCGGAAGCCCTCAGGAGCACCCAGCGCCTTGGCGTTGTCGCTAAAGCTGTACTGGGTCTTGGCAACGCACACCGGCAGGTTGCCAAAGCCGTTCTCGCGCAGCTCGGCGAGCTGGCGCTTGGCAGCCGGCGTAAAGTCGACGCCATCGGCGCGGTAGACCTTAGTGGCGACAGCCTCCAGGGCGTCGGCCACATCGGCACCGTCCTCGTAGGCAAACTTGAGCTCGCTCGGCTGCTCAATCAGGCGCATGACCTCATCGGCCAGGTCGAGCGCGCCCTCGCCGCCCTTGGCCCAGACCTCGGAAAGCTTAACGTTGACGCCGAGCTTCTGGCACTCGGACTCGATGAGCGCAAGCTCGGCCTCGGTGTCCGTCGGGAAGCGGTTGATGGCGACCACGCAGGGCAAACCGTAGACGTTCTGGATGTTGTCGACGTGGCGCAGCAGGTTGGGCATGCCGGCCTTGAGGGCCTCGAGGTTCTCCTCGTTGAGATCGGCCTTGGCAACACCGCCGTTGTACTTAAGGGCGCGAGCGGTCGCGACGATCACGACGGCGTTGGGACGAACGCCCGTCATGCGGCACTTGATGTCCAGGAATTTCTCGGCACCCAGGTCGGCACCAAAGCCGGCCTCGGTAATGGCGACATCGCCAAAACGCATAGCCATACGCGTGGCCATGATGGAGTTGCAGCCGTGGGCGATATTGGCGAAGGGACCGCCGTGGACAAACGCGGGCGTGCCCTCGAGCGTTTGCACCAGGTTGGGCTTGAGCGCGTCCTTAAGCAACGCGGCCATGGCACCCTGGGCCTTAAGGTCGCGGGCACGGACGGGCTCGCCGGCAAAGCTGTAGCCGACAACGATCTCGCCCAGGCGCTCCTTGAGGTCGCTGATGCTCGTAGACAGGCACAGAATTGCCATGACCTCGGAGGCGACGGTGATATCGAAGCCGTCCTCGCGCGGCACGCCCTGGGCTTTACCGCCAATGCCGTCAATGACGTGGCGCAGCTGACGGTCGTTCATATCGACAACGCGCTTCCAGGTGATGCGCTTAACATCGATACCGAGCTGGTTGCCTTGCTGAATATGGTTGTCGAGCATGGCGGCCAGCAGGTTGTTGGCGGCACCGATGGCATGGAAGTCGCCGGTAAAGTGCAGGTTGATGTCCTCCATGGGGATGACCTGCGCCCAGCCGCCGCCGGCAGCGCCACCCTTGACGCCAAAGACAGGGCCGAGCGAAGGCTCACGCAGGGCCACAGCGCTCTTGACGCCGCGACGGCGCAGGCCATCGGCCAGACCGATGGTCGTAGTGGTCTTGCCCTCGCCCGCAGGCGTGGGGTTGATGGCGGTCACGAGGACAAGCTTGGCCTGGTGATCGGTCGGCTCGTTGAGCAGGGAATAGTCGACCTTTGCCTTGTCGAAGCCGTACGGAATAAGGTGCTTAACGTCGACGCCGGCGTTCTTGGCCACCTCGGTAATAGGCAGCGGCGTGACAGAACGTGCGATTTCGATGTCAGTAGGCATGGGCGGTCCTTTCGTTACCGAATGAGAAAAAGACCAATTCAGCATAGCACGGGCGCGCAATAGTAAAACACCCATAACCGATGAACGGCGATATGTTTACCCGATGCCCAGCGATAGCCCAACAGCCCGCCATAACAAAGCGCCCTAAACGGTAGGTTCAATCCCCAAGTGCTCAAAGGTGCGAAGGGTTGCCTGACGGCCCTGCGGCGTGCGAATCATCAACCCGCACTGCAGCAGATAAGGCTCATAGACATCCTCGAGCGTGCCTGGGTCCTCGCCCACCGCGCTGGCAAGGGTCGTAAGACCCACGGCGCGACCGGAGAACGTCTTGGCGAGTGTCTCCAAAATGCGAATATCCATCCAGTCCAAGCCAAGCTCGTCGATCTCGAAAAACTCGAGCGCCTGACGGCAGATATCGAGCTCGATGGGGCCGTTGCCGCGCACCTGCGCGTAGTCGCGCACGCGCTTGAGCAGACGGTTGGCAAGACGCGGCGTACCACGCGAACGCGAGCCGATCTCGAGCGCGCTGGGATGGTCGATCGTCACGCCCAGGATAGTCGCCGAGCGCGTCACAATCTGGGCGAGCTCCTCAACCGTGTAGTAATCCAGGCGATATGAAATGCCAAAGCGGTCGCGTAGCGGGCCGGTCAACATGCCCGAACGGGTCGTTGCCGCTACCAGCGTAAACTTGGGGATATCCAGGCGAATCGAGCGCGCCGCCGGACCCTTGCCAATCACGATATCGAGGGCAAAGTCCTCCATCGCGGGGTACAAGACCTCCTCGACCGAACGGTTGAGGCGGTGGATCTCGTCGATAAACAGCACATCACCCGGCTGCAAGTTAGTCAGGATGGCCGCCAGGTCGCCCGTGCGCGCGATGGCAGGGCCACTCGTGGTCTTGATCTGAGCGCCCAGCTCGTTGGCGATAACGGTGGCCAGCGTGGTCTTGCCCAGGCCCGGAGGGCCCGAGAAAATCACGTGGTCGAGCGTCTCACCACGGCTCTGTGCCGCTTCGATCAGCACGCGCAGGCTCTGCTTGATGTGCTCCTGGCCGCAGTAATCGTCCAGGCGCTGGGGGCGCAAAGTGCGGTCGACATCAAGGTCCTCGGCCGTCAGCTCCGAGCCCACCATGCGCTCACCGTGCGCCATGGATGCCGCCGGCGAGTTGCCGGGCGTCGCCCACAGGTCCTGAGAGTCATCGGCTTCCCACATCACGCATCCATTCCAAGTCGCTTAAGCGCCGCGCCGAGCAGATCCTCGACACGCATATTCTGCCCATCATACCCGCTCAGGGCAACATCGGTCTCCTGCGGGCTAAAGCCCATGGAGAGGAGCGCCGCGCGGGCATCGTCAATGGCCGAGGGAGCGGCGGCGGGCACGGGCATCGAAACCTGACCGGGAATCACATCGACCGGCACAAAGCCCTTGTCCTTGGCAAAGGTGCTCTTGAGCTCCAGGATCAGACGTTGCGCGGTCTTTTTGCCCACACCGGGTACCTTGGCCATGCCCTTGTCGTCCTCGGCCATCACCAGCGAATACAGCTGTCCCACCGTATAGGTGGAAAGCACGGCGAGCGCCAAACGCGGGCCAACGCCCGAGACGGACACGAGCCGGTCAAACATCGTGCGCTCGTCCTTGGAGGAAAAACCGAAAAGTGTCATGGCGTCCTCGCGCACCTGCATACGCGTGTAGAGGCGGACCTCGCCGCCGGGCGTCGGCAACGTGGCCGCGGTGCTGCCCGAGATGCCGAGCTCAAAGCCCACACCCGACACATCGACGACAGCAGAGCTCATCGTGGCTTCGACAAGCGTTCCGTGGAGCTGGGAAATCATCAGTATCCGGTTCCTCTCTGTTGATAGAACTCGCCACCGGTGAGGGCGCGGGTGCGGCTGAGGTTTACGTGGCAGATGGCGCAGGCCAGGGCATCGGCGGCATGGTCGGGATGCGGGTCGTGGTCGAGCTGCGTGAGCGTGCGTACCATGTAGGCGACCTGCCGCTTGTCCGCGGCGCCGGTGCCCACCACAGCCTGTTTGATCTGCATGGGCGTGTACTCGCCAATCTCGAGCGCGCACTCCGAAAGCGCCACGAGCGCAGCACCGCGGGCATGCGCCGTGGGGATGGCCGAGCGGACGTTAGCGCCAAAGTAGATGCTCTCGATAGCAGCGGTATCGGGACGGTAGCGTTCGACGACATCCTTAAGATCGCGGGCGATATGCGACAGGCGCACCGCGAGCGGACTTCCAGCACTGGTCTCGATGCAGCCATAGGCACGGCAGCGAACCTCGCCACGCCGCTCCTCGATAATCCCCCAACCCGTATGGGCCAAACCGGGGTCGATACCCAAAATGACCAAGCCAACCTCCCCTCGCCACAAGCACGGCGCGAGACAAGGCCCCGCGCGCTATTCACGAACGTCTGTTCTAGAATAACACAACAACGGCCGCATCTAGCAAGCAAGGTTGAACCATAGGTTGAGCATAAGTCAGCGAGCGAGTCCCTGCCGTGGCAAGGTGTCGCGAAAGAGGAGCCCCGCGTACTTCTGTACGCAAGCGACGGTTTGAGCGGCAGATTGCCCGGCAGGGGCTCGCGCAGCGTCGACTCGTTACGCGGTTTGGCAAAACCGCGCAACCTTGGCCCCATCCCCAGTTTAGTTCTGCGAGAAGAATGGGAACTGTCGGGGATCAACCGGCGGATGCGGCATCGGGCCACCCTGGGGACCACCTTGCGAGCCGCCCTGACCGCCCATCATCTTATCGATGGCGTCCTGAACCTCGCCCTCGAACTTCTTCATTCCCTCATGCAAACGACGCTGACCGTCCTCAGAGCGCAGCTCCTCCATCTGCTCGGGCGAAATACCCAGTAGCTCGCCCAGTATGCCCATCATCTCGCCGCGCATACGCTCACTCGTATCCTCGTCAGCAAAACGGCGCACCTCGGCGCGCGCCAGCGAATCGACCGACATACGCTCCTTGCCGTTAAGCCCCAGGTCGGACCACGCGAGCATGTACGGCCAAGAGCGCTCGGCAAACGAGCGGGATGAGACGATCGGTGCCGTCGGCAACATGCGGCGGGCAGCCTCACCCTGTCGAACGAGCATCAGCAGCAGCGAGCAGGCCTCAGGCCTGCCAGCGGCCATCGGGATATCGTCGAAAGATCGATTGCGGTCCACGTGCGCCTCGAGCGCGCCATCGACCTCACCCGGCTCAAGCCCGCCGAGCAGCTGTGCCGCGCGGTTGAGCATATCGACCGGACCGTCAAGCGTCGAGAGCGCCTGCGCCAGCACTCGCTCCATACAATCTTCCACCGCGTTGAGCGTCACGAGCTCTTGGGGCACCACGGCAGACGTGCGGTTGCGCACACGCGCCACAAACTCAAGCGTCGACAGGTACACATCGCCAAAGGGTGCAAAATCGCCCTGGTAGCCGCCGGAAAGCGCGGGCGCCGCCAGCGCGTACTCAGTCTTGGAAAGCGGACTCAGTGCCATAGCACCCAGCTCGAGCGCCGTATCCTCGAGCATCAGGCCCAGCGCGCGCGAACGCAGACGCTCGGCATCGCCCGCCGACACGTCGCGATCGAGCACACGCGCCGCATCCGGTGCATCGCGCTCGACAGTGCGAATGTGCAGACGCTCGGCGATGGCGCGGACGGCGGCACAGCGGGCGGCCTCCACCTCCTCCTGCGCCGGCGTAAAAATACGGTTGCGCCCCAGCACCAGGCCAATCACATTACGCGGGCCCAAAGCGTCGACGGCCAGCGCCGCCAGCAGGGACGACGGCAAGTCACCCTCGAGTGCCACCACAGCACGCGACGCACCGTGGGCTCGGGCGTTGTCGCGCACGGCGAGCACCAGCGCCTGCCACAGCCACTCCTCGGAACGGAACTCAGGCAGTTCGTGATCTTCCAGGGCATCGAGCATCACGCCGCGCTGAATCTCCTGAACCAGTAGGCTCTCCTCAAAACACGGCGCTTGGGCCACCACGCGGCCGCAGTCGTCGAGTACAAACGACCCGCCGGTATACACCGACTCGTCGTACGCACCGACCGGCGCCATGCAGGCAAACCACACGCTGCGCTTGGAGGCGATCTTGCGGTAGGCGCCACTGCGCACGGCGGCGATCGCAGCGGTCTCGCGGTCGGTCATATCAAACGCGTTGAACTGGAAATAGGCGATGAGGTCGACGCCGGTCGGCAGCATCTCGAGCTCGCGGTCCAAGTCGAAGATTACGGCGATACGCACGCCGTCCACGTCAAACACCGGCGGTGCCCAACGGGCATCGCCGTTCTCGCCACGCTGCAGGGCAATGCTCGAACGCGCCGGCACCACATGACCGTCCTTGAGCATCATGTAGTCGAGCAACGGCTGACCCTCAAACGAAACCGCCGCGGGCACGATGCAGATCATATCGAGCTCTTGGATACGCTCGGCAACACCCGTCAGGCCCGTCAGCACGTCGTGCTCAAAGTCGGCAGCGCCCACCAGGCCGCCGGGCAGGGCTCCCATAAAGAGCGGAGCTGGCACGCACAGCACGCGCGCGCCGCGCTCATGAGCCAGGCGCGCCTGGTCCTCGATGCGACCGCAAATGCCCTCAATATCACCCAGGCGCATATCGATCTGTGCAAGTGCGAGCTTCATGGCTCAACCCTTTCCGTCGTAAACCATCGTTGTCGTAGTAAAAGCGCCGGCCGCATGATGCAGTCGGCGCTCGCATGTGCATATGCTAGCTATGATACCCCGAGCGGGGGCGCGCTCCTAGAACGTCGCGGACCACAGCCCATGCAGGTTGCAGTAGGCATAGACGGTACCGGTCTTGGAGCCGCCGGCAAAAAACGTCGCGGGCTTCATGCCGGGCTCAAGGTAATGGACCTCCAGGCGGCCTTCGGCCTCAAGGGCAATCCACTCGATGTAGTGCTCGGGCAGCATGGGGTGCTCCGTCGAGCCAACGCATGCGCGAATCACGTGACCGTCACGCTCGGTCTCGACAACGGGCACGTGCTTCTCGTGCGCCGCGTCCTCGGTGTTCGCGGTCAGCTCCGTGCAGCCGGCAGGGGTTGCAACGTCGTTGCCGAGAGCGGCGATGAGCTTACCGTCGGGGTCCTTAAAGAATTTCGCCATGATGTTCTCCTTTGCTGATGTGCCAATATTCCTGATGGTTCTTATGCCCAAATGCAGACAAACCATCCACGGCATAGCAAATGAACACATAACGGATCAGGCAAGCGGTCGGGCCAAAATGCGTCGACCGTCCTGCCCACTCCAGCAGTCCCACCCCGCGCGCAGCTAGCGCCCGTCGCCGCCGAGCAGTGTCAGAACATCTTCGCGGGTAAACAGCGCCGACGAGATGCCGTCGCCGCCGAGCACGCTGTTGACCAGATCGCGCTTGGACTCCTGCATCTGCATAATGCGTTCCTCGATCGTGTCCTTGGCGATGAGCTTGTACACGGTCACGGTGTGTTGCTGGCCAATACGATGCGCGCGGTCGGTCGCCTGATCCTGTGCGGCCACGTTCCACCACGGGTCGTAGTGAATGACCACGTCGGCCGCCGTCAGGTTAAGACCCACGCCGCCCGCCTTGAGCGAAATCAAAAAGACCGGAACCTCGCCCGCTTGGAACTGTGCGACCATCTTGGCGCGGCTCTCCTTAGACGAAGCGCCCGTGAGCTTAAGGAAAGCGATGTCCTCCTTGGCCAAGCGCTTACCGATAATATCGAGCATGCCCGTAAACTGGCTGAACAACAGGATGCGATGCCCGCCGTCGAGTGCGCCGTGCACGAGCTCCATGCACGTATCGAGTTTGGCGCTCCCCGCCTTGTAATCCTCGTAGTGTAGACGCGGGTCGCAGCAGATCTGGCGCAGCTTGGTAAGCTCGGCGAGCACCTTGAGCTTGTCTTTCTTAAACTCGGATGCTTCGCGATGCTGCACCTGCTGGGCGATGCGGTCCTGGTTGGCCAGGTAGAGCTTGCGCTGCTCGCCGGTGAGCTGCGCCATGACCGTATCCTCGATTTTCTCGGGCAGGTCGGCCACCACGTCTTCCTTGACACGGCGCAGCACAAACGGCGACACGAGCGCTTGCAGGCGGGCGGCACTGTCGCCCTCGGCATGCTCGACGGGACTCTCAAAGCGCTTGGCAAACGACTCGCGCGTGCCCAGCAGGCCCGGCATCAAAAAGTCGAAGATGCTCCAGAGCTCGGATAGGCGATTTTCGATGGGCGTGCCCGTCAGGGCAAAGCGCACGCCGGCCGGCAGGCGCTTTGCGGCGCGTGCCACCTGGGTGAGCGGGTTTTTAATGTACTGGGCCTCGTCGAGCACCACGCGGGCAAAATCCTGCCCGGCGTACTCGTCGATATCGCGGCGCATAAGGTCATACGACGTCACGACCACGTTATGCTCTGCCACGCCGGCAATCTGCACGCGGCGCTGCGCCTTGGCGCCCACGATGGCGCACACATCGAGCGAGGGCGCAAAGCGCTCCAGCTCGGCAGTCCAGTTGTACACGAGTGAGGCCGGGCATACCACGAGCGTGGGCTTGGTGTCCCCCGCCTCCACGCGCGCCAGGATATGCGCGATCATCTGGAGCGTTTTGCCCAGGCCCATGTCGTCGGCCAAGATGCCGCCGAGACCTAGGTGTTCGAGCGAGCCGAGCCACTGATAGCCGTCGACCTGATAGCCGCGCAGCGTGGCCTTGAGCGAGGCGGGCACCGTAAAGTCCATCTTGCCGAGCGTGTCCAGGCGCTCGACGGTACGACGGAACGCGGCGTCGCGATCGGCCTCGAGCGCCGGCGTGTGCGCAAGCATGCTATCGACAAACAGGGTACTCGACGCGGGAAGCGACACACCGTCGAGCAGGTCGACAGCATCGACACCCAGGTCATCAGCGAGGCCAAACGCGGCTCGGGCTCCCTCGTCCAGGCGAATGATGTCGCCGGACGTAAGGCGTGCGAACGTCTGGTGGCGCTTATACGAATCGAGATAGATGGCAAGGTCGGCCGCCGAAAGCCCACTCGCACCCAGTTCGACGTCGAGCAGGTTGCTTTTGACGGTGGCGCGCACCGAAAGTTTGGGTGCAGGGCGCACCGAGATCTGGCGCAGGCGGTCGCTGAGCATAACCTCGCCCAACTCGGACAGGGCAGACAGGCCCTCGGTCAGCAGGCAGAACAAGCTCTCGTCATCGCGCTCCTCAAACGCCAGGCCGCCCTCGTAGAAATCGAAGTACAGGGCCGCCGTGTCCATAACGCGAAACTCCGCCACCGCATCGCGGGGCGGAACGCCGGGGCGTTGATCTTCGAAGGGGCTGCCCGGAGCACCCAGGCTAAAGAGATCTGCCGACCAGTCGCCGTAGGTAACCGTAATTTTGCAGGTCACGAGCCCATCGTCGACGCCAATCTCAAAATGGAAGCTCGCCTCGGGTGCCACGGCATCAAGGGCGGCGGGAGCGGTCAGGTCGGTGTAGTCGCGCAAGATCGGCAGCGCCATGCGGCAGAACTCGCCCACCTGGTCGGCGGCGACATGGGCCGGCGTGCGGCAGGGCAACAAGCGCGACAGGAACGACGCCGCGTGTTGGGCAAACGCCGCGTCGGTACGGCGCGCGCGGCGTGTGTCGACCAGGTAGGCAACGTTGTCCGAGGCGAAGCAATACATATCGGCCGGCAGGCGCAGGTCATAGCTACCTCCCGCCGCCGGAGCAATCTTTGCGGCGAGGAGCGGTGGGCGGCAAGTCGGGGCTTCGTCCTCTCCCTGCGGCGACGGCTCGACCGCCACCTCGTAGGAGCGATGCGTCGTCGTCCCCCGCGACCAGGCAGGCTCAAAGGAAATGGTCCTACCGCGCAGCAGGTCCAGCACGGACACGATGGAATACTCGGATAGCGGCAACTGACGCTCGGCGACAAAACCGCTGCGGGCAAAGTCATACGATGCCGAGCGCGAACTCGTGATGTCGCTCAGGTAGGCAACCGTCATCGTGACAAGGTTGAGCAGCTTTGTCGACACGTCTTCGAAGGCTTCGGGCGTGTGGACAAACGTGAGCTTCTTGCCGTACGAGAACGTGCCGCCTCGGACATAGGCGTCGGCCATGCCGTCGATATCCTTAACCACGTAGGACACCGAACCGCAGCGGATGCGAAACTCGAGCGCCCAGCTAAAGCGCTCGCCAAACAGCGGATTGTAGTACGGCACCAACGAGGGCTCCAGCACCGCTTTGGGAGCATCGGGATCAATGGCGCCGGCGAGCTTGCGACGCATGACCACGAGCTCGTCCATGCGCGCTTCCGACAGATCGGAGAGCGCCGCCATAAGGCTCGGGCTCGTGGGAACGGGCGCCGGGAAGGGAAAGTTAGGGTTGACCGCGGATGCGGTGGGCGCGGGGCGGGCGGACTGCTTGGATTGTGCGGGCGGTACCGTAGTCGTGCGAACCGGCGTGCGCAAGCCCTCGACGGGCTCGGCGCCACTGGCATCCAGATACGCCAACGCCGTGGCGATAGCGTGTTTGCACATGCCGGAATAGCGAAAGGCGGCCGGGCAATCGCAGTCGTAGTCGACAACCTCGTGCTCGTCCATGTCGAGCGCCACGTGCGTCTTGTACAGGTCGCCGCGCGAGCCGCGCACCGAGCCCTCGACCGTCACGTTTTTGGAGAAGCGTGAGCCGCTGTCCTCAATCGACAGCACGGCGCCATTGAGCATGAGCGAACGCCCCTTCATAAAGGTGCCGCTCAACGCCGCCTCTTTGCGAAGCGCCTGCACAAACGTCCCCTGTGCCATCACTTCCTCCAATCCACACAGGGTAGCTAATTTGGGACGGGGCTATTTTAGCTACCCCCATATGTCGGTTGAGACGCATTCCGACCCCGACTCATTCGCCGTCAGTCAAAGGGTAGCTAAAATAGCCCCGTCCCAAATTAGCTACCCCGGCAAAGGCACCCTTAGATAACCGTCACGCGGCCTTGGTTGCCAACGATGGCCTTGGCCTCGGCCAGCAGCGGAATCGAGCGTGCGTTAACCTTGGCCGGCACCTCGGCACGCAACACGCGCCCGTCCACCTGCTCAATAAAGATCTCCACGCGGTCGCCGCCCGGGTTGGTGGTGAGCACCGTGGCAAGGCGCGCCATATTGCCCTGGCTAAAGCGGCTGTTGGGCACCATGACCTCAAACACCTTGGGCTTGTTGTTCTCCTCGCTAAGCTCCAGCGGCACGATCTCCTGCGCGATAATCTGATCGCCGCGGTCCGAGCGTTCGAGCTTGCCCTTAATGCGAACAAACGCATCGGACAGCTGTGCGCCGGTCTCGGGATCGACCTCGCCGTACAGATACCCCTCGGCCTCCTTGTAGGTCTTGGGGAACACCACGACCGTGGCCTCGCCTTCCATGTCCTCGAGCTGCACAATGCCCATGGGGTCGCCGTTTTTGGTCACGCGCTTGGACACGCTCGAGACCATACCGGCCCACCACAGCGCCTTGCCCTCGGGAATCTCCTGGTTGATGGTACCGCCCGTGGGGTTTTGCACCTCGTGGCCGGTGTCGATCTGCGAGAACGAGAAGTCGCGTGCTTTGCTAAGTGCATACTCAAACGGACGCAGCGGGTGGTCCGAAACATAGATGCCCAGAACTTCCTTCTCCTGGCTCAGCTTAAGATGGCGGTCCCACTCCTGGCCATCCGGATCGGGCACGCTCACCTCGAAGCCCGAGCCCTCAACGTCGCCAAACATATCGAAAAACGACGTCTGGCCGCTCGCGCGATCCTTCTGGCGCTTCACCGCGGCATCGATGATGTTCTCTGGGTTGTTCTTGTCCACAAAGTGCATCATCTGGCGACGCGGATACCCCGTGGAGTCGAAGGCGCCTGCCTTGATCAGGGATTCGATCACGCGGCGGTTGGCCTGGCTCGAGTCCACGCGCTCGACAAAGTCGTGCAGCGTCTTAAACGGACCGCCCGCCTCGCGCTCAGCGATAATCGCCTGCGCAACGCCGGTGCCCACGCCTCGAATGCCGGCCAGACCAAAGCGCACGCCCTCCTTAGTAGCCGTGAACTCGGTACCGGACTCGTTGACATCTGGCGAAAGCACAGGAATGCCGTCGTGACGGCATGCCGAGACGTAGTGCACGATCTTGTCGGTCTTGCCCGTATAGGACGTCAGAACGGCCGCCATGTACTCGTGCGGATAGTGCGCCTTGAGCCACGCCGTCTGCATAACCAGAATGGCGTAGCCGGCGGAGTGCGACTTGTTGAAGGCGTAGGACGCGAACTCGAGAACATCGTCCCAAATCTTCTGGGCGACCTCGCGCGTGTAGTTGTTCTTGATAGCGCCATTCATCCAGTGGTCGTAGGTGGTCTCGTCCGATCCATCCTCCCAGTGCAGCACCGTCGACGTGAGCAGCTTGATCTTCTTCTTAGCCACGGGCTTACGGATACGCGAGTCCGATTCGCCCTTGGAGAAGCCGCACATCTCGACGGAGATGAGCATAACCTGCTCCTGGTAGACCATGGTGCCGTAGGTTTCGCCCAGGATGTCGTCCAGGCGGTCGTCATAGGAGACGGCCGGCTCCTTGCCGTTCATACGGTTGATGTAGGACGAAACCATGCCGGCGCCCAGCGGGCCCGGGCGGTACAGAGCGATCAATGCCACGACGTGCTTGTACTCGGTGGGCTTCATGTTCTTGATCGTGGCCGTCATGCCGGCGGACTCGACCTGGAAGACGCCGGCGGTGTGGCCGGAGCCCATGAGCTTAAAGATCTCGGGATCGTCAAAGGGAATCTCTTCCTCTTTGATGTCGATGCCGAAGTTCTTTTTGATGTTTGCCTTGGCCTTGGAGATAACCGTCAGCGTACGCAGGCCCAAGAAGTCCATCTTGAGCAGACCCATGTCGGCGACGGTATGGCCCTCGTACTGGGTAATCTCGACGCCGCCCTTGGTATCGAGCTTGGTAGGCACGTGCTCGTTGACGGGGTCGCGGCAGATCAGAACGGCGCACGCATGCACGCCCTCGCCACGGGTGAGGCCCTCGATCGAGAGCGCCGTGTCGATGATGCGTCGGGCGTCGTCGTCCTTTTTATATGCCTCGGCAAAATCGGGGTTAAACAGATCCTCTTTGCCGGGTTGCTTTTCGAGCACCTGCCTGAGCTTGACCTTGGGGTCGCTCGAGACCATCTTGGACAGGCGCTGGCCCATATAGACCGGGTAGTCCAGAACGCGTGCGGCGTCGTTGATGGCCTGCTTGGCCTTAATGGTCGAGTAGGTGATGACGTGGGTGACCTTCTCGGGGCCGTAGAGCTGGCGAACGTGCTCCACGACCTCGAGGCGCCGCTCATCGTCGAAGTCCATATCGATATCGGGCATCTCGGTACGCTGCGGGGAGAGGAACCTCTCGAACATCAGACCGTTCTCGAGCGGGTCGAACGCGGTGATGTTCATGGCGTAGGCGACGATAGCGCCGGCGGCCGAGCCACGGCCGGGACCGACGCCGATACCGTTGTCCTTGGCCCATTGCACGTACTCAGCAACGATCAAGAAGTAGGCGGCAAAGCCCTTGTCGCAAATGACCTTGTATTCGTACTCAAAGCGCTCTTTGATGTTGACGCCGCCGATCTCGCGCGTGGCCCAGTCGTCGCCGTAGTGCTGGCGCAGGCCCTTCTCGCACTCGCGGCGGAACTGGCTCTCGTGCGTCTCGCCGGGATCGAGCAGCGGGAAGCGCGGCAGGATGATAGAGTCCCAGTCCAGCTCCACGTAGCACTTGTCAGCGATCTCGAGCGTGTTGTCGCAGGCCTCGGGGCAATACGGGAACATCGCCCGCATCTCCTCCTCGGTCTTCATATAGAACTCCGAGCCGGTCATGCGCATGCGGTTGGGGTCGTCGACCTTGGCGTTCATACCGATGCACATGATGACGTCCTGCACGGGCGCGTCCTCGCGGCGCAGGTAGTGGAAGTCGTTGGTGGCGATGACCTTGACACCCACCTGCTTGGCAATATCGATGAGCGTGCGGTCCATCTGCTCGTCAGTCAGGCCGTTGTCGGTGGTAATGCCGTGTTCCTGAATCTCGATATAGAAGTCGCCGGGGTCGAAGGTATCGCGGAAGGTCTCGGCCCACTTGATGGCGCCTTCCATGTCGCCGCGGTCGATGTACTTGGGGATGATGCCCGCGATGCAGGCGCTGGTGCAGATCATGCCCTTGGCATGGCGGCGCAGATTGTCGAGCGTCACGCGCGGCTTGTAGTAAAAGCCCTGCACGGCGGCCTCGGAGACCGTCTGCATCAGGTTGACGTAGCCCTCTTGGTCCTTGGCCAAAAGGATCATGTGGTAGAGCTCGGGCTTATGGTCGCGGGCGAGCGTCTCGTCCGGCGTAAAGTAGACCTCGCAGCCAAAGATGGGCTTGATAACCAGAGGCGGCTTGAGCTCGTCGATATTGCCCTTCTCGTCCCACATGGCCATGTCCTTCACATACTGGGCATGCTCGCGCGGGTTTTCCTCGGGATCGGGCTCCGCCAGCTCGTCGCGGCGGTCCTTTTCCAAGAAGGCCTTGTCGTGGCTCCAGGTTTTGTACTCGGGCGTGTTGTGGTTGACGGCGTCGCAGGCCAGCGCCAGGTCGGGCACGCCATACATGTAGCCGTGGTCGGTAATGGCCACGGCGGGCATGCCAAGCTCAACGGCACGGTTGACCATATCCTGGATACGGGTTGCGCCGTCGAGCATGGAGAAAACAGTGTGGTTGTGCAGATGGACGAATGCCATGTGATGAGCTCCGATGCGGGTTCGTGTTCTGACTGAACGATTTTACCGCACGGCACGGACAGCACCCGAACCTAGCCAAACCCACACGGGTAGCTAATTTGGGACGGGGCTATTTTAGCTACCCCAATACATCGGTTAAGATGTATTCCGACCCCGACTCATTCGCCGTCAGTCAAAGGGTAGCTAAAATAGCCCCGTCCCAAATTAGCTACCCCTGAGCTGCGGTGGAATCGGGAGGGATTCCACCGCACGCTGTTGAGGGCTAAAGATTGTAGGTGACTACTTGAGGTTCGGCGGGTTCGACGAAGATGGTTGGATCCGGCTGTTCCACGCGGACGAACTTGACGGTCACGGCCTCAAAGCCCGCCTTGTGCAGAACATCGGCGTAGATGCGCGCCTGCAGGGCGTGCTTCTCCTGAAGCTGTTCCGGCGTCTCATCCGGTGCGCCGCCCGTCTTGTAGTCGATGACCAGCGCGCGTGACGAATCCGCCGGGTTCGTTGCCAACGCGTCGATGGCGCCCTCGGCATACGTGCCGTAGCGGGCAATGTCCTCGTCCTCGCAGCCCAGCGAGAAGAACGGTACCTCGGCACGGACGCACGGCCAGGCAAGCAGCTCGGCACGGACCGCCGACCTGAGCCAGCGATTCAGGGCAATGTCAAAACGCTCGCGCTGCTCTGGCGTCAAACCCCACAGACGCGCCAGCGCATCGGCGCGCGCGGTGGGCAGCTCATCGGAGCCCATCTCGATGAGCCACTGGCAGGCGGCGTGGAAGGCCGAACCCAAGGCCAGAGGATTGCCGGCGGGCTCGACAGCAGCCGCGTCTGCATCGGTCATTTCCGAGCCATCCGACTCGGCATCATCGCCTGCCTCGTCCATGGGAACACGCGCCTCGGCGGCACGATCTTCCGTCTCGGCATGAAGTGCCGCGGCGATTGACGAGTAGCTGTACGAATCGCGCACCGGATACGGGCAGGTGCCCATGCGCACGCCCACCGCCTGGGGATACACGAGCTCAAACGCATCGGGCTCGGGGTCGGCAGGACCGGGAACGGCGGCGCGGGCATCTGCATCGGCACCCTCCGGCTCCGCATCGCCGCGGACAAGCCTGCCCTCGGCATCCAGTGAAGCGTTGGCCTCAAACGCCTGCTCGCCAAAGGTAAAGTTCGCGAGCGAAATGAGCTCGTAGTCGCCCGGCCGGGAGTTGTCGAACACCAGGCGGTCGGCATCGAGCTGCGGCAAGGCCTGCGCGTCGATCGGCAAAATACGGCGCAGCACGTCGTAGGTCAGATCGGTCTCGACGTCGAAGGTCGGCGCACACACCTTGCCACGGCTCACGCCGGCATCCATCGCCAAGATCACCAGCTCGCGCGCGCGCGTCATGGCGACGTAGAGCAAGCGGGCCCGCTCCTCGAGCGAGAGCCGCAGGTCATCGTTGCGCAGGCGAGCAAATGCCTCGGCGGGAGAGCCCGTCGCGCAGACGTCCTCCATGAGCTCCGGCGGCAACCATAGCGACGTGCCCTTGCCCTTAAACGCATGCTCAAACTGCTTTTTGACGTCGTCGCCCTTTACGAACGTGCCGTCCGCGAGTTTAACGCCGTCGAAGCGCGCCGGCAGCGCCACGACCTGCGCTCCGCCCTCGACACGCCCCATCTGAGCCGCACCGGACGATTTGCGCACGCCAAAGCACTCGGCAACCGCTACGACCGGATATTCCAGACCCTTGGAGGCGTGCACCGTCATGATGCGCACCGCGCCGTCGCCCTCCTCGTTGAGGGCGCCTGGGGCTTCCTTGCCCGCCAAGAAGCGGTCGAAGGCCAGCGCGATGGAACGCGGCGAGTTGCCGAACTCGGCCTCTGCCTCGGCCACGGCGTCGAGCGCCTTGAGCACGTTGGCGGCGATGGCCTTGCCCTCGGGACCACGCTGCGCCAGACGCACGAACCAGCCCGAAGCGTTGACCACGTCGCGCGCGATGGCGGCGAACGAATCGCGGCCCACGCGACGAAGCGCATACCGCAGCACCTCGCGGGCGCGCGTCACGAGCGGCAGGTCTTGCAGGCCCGGCACATCGGAATCGCTCATGATGCCCGCGTCGATATTCCGGCGCGAGGTCTCCCCCGTCTCGCTATCGAGCTTGGTCGCCAGCGCCAGGAACTCCTGGGCGCCGAGCGCAAACATCGGCGAGGCGAGCAGCGGCATAAGGCCCTGCGCCGTATCGGCCGGGTTGGCGAGCGCGCAGACTAAGGCGCGCACCGTCTGCACCTCGGCTGCCTGGGCAAAGACCGAGCCACCCGCGATCACGCAGTCGAGTCCTTGGTCGCGGAAAGCCTGGGCATAGACGTCGGCGTTGGTCATGCGGCCCAGCAGCAGCACCATGCCGCCCTGGGGCTGACCGGCATCGGCAAGCGCGCGGAACCGCTCCGCGATCGCGCAGGCCTTGGCCTGCGTGCGCTCCTGCGTACTGCCGCCGGCAACAAAGAGCGCCTGCCGACGCGAGGCGTCTGCCACCAGCGTGTCCTTGCGGCCGCCGCTCACCTCAAGATCCAAAAAGCCCTGCATCAGGCCGCCGTCATCGCCGTCGAAGACGCGTGCCACGTAACGCAGCACCTCGTCATGGCTGCGGAAGTTGCGCACAAGTTTAACGAGCTCGCCGGCAGGGGCGTCGGCCGCGGCAGTTGCCTCGGGCGCGGCAGACGAACCCACCTTGCGCTCCTGGCGACGGAACACCTCGACCTCTGCCCCGCGGAAGCGATAGATCGACTGCTGCGCATCGCCCACGGTGCAAAGCGCACGCTCCCCCGCGCCGGTCAGGTAACGGATCAGGTCGACCTGCATCTGGTCGGTATCCTGGAACTCATCGATCATGACCATCTTAAAGCGGCCCTCATAGGCAGCTCGAATAGCCGGGTAGTCGCGCAGCGCCTCGTATGCCATGCGGAGCAGGTCGCTATTATCGAGGGCGGACTGGGCAGCCTTCAGCGCGCGATACTCTGCCTCCACGGAACGGGCCAGGCCCACCAGCGCATCGAGCGCCGGGCCGCCGCAGGCAAGCACGATATTGATAAACGCATCGGCCGCCTCGGCCTTGAGCAGCTCCACCTGTTCCTTGGGAAACGCCTTGCTCGCCCGAGGCATGGTGCACGACATCATGAGTCGCGCCGCATCCGCCATGGTCTTGCCGCTCGCCTCGAACGCATCGATGGCATCGAGCGCCACCTGCGCTTTCTCGGTCGCGGCCTTGCTTGCGCCCAGCGCCGCACGATAGGCATCGGCAAGGGCCGAAGTGTCGGCATGACCGTGTGCCACGCGCACGTCGTCCATGCCGCCCGGCAGCTGGCTCGAGAGCTCCAGCAGCTCACGCACCAGGCCCTTGATGGTGGTGCCGGCGCCAAAAGGGCCGCCCTCGCCCGCCATGGGATACCAGGCGTAGAGGGCCTTGAGCGATGCCGCGAGCTCGGGGGCGGCATCGGGCGCCGTCGCGCGGGCCAGCACATGCTCAACAGCCTGATCCATAAGCTCGTCGGTATCGGTGAGTACCGTGAACTCGGGATCGATGCCCAGCTCCAACGCGTGTGCGCGCAGGATACGCGAGCACATGCCGTGAATGGTCGAGATCCATGCATCGTCGACGGTCAGGGCCTCCTCGTCCATGCCCTCGTCGATGAGCGCGCGGCGCACGCGGTCACGGATCTCGGCCGCGGCATCTTTGGTAAAGGTAATGGCGAGCACCTGGTCCAGATGCTCAACGAACGGACCGGATTCGGGCGAGAGCGCGTAGACGATGCGGCGCGTGAGGGTAAAGGTCTTGCCCGAACCGGCGCCCGCCGAGACAAACAGCGGACGGTCGAGCGTTTTGACAATCTGCAGCTGTTGCGGCATCAAAGTCGAAAGATCCATGGTCTACACGTCCCTCCTTACAAACGTTCCTTCGTGGTTATACGAGCAGCGCGCATGCGCGGCCTGAGCCGACGTCGGGTCGACGGCGGCAACGTTGCCTGCCTCGAGCTCCCGCAGGCGCTCGGCGATGCCGGCCTCCACGCGATCGAGCAGGGCGTCGAAGTCCATGCTGCCACCCTCGCCGGGGAAACCTTTCTTGAGGCCTGGGATGCGACCGTCGCCGCGCTCTTCCTCGAGCAGCTCGGCGCTCGCGGCGCCGCGCAACGCCGGCTTGCCGCCCTTGGTCGAAAAGTAGAGCGCCGCGCGGGTGTCCAAATCCAGCGCCCGGCGCATGGCCTGCGCATAGATAAGCGTCTGGGTATGGGGCGGTAGCCACCGTGGGTCGTCGATGGCGGCCTCGCCCGATTCCTCGTCGCGCACCGTAGGGTCGGCGAGCTTAAACTCCTCAACGCCCGTGCGATGCTTGTAGTCGATCACCACGGCACGATTCTCGGCGTCCACGTCCACGCGGTCGATGCGCCCGCCAAGCGGCCAGCCGGCATACTCGACTTTGAGCTCGTTAAAGGCGAACTCCAGGTAACGCGGGGCAAAGGGGGCGAGCGCCTCGGACTCGTAGGCAAGCACTCCCTCCAGCTGCGGCAGAATCTCGGCCACCTGGCGCTCCTCCACCGGAGAGAGCGGCACGAGCGGGCCCTCGTTGCCACGCTTGGAGGCATGCTCGGCCAAGGTCTCGTCAAAGACCTCGTGTAGCAGCTCCTGTGCACGCGGCAGATTCATGGGCGTCACGCGCTCCATGCCCTCTTGGGGCAGACGGGCGTGCAGGCGCTCCAGAACATCGTGGACAAAGTTGCCCTTCTCCATGTTGCCAAAGCCCGCGTCGATGGACTGGGGCTTCACGCGATACGACACGAACCAACACAGCGGGCACGTCGAGTACGCCTCAATCTGCGAGGCGGACGTCAGGCGCGGCACGAGCGGCGCGTCCTCGCCCTCGCCATCGCGGCGGCACAGGACCAGGTACGGCACAGCCGCATCACTCAAATGCTGAGGAGCCTCGCACGCAACACGCTTGCACTCGATACCCTCGCCGGCCGCCGGATCAAAATCGGCGACGATACCGCCCTCGCCCACGCACGCAACCTTGGCGGCACCAGCGGCCTCGGCATGTGCCCGCAGCTCGGTCCATACGGCTGCCGGGTAGCACTCGCGTGCCTGGCGATCGTGTGTCACGCGCGCAAGCGCAACCGGGCCGCGTGCCGCCTGCATCGCGCGGCCAAAGCGCACGCGCAGTAGGGCCGCAGGCTCAAGCATCACGCCCTCGCGACCAAGGCTCGCCGTCAGCGTGGCAAGCGGGCCCTCCTCGTGCGAGAGCGGATAGCTGTCCAGATCGACATCGGCAAACAGCACGGCATCGTAGCTGCCGGTGCGCAGAGCCGCCGCATCGGCAAGCGAAGTAAAGCGAACCTGGGCACGTGGCGCACGGTCAACCTCGTAGGTCTCGTAATCGTAGGCGGTGCTACGCTTGTCCACCTTGGTGCGAACGCCATCGAGCACGGGCACGGTCGCGGCCTGCGACACGTCGAGCGCGCGAGCATCGTTCATAAGGATGTCGATGACATGGCGCAGCAGGGCCACCTCCGCCTGGCGACGGGCTTGGCCATCCAAGCTGCCCAGCGAGCGATCGGGCAACGCCTCGGCAACGGCAAGCATGGCCTTGAGCGCCGTCACGGGCTTGTCACGCCACAGCGCCTGGAACACGTCCGAGACCACACACGGCACATTCTTAAACCAGTTTTCGTCGCTCGCCGCCTTACGCGCGCCCCTCACCTGGCCCTGAATGCTCTGCAGCAGGCTCTTAACGCCCGCGGTAGTCTTGCTGCGCGAGAGACGCATATTCTTATCGAACGTGAGCGCGCTGGCGGCATCGGCACCCGAAAGCGGACTGTAAATCCAGTCGGTAAGCTCCGGCGCGGGCCACCACTCGGTCTTAGAGGCGATGCCCTCGTCGGCGGCCTTCATGCGCTCGATCAGGCCGGCAAGCGCCGTAAGCTGCCTGCCCGCGATGGACTGGGAAAACGCCGTGAACTCAGTTGTCTCAGCAGCGATACGACGAGCCGCCAGACGAGAGGCGAGCTCACCGAACAGCTGGGGTGCCCGGGCAGAAACGACGAGCACGCGTGCGGGGTCGGCGTTCGTCGCGGCGCCGTCGGCCTCGGAACCCTGGCACGCTTTTACCAGATCATCAATTGCGTCCGCATAGACATGAGCACGGGCATGGGGGCCGGCGACCTCAATAAAGGCAGGCTGAGCGGCGGTCCCGCAAGCGGCATCAGACGCGCCGGCATCCTCGTCCAGCGGCGCGATCTCAAACAGCACACCGCGGGCATCAAATGCCGCGGCAAGCTCCTCGCGCATCGCCGCCTGCTCGCGGGCAAGCAGCACGACGACCTCTCCCCCGTTGTTTGCCACGGCGGACAGCAGCTCGAGCAAGCTATACGTAAATGACGTGACGCCGCGCACGCAAACGGCACGGGCGCACCCCGGCAGGTTATCGGCCAGGGCACCGGCCATAATGTCAGCCGCCTCGCAGGGCTCGATCATATTTCGACGGTCCAAACCACCCGCGTAGGCACGCAAAAGCTCGAAAACGCGGGCCTCGGCGTCGCTTTTGGGCTCGGGCTGAGCGGCGGCATCGCGGCAGCGTTCGTCGCCCGCCCCCGCCACGCCCGGCAACACATCGCGGGCCATACGCGCAAGCATGCGCACCGTGCCCTGGCTGCGCGAGAGCGGCTGCAGAGCAGCGTCATCGCGGCGGTCGATCATGTCCGAGAACAGCATCTGGCACTGAAGGTTATCCACAAAGCTACGGCCATCGCCCATAAGCTCCCACAGCGAACGGAGCCACGACGAAGGGGTCTTGTAATCGATACCCAGTGAAACCCCAGCTTCCGCCGCATCATGACGGCACAGATCGAGCTCGGCAAACGTAGGCACCAGCAAAACGGCACGCCCGTGGCGGGCAACCAGGTCGGCGAGCAGCGCCGCCTCGGCATCGCTCAAATCCGCGCCGGCGTTGGTGGTATAGATTCGAACAGGCATGGTCCTCCACTCAAACCGTTCGCAATAATCAATGTATCCATCCTACCCGCCCAAGCGGACACATTGCCACCGCAGCTCCATCTTTTGGTACGAAGCAACCTGACCCCAACGCACCAGCCGATTGCGGGCATATAAAAACCGCCCCCGAAGGGACGGTTCTGCGCAATTCGTTTTTGTCGCTAGCCTACTCGCCATCCTCCAGCTTGATGAGGATCTTGCGGTAGCCGCCGTACTCGCCGTTGAGTGCCTTGGACACGCGGCTCACTGTGGTGGACGAAGCGCCGGTGCGGGCCTGGACCTCGACATAGGGCTCGCCCTCGTCCAGATAGCGCGCCACCTGCAAACGCTGAGAAAGATCGCAAATCTCACGCGGCGTGCAGATATCGGTCAAAAACGCTTGGATATCTTTCTCGTCGTCCAAAAGGCTAAATGCGTGGACTAGCTGCTTGACATCAGGCTTGTCAAACATGTTCTCGATATTCATCGATTACCGCCAAACCCGCCAAAAGGCATCGAAGTTGATACTAACATCGGGCATCGTTCGCCCGTTCTATGCAATAGGGCAACGCCTGTGGCTTTTGCCCGTAGCAGTTTAGCACACCACCAAACTAAAGCGACAAGACTCTCTGTCAGCGGCACGTTTTTTAGGTCGAACGCCGTTTTGAAACCGAATGCGCACGCAAGCTCCACGAATATTTGAGACAATGGGCGCCCAAACACCGCGGCGCACCCGCGCAACCATCCAGGTCGCCGCCGCAAGCCGCTTCACGCGACGCCAGCAACCCCGGCGCAAGAAAGGATTCACGCCATGCGCTTTATGCTTAACTGGCTCTTCACCTCGATCGCTATCGCGATCGCCACGTTCCTCGTCCCCGGCATCCAACCCTTCGGCTTTGCCGAGGCCTGGGTCTGTTTCGCCTTCGTAGGACTGTTCCTCAATATCGTCGATTCGCTCGTCAAACCGTTCCTGACGGTCATCTCGCTGCCGCTCACCATCATTACGCTGGGCATTTTCCAGCTTGTCGTCAACAGCCTTATGCTCGAGCTCGCCAGCTACCTATCGGTGAATCTGCTGGGCGCGGGCATCTCCATCGCCAGCTTTGGATCGGCGTTTATGGGCAGCATCTTGGTATCCATCATGCGCAGCATTCTCGACAGCATCGCCAAGAACTAGAGCGAACCGATACGGATCGCCACAACACGCCAAAATGAAGGCCGCCCATCGAAACGATGGACGGCCTTCTTCTTTATCGAGCCTCAGAGGGTAAAGAAATCTACCATTTCTACCCCGTCCCCAAATGGAAGGTGTGGGTTAGATGACGTAGTCGTAGCCTTCGTTGGGAGCAACAAGTTGATCGAGTGTCACACCGTCGAGGTAGTCGTTGATGAGCTTGTCCAGGTTCTTCCACACGCTGAGCGTGGGGCACTCGTCCGAACGCGAACAGCCCTTGCAGTCGCCATCCAGGCAGGCGACCGGCGCCAGACTACCCTCGGTCAGGCGCAGAATCTCGCCCACCGTGTACTGCTCGGGAGGGCGCGTGAGCACGTAGCCGCCGCCCTTGCCGCGCATGCCCGAGAGCATATTGGCGCGTACGAGTGTGGCAAGAATGTTCTCCAGATATTTCTCCGAAATCCCCTGTCGCGCCGCAATCTCTTTGAGCGGGATGCGGCCGGCCGCCTGGTGCTCTGCCAGGTCGACCATAACGCGCAGGGCATACCTGCCCTTTGTGGAAACCAACATATATATTGCTGCCTTTCGGTCATTTAATCCGTAGAAATTCTAGCCGAAAAATTGGCTTTGAAAATACCCATCCCGTCAAGATGGTTAATCGACTCGCAATAATTCATAAATTCCTATTGCATTACTAGGCTTTGCTGTCTACTATGCTTCCCAACAGCTAAACGAACAACCTATTGGGTTTGTAGGTTTTGCTGTTACATACACCGTAAAACCACACGGTATCCAGTCATTTGAACACTTTGGAGGTTCACCATGAGCAAGGTTTACACGTCCATCGATCAGCTTATCGGCCACACCCCGCTTTTGGAGCTTACCCACTTTGAGGCCGACGAGGACCTCAAGGCCCGCGTGCTCGTCAAGCTCGAGTACTTCAACCCCGCCGGCTCCGTCAAAGACCGTGTCGCCAAAAACATGATTGACGAGGCCGAGAAGGCCGGCAAGCTCGTGCGCGGCGGCGACTACACCATCATCGAGCCCACGAGCGGTAACACCGGCGTCGGCATCGCCTCGGTGGCGGCGGCCCGCGGCTACAAGGTGATCATCACCATGCCCGAGACCATGTCCGTCGAGCGTCGCAAGCTTATGCAGGCATACGGCGCAAAGCTCGTGCTCACCGACGGCTCCAAGGGCATGAAGGGCGCCATCGCCAAAGCCGAGGAGCTGCAGAAGGAGACTCCCAACAGCATCATCGCCGGTCAGTTTGTAAACCCCGCCAACCCCGCCATCCACAAGGCCACAACCGGCCCCGAGATCTGGGATGACACCGACGGCAAGGTTGACATCTTCGTCGCCGGCGTTGGCACCGGCGGCACCGTGACCGGCGTGGGCGAGTTCCTCAAAGAGCAGAACCCCGAGATTCAGGTCGTCGCCGTCGAGCCCGCTACCTCCCCGGTGCTCTCTAAGGGCCAGGCCGGCCCACACAAGATCCAGGGTATCGGCGCCGGCTTTGTGCCCGACGTCCTCGACACCCAGATCTATGACGAGATCATCCCCGTCGAGAACGACGACGCCTTTGCCACCGGCCGCGCCGTGGGCCACAAGGAGGGCGTGCTCGTGGGTATTTCGTCCGGCGCCGCCGTGTGGGCCGCACTGCAGCTGGCCAAGCGCCCCGAGAACGAGGGCAAGACCATCGTGGCGCTACTCGCCGATACCGGTGAGCGCTACCTGTCCACGGCACTCTTCCAGGACTAGGGCCCGTCGCCCATAGGTTGAGCCCAGGACGAACCGGTCTCCTCTCTCCCGGCAGCCTGAGCCCATCCCATCAGGGTGTCCCACGAGACGTCCGAACTTGCTACAATGTCTGCGGCGCGGAACCAGCCTCCCGCGCCGCTTTTCTTTTTTGGCCACATGCCACCAAGGAGAACCTCCCCATGCACAATAAGCGCGTGCTCGTCGCCATGAGCGGCGGCGTCGATTCCAGCGTGACTGCCTATCTGCTCAAACGCCAGGGCTACGAATGCGTCGGCGCCACCATGCGCCTTACCTGTCCCACACCCGACCCCGCCACGGGCATGAGTAAGGTCGACCGCGACATCGCCGATGCAAAGGCCGTCGCCAAGCGCCTGGGGATACCCCACTATGTGCTCGACCTGCAGCAGACCTTCGACCGCAATGTTATCGAGCGCTTCGTGACCGCCTACCAGGAGGGGTTGACGCCCAACCCGTGCATCATCTGCAACCGCCATATTAAGTTTGGCGCGCTGCTCGATGCGGCGCTGGATATGGGCTGCGACTACATCGCCACGGGCCATTACGCCAAAACAAGCCAGGCGGCAGACAGCACCTGGCAGCTACATCGCGGCGAAGATCCCAAAAAGGACCAGAGCTACTTTTTGTATTCGCTTACGCAGGAGCGCCTGGCACGCACAATCTTTCCGCTGGCAGGGCTGGACAAGGAGCGCGACGTACGCCGCATTGCCGCCGAGCAGGGCTTCATCAACGCCAAGAAGGCCGAGAGCGAGGACATCTGCTTTATCCCGGACGGCGACTACGCGGGCTATATCGAGCGCCGCTGCGGACATGCCGCTGCACCGGGCGACATTGTGTGGCGCGACGGCAGCGTGGTCGGACGCCATAACGGCGCGCTGCGCTACACCATCGGCCAGCGCAAAGGCCTGGGTGTCGCGATGGCGCATCCGGTGTATGTAACGGGCGTCGACGCCGCCAGCAACACCGTGCATCTGGGCGAAGCCGAGGACCTAACCGCCTCGGCGCTAACTGCCGATGAGTGGATCTGGAGCGCGCCGGACACGCGCATGGAGGCTGAGCTCGACGCCGGCGGCATTCGTGTAGGTGCCAAGTACCGCTACCGTCAGAAAGACCAGGCAGCGACCCTCACGCGTGACGAAGACGGGAAAATACTGCTAACTTTTGACGAGCCGCAGCGAGCCATCGCCCCCGGCCAGGCCGTTGTAGTCTATCGCGGCGACATCGTCCTGGGCGGTGGTACCGTAACCGGCGCACTTAAGTAGCCGCTGGTTTATCGCCGCACGTGTCGAAGTACCTCAACAGCGGCACCAACCTCGATTACGCGACGCTCGAGGCCGCGGCAAATGGCCTCGAGTCGATCCTCCGCCGTCGCCCATTCGCTCTGCGAAAGAATCTCGATTGCCTCATCAACAAATCCGTTGAGCCGCGATGAATCGAACCAATCGAGCGAGTCCGCAAGCGCCAGCTGGACGAAAGGGTCGGGCCCAAACGGCTTAGCGGAAAACCCAAACTCCCCAGCTGAGAGCACGGCAGTTGGCACGTTATACCACAGACAGTTGCCGCTATCGAACAGCGGTGCAGGTTTTATCTCCAGGGTGTCGACATTGCGGATGATGCCGAAGTTTCGCCAATGGCGATCGCTGTTGGCCAAAAGGGCATCGCAAACGATCATCTGCGACATAGACCTTCTCACGGCAGCCTCGTCTGCTCCATGCTTACCAAGGAAGCGGCAGTACCGGTCGTACGTCGAGTTTCCTCGCTGACCGCCAAGAGCGTTCTTAACGTAAACAGCCGGAACATATTCCTCGCGGCCGTCAAGAAAGTCGTCGCACAAACACACAGGGCCATCGAACATCCGCTCAACCGCATAGGGAACAAACTCACCCTCTGACAGCAAGCGACGATGTAGAGCCGTTGCAACCGCCTCGTTAAAGGGACGTTGATCGTCCATGCCGCACCCCTTGACCAGGACGCGAACACCGTTGCGAATCATCCACGATTTAGGAAGCTCGCCCTCGGATGTGTTGTCGGGATTTTTAAGACCGATGCCTTCCAGCCAACCCGAACGCCCCTCGGGCGCCGATCGCTCAAATTCGTTCTCAAAGTAATTGATGTTTCGCCATTCGAGCCCGTCGCAATCGGTCGGCCGCAGCCAATAGCAATCCGAAAGCGAGAGGCCCAGGCACTGAACCGGCACCTCAGTGCCGTTGACGATCCCTAACTCTCGGTAGCGCGAGATAAGCCCGGGGCGAACATCGGGTACCGACCGATGCCCCCACCACGCGTTGAGCTCCCGCTTATTCACCGTTGGAGAAGAGCTCGAGCATGTGCCAAACGGCATTCGTTGCGCATCGAGGACCTCGGCGATTTCGAAGGGAAACTCGCGCGTCGGATCAAATGAGACATGCGCGACCTCATGGTCGGCCGACATCAGCGTAAACTTGCGTCCCACATCGGCTGCAGGACGGCGCCCTCGTTTGCGGACCTTTTGATAGGCGATCGCAGAATTGTACTCGATCATCTTCCGGCCGCCCACAATATCGCACGCGAGCGTTCCCGATGCGGCAAGTTGAGATATGCGGGCTTTCGTAACGCCCAACAGGCGGGCAGCATCACCCATAGACAAGTACTCAGACGTATCCATACACCGCATCACCTCGTTAAGTAATTTACACGTTTAGTTAATAGATTACAGACATCATAATACTAAACGACCCAAAGCGAAAAAAGGCCCGAGAAATCGGGCCTTAGCGATTGGTCAGCCGAGTCGCAAGCTGCTCCCCTAGCGCTGAACGTAGGCGCGAACGAGCTCGTAGGTATTGCGCACGCCGTCGATGTGGCTACGCTCGTAGTTGTGGCTCGCGTACACGCCGGGGCCGATCAGACCATGGCGAATGTCGTAGCCGGCCGAGAGCGTGGCCTCGACGTCCGAACCGTAATGCGGGTACACGTCGATGGCGTAATCGAGCTCCAGCTCGCGCGCGATATTGGACAGCGTGGTCACCAGATCGTAGTTGTAGGGGCCACCCGAATCCTTGGCGCAAATCGAAACCATGCGCTCGGTGCAGCCCAGGTCGTCGCCCACGCAGCCCATGTCCACGCTGATCATCTCGCGCGTGTCGGCTGGCACAAAGGCACCGCCGTGACCGACCTCCTCGTACACGGTAAAGAGCAGCGACACCTTGCGCGAGAGCGTCACCTCGCCAGCGGCGACGGCACGCGCCAAGCCCAGCAAAATGGAGGCCGACAGCTTGTCGTCCAAGAAGCGGCTCTTAATGTAGCCGCTCTCCGTCACCGTGGTACGCGGATCCATAGCGATGATGTCACCGGTCTGAATACCCAGCTCGAGCACATCGTCCTTGCTGTCAACGTTCTCGTCGAGCAGGATTTCCATGTTCTTCTCGATGGTCTTGACCGGCTCATCGGCCACATGCGCCGAAGGCTCGGTATTGAGGACCACACCCGTGTAGACATTGCCATCGCGCGTGTAAACGGTGCAGTTCTCGCCATCGGCTGTAGACCACTGGTGCCCGCCGAGGGTCGTGGGGCGCAGGCGACCATTGTCCTTAATGGAGCGCACCATGGCGCCCAGGGTATCGACATGGCTCGCCAACACAAGCGGCTCGCCCTCGCCGCCAAGCTCGACCAGCACGTTGCCCTTATTGGAGCGCTCGGGGCCAAAGCCCATATCACGCAACGTTTCCATTAGATAATCAGTCGCCGCACGGGTATAGCCCGTAGGCGAAGCAATAGAAGTCAGCGTCTTAAGCTGGTCAGTAATAAAACCAAGCGTAGAATCCATTTGGGATGTTAGCGTCGGAAAATATTAGCCAAATATAGTCGGCCGAGATTGACCAATCCCAGCCGACCCATTTTAGCCAACACGCCCGCATCTATGACTTTCCTATCGCTTTCCTACATCCCCTCGGGCTGGATCCCCCTCACCTTCACCGCCTGGGGGACGGCCTCCACCGAGTACGTGTCGAGCCCCCTGCCGCGGTAGCTCGGGCCCCGCATCACGAACACCGACGCCTTGTCGAACAGCCTGTCGAGGGCGCAGAGGAGCGTGTCGTCGCCCGTGAAGAACTCGTCCCACCCGCTCGGTGCGATGTTGCTCGTGAGGACCATCGCGTTCGGTCCCTCCTTCTCGTAGCGCCTGTCGACGACGTCGAAGAACAGGTCGGTGCACGGCCTGTCGTAGACGCATCTTCCCACCTCGTCCACGATGAGGCACGACGGCTTGACGAGCGAGGAGACGACCCGCGAGGTGTTCCCCCGCTGGACGGCCTTCTGGAACCTGTCCCTGAGCTCGGTCGCCTTGATGTAGTAGGTCTTGAGCCCCCGCATGCAGCACTCACGCCCGTAGGCCTGCGCGAGGTGCGTCTTCCCTATGCCGCCGGGCCCGACGAAGGCGACGTTGCGGTGCGCGTAGAGGTCGGCCAGCGACGGGAGCTTGCCCAGCGCGGCCGCGTCCCGGCCCTGGATCCTGGAGAAATCGAAACCCTCGAAGGTCTTGGGCTCGCGCCTGGGCAGCCTGCTCAGCCTCAGCAGCGTCTCGATGGAGGCGAGCCTCCTCTTCTCCGCGAGGTAGGAGAATGCGGCGGCAACGGCGGCCATCTCCCCGTCGCCGAGGTCGAGGTCCGAGGCGAGGGTCGCGAGCTCCTCCGCCCCGACGGCGATCCCGAGCCTCGACGCGGCGTCGCTGGCGAGCTCGTAGGGGCTCGCCCCCGCGCTCGCCATCATTCGGCCCTCCCGAAGTCGAACCTCTCGAAACCGGGCTTCGTCCGGGGCGGGGCGATCTGCTCGACCACGGTCCCGACCGGCTGGGTCGGCAGCTCCTCGGGCTGGACCGGCGATGCCTCCCACTGGCCCTCGCACCAGCTGTCGGCGCCGGTGCCGACGGCGTGGGCGACGAGCTCGCGGGAAAGGTCGTCGCTGTATATGTGCACCACGCGCCCCTCCCGGTTCACCCTGCACTCGCGGCGGCCGTACCAGTAGGGCACGCCGTAGCGGTGCCCCTCGAAGCTCACGAAGCCGTCGAAGGAGATCTTCCGGCGCGGGCACAGGTACCGCTCGACCTCGGCCGTGACCTCGAGCGGCCTGGTGTTCGCCGAGCACGCCGCCTCGTGCTCGCGCATCGGGACGCATGCCGCCGCGCGCCGCCAGCGGCCTCCCTGCTCGGCGCACCAGAGGGCGGCCTCCCGGTTGAGGGCGTCAAGGTCGGTAAAGGACCTTCCCGCGAGGAAGTTCCCCTTCACGAAGCGGACGAGCCTCTCCACCTTGCCCTTCGTATAGGGGTGGCGCGGCCTGCACAACCTGGTGCGGAAGCCGACGACGCCCATGAACTCGGCGTAGTCGGCCTGCCAGACGGGCCGGCCGTCGGCATCGCGGCGGACGACCACGCTCTTCATGTTGTCGGTGAGCACGGTCGCGGGCACGCCCAGCGCCGAGAACGCGTGCAGCATCCCGATGAGGAGGTTCTCCTGGCGCGCGTTCGGGAAGAACTCGACGTGGGCGCCCCCGCAATGGTGGCAGACCATGGCGAAGCAGGCGATCCGCGCCCGCTCCCCGCCAGGGCGCTCGACCGCGACGAAGCCCCAGTCCATCTGGTAGGCCTCTCCGGGCGCCGTCCTGAAGCGCTGGCCGCGGCAGCCCTGCGGGGCCGCCTGCCGCCTCTTCGCGGGCACGAGGTCCCGGTGCGCGGCGATGTAGGTCTTCACCGTTGTGAGGCCGCCGGCGTAGCCCTGGCCGAGCAGCCGCTCGAATATCACCTGCGAGTTGGTGACGCCCTTCCGCAGGAGGTCGTCCACCAGGCCGGTGTGGCCGGCGAGCACGCCCGGCGCGGCCCTCCTCCCGCTGTTCCCGTGGGGCAGGGCCCTGAACCCGTGGGCCCTGACCGTCCTCGCGCGGGAGCGGGTGAGCCCCGTCCTCCTGCAGAACTCAGCGAGGTTGCATGCCTGCGGGTCGAACCCGTCGCCCTCCTCCGCGGCCATCTCCCGGAGCGCCGCGTCTATAATCTCCTGTAGGTCATCGTGTCTCTCGTTCACCTCAATGGTCCTCCTAACGCCGGCGTGTTGGCACCACCAGCGTAGTGGCGGCGGGGGGGCACGGTGGCCATTATTCGGTGACCGGGATTGGTCAAAATCGTTTGACTATTAGCGGCTAAAATCGCCCGGCGCTAACACAGGCGTTTACCAGCTTTTCCCTGTTGTCTTTGCGGACGGCGGCATATTTGATGATGAAATGCCCTATGAATACAAGCGCGACTTTATCGTTCAGTGCTACGTAAATCACGGGGATGAACTCGACCCCCTCGTTGAGCGTTTGTCGAATTTCGACCCAATTGGCGCGTCGGTTCTGCCCCCAGAATATGCTGATTTGGATGTAGTCACGGTGTATCGAGCAGGAGAAGAAGAAATCGAAGAGGCGTCAGAACGCTGTTCTTGGACTCTGAGCAAAGACGTCGCCGACTTCTTTATGTACAAGTACAGGAACAGGCACGCCAATTATCTATATAAAGCAAAGCTTGCGACAAAGGACGTTATCGCATACACCAACGAACGCGAGGAGTTCGAGGTCATTCAGTTTTGCTCTGTGTACGACATAGAGATTCTGGACAGATTGCCAAAGAAAAACAAGTAGTCTTCCACGTTCTATGGGCGACGGGCTTTATGAATCAATAACCGAGGTGGATTTTCATGAGTACAAATAAAGAATTACGCGAGGGGGTGGCCGACAAGGCAAAAACCTGCTTCCTGTATGTTCGCGTCTCCACGAAGATGCAGGTGGAGAATGGAGAATCAATCGAGGCGCAGCTGTACGACCTGCGCGACTATGCAAAGCGCAATAACCTGCGCATCTTGCACGAATATATTGACGATGGATATTCGGGAAAGAACATCACCGGGCGTCCCCACTTCCAAGAGATGATGGAAGAGATAAAATCCGGCGTTCGCGCGGATTATGTTCTTGTGTTCAAGCTGAGCCGTTTCGGGCGTAACGCAGCAGACGCACTTTCGTCGCTTCAGCTTATGCAGGATTACGGAACAAACCTCGTCTGCGTCAAGGACGGCATCAACAGCGAAGCCCAGATGGGCAAGATGATGATTGCGTTCATGTCGGCGTTCGCAGAAATGGAACGTGAAAACATCCTTGTTCAGACGATGGCTGGGCGCGAGCAGAAGGCCCGCGAGGGAAAGTGGAATGGCGGACAAGCCCCCTATGGCTATAAGCTCGTCAAGGACGAAAAGGGCAAGGGGCATCTGGAAATCGACGATGACGAGGCGGAAATCGTTCGCATCATATTCCGCGAGTACACCAAGAACGGCAAGGGCGTTATGGCGCTCGCATCTTGGCTTAATGCGCAGGGATACCGTAAGAATGTCCGTGGGAACGGCAAGTACGAGCACTTTGTCCCGACGTTTCTAAAGAACGTACTGTGCAACCCTGTATATATTGGAAAAATTGCTTACGGACGTCGCAGGACGACACCCGTCAAGGGCAAGCGCAACGAATACCGCATGATTAAGCAGTCCGATTATGACGTGTACGATGGAGAGCACGAGGCCATCATTGACGAGGCTACATGGAACGCGGCACAGGAGCGCATGGCCGAGGAGTCTCATCCGTTCCCGGAAGCAAAGACTGGCGAGCACGTGCATCTTCTCACGGGAATGCTCATCTGCCCGGTCTGCGGGCGCAAGATGATTGCCAACGTCTCACACGGAAAGCGAAAGAAGGACGGGACCGTAGGCAAGTCCACCTACGCGTACGCCTGCAAGTACAGCAAGAAACAGTTCGGGCCAAGTTGCACGTTTACCCGCCAGTTCAAGCAAGAGTACATCGACAGAGAAGTAATCGAGGTCATAGCACGTGCCGCCTATTCCGATGTATTCGAAGAGCGTGTGCGCGACGAGCTTGATGCCGCTGTGGATATTGAGAAGCTGGAAGCGGACGTGGAACGCATATGCAAGGCACTGGACAACAACAAGGCGGCAAGGCGCATGCTGTCCCGCAAGCTCGATTCTTTGGACGTGTCCGACCGTAGCTATGAGCGTAAGTACGAGGACATGCAGGCGCGGCTCGATAAGCTATATGACGAGTACGCAGACATCGAGACTGCGTTCGTTGACGCAAACTCGAAGCTGGAGAGCGCCAAGGAGAAGCAAGTGACGACTGCTCGCATATACGAGATGCTTGACGAGTTTCGTGAGCATTTCGACGAGTATGACCCTGTGCGTAAGAAGGAGATTCTGCGGCAGGTAGTGGATAGCGTTGAGATAAATCCTGACGCAAACCCGAAGAAGGGTGACACGATTGTGACGCGTGTGCGCTTCAAGTGCCCCGTATCCTTTTATCCTACGTTGCCCGAAGAGGCTTATGATGCACTCGGCGTCAAGGAGTTCAACCGCTTGGAAACGACAGAATATGTTTCCGAGAAAAAATCTCGGGTTGACGAAGATACCGTCGAAACCGTAGCGATCCTCGGGCGCCGCTAGCCCACCCCAGTAGATTTTTGGGACATGCCTTAAAATCTACCGGCACAAGAAAGGGGGCGGCCCGTCTGGACCGCCCCCTTTCGTTGGCTATATGAGCCCGTTACATGCTCTTGCGCAGGTCGCACACGCCGGCTGCCGCCATCTCGCGCAGCAGCGTCTCGCGATCGCGCGTCACAATCAGGTCCAGCGGGAAATGAATCTCGTCGAGCATCTTGCGCGCCTGCTCGAGCTTGCCAATCGCCATACCAATGTGCGCGTCGGTCGAGATGCCAATCCCCACGCCCAGCTCGGCGCAGCGCTCGGCAATCTTGCAGCACACACCCCAATGCTCGGCATCGGTACCATGTTCAAGACTATGGTTGTTAATCTCGATAATCTTGTGCTTGGCCTTGGCCGCCAACAGCACCTCATCGATATCAAAGGGAACACCGGCGCGACCCGTGTGGCCCAGCATGAACACCTTGGGGTGCTCCAGGGCATTGATATACATCTCGGTCGTCTGGGCCAGCGTCGCGCCTTCAGCAATCTGTGAATTATGCACGCTTGCCACCAAATAATCCAAATTGCGCGTAACCAAATCGAACAGCGAATGCTGGCGGCTGAACGGATCGCCGGCAATATCGAGCGTGACAGGAGTGTCCTCGCCAAACAGGCTTCCGTCCAGCGAAACGATATCGGCCTCGGCACCGCGCAACACCAGCACGCCACTCCAAATGCGAGGCCAGACATCCTGGTTGATAAAGAACTGGTAGCTACGCAGGTCATTGGGGCAAGGCGAAACCATAGAGCTCAGATGGTCGGCAGATCCGAGCACCTGCAGGCCACGCTCTGCCGCCCAGTACACATTCTCCTCAATGGTCGAATATGCATGCGCAGAGAACATCGTATGAGTATGGATATCACAAGAAAGCAGGTAGGGCATCGGATCTCCTTATCCGGCATGGCCGTCGCGTATATTCATTGTACGCATAGCCTTCGATAGTCGTAAAACTGCTTCATCCCAATCACACAACGGCATAGACAACGGGGTCTGGCTTAAAACCAAACCCCGTTTCACGTAAAACATTGTAAGCAGAGCGCTTTACTTTCAAAGATATTCGTCGGCCAGTTGCTTCCAGGCAGGCAACGAATTGACGATGGTCTCGTAGCTCACGCAGTAGCCCAAGCGGAACCAGCCCGGCATGCCAAAGCTGTCCGAGGGAACCGCAAGCAGCTCATACTTCTTCGCGCGCTCACAGAAAGCGTTCGCATCGGGCTCCAGCGCCTTCACCCATAGGTAGAACGCGCCATTCGGCTCAACATAGGTGTAGCCGTACTCCGCCAGTGCATCGGTAAGCGCGGTGCGGTTGCGCGCATAGGCCTCGACATCGCTCGGTTCATCAATGCAGTCGATAATCACGCGCTGGAAGAGCGCCGGAGCGCACACGAAGCCCAGCGTACGGGCGGCACCGGCAACGGTGGGCATTAGACGAGCTGCCTGAGGATTCGTATTGGGAACCAGGATCCACCCCACGCGCTCGCCCGGCAGCGACAACGACTTGGAGTACGAATAGCACACGACGGTGTGCTCGTAAATCGAGGGTACCCAAGGCACCTCGGCGCCGTATACAATCTCGCGATACGGTTCGTCCGAGATCAGCATGATCGGATTCTCGGGATCGCGCTTGGCGTTGACCTCGCACAAAACTTTAGCCAGGCGCGTCAAGGTATCGCGCGTATACACAGCGCCGGTCGGGTTGTTGGGTGAGTCGATAATGACGGCAGCCGTCTTATCGGTAATCGCCTTGAGCACGTTATCCACGCTCAGCTGGAACGTATCTTCATCGGCGAGCGCCTCGACACACGTACAGCCGGCCTTCTCAATCCACACGCGATACTCCGGAAAGTACGGAGCGATAACGATGACCTCGTCGCCCGGATTGGTAATCGCGTTGAGCGTACAGGTGAGCGAAGCCGCCGCACCCACCGTCATAAAGACATCCTTGCCCTCATAGCTCGTGCCAAAGCGGCGGTTGAGCGATTCGGCCACGGCGGTACGGCACTGCGGCAGACCCGGTGCAGGCGTGTATCCATGCAGCTGGTCGCTCGGCAGCTCCAAGGCCTTCTTAATGGACTCAGCCACGGCGGCAGGTGCCGGAACGCTCGGGTTACCCAGTGAGAAATCGAACACGTTTTCCGCGCCGATCTGTGCCTTGCGCTCAAGGCCGTAGCTAAAGATCTCGCGGATGATGGAGCTCTCCGCACCGCGCGCATACATAGTATCGTTGATCATCTGTTCCCCTTTCGCATAGGCGCTATTGTACGCTTTAGCCGAGCAAAGTGCCGCAGCAATGTTGATTGGGGACAGACTTAAATGCGTGAAAACGCTCATTTAAGTCTGTCCCCAATCAACAGATGGCTCCATATCGCTCAAAAGAAAAAGCCTCCATAGGTTTCCCCGCGGAGGCTTTTGTGACAAAGATTACTCGTCGACGTCAGTATTGCCGTCGGCCTTCTTTGCGTCAGCAGTCTCGACATCGTCAGCATCCTCAGATGCGACGTCGGCATCCTCCTGCATGGCCGCCTGCGCAAATGCCGCGGCATCGGCCGCCAGCTCCTCCTCGCTCATACGAGGCGCACGCTTCTTGGTCGGCATGCCGGCCGCCTTGGCATTGCGCTCCTCCTTGGCTGCCAGGATATCGCCCTCGCGCTCAAGGTAGGCATCCCACTCGTTGTCGAGCAGGGCGTTCACGGCGTCGCCTTCGACGGTTTCGCGCTCAAGCAGCACCTTCGCCATCAGGTCAAGCTGATCGCGACGAGCATCCAAAATCTCGACCGCACGACGATGGGCCTCACGCATAATGCGCTGGACCTCAATGTCGATGCGACGCGCCGTCTCCTCGGAGTAATCCTGGTGATCGGCGTAATCGCGGCCCAGGAACACCTGATGCTGCGCCTCGCCAAACACCTGCGTGCCCAGCTCCTCGCTCATGCCCAGACGCGTGACCATCTCGCGCGCCATCTTGGTCGCGCGCTCCAGATCGTTGCTCGCGCCCGACGTGATGTCGTCGCACATGAGCTCCTCGGCAACGCGACCGCCCAAGAACACGGCAAGCTCGTCGAGCATCTCGTTCTTGGTCTTGAGGAAGTGGTCCTCCTGCGGAAGCTGCAGCGTGTAGCCCAGGGCCTGGCCGCGACTGACAATCGAGATTTTGTGGACCGGATCGGAGTGCTCCAGGATGTGACCAACCAGGGCGTGACCGCTCTCGTGGTAGGCAATCGTGGTGCGCTCGGCTTCGGTCATCACGCGACCCTTGCGCTGCGGTCCGGCAATCACGCGCTCCATCGATTCCTCGACCTCGTCCATCGAGATCACAGAACGATGACGGCGGGCAGCCAACAGTGCAGACTCATTGAGCAAGTTCGCCAGGTCGGCACCGGTAAAGCCAACGGTCATCTGGGCGAGCTTCTCAAACTTAACGTCCTCGTCCATCGGCTTGTTCTCGGCATGCACGCGCAAGATCTGCTCTCGGCCCTTCACGTCCGGACGGTCGACCGTAACTTGACGGTCAAAACGGCCGGGACGCAGCAGCGCCGGATCCAGAATGTCGGGGCGGTTGGTGGCGGCGATCAGGATGACCGACTCGCTCTCCTCAAAACCGTCCATCTCGACCAGCAGCTGGTTGAGCGTCTGCTCGCGCTCGTCGTGACCGCCGCCCAAGCCGGCTCCGCGCTGACGTCCCACGGCATCGATCTCATCGATGAAGATGATCGACGGGGCCTGGGACTTGGCCTCCTTAAAGAGGTCGCGCACGCGGCTGGCGCCGACGCCCACGAACATCTCGACAAAGTCGGAACCCGAGATGCTAAAGAACGGCACGCCCGCCTCGCCGGCAACGGCCTTGGCCAGCAGGGTCTTACCAGTACCCGGAGGGCCAACCAGCAACACGCCGCGCGGAATCTTGGCGCCCAGCTTTCGATAGCGATCCGGATCGCTCAAAAAGTCGCGGATCTCCTCGAGCTCCTCGACCGCCTCGTCCACACCGGCAACATCCTCAAACTTGACCTTGGGGCGCGTTGCCTCGTTGGTCTTGGCGTTGGTCTTGCCAAACTGCATGTTCCTGTTGTTGGCGCCCATCATCTGGCGCATAAAGTAGAACATGATGGCGATCAGGGCGATCGTCGGAAGCACGCTCATCGCCAGGTCGCCCCAAAAATCGGGGTCATTGGTGTTGACGATGTACTTGGTATCGGGGTGCTCCGCCATAAGCTCGGCAAGCGAATCGGAGCCGACATAGGTCGAGGAGAAGCTCTTGAGCTCGCTCGTGTCGCCCTTGTCCTTTTTTGTCTTCCAGTAATGACCCGCCACGCTTCCGTCTTGAACCGTATAGGTCAAATCTTCGACACGGTCCTGCTTAATGGCATTGACCATCTCACTCGTCGCGAGCTTTACGGTATTGCTGGAATTGGCAAAGCCGGAGCCCATGTTAAAGAAGGCGTAGCCCAGAAGCGCGCAAGCCAAAATAAAATACAGCCAGCCCGTACGCGTGGGCTTCTTGCCTCCGGGCATCCCCGGGATCTTAGGCTCCCGGGGAGTCTGGGAATTGTTATCGTTACGGTCGTCGGGCATCTTACGAATAAACCTCCGGTTTCAAAATGCCCAGATACGGAAGGTTACGATAGCGCTCGGCATAGTCGAGGCCGTAGCCCACCACAAAGGCATCGGGGCAATGGGTTCCAACATACTTGGGCGTGACGGCCGAGGTACGGTCCTCAACGTCCTTCCACAGGAAGGCGGCGACCTCCAGAGAAGCGGGCTTGCGGCTCTCGAGGTTCTTCATCAGATACTTGAGCGTCAGGCCCGAGTCCAGAATGTCCTCGACGATCAGTACGTCGCGGCCACGGATGTCGATATCCAGGTCCTTAATGATACGCACGATGCCGGAGGACTTCACACCGTCGCCGTAGCTCGAAACAGCCATGAAATCGATGTTGGTCGGCAGCTCGATCTTGCGCATCAGGTCGCCCATAAAGACCACGGCGCCGCGTAGGACCGCGATCAGCACCAGATCCTTACCCACGTAGTCGCGAGTAATCTGCTCGCCTAGGCGAGAAACGATACCGTCGATATCCTCCTGCGTAAACAGAACCTTCTCGATATCCGGATGTTGAGAAGCCATGACAACCCTTTCTTGTGCTTATCGCCCACACACCGCCGTATGGACGCGAACTACACATTCTAGCAGCGCACGGGGTATATTTACCAGCCCGTGCGCCATCAGCGCGGGAATACCGTCAACGTCGCACAGAATAGTAGGCGCAAGGCGCTATTCCGCATCGACTACGCGGAGCAGATATGCCACGCGCGTTGCGGCCGTGCATTTAAAACGCTCGTCGGCCCGAACGCCCGCAACCCACACCACGGCTCCCCCCGGAGCCGTTCTTACCACGGGCACGCCAGAGCGTTCGGAAACGGGAATGCGCGCCTCGTTGAGCAGGTCGGACACTTTCTTGCTTCGACCACTCATTCCCAGCGGGCACATCACATCCCCCGGCACAGGGTTATCCACCCACAAGCGCGCCGATCGAGCCTCAGCGGGAATCTCTCCGCACGAGCCAGCAAGCATCCGATCGCTATCGCGGTCGGCAAAGCCCAAGGCCGCCGCATCCACGATAGCGGCCACCTCTCCGGCAGCCACAAGCTCGCGGGCTCGATGCACGACATCGTATCCCGGCTCAACGGCCATCGGCTCGGCCACCAGCATACGCCCCGCCCCCAAAGACAGGCGCCCGGGAACGGAGATCCAGTCGGCAACTAAGCCCTCGCGCGCCACCGGGGCCTTGAGTGCCAGCATTCCAAACTCCACGCGCGCATCAATTCCCGCCGGGAGTGTGACCGAGCCCGCACCCTCGGCAACACAGGCGAGCACGCGCTCCACATGCCGCATCTCCGGCCGAGCATCGGGGTCGATGCGCTTAATTGCCAGTCGCACCATGCGCCGGGCAATCACCACCTCGGCCGCGGCAAGGCGGCGCGCGTCGAGGACCAGCGCACCCGCCACTTCCTTGCGCAGGCAGCTTCGAAACGCCTGAGCCGAAAGCTGAGACAAAAACGCATCCTCGTCGCCCAGGATCTCGCAAGCGGCACCAATCGTCTTGCAGACGTTCGCGTTGCGCTGTGCCACCACCGGCATCACCCGGTGGCGCACATAGTTGCGCAGGTACGAAACGTCCTCGTTGCTCTCATCCTCCCGCCACAGCTGGCCATGCACCTGCAGATAGTTCACGAGCTCATCATGCGTGAGGTCGAGCAAGGGGCGTACCACGATGTTCCGACGGCGTGGAATGCTCGATAGACCAGCGGGCCCCGACCCCTTAATCGCATTCATCAAAAACGTTTCCGCGCGGTCCGATGAGGTGTGCGCCGTACAGATGCGGGCCGCCGTCCGCGGTGCGCCCGTCTGGGCGCAGAGCTCACGAACGTATCTCCGTGCCGCGGCATAGCGTACCTCGCGGGCAGCCGCCTCGATATTGCCCGATTCATCATCAAAATAGGCATGCTCAACACACAGCGGCAAGCCATATTGCGCGCAGAGCTCGCGCACAAAGGCCTCGTCGCCATCGGACGCCTCACCACGCAGGTGATGATTTACATGCAGTACGTGCAGACGCTCGCGCGCAATGGAAGCGACGCCGCGCCCGTCCATGATATCCAACTTTGATGTGCATGCCATAAGAAGCAAGGCCGTCGAGTCCGCACCACCTGATACCATGAGCACCACAGGAGCAGCCGTCTGCCGCGTCGCCAGGGCGTAATCATCCGCCCTCGACGCAGCATGATGTCCATAGTGCTGAGATACCGTTGGCATTCGCTTCCTCCTCTATTCGTCCGCACCCATTGTATCCTTTGGAATCTTATGTCTCGCCCGCACCTTCATATCCTCGGCAGCGGCTCAAAAGGCAACTGCGCGCTCATCGAGGGGCCGCAAGGTCTCATCATGATCGATGATGGCCTGTCCCGCCGCGAGACACTTAAACGCATGGCGGAGCTCGGCCTCTCGGCAGACGACGTTGCCGCGCTTGTAATTACCCATGAGCACACCGACCACATCAAAGGGCTCGATGTATGGTGCAAGCACTGGCATGGTCCCCTCTTTGCCAGCAGGGGCACGCTTTCGTGCAAAGAAACCCTCGCACATCTACCCGTAGAGGAATTTGACCCCGGCGACACGTTTTCCATTGCCGGCATCCGCGTACGAACCTACCCAACATCGCATGATGTCATCAATCCTGTCGGTTATCGATTCGACACTTTCGATGACTCCATTGGCTTTGCCACCGACACCGGAGAGCTAACCAAACAAGCTATAGACACCCTCGAAGACTGCCGAGTTCTTGCACTCGAGAGCAACCACGATGTGGCCATGCTGCGCCAAGGAGATTACCCCCGCTTCCTCCAAGATCGAATTTTATCTGCAAAAGGCCATCTCTCTAACGACCAAGCCGCCGGCGCAGCGCGTGGGCTCGTCACCGATCGCACCGAACAGCTCATTGCGATGCATATTAGCCAAGATAACAATCGCCCGAGCCTTACCGTCAAAAGCTATGCCAAAGCTCTAGCCGCAACCCTGGATGACGAGGTCGGCAGTTCCGCCACCCTTCTCCAAGGATCGCGAAAACTCTCGATACGCCCCGCAAGCCAGCATCGACCAGCAACCATTCAATAGTCTGTCCTAGACAGCAAAAGGGGCCGGGAATCGCTTCCCAGCCCCTTTTGTTGTCTTTTAATAGCGCGGAGCACCAACGAAGTTAGTCGATGGAGATCTTCGTAACGTTCTTCTTCTCGACGATCTTGGGAACCGTTACGGTCAGGATGCCGTCAGCATACTTAGCCGAGAGGCCCTCGCTCGAAGCGTCCTTGAGATACACGCCACGCGTCGCGCTGTACGAGCTGAACTCCTTCTGCAGGAAGTTCTTGCCCTCGTTCTCCTCGTCCTCCACAACGTTCACGCTAATGGACAGACGGCCTTCATTAAGCTCAACATCGATGTCATCCTTAGCCACGCCGGTCAGATACGCCTTGACCTCATAACCATCGCCCTTGTCCTCGACATCAACGGGGAACGCCTTGGAAGCAATCGAGTTGTTTGCAAGGTCGGTCATATCATCAAACAGATCGAACAGCGAGCTAGCAGAAGGACGAACGCCAAAAACCGAACGATAAGGGACCATGCTTGCCATGTTTACCACTCCTTTTAAGGACTGCCGAGCCATCTTTTAGGTGACTGGGACTTCTATTGACGCTCTTATATATGCCCAGCCGCTTCTTATATATACATCGACTATAAAGTTTTTTGAGTCTAGTGATATAAGCATATCTAAGTCTGACTGACTAAGGTTTTGTCTGATAAACAGAATTTGAACTAAGGCTAAATAATGTATGCAATCTCATCAAAACTAGACGGCTGACTTACAATGGGCGCATAAAGATATTGATGACGAACTAAGGGCATCATGGACGATCAAAAACAGGAAAACACGCTTATGCCGGAGCAGGACGAAGTGTCCAGCCCGCAACCGATTCGATTCCACCGCCCCCACATCTCGCAAGAGCCCATCAATGATCCAGGACCGGAATATGTGACAAGAAACCGATATCAAACACTCGAAGATGCGCAAACGGGACGCAAGCATATGGGCGTGGCCTCGGGTGACCCTGTGTATCTGAAAGACGCACCATTATCTAAATACAACGAAGATAGGGATGAGCCGATGAAAGCATCCGCCGCTCATCGACAAAGAGGGCCGCGACCCAAGCAAACCTTGACGAACTCGGCTCGCTATCTAGAAACGCCAAAACAGGGCAAATCAATCTTCATTTCGTCAAGTAAACGACGCAAGCAGCATCGACTGACAATCCTGCTTTTGATCATTGTGGCCATAGCAGTTGCCCTTGTTATTCGATTTATTATCTTTAAATAAATGCTCAATACCAAAAACAATAAGATCGTCTAGTGTAATTAAGTCATTTAAGCTCCGTAAACGCAAAAAAGGGGGAGGCCGCGAGGCCTCCCCCTTCTCCATCTCGGATGACGG